>Ga0209474_10003935_pt1 | contig 12909 bp, 15 predicted proteins | sample GraSoiAngelo_145_FD_185902 | JGI IMG/M metagenome (GOLD analysis project Ga0209474, IMG submission 185902) | Grasslands soil microbial communities from the Angelo Coastal Reserve, California, USA - 14_1009_05_20cm (SPAdes) (version 2) | ecosystem: Environmental > Terrestrial > Soil > Grasslands...
CTACCAGGGCCTCGTGCACGTCGCCGTCGCCTGGTACCAGGCCGGCCGGGGGAACCGTGTCGGCTGCGAGCGGCAGCTCGAGAAGGCGGAGCGGCGCCTCACGCCGTACGCGCCGGCACACCGGGACGTCGACCTCGAGTCGGTGCTCGGGCAGGTCCGCGACGCGCGAGAGACCGTCGCGAGCGGCTCGCTCGCCCTCGCGCCGCCTCGGCTCTAGCCGCCGAACACGCGGTCGAGCGCGGAGCGCAGCCACCAGAAGCGGTCGAAGAAGAGCAGCAGGCCGATCGCGACGAGCACGGCGCCGCTCCCGAACTGGATCGCGCGGTAGCGGTCGCGGAGCCAGCGAAAGGCGCTCATCGCCCGCGCGAACGCGACGCCGGTGGCGAGGAACGGCACGGCGAGGCCCGCCGAGTACGCGAGGAGCAGCACCGAGCCCTGGAGCACAGTGCTCGTCGAGCCCGCCAGGGCCAGGATCGAAGCGAGCACAGGGCCGATGCAGGGTGCCGCGCAGACGCCGAAGGCCCCGCCGAGGAGGACGTTCGAGCGCGTCCGCCGCGCGCCGCTCATGAGACCGGGCGCGACGAGGCGCTCCGGCCAGGGCAGGAGGCCCATGAAGGCGAGCCCGAAGACGACGACGACGAAGCCGGCGATCTCCTGCTGGGAGGTCGTCGAGAGCAGGCCGCCGGCCGCCGCGACGCCGGTCCCGAGCGCGACGAAGACCGCCGTGAAGCCGAAGACGAAGGGGATGCTCGAGACGACGACCTGACGCGACGCGCTCCGCTCGGCGAGGCGCGAAGGATCGACGGCCGAGACCGCCGAGAGGTACCCCGGGACGAGCGGCAGGACGCACGGCGCGAGAAACGACACGAGCCCCGCCGCGAAGGCGACGGGGATCTGGCCCAGCATCAGTGCCCCGCCCAGCAGTACCCAGGGAGTCTCTGGCGGAGCACGAGCCTGCCATGCGGCGTCCTGGGTCGGCCCGATATGGCCTCATATCGAGCCTCCCTGTGTCCTTGCCTGGCGACCTCGTGCAGGCGCGGCACTATTCGAACCGGCGCAGCTCGTCGTCGAGCCGCCGGTCGAGCTCGGGGTCGAGAGCGAAGCCGCTGGCGAGCGCGGGCGCCGGCTCGCGGGCCCGGCTCCAGCGCCAGGCCGCGAAGCCGAGCGCGAGACCGCCGACGAGGATCCCGCCGATCGGGAGCAGCCAGGCCAGGAGCGCGAACCCGTGCTTCGGCGGCTCGGCGAGAACGGCCGGGCCGAAGCTCGCGACGAGCTTCGCCTTGATCTGCGCCTCGCTGTCCCCAGCCCGGATCCGGCGGGCGATGAACGCCTTCATGTGCTGCGCCACCGGCGAGTTCGACTGGTCGAGCGTCGTGTGGCAGACCGGGCACATCACCTCGCCCTCGAGCTTCGACCGCGAGGGATGCCGGTCGCTCGCCGCCGCCGGGGCCGCGAGAGCAAGCGCGAGAACGAACGCGAGAGCGGCGAGGACGGACGCCTTCACGTCGCGAGGGCGAGCCGGATGTTCGTGTCGAGGTCGGAGCTCTTCGAGATCTGGCCCGCGAAGTGCCTCCCGACGAGGCGACCGCGGCGGTCGACGAAGAAGGTCTCCGGGTAGCCGGTGAGGCCGTAGAGGTCGACGACCGACCGGCGCGAGTCGTGGAGAAGCGGGTACGTCATGCCGTGCTTCCGCGCGAAGTGGCGGGCATCGCCGGTGAAGTCCTCGAAGTCGACGCCGAGGACGACGACGCCCTGCGCGCGCCAGCGCTGCCACGCACGCTCGAGCAGCGGCGCCTCGGCCTTGCACGGGACGCAGTACGCGTTCCAGAAGTTGATGACGACGGCCTTGCCGCGCAGCGACGCGAGCGAGACTTTCCCGGAGCCGTCGAGCCGCGGGAGGTCGAAGTTCGGTGCAGCGGGCTTCTTCCCGTGCGCGATGGCGGCGTTCAGCTTGGCGCCCGGGTGGTGCGTGACCTTCCAGACGAGCAGCACGAGCAGCCCGACGACCCCCGCGAGCGCGAGCCCCTGCGCCGACAGCTTGAGCGCGCGCGCCATCTAGGTCGCGACGATGTAGACGGTGGTGCCGATCTCGACGTGGTTGAAGAGCCACTCCGCATCCGGGATGTGCATGCGGATGCAGCCGTGCGAGACGGAGTAGCCGATCGAGCCGTCCTGATAGGTCCCGTGGATGCCCACGCCCGGCGCGGACAGGCCCATCCAGCGCGTGCCGAGGGGGTTCCCCGGCCCCGGGGGGATCGGCTCCGCCCCTGCCGCCCACGGCGAGTTCGGCGGAAACCACGTCGGGTTGCGCCACTTGACGACGATCTGGAAGCGCCCGAGCGGCGTCGGATACGCGGTCTGGCCCGTGGCGACCCCGAACGTGCGCCACGGCCGCATCCCGCTGTACAGGTTGAGCAGGTTGCCGCCGCGGTGGATCACGATCACCGGGCCGAAGTTCTGCCGCGTGACGGCCGGCCGCAAGATCCTCGTCTGGAGCCGGATGGGCGCTCGCCGGTTGGCCTGGATCGCGCGGCGGATCGCGGCCGAGGCCGGCCGCTGGAGGACCACGAACCCGACGCGCTCGCGAGAGACGAACGGCTTGAGGTTGCGTAGCGAGATTTGCGCGTCGACGACCTTCCGGTCGAAGCGGCGCGCCAGGGCGCGGAGCCACGCTCCGACCCGCTGCGGGCTCACGCCGACGTCGAGCCGGAGCGAGGTTCCGGGCGGCGCAGTGCGAGCGCGCTCGACCGAGCGGAGGACGTAGGCGACGGCGCCGAACCGGTCAGGCGGAACGCTGAGGCGGTGGCGCCCGACGAGGAGGACGAGCGGCCGGTCGAAGGCCTTCGTCACCGCCTGGTAGGCCTGCGTCGCCGTGAGCCCGCCGACGGGGACGCCTCCGATCTTGACCCCCGGAGCGATCGGCTGCTCGACTGTCGTCGTCGAGTCGGTCGTCGGCAGGGTGATCGTCGGCTCCGAGGCCGTCGTCGCGATGCTGCCCGTCGTCGTATCGCCGGGCCGCGTCGCCCCCGAGGCGACCATGGCCGCCAGCACACCCATGGCGAGGCAGCCGGCAAGGAGAGCGATGATGAGGCCCCAACGCTTCACGTGAGTGCGAGATCGAAGATCCGCGGGTCGTTCGTGATGATACCGTCGACCCCGGTTCCCGAAAGGGTTTGCAGGACTTTCGGGTCGTCGACCGTCCAGGCGAGGACGCCGGCGCCACGCGCATGGCAGCGCTCGACGACCGCGCGCGAGCAGAGCGCGTAGTGAAGCGTCGCGGCCGAGGCGCCCGAGCGCGCGAGCCAGCGGCCGATCCGGTACGGCAGCGCCTGCCGGAACGCAACGAGCGCCGTGCCCACGACGGGCAAGAGCGCACGCCACCGTGCGACGCCGAACCGGTCCTTCGGATAGGTCAGCGACCGCGGCAGGCCAGGCTCCACCTGCCCCAGGAGGCGCAGGCTGTGCGGGAAGTACGAGCTCACGAAGGAGCGCTCGAGCAGCTCGTGACGGCGAAGCGCGTCGAGGACGCCGGCCTCGTACCCGGGTTCCTTCATGTCGATCTGCACGCCGACCCCCGGCGCCTTCGCGACGAGGAAGTCGAGCGCCTCGTCGAGGGTCGGCAGCTCGGGAGCGATGCGGCGCAGCTCGGCGAGCGAGCGCGGGCGCCCGGATCCCCGAGCGGCTCCGTGGGTCAGGTCGCGGAGGTGGTACGAGTGGCCGAGCACGAGCTGTCCGTCTCCGGTCGAGATCACGTCGAGCTCGACGAAGTCGAGCGGGTGCTCGACGGCGCGGGCGAGGGAGCGGAGGGTGTTCTCCGGCGCGAGGGCCGGGGCGCCGCGATGGCCGATCCGAAGCGGGCGCGCTCCGTCGCGGCGGAGCTCGATCGTCACGCGCCGGGGAGTCGCCGGATCACGACGACCGCGCAGTCGTCGGTCAGCTCCCCGCCCGCGAACGAACGGCAGTCCGACAGCACGGCGAGCGCGAGCTCCTCGGCCCCGAGCCTCGCGCCGCGCTCGAGCACGGCGTCGAGCCGGCGGAGCCCGTACAGCTCCCGGCCGTGCCGCGCCTCGACGACGCCGTCGGTGAAGAGGACGGCGCTCGCGCCCGGCGGCAACGGCTCGCGGACCGCCTCGTACGCCTGGCCGGGCTCGATCCCGAGCGCGAGCCCGCTCACGGCGAGCTCGCGCACTCTCCCGTCCGGGTCGACGATCCGCGGCGGCGGATGGCCGGCGCAGGCGCAGGCGACCTCGCCGCGCACAGCGTCGACGGTCACGTACAGCATCGTGATGAACTTGCCCGACGCGATCTCGCCGACGACGACGTCGTTCGCCGAGGCGAGGAAGTCGCCGGGGTCGGGATGCTCGCGGGCGAGGGAGCGGAAGACGAACTTCGCCATCGCCATATCCGCGGTGGCCTCGATCCCGTGCCCGGTCACGTCCCCGAGCACCACGGCGAGCCGCGCGTCGTCCAGACGTAGGTAGTCGTAGACGTCGCCGCCGACGTCTACGCGCGCCGACGACTCGTAGACCGCGCCGAGCTCGAGCCCGTCGAGCTCGGGCGCCGAGCGCGGGAGCAGCGAGCGCTGCATCGTGTCGGCGAAGTCCTTCTGCTGCTGATAGAGGCGGGCGTTGTCGATTGCGAGCGCCGCCTGCCGGGCGACTGCGATCGCGGCCTCGACCGTCTCCTCGGTCAGCGGGCGGGCGGGGTCGAGCGAGAGGAGCATGAGCGTCGCCACCACCTCGCCCGGTGTCGCCACCGGCACGACCGCCGCGGTCGACCCGCGCTCGAGGAACGGCACGAGCAGCTCGTAGGACGAGCCGAGCTTCCGCGCGAGCGCGGCGTCGACCCAGAGCGGCTTCCCCATGCGGAAGAGCCGCCGTCCGAGCAGCTTCGCGAACGGCTGTGAGCGCGAGAGGATCGCGCGGACCGGCGCCTCGAGCCGCGGCTCGGCGACGTGGGCCGCGCGGAGGACGAGCTGCTCGCGGCGCTCGTCGGGCATCCGGATCACCGCGGCGTCGACCTCGAGGAGCTCGACAGCGGTTCGTACCACCGCCTGCAGCGTCTTCTCCAGTGAGAGCGTCTGCGCGAAGGAGCGTGAGATCTCGTAGAGCGCGTTCAGCTGCCGCGCCTTGTGGCGCTCCGACGCGAGCGCGCGCTCGAGCCCGGCGCCGAGCTCCGTCGCCCGCTCGTGCAGCTGGGCGTTCTGGACAGCGACCGCAAGCTGGATCGCGAGAGCTGAGAGAAACGCCGACTCGTTCGGGGTCGGCGTGCGGCGGCGCGGAGGGTAGACGGCGAGCAGACCGATCGCCTGGTCGTGGACGACGAGCGGCAGCGCAATCGCCGCCTCGATTCCCGCCTCCGCGACGGCGTCCTCGGCCTCGAGAAGGCGCGGGTCCGACCCGGCGTCCTCGACGACGACGATCCCGCGACCCCGCAGCGGCCCGAGCGCCAGGCCGAGAAGCGTCTCGGCGACGCGGAGGTGCGGCCCCGCGAGGCCCTGCTCGGTCGCCACGACGAGTCGCCCCTCCTCCTTGAGGTAGACCGCGAGCCGTTCGACGCCGAGGAGCTCGGCAACGCGCTCGGCGGCAGTCTCCACCGTGTGCGCGAGCGAGAGCTGGGCGATTGCCTGTCCGACGACGGTCAGGAGCGCGCGCGTCCGCTCGAGCTCGCCCGCCACGGCGTGTGCCTGCGCGCTCGCCCGGAGCGCGTGCGCAGCGCGAACGGCGAACGTCGCGAGCTTCCCGAGCTCGGCCTCCGACGGATCCTGCCCGGGCGGAAAGAGCAGCTGGAGCGAGCCGAGCGGCGGCTCGCCGAGCACGAGACCGGCCGAGACGGCCGCGCCCGCGGGGAGGCCCTCGACGTCGGCCTCGACGACGATCGGCTGCCGCTCGGCCAGGGCCCGCTCGGCCGCGGCCCTCGCCGCGTCGACGCCTGCGTCCGCCTCGGCCACGCCGACCGTCGACAGGAGCTCGGGCGGCGCATCGTGCTCGACGCGCCACAGAAGGGCCGCCGTGGCGCCCGTCGCGTCGACCGCGAGGCGCGTCACCTGGTCGGCCGTGCGCACCTCGTCGAGACCGGCGGCGAGTGCCTCCCCGGCGATCTCGAGGACGCCGTCGGCGGGCGCGCCGTTCGCTCCACGGGCGGCCGTCCCGAAGGCCCGCACGGCGAGGCCGATCTGGTAGGCGACGAGGCGCGCGAATACCCGTTCTTCCGGCGAGAACCGCCCCCGCGAACGCAGCAGCTCGAGGCTCGCGAGCGGCCGGTCGTCGAGCAAGATCGGCACCTGCAGGACCGCCCCGGCGCCCGCGCGCTCGGCAGCCCGACGTACGGCTCTCGGGAGCGCTTGGACGTCGACTGCCTCCTCGCGGGGAAGCTCGGCCGCCGGGAGCCGGGACCCCTCGAGCTCGGCCGCCACCGCCGCGGAGTGCGCCCACACCGCGCGTGCCTTCAGCGCGTCGTCGGCCGGATCGAGCACGCGCGCGACCGCGACGTCCGCGCCGGTCGCGCGCGCCGCCACGCCCACGAGCCGGTCGAGCGCCTCGTGGAGCGCCGGCCCCTCGGCGAGTGCCCGCGAGGCCTCGGCGAATGCGTCGAGCGCCGCGGCGGTGACTCCGAGACCTTCACCGGCCGCGGCACGCTCCCGCTGATCGCGCTTCGTCGCCACCGCCTCGGTCGCAGTATGGCCGAATCAGGCCGCTGCTCAGAGCGCCGGCGTCCAGGACTCGCTTCGAAGGAGCTCGACCGCGTCGACCGGTCGTTTCAGACGGACGCACGGGCAGAGCCCACGCGTCCTGAGGGCGGCACCGCAAGCGGCGCCTTAGACTGCCGCGGTGGCCGAGCCCGCTCGCCGAGCCCAGGAGACGCCGCCCCTCGATCCCTCCGCGATCGACCGCGCGTACCGGCGCGAGCGGGCCCGCCGGCGCGCCCGGGTCGATCGCTCCCGCGCATCCCGGCAAGCCGGCCTACGATTTGCGTTCGTGCTCGTGCTGCTGCTCGTGTGCGCGGCCGTGCTCGCGCTCGCGACGCGGCGCGAGGTCCAGCAGCTGTTCGGTCTCTGATTCGGGCGAGGGCTCGCGGCTACGAGTGGAGCGGCGCTCCGGCGCGCGCGAACGGGCTCCAGGGAGCCTGCTCCCAGGTCTCGCAGCCACACATCGGGCAACGCGGGAGGACGCGGAAGATCGCCACTCCGTAGCCGCATTCAGAGCAGTGAAACTCGCCTTTGACGCTCTCTCCCGCCGTCCAGAACTGCACGTACCCGGAGGCTGAGACATCGTCGGAGACCCGCGAATTCTGCGTCATGGAGACCCCCTCGAGAATACACGCTCGACCGTGACTTCCTGAAATGATCTGCACATACTGCGATACGTGCAAACTCCCGACCCTCTTCCACCGCCCGTTTCCGCGCCTCCGCCGCGTCCACTCGGCGGTGACTACGACACGCCGATCCGAGGCAGGTACTGGGGCCTGGGCGAGCTCCTGACACTCGTCTCGGGCCTCGTCCTCATGCTCTCCGCCTTCACCGACTGGTACGCCGGCTCCGAGTCCGGCGGCGCCTTCACGCTGAGCGTGATCGGCTGGCACACCGGCGCGCTCGGCCAGCTCGTCTTCTTCATCGGCCTCGCGGTGCTCGCGCTCGTCGCGCTGCGCGAGGCGGGCATCGAGCTCCCCGCCACCGTCCCGGAGAGCCTCGTCGTGATCGCGCTCGGCTCGCTCGCCACGATCTTCGTCCTCATCCGCGTGATCTCGATCCCGGACCGGTTCCTGCCCGCGAGCGGACGGGGGATCGGGATCTGGATCAGCCTCGTGGCGGCGCTGGCGGTGGTCGTCGCCGGGCTCGTACGAGCAAGCGAAGAGCTGTAGCGACCGCGACGCCGAGCGCGGCCCCGCCGAGCACGTCGAGCGGATAGTGGACGCCGACGTAGACGCGCGAGAACGCGATCGCAGCCGCGAGCACGTAGAGGGGAAGCGCCAGTCGTGGGACCGCGAAGGCGAGGATCGTCGCGCAGGCGAAGCTCGTTGCCGCGTGCCCGGACGGGAACGAGTGGTCGTGCGGAACCCGCACGAGTGGCTCCGGCTCGGGGTAGCGAACCGGCGGGCGCGCGCGGTCGATCAGGCCTTTGCCGGCAAGCGAGAGCGCATCGGCGAAGCCGTCTGCGGCGGCCACGAGCAGCACGAGGCCGGGTCGGCGCTGGAGCAGGGCGAGCGCGAGGGCGATCGCGATCCAGACGAGCCCGAGCGTCCCGATCTTCGAGAGCCAGACGAAGACGTGGTCGAGCACGCCGGTCCGGTGGTGGACGACCCAACGCTCGAGGTGGGCGTCGAAGCTCAGGTCGGCAGGATCTGCTTCGCCTGGTCGATCAGCCGCTGCGGGTCGAAGGGCTTCCCGAGGAAGCCCCGAGCGCCGCGCGTCTCGGCCTCGTCGATTGCGCGCTCCTCGACCTGGCCGCTGAAGACGATCACGGGGATCGCGCCGACGCCGAACCTTTCCTGGACCTGGCGAAGCATCTCCCAGCCGTCGACCTCGGGCATCATCACGTCGAGCAGGATCAGGTCCGGCGGCTCCTGCTCGAGCGCCGTGAGCCCCTCGGCTGCGCTCGCCGCCTCGCGGACGAGGTAGCCCTCGAGCTCGAGGTTCGCGCGCACGAACTCGCGCACACCTGCGTCGTCGTCCACGACGAGCACGACCGGGCCCGTCTTGTCCTTCGCGCCGGGGCCCGAGCGCTCGAGGAAGGCGTCGAGGTCGGAGCGGCGGTAGCGACGGTGGCCGCCCGGGGTGTAGAACGCCGGCACCTTGCCGACGTCGGACCACTTGCGGATCGTGCTCTGAGCCACGCCCAGGTACTTGGCCGCCTGGCCCAGCGTCAACCAGTCGGGCTCGTTCGTCGGAGCCCGACGGCCGCCCGCCGCGTCCCTATACGTCATCGCCGACGAACCTACCCAAACTTCACGCTTCTAACTCAAGACGTCGTAGTAATCGTGACCGTCTGCGTCGGGACCGACGGGGCGACCCGCAGTGGATGAAGCGTCCGGACGTACGTCAGCGTGCCGCCCGGGCGCGGATTGTCGTGAAGCGCTTCGCCGACCGCGACGCCGATTGCGAACAGGACGACGCCTGCGGCCACGAGAGCGAGCCAGAGCGCCGCCCGTGGGCGACGGCGGCGGCGCGGCCCGTACGAGATCACGGCTCGTAGTCGCTCGCGCCGCGCTGATAGACGTAGAAGGCCGCCGCCTCGGCGAGCGCCACCGTGCGCGGCCAGCCGGGCACCGGCGCGCGCTCCGCGACCACGTCGCGGCTCCAGCGATCGGCGCCCGTGTACGCCTCGACGAGCTGCGCGAGCGTGAACGTCTGACCGACCCGGCGCCGGAGCTCCTCGCCGATCGCCTCGACCTGCGCGAGCAGGCGCTCGTACAGGACGCGGTCGCCGGCGGACGCCTCGACGCGGCGATGGCCCTCCTCCCACTCCTGACGGACGACTTCGACGGCGCTCGGCACGGGCGGCCGATAGTAGCCCTAAGAGGGTCCAGCGAAACGGCATTCGCCGCATGGGCCGTGATGCTCGTTCCGAGGCAAGGACGCAGGGAGCATCGATAGCAGCGCTATCGGCGCGACTGAGGACACTCCATCGGGCGAGCAGCGCGGCCCGGGCGGCACAAGGGTGTGTCGCTGGCCCCTCCTAGTCAGTCGTGCAGCAAGTCGCGCCCGGCCAGAGCGGCTCGACCTCGGCCAGGATCCGCTCGCCGAGCTCGTAACCCGGCCGCGCGAGCGCGAACGCCGCGTGCGCGTGGAGGCACTTGAGCCCGCCGGCGCCGGCTCGGGCGCCCGCGACTCCGAGGTCGAGCTCGGGCCGGAGCGCGCGCTGCTCGGCATGCGCGCGCGCAAGGCTGCCCGCGAGCTGGGGATCCTCCGCGACGGCGCGGGTCCAGCGTTCCACCCCGCCTGCCGCCTCGACGCGCGACACCGCCGCGACGAGGTGCGGACAGGTCAGCCAGAAGCCGGTGGGGAACGGGCGCCGGTCCTCGTCGTAGGGCTCCTGCTCGGTGACTGCCGGGCGGCCGAAGGGGCAGCGGACGGCGACGCGACGAAAGGCGCGCGGGCGGCGACCGAGCTGGCGCTCCACGATCGCGACGTCATCCATCACCTGCCAGCGTACGGTGGGCGCGCCGCCAGGCGGCGATTCCCTTGACGATGAAGAGCCGCTCGCCCGGCTTGACGAGCGCGAGCCGGCGGGCCTCGAGTCCCAGCGAGGCCGTGCTGGACGACGCGGTGACCCGCTGCTCGAGCTCGCGCTTCTGGGACTCGAGCCGGTCGACCTGCACTCGGCGGTTCACGAGCGCGTGGCGCGTATCGAGGTAGGTCCTGAGCGGCCGGAAGTAGAGGAACCCGATCAGGACGAGTCCGGCGACGGCCAGCCGGCGCAGCAGGATGCTCGATCGTGGTGCTCGCCGCCGGCGCGACGGGGGCCGCTTCGCCATCCGGGCCCGGTTCGCTTCGCCGCGGCCGGGTCCTCCCCTAGAGGCGGTGTCGAATTGAGTTCCAGTGTGTCGACCGGTCTTTTCAGACGGACGCACGGGCGAGCCCGCGCGTCCTGACGGTCGGCGCCGCCGAGTCGGCGCCTTTACACGGTGTCGACCTTGATCACGTTGGTCGTGCCGGGGAGGTTGACGGCCGTCCCGGCGGTGATCACGACGCGATCGCCGGGATCGGCGAGGCCGCTCTCGCGCACCGCCTCGATCGATCGCGCCCACAGCTCCTCGACGTTCGCGCACTCGGGGATCTCCCACGGGGTCACGCCCCACTCGAGCGCCATCTGCTGGAGCGCGAAGCGGTGGTGCGTGAGCCCGAAGATCGGGCGCCGCGGACGCAGGCGCGCGACCGCCGAGGCCGTGCCGCCCGTGAACGTCGGGACGGCGATCGCCTTCGCTCCCAGCGCCTCGGCGAGGTCGCAGGCGGCATTCGACATCGCGCGGCCGATCGAGGGCTCCTCGCTCGCCTCCGGCAGCTGGTGCCGGTAGCCGAGGCTCGGCTCGATCGCCCGGGCGATCCGGTCCATGTACGCGACGGCCTCGACGGGGTACTCGCCGATCGCGGTCTCCTGCGAGAGCATGACCGCCGAGGTGCCGTCGAGGACGGCGTTCGCGACGTCGCTTGCCTCGGCGCGCGACGGCTCGGGCTGGTGCACCATCGACTCGAGCATCTGCGTCGCCGTGATCACCGGCTTGCCGCGCTCGAGCGCCTTCTGGATGATCCGCTTCTGGAGCAGCGGCACGGACGCCGGGCCGATCTCGACTCCGAGGTCGCCCCGCGCCACCATCACGGCATCCGTCTCGGACAGCACCTCGTCGAGCGCCTCGACCGCCTCCGCCTTCTCGATCTTCGCGATCACCTTCGCCTTCGAGCCGGCCTGCTCGATCAGCTCGCGCAGGTCGCGAACGTCGGCGGCGGAGCGGACGAACGAGAGCGCGATGAAGTCGGCCCCGAGCGCGAGCGCGAGCTCGAGGTCGTCGACGTCCTTCCGCGTCAGCGAGGGGATCGGGATCGGGACGCCGGGGAGGTTGACGCCCTTGTGCGCGCTGACCCGCCCGCCGACGACGACTGCGCAGCGAGCGCGGCCGTTCTCGACCTCCTCGACGCGCAGGCGGACGTGGCCGTCGTCGATCAGGATGTCGGAGCCGGGCTGGAGGACCTCGCCGATCACCGCGGGGCTGACCGGCAGGTCGCCGTCCGAAGCCGTCTCGCCGGCGACGACGCCGACCTCGTCGCCGCGCTCGAGGACGACCGGCGCCCGCAACTGGCCGAGCCGGAGCTTCGGGCCCTGGAGGTCCGCGATAACGGCGATCGGCCGGCGAGCCTCCTCCTGCACCGCGCGCACGAGGCGCACGAGCTCCGTGTGCTCCGCGTGCGTGCCGTGCGAGAAGTTGAGCCGCACGCAGTCCATGCCGGCCCGGACGAGCGTCGAGAGCTGTTCGTGCGACGACGACGCGGGGCCGAGCGTCGCGATGATCTTCGTCCGGCGAGGCGTCTCGATCGCCATTCCTTCCCGAAAGGTAGCGGCAGCGCCCCCGGACTTCACGCCCGCCTCGGCGGAGCGAGCTCGTGGTTGCGGCGGAGGTACCGGTCGAACTGCGGCACCGTGAACTCCGCGCGACCGTGTCCGGTCGCGTAGATCAACCCCTTGTCGATCAGCCTCGCTCGCGTCGGCCCGAGCTGCTCGGACGTGCGACCCATCACCGCGGCGACCGCACCTGCGGTGGGCTCCCCGTCCTCGAGCTCGGCCATCGCACGGAGGTACTGAAGCTCGAGCGCGGTCGTCCGCTCGGCCCGGACGCGGAAGAAGGACTCGTCGAGCTTCGCCTCGCCCGCGCGCTGGGCCGCCTCGGCCACGCGCGAGGTGATCGCGCTCCCTTCCGGCGCGAGATCCCAGACGATCTTCCCGTACTCCTGGACGAAGTACGGATAGCCCTCGGTGTAGTCGACGATGAGCTCGAGCGCGGCAGGCTCGAAGGACACGCCGAGGTCCGCGGCGGGCTGCGCCAGAGCGACCTCCGCCTGTGGAGCCGACAGCCGGCCGATCCGCGGGAACTTGAACAGGCGCTCCGCATACGACTTCGCCTCCCCGGCGAGGCGAGGCAGCTGCGGAAGGCCCGCGCCGACGAAGGTGATCGGAAGCCGCCGCTGGACGGTGCGGTGCAGACCGGCGATCAGGGCCTCGAACTCGCCCGCACGGAGAAACTGCACCTCGTCGACGAGGAAGACCACCCCGGTCTCGCGCTCCTGGGCTGCCGCGCCGAGTGCAACGAGCAGATCCGTCAGATCGTCGCTCAAGTTGCCGCTATCGGCCATGCCCTCGACCGGCTCGATGTCGATTCCGGCGGTGACCGAACCCGTCGGCGAGACCGTCAGCGAGAAGG
>Ga0209474_10003937_pt1 | contig 12901 bp, 9 predicted proteins | sample GraSoiAngelo_145_FD_185902 | JGI IMG/M metagenome (GOLD analysis project Ga0209474, IMG submission 185902) | Grasslands soil microbial communities from the Angelo Coastal Reserve, California, USA - 14_1009_05_20cm (SPAdes) (version 2) | ecosystem: Environmental > Terrestrial > Soil > Grasslands ...
ATCGCCCGCGGTGCGGTATTCGTCTTTTAATCGCCGCAACACCTGCTCCATCAGGGTCGAGGCCCAGCGGCGCTCATAAAGCCGATCGGCGCTGAGAGAGTCTGCTGGTTCAATCTCACTTCGCTCGTTCGCGCTCAGTCCTTCCAGCGCCACCACCCGCTGTCCTTTGCCGCGCTTGACCGCCATCGCACGACGCCCTTCGCTAGCGAGGAAATGTTTCACTGAAGTGAGCAGATAAGAACGCAAACGTCCTTTCTCTCTGCGAACAGCATCCAGGTCGCGGCGTTCCAGCAGCAGCGCGAAAAAGCCTTGGGTAAAATCTTCTGCTTCCTCGATTCCGACACCCTGTCGCCTGATGAAGCTATAAACGGGTCGCCAATAAGTGCGGCAAAGTTTTTCCAGCGCATCCTGTACTGCGGGTGACTCGCCCTGCGCCTCCAGCACCACGCTCCAGTGCGTGGTGGCAAATACGGCCGCTCCGTTCTCCCGCCTCAGGCCGGTTAAGCCGAACCCACTTCCTGAAGCGCCACCATCATTAGCGGACACAGCTGCAATTCAAGTGAAAAGTCACCCAAAAATCAAGATTGCATCGGGGGCAAGCGACACGGACGTCGCAACAGCGGCTATAGGTGAGATTGAGTGTTGGACGTTGAGCCGTGGGCATTTCGCCCGTATGATTCTTCAACATGCGGATGCTAGGCTTCTCTATCCTGGCCGCGCTGATCGTGGCTGGCTCTCTACGCGCCGAGTCTCCGCCTGAGCAGCAGGTACGCGATGCAATCAAATCGCCCGATCTCACGGTGGTTCATTTGTGGGCGCCGTGGTGCTCCAATTGTCAGGCGGAACTGAAAAGCGGTGGCTGGTTGAAAATGGCGAAAGAAAATCCGAAAACAAAGTTCATTTTTGTTTCCGTTTGGAACAACGGCAATGACGGTCGTGCGATGCTCGAGAAATTCGGACTGAATAATCAGGCAAATGTGACCATCACGGCTGATCCCGGGCCAAGAACGGGCGACTCGAAAATCAAGCAATTCGCCGGTCTTCCGCTCTCGTGGATTCCCACAACCTGGGTTTACAAAGGCGGCGATCTCCGTTACGCCTTAAATTACGGTGAAGTTCGCTTTCCCGTGCTTGAGCAGTTCCTGGCCGACAGCGAGTCGGAGTGGTCCCACAAAGGCGAACCGAAGCTGGAAGAATGACGACGGCAACACTTTCACCCAAAACCGCAAAAGTGAAATTCCGTTTAGCGGGCGGGGTGCAGCCGCTGATTCTGCTGCCGGTTCGAGTGAATGGGGAGGGCCCATTCGAATTTATCTTAGATACAGGCGCGGGCACTTCGCTGCTTTCATCCGACCTGGCGAAAAAGCTGAACATCAAAATCATAAGCACGAAAGAAGGGCAAAGCGCTGGCGGAAAAATTTCAGTCTCGCTGGCTAAGGTCGATTCGTTCGCCGTCGGACAAGCAAAGCTCGATGACGTCGATGTTGGGATTGTCGATCTAAGCCACATTGGGAAGACAATCGGCACGAAGATCGATGGCGATATCGGCTACAATTTTCTAAAGCATTTCCGCATCGCGATCGATTATCACAATTGCGAGATTCGGTTCGATGAGCCGAGGCGGATCGAGCGCCTGGGAAGATCAGCCAAGACGGAAGTCCCGATGCGATTGGCGAGTCTGGCCAAGCCGCTCCTGCTGGTGCAGGTGCATGCAAATGGCCACGGACCATTTCAATTCGCCATCGACACCGGCACATCTACGACCGCGATTGCACCGGAGCTGGCGCAGCAACTTGGCCTTGAGGGCTCGCCCGTCGGTCCGCTTACCACTGGTGGCGCGCAGGTCAATGTTACCGCCGGCACCTTAGAGTCGTTTCAAGTTGGTCGCGCGCGAATCGACGATCTCGTCGTGGTCGTTGCCGATTTCTTCTCCATGCTCAGTCAGGCCGTCGGCGCCAGACTCGATGGCATTGTCGGCTACAATTTCCTTCGAAACTTCAGGGTCGTGATTGATTACCCGGGCGAGAAATTTCGTTTGGAGTGAACGATGGTCACAACTCTGAGCCGGGCGCAAAAATCGACTGATCATCCTCCCGCGATTCTCTCGCTCATCGGCGATACCCCGCTCGTCCAGGTTACCCGAATCGACACCGGGCCGTGTCATCTTTTTTTGAAGTTGGAAAATCAAAATCCAACTGGCTCGATCAAAGATCGCGTCGCACTGGCGATGGTGGAGGCGGCGGAGCGGGATGGCCAGCTCGGGCCCGGCGGCACAATTGTCGAAGCGACCGCAGGTAACACCGGATTGGGACTCGCCCTGGTCGCGGCGGCGAAAGGTTACCGCATAATTCTCGTTATACCGGACAAGATGTCGCAGGAAAAAATCGCTCACGTCCGCGCTCTCGGCGCCGAGGTTCGGCTGACGCGCTCCGATGTGACGCGAGGGCATCCGGAATATTATCAGGATGTGGCGGCGCGGCTGGCCAGCGAAATTCCAGGCGGATTTTACGTTAATCAGTTCGGCAATCCGGCCAACCCGCTGGCGCACGAGCGTTCTACCGGTCCCGAGATTTGGGAGCAAATGCGACACGACGTGGATACGATCGTGGTTGGAGTCGGTTCCGGCGGAACCCTAACGGGACTTGGACGATTTTTTAACCGGGTCAAGCCACGACGCGGAGTGGAGATGATTTTGGCCGATCCGACCGGCTCGATTCTTTATGAGTGGGTGAAGACGGGAAAGCTGGTTGAATCGGGCAGCTGGGCGGTGGAAGGAATCGGGGAGGATTTTGTTCCCGATAACGCCGACATGTCGTTCGTGACAGAGGCGTTTGAAATTGACGACTCCGATAGCTTTGCCACCGCACGAGAGCTTTTGCGCAAGGAAGGAATCCTCGGCGGTTCATCCACTGGGACGTTGCTGGCGGGCGCGCTCCGATATTGCCGGCAGCAAACGAAACCGAAACGGGTCGTCACCTTCGTCTGTGATAGTGGTAATAAATATCTCTCGAAAATGTTCAACGATGTTTGGATGGCGGAACAAGGTTTCACCATTCGGCCAATGCATGGCGATTTAAGCGATCTGATTTTGCATCGTTACGAAGCAGGCGAAGTCGTAACCATTGGCCCGACCGACACCCTGCTCACTGCCTTCAAACGCATGTGCCAGGCCGATGTCTCGCAGCTGCCGGTGGTGGACGAAAGCGGTCGCGTCGTAGGTATCATCGATGAATCGGACATCCTGGTGAAAGTGCATCGCGACGCCTCGCATTTTAATTATGAAGTCCGGCAGGCCATGACTGACCAGCTGGAAACATTGCAGCCGGATGTGAAAATCGATGATCTGCTGGGGGTATTCGATCGCGGTCGTGTCGCGATTGTCATGGACGGCGACAAGTTTCTTGGCCTGATCACGCGAAGCGATTTGCTTTCCTATTTGCGTCGGCACATGCCGAAGTCGCCGATCGAACGCGAGTTTAGTTAAATTGAATCGCACTAACGCCGTCATCCCGAGCGAAGTCGAGGGATCCCGCCGCGAAATCTTTAAGGTAACTTCAACAGCATCCCTCGACTGGCGCTCGGGATGACGAGCGTTTGGCCCGCAAATTCGTTTCCCTCATCTGCGAAATCCGCGTAATCTGCGGTTCAACTATTTGGAACATGGACATTTTGTCTGTGTGCCAACGGGCATTCTGCCTGTTTTCCACTGGCGGCGGCGGAACAGCAGGCTAAAAGCCCGCTGGGCGCACAGGCTGGAAAGCCTGTGTTCCGTTTTCCGATGAAGAACTACGATATTGCCACTCGCACCATTCACGCCGGTCAGGAACCCGACCCTTCAACCGGCGCGATAATGACGCCGATTTACGCGACTTCGACTTACGTGCAGGAAAGCCCTGGGAAGCACAAAGGCTTCGATTACGCGCGGTCGATCAATCCGACACGGCTGGCTTACGAAAAATGTGTCGCGGATCTGGAAAGCGGCACGCGCGGTTGGGCCTTCGCCTCCGGGCTCGCAGCCATGGCAACCGCCCTCGATGCCCTCGACAGCGGCTCGCACGTTGTCGCAAGCGACGATCTTTATGGCGGGACATTCCGGCTTTTCGAAAAAGTCCGGCGTCGCTCTGCCAATTTAGATTTCACCTTCGTCGATCTCACTGACGCGTCGAAGTTCGAAAAATCGATCAAGCCCAATACCCGCATGGTTTGGATCGAAACGCCGAGCAATCCGCTTTTGAAAATAATCGATATCGAGGCCATCGCGAAGATCGCGCGTGAAAAAAAGATCACCAGTGTTTCCGATAACACCTTTGCTACGCCCTGGATTCAGCGACCGATCGAATCCGGCTTCGACATGGTGATCCATTCCGCCACGAAATATTTGAACGGGCATTCCGACATGGTCGGCGGCGTCATTGTTGTCGGTGAAAATAAGGAGCTGGCCGATCAGATCGCGTTTCTGCAAAATTCGGTCGGCGCAATCGCGGGACCGTTCGACAGTTTTCTGGCGTTGCGCGGGTTGAAAACGCTGGCTTTGCGGATGGAACGGCATTGCTCGAATGCATTGGAAATTGCGCGCTGGCTCGAGGAACAACCGCAGGTAAAATCGGTGCATTATCCCGGGCTCAAAACCCATCTACAGCACGATCTCGCGCGCCAGCAAATGCGTGGGTTCGGCGGAATCGTCACGGTCATCTTGAAAACCGATCTCGAAGGAACGCGGCGCTTTCTGGAGAACACTCACTTATTTGCCTTGGCGGAAAGTTTGGGCGGGGTCGAGAGCCTGATCGATCATCCCGCGATCATGACCCACGCCTCGGTTCCGAAAGATCAGCGCGAGAAGCTTGGGATCACCGATTCGCTGGTGCGTTTGTCGGTCGGAGTGGAAGGTGTGCGCGATTTAATCGACGATCTGCAATTCGCATTCGAAGCGATTTGATCCTTCTGGGGAGCGCAGGCTGCCAGCCTGCAGTTGCCGGCAGCTTGCCGGCAACATTTCGACGAGGCAGTTGAAACTGCGGACGCGCTCAAATCAAAGTGTCTCGGCAGGGCTGCCGAGACCAACAGGCCAGCGGCCTGTGCTCCCCAGAAGACTGCGATGACGCGTTGTCATTGCGCGACAGCAATCTAACGTGCCGTGCAAATGGGCAACATCTTTGGCCAGCTTTTTCGCGTCACCACCTTCGGCGAATCGCATGGTGGCGGTATCGGTGTGGTCGTCGATGGTTGTCCCCCGCGAATCGCACTCTCGGGTGCTGACATTCAACGAGAACTCGATCGTCGTCGTCCCGGTCAGAGCAGAATAACAACACAACGAAAGGAGCCCGATCGCTGTGAAATTGTGTCTGGCGTTTTCGAAGGGCAAACTCTAGGCACCCCGATAACAGTTCTTGTTAGAAACGAAGACGCGCGGCCGGAAGCATATGAAGCACTGCGCAAAACTTTTCGCCCTTCGCATGCCGATTTCACCTACCAGGCCAAGTACGGGATTCGCAACTGGCAGGGCGGCGGCCGCGCCAGCGCGCGGGAAACCATCGGTCGCGTCGCCGCCGCCGCCATAGCCCGCAAAGTGTTGATAACGCTCTTCCCAAAGATCGAAATCGTCGCTTTCGTCACGCAAATTCACGAAATCGTCGCGAAGATTAACCGGTCGAAAGTTAAAACTGCCGAGGTGGAAACATCGATTGTTCGATGTCCCGACGAGGCGGCCGCGAAAAACATGATCGATCTGATCGAGCAAACGCGGGCCGCGGGCGATTCGCTTGGTGGCGTGATTGAATGCGTTGCGCGACATGTTCCAGCCGGGCTGGGCGAACCCGTTTTCGATAAACTCGAAGCTGATCTCGCCAAAGCGATGCTGAGTCTGCCGGCCAGCAAAGGTTTCGAAGTCGGTTCGGGATTTTCCGCGACGCGCATGTGCGGTTCGGAACACAATGACGCCTTCGAGAAACGCGGTCGTCACATCGGCACACGCACAAATTTCTCCGGCGGAATCCAAGGTGGGATCTCCAACGGTGAGGACATTTATTTTCGCGTCGCCTTTAAGCCGACGGCGACGATCGCGCGCGAGCAAGACACTGTCACCTCAGCCGGCAAAAGAACAAAACTGGCTGCCCGTGGGCGGCATGATCCATGTGTGCTCCCGCGCGCCGTTCCGATGGTAGAAGCCATGACCGCATTGGTGCTTTGTGATCACGCGCTGAGGCAGAAGGCGATCGCCAGGAGTTAGCGCGCCTCCCATGCTATCAGCGATCGCCAATCCGCAACCCGCCGTTCCGCCCGCGCCGGGCTGGCAATTTGTCTTCGTCTCGTTAGCCATTGTCATCCTTTTGCTCGAAATTATTCACGGTTGGCGACTGGGCTTGGTCCGCCAGCTGGTGCGGATAATTGCCATTGTCGTGGCTTATTCCTGCGCGTTTTTCGCAGCCCGCGCGACGATCCCGCTGATGCACTCGTTCTTTAAGTTGCCCGATCCGATTCTCGCGGTCCTCGGCGGCGCAATTCTGGCCGCTGTCCTCTTCGCCGCGATTAATCTGACCGGCACGTTTTTGTTCAGAAAAACAGCGCAACAGGAGTCACGATTCGTTCGATTGATTTGGGGGAGCACCGGCGCGTTTCTCGGAATTTTACTTGGCCTGTTCACTATTTGGCTCGGCTTCGCTGGAATTCGAATGGTCGGATCGGTGGCAGAAGCGCAACTGCGAACGCAGAATCTGCCTGCGAGCGCTAGGGCGCAACCGAATCGACCTGCACAAATTCAAGGCGAATCGGCTGTCTCGCCGTCGCCAAACCCATTGATGGTGATGCTCGCGGAGATGAAGAGTTCGCTCGAAAGCGGCAAGATGGGCGAGGCGGTCCGAACGGTCGATCCGCTTCCCCCGGCCCTTTACCGTCTGCTGGAGAAAACGGGTGAAGTGGCATCGAATGTGCAAAGCGCTGAGCGCTTTCTTTCGTTCCCGGGCGCGCACGAAATCAGCGAGCATCCCAAAGTGGTGGCGCTGCGCAATGATCCACGAGTGCTGGAGTTGATCGCGAAAGGCCACGTTTTCGAGCTCATGAAAAACGAGCGCATGATCGAGGCGATGAATGATCCGGCCTTGCAAGCGCGAGTTAAAAAATTCGATCTGGAACGGGCGCTGGATTACGCGCTGAAGAAGAATTAGCTCACACCAAGTCCGCCAGGGGTCACAAAGGATGACGAAGATCTGCCGAATCGTTAAAAACGTTAAAAAGGTTACAAAGTTAAAACGAAATCCTGTTTAACAATGTAACAGTTTTAACAATTTAACCCGAATCGCGTAAGCGATGAAATATCTCACCACCATTGGCCTCGAGGTGCATGCGCAATTAAAAACGCAGTCGAAAATGTTTTGCGCCTGCCCGGTTGAATTCGGGGCGGAACCAAATTCACATACCTGTCCAACCTGCCTCGGGCTCCCCGGCGCCCTGCCGGTGATGAATGAGGAGGCATTGCGCCTCACGGTCCTAACGGGACTTATGCTCGATTGCGATATTGCCGATATCTCGAAATTCGATCGCAAAAATTATTTCTATCCCGACATGCCGAAGAACTACCAGATTTCGCAGTACGACATGCCGTTGTGTAGCAACGGGCGCGTGCCTCTGCATGATCTGGCCTATCCGAAAGATACGCAGAAAAACATCGCCGTCCCGGACAAGGAAGTGCATCTGGTTCGCATTCATCTCGAAGAAGACGTGGCCAAAAGTTTCCATTTCGAAACGACTAGTGGAATCGATTTCAATCGCGCCGGCACGCCATTGATGGAAATCGTCACCCAACCGGAGATTGCGTCGCCCGAAGAAGCGTTCGCTTTTCTGACCTCGCTCAAGCAAATCCTGATTTATGGAGGGATCAGCGATGCCGACATGGAAAAGGGGCAGTTGCGCTGTGATTGCAACGTGTCGGTGCGGCCGGAGACGCAGGGGGAGCTGGGGGCCAAGATCGAAATCAAAAACATGAATTCGATCAGCGGGGTCCGCCGCGCGCTGGCATTTGAAATCGAACGGCAAATTGCCGCTCTCGAAGCTGGCGAAAAATTGGAACAGGAAACACGCGGGTGGGATGACAATGCCGGTGAGACATTTCTCATGCGGACAAAGGAAAGTGCGCATGATTATCGTTATTTTCCCGATCCAGATCTGGTGCCGGTGAAAACGGAAGTGTTACTGGCGGATGTGCGTGCTCGTTTGCCGGAGTTGCCGAAGAGGAAACGGGCCCGCTTTGTTCAAGATTACGAAATTACTTCTTACGATGCGGGGGTGCTGGCCGATGATCTTGAGCTGGCGGCTTACTTCGAAAAGGCGGCACGTGGTTCAAAGAAACCAAAAGCGATCGCGAACTGGATTCTGAACGATCTGCAAAGCGCACTTTCAGCTGCGGGAAAAACGATCAAGGATTGTCCGATACCGGCGGAGGCGTTGAACGAATTGGTCCTGCTCATTGATTCGGGAAAGATCAGCGGCAAGCAGGGCAAGGAAGTTTTTGCCGAGATGTTTGCCAGGGGTAACAGCGCCGGCGCAATCGTGAAAGAGAAGGGGATTGAGCAATTAAGCAATACGACCGCCATAGAGAAGATTTGCGACGAAGTGATCGCGGCGAACCCGAAGCCCGCGGCAGATTTCAAGGCGGGGAACGCTGCTTCGCTGAACTTTCTTAAGGGACAGGTGATGAAATTGTCGAAAGGAAAGGCGAACCCGCAGATGGTAGGGGAGATTTTGGAGCGCAAGCTGGGAGGTAATTGTTAAATAGTTAAAACGTTAAACCGGATGCCGTTTTAACAATGTAACGCCTTTAACAATTTAACCTCTTCGATGAATATCCTCATCGCTCCGGATAAATTCAAAGGCTCGCTTAGCGCCTGGCAGGTCGCTGAAAATATCGCGCTCGGAATTCGCGATGTAATTCCGAATGCGCAAATCGAGATTACGCCGGTGGCGGATGGCGGGGAAGGGACGGCGGAGGTGATTTGCAGCGCGCGCGGTGGCGAGTGGGTAACGTGCCGCGCGCATGGGCCGCTGGGAAACCCGATTGAGGCGCGTTACGTGTGGTTGGCCGAAAACGCCCCCGCCGTGATGGAGATGAGCGAAGCGGCGGGACTGCGTGCGCTGAAGAATGGGGTCCGCGACGTTGTGCGCGCAAACACGTTCGGCGTTGGCGAAATGTTGCTCGACGGAGCAAAACGGGGCGCACGCGAAATTATTATCGGCCTCGGCGGCAGCGTGACGAATGATGGCGGATTCGGAATGGCTCGAGCATTGGGATTCCGATTCTTCGACGAACGGCACAAGGAGATCGAAAATCCCGTTAACCTTATTTCAGTGGCGCGAATTGAGGCCCCTGTAGCGGCAGACGTGTCGCCTGCAAAATCGTCGGACGTACGGCCGGCATCCGGCTCAGGACTACGACAAATAAAAATCGTCGCGGCCTGCGATGTAAAGAATCCGTTGCTTGGCGAAAATGGCGCGACGCGCACGTTTGGTCCGCAAAAAGGTGCAACCCCGGAGCAACTCGAAATCTTGGAGCGCGGGCTCAGGAAATTAACAGACACGATTACGCGCGATCTTGGCTGTGATTTTCGAAACAATCCCGGCACGGGCGCGGCCGGCGGCCTCGGTTTTGGCCTGATGAGTTTTTGTGATGCGGAGTTGCGACCAGGCTTCGATGTCGTTGCCGACGCCGTGGAACTAGGGGTAAAAATCAAAGCCGCTGACGTTGTGATTACCGGTGAAGGCAAACTCGACCCCCAAACGCTCGAAGGGAAGGCGCCCGCCGGCGTGGCGCGATTAGCGCGCAAATTTGGCAAACGAGTGTTCGCGGTTGTCGGCTGCGCGGAGGCGGATCAAAAAGTGCGCGATATCTTTGATGGCGTTTACGAACTTGGTGGCTCTATTCCGCAGGCGCGAGAATTGTTGCGGGAACGAGCCCGCGAATTGGGGTCGATGCTGAAACGTTGAATCAATAGTTCAGAATTTAATGGCATCACACAAGTTTGTATTACGCTTCACTCCGGGATGTGCAGTGCATGCTAAATTCCGGGTAGCGCACACGTCTCGCTTTCGCGGACTCTTCCGGAGAGATCGTTTCGGCGAGACGCCGAAACCAACACGCGAGACGCGTGCGCTACCCGGAGACCTCATTGCGCCGCGCCAATCGGATAAAAGATCGGTGTCTGGCCCAGACGCCTTACATTTTTGTGGCGTAGAACTCACGAAAACGTTTACTCGTTTCGACGTAGCTCCAGGCCCAGCGCGCGATATCCTTTTGTTCATCAAGGGTGAGCGCGCGTTTCACTTTGGCCGGGGAACCGAGCGCCAGGGAACCAGGCGGGATCTTTGTGCCTAATGTTACCAGCGCATTGGCGCCGATAATGGAGCGAGCGCCGATCTCAGCCCCATCTAGAATAATTGCACCCATCCCGACGAGAACTTCGTCGTCGATGGTGCAGGCGTGGACGATGGCGCTGTGGCCAACGGTGACAAGCTCGCCGAGCCGCGTCTCGTTAGGTGTGTCGATGTGAACGACGGCGTTGTCCTGAACGTTGGAGCGCGGGCCGATGATAATGCGATTGATATCCCCGCGCAGAACAGCATCATACCAGACGCTCGATTCTTCCATCAGCGTGATATCGCCGATGACAGTGGCATTGGGCGCAACGTAAGCGGTGGTATGAATGCGAGGGCTGAGTTTCAGACGAGCGTCGATGCCGGCGTGACCAACGGGAAGTGGATCTGCTGGGATCGAAAATTTCATCGTAGCGCAACGGGATCCCTCGACTTTGCTCGGGATGACGCTGGGATGTGTTCGCACTTCTTCATAACCGAGGCAAATTAACGAGCAATGCCGGAAGATGTTCCGCCCGGGCTAACGCCATTCGTTTTTTCCGATCCGCTCGGGAAACGTTGGCCCCGCCTCCGTACCTTCTTGCTGGTCACCGGTGTGCTGGTGTTCTTTGCCACTGTCTTGTTTGTGGAAACGCTGTTTATCGCACCACGAATGACCGCGCCCTTTTCCTTGCGGCAATTGAAGGGTCAGTTGAAGTCGCTCCAAAAACAAAATCCGGCCGTGCAAAGCTCCCCGCCGAACTCTTTGCTCTGGCAAAAATTTGAGGCGACAAAGCAAGCGACAAAAAAATTAGCGAAACAAACGATAGTGGGCTCACCGAGTGCCACCCCGGCGCGATCGCGTCGCAAAGCGCCAGACAACGAGGTGCGGCTGGCCTTTTACACGAACGGCGATCCTTATAGTTACTCCTCGCTCGAGCAACACGCCTCGCAAATCACCCACGTTTGCCCGGAATGGATGTCGATGGTGAATGGGGTGGGTGACCTGCAAATCGATGCTGACGCGCGCATTCCGAAACTGGCGCAAAGCAAAGGGATTGCGCTCATGCCGCTCCTGACCAATCTAGTCGGCGATACCTGGCAACCGGAAGCGGTTGAAAATGTGGCACACGGTCCTGCCGAGCGGCAGGAGAAATTCATCGCCAACGTGCTGGTGGTGCTGCGTGATGCCAAAGCTGCCGGTGTAGTCGTTGATTGGGAACAACTCGATCCGACCTACAAGAAAGACTTTACCGAGTTACTCGAAAAGTTTGCGGATGCGCTCCATCGCGATGGCCGGCAGCTCTGGCTCAGTGTTTCGCCCGGACAGGAGATCGACTACATCGACTTCGAGGAGCTATCTGCACATATCGATCGCTTCGTCGCGTTACTATTCGACGAAACTTCCGATATCGACTCGCCTGGACCGCTCGCTTCCCGCATGTGGTTCGAAGGATGGTTGCACGTGTTGCTGGAGGATTCCGACCCTAGACAATGGATCATCGCACTCGGTAGCTACGGTTACGATTGGGTAATTGGTGGCAAGAAGGCTGAGCTAATTAGTTTTCCGGAAGCAATGAGTCGGGCGAGTAATGCTGAGATCGATTCAGCTGAAGTAAGCGCTCCCGGTTACAACGCCTATTTTTATTATGAAGACAATGACAAAGAGCATGCGGTCTGGTTTCTCGATGTCGTTACTTTTCTGAACGAACTACGAGAAGTTCGACAGCAAAAAGCCGGCGGCTTCGCTCTGTATCGATTAGGCACTGAAGATACCGCGATCTGGGACGCGTTAGCGGTCGCGCCTGATTTCCGGCTTGACCTGTCCACGCGATCGCTGCTGGAGGTTCTGCCGGGGACTGACACCATCACCGACGTTGGAGACGGCGAGATCGTAACGGTAGATGAATCGCGCGCCGATGGGATGCGCACTCTGGCGGTGGAAAAGGATAATTATCTTACCGCCAACTATACCAAATTTCCGGAGTTCCCGACCTTGTATCATCAAGGTGCGGGCGACGCACACGAAGTGGCGCTGACCTTTGATGACGGGCCTGATCCGGAGTGGACACCGAAGATCCTCGATGTTTTGAAGGCGGCGAAGGTAAAGGCCGCGTTTTTTCTAGTAGGTGTCAATGCCGAACGTTACCCCAATATCGTTAGGCGCATTGTCAGTGAGGGTCATGAATTAGGTAATCACACTTATTATCACCCCAATCTCGCCCTCTGCTGGCCCGAGCATATTCGCTTGGAATTAAATGCGACCCAGTTGTTGATCCAGACTTTGACGGGGCGGGCTACCACTTTGTTTCGGCCGCCTTACGCGGCCGATACGCAGCCGGCGCGGCTGGCTGAGTTGACCCCGCTAAAAATCGCGCAGGATCAGAATTATCTCGTCGTCTTGGAGAACATTGACCCGCAGGATTGGGCCAGACCGGGGGCGGATGTCATTTTGCAGCGGGTAAAGCAACAACGCCACGACGGCAATATCATTCTGTTGCATGACGCCGGCGGCGATCGTTCGCAAACCCTGGAAGCGCTCCCGCGCATCATCGAATACTTG
>Ga0209474_10003940_pt1 | contig 12893 bp, 14 predicted proteins | sample GraSoiAngelo_145_FD_185902 | JGI IMG/M metagenome (GOLD analysis project Ga0209474, IMG submission 185902) | Grasslands soil microbial communities from the Angelo Coastal Reserve, California, USA - 14_1009_05_20cm (SPAdes) (version 2) | ecosystem: Environmental > Terrestrial > Soil > Grasslands...
GCCGCGCGATCGCGTAGCCAATCCCGGCGCGCCGGCTGACGCCGGTGACGAGGGCGTTGCGGCCAGCGAGGTCCACGAGCGAGGACCCTACTCGCCGGCAGCAAGAGTCAACCGAAATAGGAAAACCCCGCATTCGCGTGGTTGCGCACTCGCCGGAGCACCGCTAGCGAGCGTACGAACATTGACTCCGTCACATTTATTATCTATAGTTACTTATAGTTTAAATGCAGAAGCAAAGGAGTTGGCATGATGCCAACGATTCGCGTGGACGAGGAGGTCTACGAGTGGCTTAAGAGTCAGGCGGAGCCGTTCGTTGATACGCCGAACACGGTGATCCGCCGGGTCGCTGGTCTGGACGATGTAGTGACGCAGCGAAGAAGCCAGACGGCAGACCGTGCAAAGCCCGGCGAGCTCCTAGATCGGCGCGAGTACGACCACCCGATCCTCGATGTGCTTGCTCGAATGGGGGGCTCCGCAAACGGAAGCGATGTGATAGACGCAGTCGGAGAGATCGTCGCGGACCGACTGACAACGCGCGACCTAGACAGAATCGAGAGTGGTCTGGTCCGGTGGCGGAACCGCGCAGCCTGGCGGCGCTTCAATCTCGTGAAGCGAGGCTTGCTGAAAGATGACTCCGCCTGCGACCACCGCCGAGCGGTTCCACCGATACCGCAGTCCCCGCCAGCGGGCGAGCCGGACAGGTGGCTTGCGGAGACCTGGCTGCGGCAAACAGACGGGCGACGCACGACTCTTCGCCGCCCTACCGCGGCCACGCTGACTCTCCAGCGGAATCACTAGCCGTCGCCAGGTGTCGCGGCGCAGTTATGAGAGGCCACCCCAGAACCATTCGGCGAAGGGATGCCTCTCCGTTATACGGACGGCTGCCGAGTCGCGGTCGAAGACGGCGAGTTCTTCGTCGCTCGCCGCTGCGTCGACGGCCACGGAGCGGCAGGCGATGCCCGGGCCGCCATCATCAAACGCGGCCTGGCCGATTGGCCGGCACGTCTCTTGCCGCACGGGCCGACCATTCGCGTGGCGAGGGTACGTCGCCGGGAGCCCGACCGCGTCGAGCCCTGGGACCGTCACACAGTCGAGCCAGTCGCGCTCGGCGACCTCGACCGCGACCAGGTCATGCTGTTCGGACTCGTCGAGATCCTCGACCCCGTAGGGGTGCCCGCGTAGCTTGTGCTGAACCTGAAGCCGCGCCATCCGCAGGTCGCGGTTGAGGTACAGCACGCCGAAGCTGCCGGGCGGATTCCACCGCCCACCGCGTTGCTTCGAGTAACTGGTGTCGAGGGGGTCCGTCCACGAGGGCTCGGCAAGCCGGTTGTAGGAGCCGCCGCGCCGAATCGCGCGCCCGTACGTCACTCGCTCAGGCGGCCGAGGCCCAGTCGAAGCTGTCGCGCACGAGCTCCAGCAACTCGCGGTGCCGATCCTCGGTGATCAGCTCGAGCATCGTCTTTCGGCCATAAGCGTCGGCGCGGCGACGCGCGGCTCCGGCGAGACGTCCTGGCTTTAGCTTGCGCTCCAGTAGATCGGTGAGGGCAAGCAACGTCTGTACCTTCTCCTGCCGTTCTGCCGGAACGCCCCGCTCGAGCCACTGGTCGACGGCCTGCCGGCGCACGCCGAACAGCGAGCCGAGCTCTGTCTTCGACAGTTCGAACGCGTCCGTCAGCCGCCGCAGCGGGTGCTCCCCGTCCGGGTGGTTGAGTGGAAGCGAACGCGACGTAGGAAGCGCCACGCGGCGAGATCGTCGACCACCTCGCCCACGCCCGCGTCGGCCTGCGCGAGGTCCAGGCTGCCCAACCCGATTAGCTGCCGCACGCGGCTGGTTAGGTCGAGCGCGACTGCCTCCTCGAGGGGGAATCGGCCGCTCCACGGGCCGAACGGCGCCTCAGCCGATGCGGTCTCGAGCGCCTCAACTGGGGCGCGCCGTGCGGTTCCCTTCACGTCGACGATCGCGAGCTCGCCCTCCTCGGTGCGAACGACGATGTCGGGGCGGGCATGATGCGCCTCGTCGAGCACGCGAAGCGCGAGCACGCGGAAGCAGCGCACGTACTCGCGCGTCGCCTCGTCGGAGCCCTCGAGGGCGCGTTCGAGCTGCTGGCTCAGAGGCGGTAGAAGCGTGCCGCCGTCGAGGTCGTGCAGTGCGCGCCGAACCCTTTCGGGATCCGCACCGAGGAGTGGAGATCGATACGTCATGTCTGGGCGCAGCGTAGCGCAAGGAAAACGCAAGCGCAAGTAAAACGCAAGGCTAAACCTGTCGGGCCGTGTCCGTGACGAGCGGTTCCAAAGTAAGCGCCGAAGGGTTCCTGACCGAACCCGCGACGAGTTCCGAGCAGCACGCCTAATAGAAAAAGCCCCGTTTCCAGGGCTTTTTCCGTAGCAGGCCTGTAAGCCGGATTCTGTCGTGGGTGGCCATCTCTCTCGGCCGGGGATTGCTCCTCGGCTCTAGCGGCGTACCCGGTTCCTCGGCGGGCCGCGTCGTCGGAACCTGCTTCGCCTTGCACCGGACGGGGTTTGGCCAGCCGCCGTGTCGCCACGACGCTGGTGGGCTCTTACCCCACCGTTTCACCCTTACCTTGCTGCGCCTCCGGAGATGCGCGCCTGGCGGTCTCCTTTCTGTGCCACTGTCCGTCGGCTTTCGCCGCCTGGGGTTTCCCCAGCGTCCTGCCCTGCGGTGTCGACACTTTCCTCGAGCCACGCGAGGCGGCTCGCGGTCACCCGGCCTGCAAGCCGAATTCTAGCTGCGTTCCGGCCGATTCGAGTGCCCCGCGGAGCACCGCGCCGCACTCGGGACACCTGATCGAGCGGCCCTCGTGGAGCACGAACTCGCCGCACACGAGGCACTCCAGGCTGACGCCGCGCGCGAGCGCGGTGAGCTCCTGCTCGAGCGTCCGGTGGAAGGCTGCGACACCCATCACAGCGTCCTGAAGACCCCTGTCACGCGCCCGAGAATCGTCACGTGCGCCGCGTAGATCGGCTCGAGCGAGTCGTTCTCCGGCTGGAGGCGAATCCGGCCGCCCTCGCGGTAGAACGTCTTCACGGTGGCCTCGTCGGCGGTCTCGTCGTCGCCGGCCAGCGCGACCACGATCTCGCCGTTGCCCGCGTCCTGCGCCCGCCGAACGACGACGATGTCGCCGTCGAGGATGCCGGCGTTCACCATCGAGTCGCCCTTGACGCGGAGGAGGAAGTCGCCCCGCAGGATGTCGGGCACGCCGACATAGTCTTCGATGTTGTCCTCGGCGAGCAGCGGCGACCCGGCCGCGATCTCCCCGACGAGCGGCAGGCGCAGCGCCTCGTGCGCCGGCGCTGGAGCAGCCTCGCGCCGAGTGCGCCCGGACAGCTCGAGGGCGCGGGGCTTCGTGGGGTCACGCCGCAACAGTCCGGCGCGCTCGAGGTTCGCGAGGTGCGCGTGCACAGTCGAGGGCGAGGCGAGGCCCACCGCCTCCCCGATCTCGCGCACGGTCGGCGGATAGCCGTGCCCGTCGACGTATTCGACCAGGAAGTCCCAGATCTCCTGCTGTCGTCCGGTGAGCTCCACCTGTCGCCTCCCTCTCGAATGACGAACGTGTGTTCGACGAGAGAGTACGGACTCCTCCGGACGACGTCAAATCACGCGCGCGACCGCCTCCACGACGACCGGGTCGAACTGCGTGCCGGCACACGCGCGGAGCTCCTCGAGCGCAGCTTCGGACGACCGCGCCTTCCGGTAGGGCCGATCGGTTGTCATCGCGCTGTAGGCGTCGCAGCAGCACACGATGCGCGCGATCAGCGGTATCTCCTCGCCCGCGAGCCCGTCCGGATAGCCCGCGCCGTCGACGCGCTCGTGGCACGAGCGGACGATCCGGCCGACCTCGCCGAGCAGCCCACCGACCTGCTCGAGCATCTGCTCGCCCTCGATCGTGTGCGTCTCGATCACCGCGCGCTCCGCCGACGTCAGCGGGCCGGGCTTGTTGATGATCTCGCTCGGGATCCGCACCTTCCCGACGTCGTGAAGGAGCGCGGCGAACTCCGCCTGGCGCCGCTCGGCAGGGGACAGGCCGAGCTGGCCGGCGACGCCGAGCACGAGCTCGACGACGTCGCGGCTGTGACTGCCCGTATAGGCGTCGTCTGCCTCGACCACGTCTCCGAGCAACAGGGCCGTGCCGCGGTACGCGTGGCCGAGCTCGAGGGCGTGGTCGATCCGCACCTGCCGCTCGCGCGCGAACACGGAGAGCAGGGCGACGAGCGGTAGCGCGAGGAGCGGCGACCAGGAGCGGCCCGTCGCGACCAGGAGCAACGCGACCGGGGCGAGGCCGGCGTCGACGAGGTAGACGGTGCCCATGAAGCGAAGCTGAGAGCCGGGCGAGAACCGCCCGGCGAGGCTCTGGCGTGCGGCGACGCTCGCGATGTCGAGCGCGAACTGAGCGCCGAGCGCACCGAGGTAGACCGGCCAGCGCGTCCACGAGAACCCGGACGCGCCGAAGGCCGCGAGCACCGCGACTGGGCCGACCGCGTGCCACGAGTTCACGAGCCGCAGCGGCAGCCGCTCGACGTAGCGACGCAACGACCGCCCGTCGAGGAGCGCGTGCAGCACGAGCCCGGCCGTCACCAACAACGGCACGAGACCGAGCGGGAGCAAGAAGAGCATCGGGACGAGGACTAGCTGTGTCGGCACCGCGACACCCGAGCCGACCTCGAACTCCACCCGCCCGACGAGCGCGTAGCCGAGGACGAGCGCGACGACTACGAACGCCGAGGGGTGGCGTGTGTCCGGAAGCAGGGCCGCGAGCGGGAGCGCCGCGGCCAGGAAGAGCCCGCCGACGACGAGCGACGCCCTCAGGTCGCGCGCCGCGAACCGCCGGGTTCCCCACGCGCGCGACTCCTCGACGAGAGCGGTCGATTCGAGATCGAGCGCCGCGGCAGTGGCCATCCGGAGGTTGTCGGCACCTCCAACCGCCCGCTTGACCCGTTGGAGGGACGCCGAACGCCCTAACCACCCACTCGGGTGATTGAGGCCCGGCGGCGAGTCCGAATGCTGAGAGGGCGGCGGCGCTGCGGCGCCGGAAGAGGTTCAGGGAGGAGAGACTGTGGCGAATCGCGGTACGGCTCGGCGTTTGCGCTGCGCGCTTCTCGGCGCGCTCGCGCTCCTGGCGGTCGGCTCGGCGGCACCTGCGTCGAACGCAGGGATACTGCCCGGCTCGGGCTGCAACTACCCGCCGGCGATCCACCCCTTCGTGCCCTGGAGCGACTTCGCCTCGTACGCGCTCATGCAGGGCGGCTCGTTCGAGAACGGCGCAAGCGGTTGGCTCCTCGCCGGAGGCGCGCGGGTCGTCACCGGGAACGAGTCGTACCGCGTCACCGCTGCGACCGACTCGCATTCGCTGGCGATCCCGACTGGCGGCGCTGCGACCACGCCCCCCTTCTGCGTCAGCCTGACGCGCCCGACGATCCGCTTCTTCGCGTCGAACAACGGCTCGAGCGCGTCGCGGCTGCGTGTGAAGGTCGTCTTCCGCAGCGTGCTCGGCGTCCTCGGGATCCTCGACGGCGGGACCGTCGCCGCAGGCTCGGCGTGGCAGCCGTCGCCGATCATGCTCGCGACGCTGAACGCCCCGCTCGGCTCGAGCAGCGTCCAGCTCACGTTCTTCCCGAGCGACAACACGGGCTCGTGGCGAATCGACGACGTCTACGTCGACCCCTGGGTCGATCGAGGCTGAGGCAAGCTGATCCGCCGCGAGGTCGGGCTTTGCCCGGCCTCGCTCACAGGGCTCTCGGTAGTCCGCCCGAAGTCGTCATGGCTACGGCGAAGCCGTAGCCGACTTGAACCTCCACGGCCCATCGGGCCACAAGGCCCTCAACCTTGCGCGTCTACCAATTCCGCCACCAGCGCGAGGGCGGCCGCATTGTAGCCACGGCGCGACCCGGGCTAAGGTGCGGGGGTGCGGGATCTGTGCACGATGGCCGTCGAGGCGGCTCTGGCGGCCGGTGCGTCCTACGCCGATGCACGAGTCGTGCTCCACCGCGACCAGAGCGTGTCGACGAAGAACGGGCGCGTCGAGAACGTCTTCGACGTGGACAGCGAGGGCATCGGGGTCCGCGTCCTCGTCGGGGGCGCCTGGGGCTTCGCGTGCGACCGCCGGCTCTCGGACGAGGGCGCGCGGGCGGCGGCCGCCCGGGCGACCGGGTTCGCGCGCGCGGCTGCGGGGCGGCACCAGCGAGCGCTCGCGCCGGTCGAGGCGCGGAACGGCATCTACCAGACGCCGCTCGAGCGCGACCCGTTCTCCGTCAGCCTGTCCGAGAAGGTCGAGCATTGCCTGCGCGCCGAGAAGGCGCTCGCCCACCCGGACGTGAAGGTCACGCAGGCGTTCGTCCGCGCCCAGCGCGAGCACAAGTTCCTCGTATCGTCGGAGGGGAGCGACATCGAGCAGGAGCTCGTCGAGTGCGGCGGCGGGATCGACGCGCTCGCCTCGCGCGACGGCCTCTTCCAGGTCCGGAGCTACCCGAGCGCGCACGGCGGCTGGAGCTCGCAGGCCGGCTGGGAGTACGTCGAGGGGCTCGGCCTCGAGCGCGAGGCGCCCCGCGTGGGCGAGCAGGCGGCGGCGCTCCTGCAGGCCGATCCGTGCCCGGCGGCGGTCACGACGATCGTCGTCGACGCCGAGCAGGTCGCGCTTCAGGTGCACGAGTCGGTCGGCCACCCGATCGAGCTCGACCGCGTCTACGGCACCGAGGCCTCGTACGCCGGCACGAGCTTCCTCAAGCCGGACGATCTCGACTCGCTTCGGTACGGCTCCGAGCACATGAACGTCACCGCCGACTCGACCACCCCCGGCGGGCTCGGCACGTTCGCGTTCGACGACGAGGGGGTGGCCGCCGATCGCGAGCCGATCGTCGCGGAGGGCGTCCTGCGCGGCTTCCTCACCTCGCGCGAGACGGCGGCGCGAATCGGCGCAGGCCGCGGAGGGTCGATGCGGGCCGACGGCTGGAGCCGCATGCCGCTCGTCCGGATGTCGAACCTCCACCTCGAGCCGGGCGAAGGCTCGGTCGAGGAGCTGATCGGCGGCGTCGACGACGGCGTCTATCTGCAGACGAACAAGAGCTGGTCGATCGACGACAAGCGCCTCAACTTCCAGTTCGGCACGCAGATTGCGTGGGAGATCAAAGGCGGGAAGCTCGGCCGGATGCTGCGCGATGCGACGTACACGGGGATCACGCCTGTGTTCTGGGGCTCGCTCGACGCCGTCGCGGGCCGCAGCGAATGGCGTCTTTCCGGGCTGACCAACTGCGGCAAGGGCCAGCCGGGCCAGAGCGCGCACGTCTCGCACGGCGCCTCGCCCGCCCGGTTCACGGGCGTCCAGATCGGCGTTCGCGCGTGACGCGCGCGCTCGAGATCGGCGCGAGCGCCCTCGAGGCTGCCGCAGGGGACGAGGCCGAGGCGATCGTCGTCGCGGAGCGCTCGGGGCTCGCGCGCTTCGCGGCGTCCGAGGTGCACCAGCCGACGCTGATCGAGAACGTCGTCGTGACCCTCCGCGTCGCGCAGGACGGGAAGACCGGCCTGGCCTCGACGAACCGGATCGAGCCCGACGGGCTTCGAGATCTCGCCGCCCGCGCCGCCGCGGCGGCTGACAGCGCACCCCGCGACGAGGACTTTCCCGGGCTCGGGACACCTGAGCCGCTGCCGGAGGTGACCGGCTGCGACGACGACACCGCCGAGCTCGGGCCCGACGACCAGGCGCGGCTCGCGGCGAGCGCGATCGCGGCCGCCACGAGCTATCCGATCTACGGGTACTTCACGAGCGGCGTGACCGACTTCGCGGTCGCCTCGTCGACCGGCGTCGCCGCCTCGCAGCTCCTCACGGACGCGACGGCGCTGGTGATCGCCGCCGCTGACGGAGCCTCCGGGTACGCCGACCGGACGTCGTGGGCAGCCGGTCGCGTCGATCCCGCCGACGTCGCGCGTGAAGCCGAGGAGAAAGCCGCGCGGACTGCCGGCGCGCGGACGATCGACGCCGGCCGTTACCGCGCCGTCCTCGAGCCGTACGCGTTCGGCGAGCTGCTCCAGTACTTCGCGTACGTCTCCTTCGGCGCGCAGGGCCTGCTCGAGGAGCGGAGCTACCTCTGCGGGCGGATCGGCAAGCGCGTCTTCGACGAGAGGGTCTCGATCGCCGACGACGCTCTCGACCCGCGCGGGCTGCCGAAGGCGTTCGACTTCGAGGGGATGCCGAAGCAGCGCGTGGCGCTCGTCGAGGAGGGCATCGCGCGTGAGGTCGTCTGGGATCGCCAGACCGCTGCGCGCGCCGCCGACAGCGCGGTGACGACCGGCCACGCGCCGCCGCCGAGCCTGCGCGAGTACGGTCCGCTGCCGTTCGCGCTCTCGGTCGGCCCGGGGGAGGCGGCGTCTGCCGACGACCTGGTCGAGCTCGTCGGCGACGGGATCTACGTGACACGGCTCCACTACCTCTCGATCGTCGACCCGCGCCAAGGCGTGATCACTGGGATGACGCGGGACGGCACCTTCCGGATCCGCGACGGCCGGGTCGCCGAGCCGCTCGTCAACCTCCGATTCACTGTCTCCGTGCCCGAGCTCCTGGCCGAGGTCCCGGGTCTGACGCGCGAGCCGAAGCTCGTGAACCAGAGCGACTTCTACGGCGAGCGCTTCCCCTACGGCGTACTGACGCCGGCAATCGCGACGACCGACTTCAACGTGAGCGGCGTCGGCTCCGCGCCCGGGATCTGAGCGCTACTTCAGCAGGTGGAAGAGCAGGACCGTGTTCGCGACGAACAGGATCCCGACGACGACCGTGAGCCGGGTCAGGTTGCGCTCGACGATGTGCGTGCCGCCCTGCGACTGAGGCGTGAAGCCCATCCCGCCGAGGCCGGTGTCGCGGCCCGAGTGCATGAGGACGAGCCCGACGAGGGCCATCGAGACGAGGACGTGCCAGACGGCGACGAGCTTGAGCAGCACGTCGCGCAGGGTAGCAACCGGCTAGCGCTCGGCGACCTCGAGGATCGCGTCGACGAGCTCGGCGGCAATCCTGTCCTTCGTGACGTAGCCGGCGGCGCCGGCCTGACGGGCGTGGTCGACGTCCTCCCGCGAGTCCGAGCCGGTGAGCATGAGGATGCAGGCGCCGGCGTCCTGCTCGCGGATGCGGCGCGTCGCCTCGATGCCGTCCATGACCGGCATGTTGATGTCCATCAGGACGACGTCGGGCTCGAGCCGCGGAGCCCGCTCGACCGCCTCGCGCCCGTCGTGCGCGTGGCCGACGACGTCGATCCGCTCGTAGGTCGCGAGCAGCGCCTCGAGCGTCTCTGCAAACAGACGATGGTCGTCCGCGATCAGGACGCGAACTCGCTGCGTGCTCTGAGGATCGGCGGCAGGCATCCAGGCTCCCGGCAAGCGGCGGATACGCTTCAGTCGTGCCTCCTGAATCTGACAGAGAACGCATAAAAAAGCTACTCGTTACTGGTGATAACCGCCTAAAGCAGGGCGTCGACCCGGCGAAGGCGCGGGAGAGCTACGAGCAGGCGCTGGAGGTGGCGCGGGAGGCCGGGCTCGAGGACGCGATCCGGCCGCTCGTCGAGATCAGGCTCGCCGACCTCGAGCGGCTCGCTCGAGGATCGCCTCCAGGCGGCTCACCTGCAGCTTGACGTCGTGCTTCTCGGCCGCTGCACGCGCGGCCTCGTTCGGGCGCGGTAGCGCGGCCGCCTGGCTCATCGCGGCTGCGAGCTCCTCGGTATCGCTCGGGTCGACGAGCACGCCCGCCTCCTCGGTCACGAACTCGGGCGGACCGCCGATTCTCGTCGTCACGACCGAGCGGCCGCACGCCATCGCCTCGAGCAGCGACTGGCCGAACGGCTCGATCAGCGACGGCTGGCAGAGGACGTGCGCACGTGCTAGCCACTCGGGGACCTGGTCGTTGGGGACACGGCCGACGACGGTGACCCGGGGGCGGCCTTCGAGCCGAGACCGGAGCGGCCCGTCGCCGACGAGGGTGAGCGTCCCCTCTCCGAGCCGCTCGAGCGCGTCCGCGAGACGCGCAAGGTTCTTTCGCTCGGTCAGGGAGCCGACGAAGAGGAAGGCGGTCTCGCCGTCCGGGGCTGGGAGCAGCGGGAACCGCTCGAGATCGACGCCAGAGTCGACGACCTCGGTCTTCCCGCGGGCCTCCGGCACCTTTGCCTCGAGCTCTCGCCGGAGGTAGTCGGACACCGCGACGATCGCGGCCGCCCGGCGCGCGACGAAACGGGTCGCGGCGGCGACTCCCGGGATCGCGCCGACGTTGCGAACGTCGCGGCCGTGCGCAGTGACGACGAGCGGCGCGTCGGAGGCGAGCGCCGCGACGAAGCCGGCCGGGACGAGGAAGTGCGCGTAGACGACGTCGGGCCGAAAGCTACGCGCGCGCGTGCGCGCGTCGCGCGCGAGGCGCAGGTAGCGCCGCTTGCCGCCGCCACGCCGGTCGAGGACGGCGCGCTCGATCTCGTGCCCCCGCGCGACGAGTCCGCGCTCGACCTGCGCGACGAAGACGCCCAGGTCCGGGTCGTCCGGGCCGGGATACATCTGCGACACGAGCAGAATCCGCACGGCGGTAGCGTAGGCGTGTGATCCGCGCGACCTACGAGCTGGAGCCGCACGGCGCGGCCGACGAGCTCGCCCGGATCGAGTCGACCGGCCTTCCGTGGGGGCCTGAGGCTGTGCGGGCGCACGTGGTCTCCGAGGGGGGCGGGCGCGCCGTCGTCGACTTCCCAGAGGCGAACTGGGGCGGCGACGCGACGCTCCTGGTCTCTGCGATCGTCGCCGGGGAATGGGCCGATGCGGCCGCGTTCTCGCGCTGCCGGCTCGTCGCGATCGAGTGGCCGGCCGGCCTTCTGCCGGGGCCTGTGTTCGACGCTCCGGGTCATGTCTTGGTCGGGGCGATCGTCAAGCCGTCGCTCGGGCTGTCGCCGCAGGAGGCGGCGGCGACGGCGGCTGCGCTCGCACGCGGCGGCGCGGAGCTCGTCAAAGACGACGAGCTCCTCGGCGATCCGGACTGGTGCCCGCTCGAGGAGCGCGTGCAGCGCGTGGTCGCCGCGATTCCGGACGGGCCGAGCGCGCGGTCGAGCTCGGGGCGCGGGCGCTAATGGTCAACGCCTTCGCGCAGGGGCTCGGCTCGCTGCTCGCGCTCAGGCGCGCCGCGCTCGGTGTGCCCTTGTTCGCCCATCGCGTGGGCGCGGCTTTCTGGACGCGGCAGGAGCGGTTCGGCGTCGCGCCGGCGGTCGTCGCCGACCTGACCCGCCGCTGCGGCGCCGACTTCGTCCAGGTCGGCTCCTTCACGGGCTCGGTCTTCGACTCGCCCGACGAGGTCCGGGCGCAGATCGCAGCATGCCGCCGCGAGCGGCCGCACGCAGTCGCCGTTCTCGGGGGCGGCGTCGGGCCGGAGAACGCGGCGGAGCAACTGCGGCAGGCGGGGGGAGGCCCGGGCCTGATGGTGCTGCTCGGCTCCGCGGCGTACCGGCATCCCGACGGCGTCGAGGCTGGGGTTCGGGCGACGGTGGAGGCCGTGCGGTGAGCGCCGATCCGCTCCCGCCGACGATCGAGTGGGCGGACGGCTTCGTGCGCCTGATCGACCAGCGCCGCCTGCCGGGCGAGCTCGTGCTGCTCGAGTGCCGCTCCGTTGACGAGCTGTGCGAGGCGATCCGGACGCTGGCCGTCCGGGGCGCGCCGGCTCTCGGCGCTGCGGGGGCGATGGGAGTCGCGCTCGCCGCGGCGACCGGCGAGCCGCTCGAGGACGCGGCCGATCGTCTGCGCGCCACGCGGCCGACCGCCGTGAACCTCGCGTGGGGCGTCTCGCGGGCGCTCGCGGCCGCCGATCCCGCCGCAGAGGCCGTGCGGATCGCGGCGGAGGACGTCGAGCGCAACCGCCGCCTCGGCGCGCACGGCGCGGAGCTCCTGCCGGTCGATGCCCGCGTCCTGACGCACTGCAACGCGGGCTCACTCGCGTGTGTGGGCTACGGGACCGCGCTGGGCGTCATCCGCGCGGCGCACGAGGCGGGCCGGCGGCCGAGCGTGTGGGTCGACGAGACGCGGCCGGTGCTCCAGGGCGCGCGGCTGACCGCGTGGGAGCTGCAGCGGCTCGGTATCCCGTGCACGCTCGTCGCCGACGTCATGGCCGGCTCGCTCATGGCCTCCGGGGACGTGGACGCGGTCGTCGTCGGCGCGGACCGGATCGCCGCGAACGGCGACGTCGCGAACAAGATCGGAACGTACGGACTCGCGGTGCTCGCGCGCCACCACGGCGTGCCGTTCTACGTGGCAGCACCGGTCTCGACCCTCGATCCGGCCTGCCCCGACGGCGCGGCCATCCCCGTCGAGCGGCGCCCGGACGAGGAGGTCGCGGCGCTCGCGGGCGTGCCGCTGGCGCCGCCCGGGATCGCCGTCGAGAATCGCGCGTTCGACGTCACGCCCGCGGATCTCGTCACCGCGTACGTGACCGAAGAGGGCGTGGCCCGCGCGCCGAACGACCTGCCGCTCTAGGAAGCGATGAACCCGAGCTTCTGAAGCGCGAGGTTCTCGCTCGTGTAGTCGGGCGAGGACTCGTCGCGAGCTTGCGCCAGCTCCCATTCGATCGCCCGGCGTAGTCCCTCGTCCCGGCTGACCGACTCTGCGTACCCCAGCTCGTCTCGAATGCGGGACGTGTCGGCGAAGAGGTCCTGGGGTGGAACCGGGACTCGAAGCTCGGGTGGAAGCTGGTCGGGCTCGGTGACGACGACCTCGCCCGGCCAGCCGCAGGCAGCTCCGACGGCCCGCGCCCACTCGGCCTCGGTGAGGACGTCGGCTTCGCCGACGTTGAGCGTGCGCCCGGCCGCTCGGTCGTCCAAGACGGCGGCGACGACCGCGCCTGCGACGTTCTCGACGTACCCCCGGCTCATCCGAAGCGCAG
>Ga0209474_10003941_pt1 | contig 12883 bp, 11 predicted proteins | sample GraSoiAngelo_145_FD_185902 | JGI IMG/M metagenome (GOLD analysis project Ga0209474, IMG submission 185902) | Grasslands soil microbial communities from the Angelo Coastal Reserve, California, USA - 14_1009_05_20cm (SPAdes) (version 2) | ecosystem: Environmental > Terrestrial > Soil > Grasslands...
GGTGCGCGCCGAGAGCGGCCGCGTGATCCTCTCGGGACCAATCCTCGCTGACGAGGCCGACGACCTCATCCGGCGCATCTCCCGGGTCCCCGGCGTGCGTTCCATCGAGAGTCAGCTCGACCTGCACGCGGACGCGGGCGACGATCCTTCGCTACAGCACTGAGGAGTCCGAGCATGCCGCAGAAGAGCCGTCCCAGGCGCGAGGCGGTGGCGAAACGTGCGGGGACCGCCACGACGCTCAAGAAGATCGACGTTGGCAGTGAGCCGCCGTTGAGCGGCCACGCGGCGAAGAAGAGCCGGCACATCGTGGCGCAAGTGGTGACGCCCGATCGCGCGGCGAGCCCGCGCGTCGCTCCGGGCGAGGGCCGCGCCGGAGTGCCGCCGCGCGATGCAACCGAGGCGCGCGACCACTTGCGCAGCGAAGCGGGCCCGGGCCGCCGTCCAGGCCACCACCGCAAGGAAGATCGCTGAAGCGCACCCGCTCGCGCGCTTCGTCAGCCACGCGCCGGCTCCTCAGCCGGCCGAAGATGCGCGAACTGTGCAAACAAGAGCAGGTCGTACGCCGCCTTCAGGATGCCGGCGCACAGAAGCGGCCATCCGAAGCTGGTCTTGTCCAGCAGAACGCCGGAGAGTAGCGGGGAAAGAGCCGCGGCCAGGCTTCGCGGCACGTTCGTGACGCTGGACGCGGCGGCGCGCTCTTCGCGCGGCACCATCGCCATGACGTACGCCTGGCGCGCGGGGACGTCCATCGACGAGAGCGACATGCGGAGCAGCAGGCAAAACACCGCCAACGGCGCGGTTGGCATCAGGCCAGCGATGAGCAGGAATACGTTCGCCGGCAGGTGCGTGAACACCATCGTCCGGACGTGACCGATGCGCGCCGCGAGCCGGGCCGCGACGAACTGCGAGAACGCGGCGAGAAGCCCCGCGGCAAAGAAGATGGCTCCGGCGACCTCCACCGAGAGCGCGAAGCGTCGGTAGAGCCACAGCACGAGCAGCGATTGAACGACGAATCCTCCGCCGAACGAATCGAGGCTGAACAGGGCGGAGAGCTTCAGCACGATCCCGCGCGACCGCTGCAACGGCCTCGCGGGCGCCGACGTGTCGTGCTCCACGGCAGGCGACAGCCGCGCGTACGCGAACGCAGCGACGATTCCCAGCGCCGAGTAGACCAGGAACCCGGCGCGCTCCGCCGACGCGATATCGATTCCGGATCGACGCGCGAATGCAGCGGGGAACCCGGCGGCCAGCGCACCGGCGGCGCCGGCGAACGTCCCGGTGAGGTTGTACCAGGCGAAAAGACCGGTCCGGTCGCGAGCGTCCGAAGCTTCGGCCAGCACGGCCTGCTCCGTTGGCAGAAACAGCGTCACGTCTCCGGACGAAGGGTTCACCGTTCCGACGAACGCGACGACGAGGAGCGGCCAGAACGAAGTGACTCCCGCGAATCCCAGTCCCGTCGCCACCATCAGCCCCGCGGCGCCGAGCAGCACAGCTCGCCTGCGAAAGCGATGGCCCAACAGGCCGATGCCGAGCGTGAGGAACGCCGAGCCGAGGAGCGTCGCCGTCACGACTGCGCCGATCTGCAACGGCGTGAATCCCAGGCGCCCGAGATAGCTGGCAAGCAGCACGCTCACCACGCCGTCGGCGAACCCGCGCGCGGCCCGCGTGAAGAGGAGCATGCGCGCGTCCCGGCTGGTCGAGGCGGGGAGAATCCGCGGCGCCGAACGCATCCGTGTGCGCCTAGAGTGCAACGACGGCGGCGCGGATGCGATCGAGCGCTTCGGTGAGCACGTCCGGCGCGCTCACGTACGAGATGCGCAGATGCCCATCGCCTCCCGGGCCGAACGCGGTCCCGGCCAGCGTGGCGACGCCATGCTCCTCGAGGAGGCGCGTTGCGAGCTCGCCTGCCGGGACAGGCAGCGCGCGCACGTCCGGGAACGCATAGAACGCGCCGCGGGGCGTAGCGCAGCGCACGCCGGGAATGGCGCGCAGGGCGCTCACTATCAAGTCGCGCCGGCCCCGGAACTCCGCCACCATCCGGTCGACGGGCTCTTGCGTTCCGCGCAGCGCCTCGACGCCGGCGAGTTGCACGAACGCCGCCGTGCAGGAGTTCGAATTGATCACCAGTCGTGTGAGCGGCTCGGCGAGCCGGCGCGGAACGACACCGTATCCCAGCCGCCACCCAGTCATCGCGTACGCCTTGGAGAATCCGTCGGAGAGGATGACGCGATCGCGCATGCCCGGGAGCGCGGCGATCGAGCGATGCGGCTCCTCGTACGAGATGCGCGCGTAGATCTCGTCGGCGATCACCCACAGATCGTGCCGCTGCGCCAGCGCGGCGATCCGCTCCAGGTCGCGCTGCGTCGTCGCGCCGCCGGTCGGATTGGCCGGGCTGTTGAAGATCAGCATCCGCGTCCGCGGCGTGACGAGCTGCTCGGCCGCATCGACGTCGAGTGAAAAGCCGCTCTCTTCACGCACCGGGACCGGGACGACACGAGCGCCCGCGAAGCGCACGACCGATTCGTAGATGGGGAAGCCCGGATCGGGCACCAGCACTTCGTCTCCAGCGCCGACCGTCGCGAGGATTGCGAGGAACAGGATTGGCTTCGCGCCCGGCGTGACGACCACTTCGTCGGGCGCGGCGCGGACGCCGCGTTCGGATAGCAACCGCTCGCAGATCGCTTCTCGGAGAGCAGGCAGACCGGGTGGCGGACCGTACCGGGTATGTCCGTCGCGCAGCGCGCGGACGCCTGCTTCGACGATGTGCCCTGGCGTGGGGAAATCCGGCTCGCCGATCTCGAGGTGGAGCACGCGGCGGCCTTGCGCCTCCAGCGCGCGGGCGCGGGCGAGCACGTCGAAGGCCGTCTCGGTGCCGAGGTCGGCCATGCGGGTCGCGAGGTTTCGCATCGCACGGAGTGTACTTCGGGCTGCCTTACACCGAACGTCGTACCCCTGCTAGAGTGCACCGTCGCTGGATCTTTTGCGCCTCAGGGACCGCGCCCCCGGGGAACGACGATGGCGCTGCTCGAGATTGCGAATCTCTCCTTGCGGTTCGGCGGCGTCACCGCGCTGCAGGACGTGAGCTTCGCCGTCGCGCCCGGCGAGCTGGCGGCGATCATCGGGCCGAACGGGGCGGGAAAGACGAGCCTGCTCAACTGCGTCAGCGGCGTCTACCGGCCGCAAAAGGGCACCATCCGCTTCGACGGCCGCGACGTGACGCGCATGAAGCCGGCGGCGCGAACGCGGCTCGGTATCGCGCGAACCTTCCAGAACATCGCGCTCTTCAAGGGGATGACCGTCCTCGACAACCTGCTCATCGGGCGCCACTGCCATCAGAAGACCGGCGTCCTCGCGGGCGGGCTCTACTACGGCCTCGGGCAGCGCGAGGAGATCCGCGACCGCGAACGGATCGAGGAGATCATCGACTTCCTCGAGATCCAGCCCATCCGCAAGCAGGTGGTGCACACGCTCGCGTACGGGCTGCAGAAGCGAGTCGAGCTGGCGCGCGCCCTGGCGCTCGACCCCCGCCTGTTGCTCCTCGACGAACCGATGGCGGGGATGAACGCCGAAGAGAAGGAAGACATGGCGCGCTTCATCCTCGACGTTAGCGACGAGCGCGGCACCACGATCGTGATGATCGAGCACGACATGGGCGTGGTGATGGACCTGTCGCATCACGTGGTGGTGCTGAACTTCGGCCGGAAGATCGCGGACGGCACGCCGGCCGAAGTGCAGCACAGCGCGGAGGTGCAGCTCGCCTATCTCGGCGGGGAGGCGGCGGCGTGAGCGAAGCGCTCGACGGTGCGGACACATTCCCAAAGCTGCTGGCGCGCAACGCCGAGCGGCTGGGCGCGCGCGCGGCGCTGCGCGAGAAGGACCTGGGCATCTGGCGCGAGACGAGCTGGCGCGGCTACCACGAGCGGGTTCGCGACTTCTCCCTCGGGCTGGTCGCGCTGGGACTCGCCCGCGGCGGCAAGGTCGCCATCATCGGCGACAACCGTCCGGAGTGGGTGATCGCGGAACTGGCGGCGCAGGCGGCGGGCGCGGCGTCGGTGGGCATCTATCAGGACTCGAACCTCAACGAAGTCGCGTTCGTCATCGACCACTGTGACGCGCGCTTCGTCGTCGCCGAAGACCAGGAGCAGGTCGACAAGATCCTGGGGCTGATCGAGCAGCTCCCCAAGGTCGCGTACGTCATCTACTCGGACCCGCGCGGCCTGCGGCGCTACCGGCACGAAAAGCTGCTTTCGTTCAGCGAAGTCGAGACGCGCGGGCGGCAGCTGCTGCAGGAAAAGCCGGGCCTCTTCGAGGAGAACGTCGCGGAGGGCGGCGGCGGCGATCTGGCGATGATTTGCTACACGTCCGGCACCACCGGGCAACCGAAGGGCGCGATGCTCTCGTTCGCGAACCTCCTGACGATGGCGTTGAGCCTGCACCAAGTCGATCCGCGGAAGCCCTCGGACGAGTTCGTCTCCTTCCTGCCGCTCGCCTGGATCGGCGAGCAGATGATGTCCGTCGCCACGGCCTTGGCGATCGGGTTCACGATCAATTTCCCCGAGGAGCCGGAGACGGCGCTGCACGACATCCGGGAGATCGGGCCGAAGGTGCTCTTCGCGCCGCCGCGCATCTGGGAAGGCCTCAACTCGACCGTGCAAGTGAAGGTCATGGACACGACGCCGTTCAAACGGTTCCTGTACGAGCGGCTGATGCCGATCGGCTACAAGACGGCCGAGCTGCGCCTGAATGAGGGGCGGATGCCGCTCGGCTGGCGCGTCCTGCACTTCTTCGCGGATCTGCTGCTCTTCCGCCCGCTGAAAGATCGGCTCGGGCTGCTGCAGCTGCGCAGCGGCACGACCGGCGGCGCCGCGCTCGGACCGGAAGTCTTCCGCTTCTTCCACGCCATAGGCGTGCGCCTCAAGCAGATCTACGGACAGACCGAGATCAGCGGCATCTCCTGCATCCATCCCGACCACGCCATCAAGTTCCACACGGTCGGGAAACCGATCCCCGGAACGGAAGTGCGCATCAGCGAGCGCGGAGAGATCCTCTCGCGCAGCCCATGCGTATTCATCGGCTACTACAAAAACGAGCAGGCCACGAACGAGACGCTGGCCGGCGGCTGGCTGCATTCGGGCGACGCTGGGTACCTGGAGGACGACGGCCAGCTCGTCGTCATCGATCGCTTGAAGGACGTGTTGCGGCTCGCGGACGGGACGCAGTTCTCGCCGCAGTACATCGAGAACCGACTGAAGTTCTCGCCCTACCTCAAGGAAGCGGTCGTCATCGGGAAGGACCGGCCGTATCTGACCGCGCTCGTGTGCATCGACTCGGCGGTGGTGGGGAAGTGGGCCGAGAAGAACAAGATCTCTTACACGACCTATACCGACCTCTCCGCCAAGCCGCAGGTCTACGACCTGCTGCAGAGGGAGATCGACAAGGTCAACGAGACGCTTCCCATCGCGGCGCGCATCCGCAAGTTCGTGCTGCTCTACAAGGAGCTGGACGCCGACGACGAGGAGCTGACGCGCACGCGCAAGGTGCGGCGCGCGTTCGTGGAGGAGCGCTACCGCTCGATCGTATCCGCGCTCTACGGCGACGACGAGCGCATCGCGATCGACACGACCATCAAGTTCCAGGACGGCAAGACGGCGCGCATCCAGGCGAATCTGTCCGTCCGCCGTCTCGAGGCCGGAGGAGCTTGATGGAGTTCTTCCTCCAGCTCGTCCTGAACGGTCTCGTCGTCGGCAGCATCTACTCGCTGCTCGCTCTCGGTTTCGTCATCATCTACAAGTCGAGCGGGATCCTGAACTTCGCGCAGGGCGAGTTCCTTCTCCTCGGCGCCTACGTCTTCCTCGCCATCTCCAGCATGCATGCGCCCATTCTGGCAGCGCTGCTGCTCACCTTCGCCTTCTCCGCCATTCTCGGCATCGTCCTCGAGCGCGTCGTGCTGCGGCCGCTGATCGGCGAGCCGATCATCTCGGTCATCATGGTGACGCTCGGCCTCTCGAGCGTGCTGCGCGCCATCGTGCAGGGCATCTGGGGAACCGACACGCGCCCGCTGCCGACCGTGTTCTCCCTCGAGCCGATCCAGCTTGGACCGCTGCCGATCGCGCGCGGCTACCTCTATAGTGCCGTGGCAGTTGCGGTGCTCCTCGTGATTCTCACCGCATTCTTCAAATACGCGCGGCCAGGAATCGCGATGCGCGCGACGGCCGACTCGCAGCAGGTCGCGCTGTCGATGGGCATTTCGGTCCGGCGCATCTTCGCTTTGTCGTGGAGCATCGCCGCCGTGGTCTCCGCGGCGGGCGGCGTACTTCTGGGGACGATGCGCGGGGGCGTAGACGGGTCCCTCGCCATCCTCGGGCTCAAGGTGCTGCCCGTGGTGATCGTCGGCGGGCTCGACAGCATCGGCGGCGCGATCGTCGGCGGGCTGCTCATCGGCGTGCTGGAGAACCTCTCGGGCGGCTACCTCGATCCGGTCTTCGGCGGCGGCGTCAAGGAAGTCGCTCCGTTCGTTGCGCTGGTGCTGATTCTCATGATCCGCCCCTACGGCTTCTTCGGCAAAGTCCGGATCGAGCGGGTGTGACGATGCGCTCCGGAGAGTTCCACACTAGCTACCGCGTCGACATGGCCATCTTCGAGACGGCCCGCGCACGATGGATTCTCACTGCATTTCTCGTCGTCCTGTTCGTGCTGCCGATCTTCGGATCGTCCTACTGGCTCGACGTGCTGAACCGCGCCGCCATCGCCGTGATCGCTGCGATGGGGCTCAACATTCTCACCGGGTTCACCGGCCAGATCTCGCTCGGCAACGCGGCGTTCATGGCGATCGGCGCATACACGACGGCGTGGCTGGCGAATCGCGGACTCCCCTTCGTCATCGTGATTCCCGTCGCGGGAATCACGGCGGCGCTCGCGGGGATGGTTTTCGGCGTGCCGTCTTTGCGACTCAAGGGCCTCTATCTCGCCATGGCGACATTGGCGGCGCATTTCATCGTCGAATTCGCCGTCACGCATTGGGACTCGGTGACCGGCGGTGTCGCCGGAACGAGCGTGCCTTTTCCGTCGCTCTTCGGGTTCACGCTCGCAAGCGATCGCGCACTCGCGTTCCTCATCCTGCCCGCGTGCATCCTGCACCTGTGGTTCGCGAAGAACCTGTTTCGCACCCGCGTCGGGAAGGCGTTCGTCGCGATTCGCGATCACGACATCTCCGCCGAGGTGATGGGCGTCGAAGTCTTCCGCTTCAAGCTGCTCTCGTTCGGTGTGAGCTCGTTCTACGTGGGTGTGGCGGGATCGCTGCTCGCGTACCAGGCGCGCATCATCAGCCCGGAGAACTTCCCTCTGTCGCTGGCCATCGATCAGCTCGGGATGATCATCGTTGGCGGCCTCGGCAGCGTGCTCGGGTCCATTCTCGGCGCCGTCTTTCTCACCGTGCTCACGGAGCTGCTGCGCCTCGCGACCGGCGCTCTGTCAGGCACGTTCCCGGCGCTCATCCAGCTCTTCGCGCCGCTCAAGCTCGGCGTCTTCGGCCTCACCATCGTGCTGTTCCTCATCTTCGAACCGGACGGGCTCGCGGCGGGGTGGCGGCGGGTCCGCAACTACTTCAGGCTGTATCCTTTCGCGTACTGAACTCGACAGGAGGACTGACATGCATTCGATCCGGATGGCGTTGCTCCTTCTCTGCATGGCAGCGGCGGCGCACGCGCAGGCGCTCGCGGGTGGCGACATCAAGGTGGGTGGCATCTTCGACCTGACCGGCATCACGTCCGACGTGGGCAAGTCGTTCGCGCAGGGCGTGCGCGACGGCGTCCAATGGACGAACGAGAACGGCGGGATCAACGGAAAGAAGATCCGGCTCATCGACGTCGACTACGGCTACAAGATTCCCGAGGCGGTCGCCGCGTACAAGCGCATGGTCGGCGACGAGCACGTCATCATGATCAATGGCTGGGGCACGGGCGACACCGAGGGGCTCAAGGCGCAGGTGAACCAGGACAAGGTGCCTTACCTGTCCGCCTCCTTCTCGGGCCACCTAACCGATCCCTCCAAGACGCCGTACAACTTCTTCGTCGCTCCGAGCTACTCCGACCAGCTGCGCGCGTGGCTTCGCTGGGTAAAGGACGACTGGAAGGACAAATCGCGCAACCCCAAGGTTGCCTTTTTCTACGGTGACAACGCCTACGGGAAGTCTCCCATCGAGGCCGGGCGCAGATACTCGAAGGAGATCGGCATCGATCTCGTCGACGAGGAGATCGTGCCTGGTGCGTTCCAGGATGCGACGAGCCAGCTGCTCAACATGAAGCAGAAAGGCGCCGACTACGCGTACATCAACGTGACCACGACGGGTGTATCGACGATCCTGCGCGATGCGAAGAAGCTCGGCCTCGCGACGAAGTTCGGCTCGAACCCGTATGGTTTCAGCGAGGCGCTCCCGCAAGTCGCGAAAGAAGCCGCGGAGGGCGTCACGGGCGTGATGCCGCACGTTCCGTTTGGCGAGAAGGTGGCCGGAATGAAGCGGCTGGTGGATTTCCACCAGAAGAACCATCCCAACGACACGCACGACGCGCTGTACGTGCGCGGCTGGACATACGTGCTCGTCTGGACCGAGGCGCTCAAGCGCGCTGACAAGGCGAAGGCGCTCACCGGCGAAGGGGTGAAGGCGGCGCTCGAGACCTTCAAGGAGTTCGACGTCGGCGGCCTCACCGAGCCCGTCACGTACACCTCGACGGATCATCGCCCGTCCACCAAGACACCCATCTATCAGGTGAAGGGCGGCAAGCTGGTCAAGGTCGCGGAGTACGAGATGCCGCGCAAACCGGAGTGGCTCGGATTGTAGTGGCATGAATCGCGGAGGCGCTCGCAATGCTCCGGCTCAGCAACGTCGAGGTCATCTACGACGACGTGATCCTCGTGCTGAAGGGCCTCTCCCTCGAGGTCGCTGAAGGCAAGATCGTCGCTCTCCTCGGCTCAAACGGCGCGGGCAAGAGCACCACGCTGAAGGCCATCTCGGGCCTGCTCCGGGCCGAGGAGGGCGAGGTCACCGACGGTGCCATCGATTTCGGCGGGGAGCGGATCGACGAGCTGGCGCCGGAGCAGATCGTGCGCCGCGGGATCTTCCAGGTGATGGAGGGCAGGCGCGTTTTCGAGGACCTCACCGTGGACGAGAACCTCACCATGGGCGGTTACACGCGCGGCGATCGTGCAGGACTGAAGCGCGACCGCGAGCTCTGCTTCGACTACTTCCCGCGCCTGCGCGAGCGGCGACGGCAGATCGCCGGCTACCTTTCCGGAGGAGAGCAGCAGATGCTCGCGATCAGCCGCGCGCTCATGGCCCGGCCGCGGCTGATCCTCCTCGACGAGCCTTCGCTGGGTCTCGCGCCGCTTCTCGTCCAGGAGATCTTCCGCATCGTCGGGAAGATCAACGCGGAAGAGAAGACGACCATGTTGCTCGTCGAGCAGAACGCCAACGTGGCGCTCTCCATCGCGCATTTCGGGTACATCATGGAAAACGGCCGCATCGTCCTCGAGGGCGACCCGGCCAAGCTGCGCTCCAACGAAGACGTGCGCGAGTTCTACCTGGGCAGCGGCGAGGCGAAGAAGAGCTACAAGGCGGTGAAGTCGTACCGGCGCCGCAAGCGCTGGTTGTCCTGAAGTTCGCAAGGAGGGTGCCATGCGCGCCAGCGCGATCCTCGATCCGGCCCTCGAGCAGCAGGATCCCGCGGCGCGCCGCGCGTACCTGAGCGCGCGGCTGCGCGAGACGGTGGCGTACGCCCACGGGCGCGCTGCGCACGTGCACCGCTCGTTCGAGACGGCGGGCATCCGTCCCGACGACGTCGCCTCGCTCGACGACCTCCCGAAGATCCCCATCACGCGCAAGGACGACCTGCCGTCGTTGCAAGCGAGCGATCCGCCGTTCGGCGGTCTTCTCGCCGTGGAGCCCGCGAGGCTGCAGCGCATCTTCGCGTCGCCGGGGCCCATCATCGATCCGCAGGGAGCCGGCGAGGACTTCTGGCGGTTCCGTATGGCGCTCGCAGCCGCGGGTTTCCGCCGCGGCGACGTGGCGATGAACTCCTCCTCGTACCACCTCACGCCGCTCGGCTTCATGCTCGACAACGCGGCGCGTAGCCTCGGCTGCGTGGTCGTGCCCGCCGGAGTGGGGCAAACGGATTTGCAGGTGCGCGTGGCCGTTGCCGTGCGCGCCACGGCCTATCTAGGGACGCCGAGCTTCCTCTATATGCTGCTCAAACGCGGTCGCGAGCTTGGGACGCCGCTCGGGATCGAGGTCGCCTTCGTCACGGCGGAAATGCTTCCCGAGTCGCTCCGCTCCGAGGTCGAGAACGACTTCGGCGTGCGTCTCCTGCAAGGCTACGGGACTGCCGACCAGGGTCTGCTCGCGTATGAATGCCCCGAAAAGGGCGGCATGCACCTGCATCCGGAGGCGATCGTCGAGGTCCTCGATCTAGAGACGGGAAAACCCGCGGCGCCCGGACAACCGGGCGAGATCGTCGCGACGACCTTCGACCCCGCGTATCCGCTGCTGCGATTCGCGACGGGCGACATCGGGACCATGGCGCCGCCGGGAACCTGCGCGTGCCTGCGGACGGCGCCGAAGCTCGCCGGGCTCGTCGGGCGCGTCGGAGACGCGGTGAAGGTCAAGGGAATGTTCATCCGCGGCGCCGAGATCGAGAAGGCCCTGAAGGCGTTCCCGGCCGTCGCACGATTCCAGGCAGTGGTGACGCGCGAACAGCACCAGGACCATCTCGCGTACGTGCTCGAGCTCGCCGAGGCCGCCTCCGCCGACGACGCGCTGCTGTCCAGCATCGCGGACGCGCTGCGGGAGACAGTCAAGGTGCGCGGCGAAGTGCGCGTCGCGCCGCCGGGAACCATTCCGCAAGGCGCGAAGCGCATCGACGATCGGCGTACCTGGCGCTGACCGCCGTCGGTTGACCCGTTCGGTGCCGGGTGCTAACCGATCCGGCGCACCGAGCATCCGGCAAAAAGGGGGCTTCGAGTGACCTCCGTCACCATTGACGTCAATGGAACGAGCCAGACTCGCGAAGTCGAGCCGCGGCTCCTTCTGGTCCACTTCCTTCGCGACGTGCTCGGGCTCACGGGAACGCACGTCGGCTGCGATACGACCCAATGCGGGGCGTGCACGGTGTTGCTCGACGGCAACGCCGTGAAGTCGTGCTCGCTGTTCGCGGTTCAAGCGGAGGGCCGCGCGATCACCACGATCGAGGGCCTCGCTCGCGACGGCAAACTGCATCCCATGCAGGAGGCCTTCTGGGAAGAGCACGGCCTGCAGTGCGGCTTCTGCACGCCGGGGATGATCCTCTCCGCGTGCCAGCTGCTCGAGCGGAATCCGTCGCCGACCGACGCGGAGATCCGCGCGGGTCTGGAAGGGAACCTCTGCCGCTGCACTGGGTACGCGAACATCGTCAAGGCGGTGCGCCACGCCGCCTCCCGAATCGCCGAGCGCTAGAAGCGAGGTGACGTCATGGCCGCGACCGGACCGCTTTTCGGCTCGAGCATCAAGCGCCGGGAGGACCCCCGGCTCATCACCGGCAAGGGCGTCTACGTCGACGACGTGAAGCTGCCCGGGACGACGTACGCGTCGTTCGTGCGCAGCCCGCACGCGCACGCGCGCATCCGCGGCATCGACGCGTCCGCCGCGAGGAAGGTGCCCGGAGTCGTCGCGGTGTATACCGGGAAGGATCTCGCCGCCTCGGGCGTGAAGTCGCTCCCCGTCGGCTGGCTCCTGCCCAACATCAAGCTTCCTCCTCACCTGCCGCTCGCGGTGGACAAGGCGCGCTACATGGGCGACGCCGTCGCGGTCGTCATCGCCGAGTCGCCGTACGTCGCGCGAGACGCGGCCGATCTGGTCGAGGTCGACTACGAGCCGCTGCCCGTCGTCACCGAGGCGGTCCGCGCGGTGCAGCCGGGAGCGCCGAAGCTGCACGACGAAGCGGAGGGCAACGTCTGCTTCCGCTGGACGCTGGGAGACAAGGACAAGACGGAGTCCGCGTTTCGCGGAGCCGCGCGCGTCGTCAAGCAGCATTTCGTCAACCATCGGTTGATCCCCAACGCGATCGAGCCGCGCGCCGCGCTTGCCAGCGCGAATCCCGCCACCGGAGACATCACGCTCTGGGTCACGACGCAGAACCCGCACGTGCATCGGCTGCTCATGTCCGCGTTCATCCTCGGAATCCCGGAGCACAAGCTGCGCGTCATCTCGCCCGACGTGGGCGGCGGATTCGGATCGAAGATCTTCGTCTACCCGGAGGAGTGCGTCGTCACCTGGGCTTCGCGCGCGCTGTCGCGTCCGGTGAAGTGGACGGCCGAGCGCCGCGAGAGCTTCATGACCGACGCGCACGGGCGCGATCACCAGACCGACGCGGAGATGGCGCTCGATGGCGATGGCCGCATCCTCGGCCTGCGCGTGAAGTCCACGGTGAACCTGGGCGCGTATGTCTCGCTCTTCGCGCCGTCGGTGCCCACGTACCTGTACGGCACGCTGCTGGCGGGCGCGTACAAGACTCCGGCGATCCACGTCGAAGTGACCGCGGCGTTCACCAACACGACGCCGGTCGACGCGTATCGCGGCGCGGGACGTCCCGAGGCCTGCTACGTGGTCGAGCGGATGGTCGATCTCGCCGCTCAAGAATTGGGCATCGATCCCGTCGAGATCCGCCGCAGGAACTTCATTCCCAAGGACGCCTTCCCGTACCAGACGCCGGTCGCCCTCCTCTACGACAGCGGCAACTACGAAGCGGCGCTCGACAAGGCGCTGAAGATGCTCGACTACGGCGCGTTTCGGAGGGAGCAGGACCGGCTGCGCAAGGTGGGGCGCTACCTGGGCGTTGGTTTCTCCACGTATGTCGAG
>Ga0209474_10003942_pt1 | contig 12882 bp, 9 predicted proteins | sample GraSoiAngelo_145_FD_185902 | JGI IMG/M metagenome (GOLD analysis project Ga0209474, IMG submission 185902) | Grasslands soil microbial communities from the Angelo Coastal Reserve, California, USA - 14_1009_05_20cm (SPAdes) (version 2) | ecosystem: Environmental > Terrestrial > Soil > Grasslands ...
CCATCTTCGGCAAAGTAGCCGTGAACCTCGGTCGGCTTTTGGCAGCGGACAGTCGAAAACGGTTCACACGGACGCGAAAGAGTCTACGACGCAGCGTGCGTCTGGATGTCAACATTTGTTAACATGCGCGAAGATCAGAAGGGAAAGAACTGCTATGGGTCTCACGGTCGTGGCACCCGTCCGGTGCGAAAACCCGGCCGAGGCCAAGATCCATGAGAATCGGCGCGTCGACCGAGACACTCGGTCTAGGCTGAGGTTCGCCAATCGCGAGTTTTCAGCCCTTGAACCTGCGCAGCTCCCTCGGGCACGCTTGCGCGATGGACTCGCCGCCTCCGCCGCTCGCCTTTCTGCTCCTGCTGTTCTCCGGCTGGGTCAACAGACAGCAGCAGGCGGTCATTGGCTACCTACTTGAGGAGAACCGCGTCCTCCGCGCCGCGCACGGGCCGCACCGGCTGCGTCTCACCGACGATCAGCGGCGCCGCCTGGCCGTGAAAGGCAAGGTCCTCGGCCGGCGTCGGCTAGCGGGCATCGCCGGCATCGTCACACCGGACACGATCCTGCGATGGTATCGAACGCTCGTGGCGAAGAAATATGACGGCTCGAACGCGCGTCGCTGCGGTCGCCCGCGGACCAAGGTGGACCTTGCCGCGCTGGTGGTCCGCATGGCACAGGAGAATCCGAGGTGGGGTTACACGCGCATCCGCGGTGGGCTCAAGGCGCTCGGCCACGACATGGCCCGCAATACGATCAAGGCGATCCTCAAGGATCACGGCATCGAGCCGGCACCGGAGCGGGGCACGAACATGCCGTGGAAGACGTTCCTCGCCGCGCATTGGGACGCGCTCGCGGCGGCCGATTTCTTCACCGTCGAGGTCCTGACCCTGCGAGGGCTCGTTCGTTACGTCGTCTTCTTCGTGATGAAGCTCCAGACCCGGACCGTGACGATTGCGGGGATCACGCGCGAACCTGACGAGACCTGGATGATACAGACTGCCCGGAACCTCACCGGTGCCGTTGACGGGTTCCTGCATGGCATCCAGCACATCATCATCGATCGCGATCCGCTATACACGACAGCGTTTCGGCGCCTGCTGCGGGACAGCGGCGTCACGCCGGTGGTCCTCCCTGCGAGGAGTCCCAATCTGAACGCGTTTGCGGAGCGGTTTGTCGAGTCCGCTAAGTCCGAGTGCTTGGAGCGACTGGTGTTGCTCGGCGAAGGGCATCTCCGGACGGCCGTACGCGAATTTGTCCTAATGAGGAACGGCCGCATCAGGGTCTGGGCAACGAGCTGATCGCGCCAGGGACGACCGTGATTGGAACACGCCACGTGACGTGTCGTGATCGACTCGGCGGCCTGCTCAAGTTCTACCATCGCGAGGCCGCGTAACTCGGTCGGGCGGAGTTTTCGCACACGACGGGAAGGTCTTGCTTGCTTGACAGGTGACAGCCATATCAGCGGAACGGCTCCAGCTTGATAATCGAGGCGCTCTCGTTGTTCCCGACCCAGAACGTCACCGGCGTCGTCGAATTGTCGACGAACACTCGACGAATGTTCGTCTGCCGGGGCAGAAGGTACTCGGTCATGTGGCCCGCCTTCGGATCCATGCGCATGATCCGGTCGGCTTCCATTCAGGCCCCCCACACCTCACCGTTCTTGTCCAGAACGACGTCATAAGGCGCGGTGTGCGGCGTGGGGACGGGCCACTCCTGGAATTTTTCCGTCTTCGTGTCGAACATCCCGATCTTGCCGCCGTAGAACTCGCCGAACCAGAGGCGATCCTGCGCGTCCATGCGGCCGCGGCGCGGCCGAGATCGCGGGGTCGGCGTCGGAAACAGCGTAACCGTGCCGCTCTTCGCGTCGATCTTTCCGACGTTCTCGCCACCGAAGTCGAGAAAGAACAGGTTGTTCTTCGAGTCGGCATAAACGCCGTAGACGGAGTGCGGGCCGGGAGGAGCGTCCTTGTACGGCGCCCATTTCTCGAACTTGCCGGTCGCCATCTCCATGCGGTACACGCCCGTGGCGCCGCCGGCGTCGTTCAGCCACACCTTGCCGTCCACCTCCCAATGCTGCGGTCCCACCATCGACTGCTGCGTCTCCTCGTTGGTGAATTCCGGTGGGACGGTCCACGTCTTGAACGTCTCGGTCCTCTTGTCGAAGCGCGCGATTCCGCCTTGATACATCATTGACAGCCACAGGTTCCCTTCCTGATCGGTTTCCAGATCGAGCATGCCGGTCGGGAAGCCGGGACGAACCAGCGGCACGGGATATTCGGTGACCTTGGCCGTCTTTGGATCGAGCCGGCCTAGGAACTGCTCACCAAAGTTGGAGAACCAGACGGTCCCTGCCAAATCGACGATGACATCGTGCGGCTCGATGGTTTTCCGCGGGAGGTCGTACTCCGTGATGATGACGCGCGTCGACGCGCCCGTCGGGCGCGGAAGCGTCTTGAGCGGATAGGACCACGTCGGACTCGAGCTCAGATTGATGCTGGCGAGATACTTCGCCAAATCATCGGTGCCTGCGCCGAATCGCCGCGTCAAGTTCGGCGCGCTCACGCGCATCTGCGGATGCAGCGGGAAGCTCTGGTTGGCATAGCTCGCCATGCGCTCCAGGACGCCCATGAACTCCTCAGCATCGTGCGTAGATCTGAGTGTGCGTTCCAGCGTATGGCAGTTGGTGCAGCCGAGGAGTTGCTTCTTCTGATTCTCCGTTCCAGGAATGCTCGCGAGCCACTCGGCGTCGGTCAGTTGGCCGACGATGTTCTTGGCTTTGCGGAGCGTGAAATCGGTGGTCGCGGTCTTGTCCGCGCCGACGTCCACCGCCTTCGGGCCTTCGAGCTCGTATCCGACCGCTCGAATCCTGATCGCATAACGTCCCGGCGCGACTTTCGTGGACGGGAAACCGTACCGACCCTGCTCGTCGCTGACGACGCTCGTCGTGACGGTGGATCCATCCTGCTTTGCGCTCACGACGACGCCTTCCATCGGACCGTCTTCGATCGATCTCACCTGGCCGGAGAGCGCGATCCTGCCGGACTCTTCGGCGCCGGTGAGACGGGACGAATGGACGAATGCCGACATCGCCGCCGCTGCAATCGTGACGCCGAGAACGCTGCGTTTTCGCATAGGCACTCGCGTATCGAACTACCAACTCAATTTGAGCGCAAGCTGTATCTGCCGCTCAGGCACTTGCGTCGGCGCCGCCAGCTGGCTGGCGGTTGGAATCACATTGCCGCTGCCGTCGAAGATCTTCGTCTTCGGCACCTGGAAGCTCGGCCTGTTCAGCAGGTTGAACGCTTCGATACGCAATTGCAAACGCCGCTGGCCTTGCCCGAGCGCCCAGTTCTTCAAGAGCGACGCATCGACGTCCTGCATTCCCGGCGCGCGCAGCGTGTTGCGGCCGAGGTTGCCGAGCGTGCCGAGCGCCGGGAACGAGAAGCACTCGGTCCGGATGTAATTCGCCACGTTGCCCGGATCGGTCGCGTTGACCGTGCAGCCGGATGCGGGATTGAAGTCGGGCCGCTGTCCACCGGACGTGCTCCGCACGCGGCTGTCGCCCGTGCGCGCCTGATCCGTTTGGAGCGTCACGGTGAACGGCGGACCACTCTGGGCGACGAAAATTCCACCGAGCTCCCACCCGTTCAATAGGGCCTTCGACGCGCCTCCTAATGACGCCGGCGCGGGGATCGCCCAGCTGAAGCTCATGACGAAGCGGTGCGCGATATCGAAGTCGGACGGACCTCGCTGCAGCGCCGGGAGAAAGGCGTACGGCGAGCCCGAGGTGTTGTTGCTCTCGTTGTCGCTGAATGTGTTCGAGCCTCCGTCCATGCTCTTGGACCATGTGTAGGCGGTCTTGAAAAACAGGCCGCCGCTGAATCGCCGGTTGAGGTCCAGCACGAGGCTGTGATACGTGGAGAAATCGTCCCACACGGTCGCGGCGATCCGGCTGAAGTTCGGGTTGACGCGCGGAATCGGTCCGCCGTTTCTGATAGCCGGATTGGTCGGGAACACGAGATGGCCGTCGGATGACGTTGTGACGAGCGACAGCGGCACCTGATTGACGTCCTCGATGCTGCGCGGCAGGTTGTAGCCGCGCGATCCGACGTAGCCAACCGTCATCGCGGTGCTCGCCATCAACTGGCGCTGAATCGTGACGTTCCACTGTGTCACGTAGGCGCGTTTCGGGCTGGGCTCGACGTACGACGCGCGCAGGCTGCTCGGCGTGATGAGGGCGAGGCCGCCCGTTGGGAAGGCACTCACCGGCGGCGAGTTGATGGTGCCTTCTTCGAAATACGGAAAGCTGTTCGTCCGGTTCTCCATCAGATACGGGAACGGCAGCACGTCGTACACGCCGAAGCCGGCGCGTATCGGCGTCTTGCCGTCGCCAGATGGATCCCACGCGACGCCGATGCGCGGGGCAAAGTTCATGCTCGTCGTGTTGAAGTAGCTGCCGCCGGTCGCCGGAGTCGGCGACGCCGGATCAGTCAGTACCGCGACTTTTCCCTGCGTCTCCGTCGTCGGCTCCACATACTCGTAGCGAAGGCCAATGTTGAGGTGCAGGTTCGAGCGAACGGCGATGCCGTCTTCGACGTACGCGCCGAAGTAACCGGTCCGCAGGAAGCGGACATCGTCGGTGCCGGGTACGTCGGTCCGGAATTGACCGGGAATGCCCTGGAGAAATAGCGGCACGGTGTCGAAGTCGTACTCGCCGATGGGGGCGCCGACGAGGGAGTCCTTGTTGTAATGAATCCGCTCGATCTTTCCACCAAATTTGATCGTCTGCCGTCCCTTGATCCACGACGCATCGTCGCCGATCTGGAACGAGGTGTAGTCGAGGATGTCCGATCCGGAGGAGCCGATTCCGCCTTGTGTCCCGGTCAGGCCCGACACGGCGATGATGCCGGCCGGCACACCGGGCTGGAAACCGAGCGAGATGTCGGTGGCGATCGGACTGAGTGCCACGGTGTCGAGCGCGTCGGTGATGTGCGAGTGGCTCACGCCGACGAGCGTCGTGTTCAAGAAACTTGGCGTGAAGATGTGCTGGAGGTTGGCCACGGCGTTCGCATGGCGCGATGGAGAACCGGTCCGTTTCAGGTTGTACGGATCGGGTTGCGACTCGTCGGTGTCGTCCAACTGCAGGCTGCCCCACACGGTCGTGCGATCGGAGATGTTCTGATCGATCTTGCCGACGGCGTAGCGCTCGAGGCCGATGCGCTCGCCGGCGAAATTGTATTTGGCGGTATCGCCGGTGATCGCGCCGTTCGCGATCGGGAAGAAGGCGAGATACGGCCGGATCTGCGGCGCGATCGTGACGCTCGTTCTCGATCCGCACGGGTCGCTGGCGACCCTGACGCAGACCAGGCCGTTCCGCGCGTCGGGTGACAGCGTATCGGAGGTATGCGGGATCCCTTTGTTCTCCCGGAGCTCCTCGTAATCGCCGAAGACGAACGTCTTGTTCCGCTTGATCGGCCCGCCCGCCGAGCCGCCGTACTGGTTGCGCCGGAAGTCCGGTCTCTCGGTGTCGAAGAAGTTGCGCGCATCGAGCGCGCTGTTCCTCAGGAACTCGAACATCGTGCCATGAAACTCGTTGGTGCCCGACTTGAGGACCGCCGTGACCACGCCGCCGGTCGACCGGCCGTATTCGGCGGTGTACTCGCTGGTCAAGACGCGGAATTCGCGAACAGCCTCGACGCCGAGATTTACGTTCAGGCCGCTGCCCGGGCTCGCATTCGCGAAGTCGTTGACGACGAGCCCGTCGACGAGAAAGACGTTGCCGGTCGGTCGATTTCCGGAGATCGACAGCGCCAGCCCGTTGCCTCGCGCGGCGCGCGAATTCGAGAAGGCCGCCGCGGACTGCTGCCCGATGCCGCCCTTGACGCCGGCTTCGAGCGTCGTGAGCTGCAGCCAATCGCGGCCGTTCAGCGGCAGCTCGCGGACCTCGCGCTCGCCGACGAGCCCGCCCAAACTTGCATCGGTCGTGTTCACCTGGGTCGCTTCCGCGGTGACCGACACGTCCTGCTGGATCGTGCCGAGCTCCAGCGCGAAGTTGACCGACACCGAGGCGCCGACCGTCACCGGAACGCGGCTTCTGATCGAGGTCTGAAAACCGACCGCGGTGGCCTGCACGTCGTAATCGCCGGCTGGCACGCTCAGGATCTGATACGTTCCCGCGGCGTCAGTCGTGGCGGTTCGCACGGCGCCGGTGCCACGGCTCTTTGCCGAGACGGACACTGCCTGCATCACGGCGCCCGTCGAATCGCGAACGGTGCCCATGATGGACCCAGTCGCGAGTTGCCCACGTACCTGAAGCGGCAAGAACAGCGTCAGAGCGACGACACCGATGAGCACTCGAATCGTGGAGCGCGCCATTTCATCTCTCCTCGGTTCGTCTCGGTCGGGGAGGCAAAACGGCGCCAGCATACAGGCGGGTCGCGTGAAGGATCGCAAGGAAATCATAAGCCGCATCGCGGCTGTTTCCAGTGTGCCGTTCGCCAAAACAGCTCCGACGTTGACCGGCCGGGAACTCCGTCAAGGGTTCTGATGCGCGGCTGGATACCGTCGGAATCGCGTTGAGTTCGACGTCAGCTCGCACCGAGCGCTCTATCGATCGACGGAGACGAGCCGCGTGCGGTGCGCTGATTGCCGCACCCGATGTCCAGTACTGTGCGTCGGCAGGTGCTGGGCTTACGCGGCCTGCCGTTCGTAGCGGTGATGAAGGCCGCCGACTTCTGGAATCGCGATGATCGGCCCAGTGGACGTGGCCGAGACAGGCCGGGAATCTGGCGCATCCTTCTCGGGGCTCAGATGCGTGCGACTCCGATGATAGTACCGGCTGTAGATCGTGAGGACGCGTCGCAGATGCGCCCGATTGAGGACGATCACATGATCCAGGCATTCGCGACGGATTGAGCCGATCACGCGTTCGGCATACGGATTCTGCCACGGACTCGCCGGCGCGGAGACCACTTCGGCGATGCCCATGCCCGCCACTCGACGGCGGAAGCCCTCGCCGTAGACGCTGTCGCGATCGCGGTGTAACCATTTGGGAGCGCTGTCGTTCGGAAATGCGTCGATGACTTGTTGGGCAGTCCACTCAGCTGTTGGATGCGCCGTAATGTTGAAATGCACGATGCGGCGACGGACATGCGACAGCACGATCAACACGAAGAGGACGCGACCAGTGAGTGTCGGTACGGTGAGGAAATCCATCGACGCCGCTGCCGCAAGGTGATTCGTGAGAAACGTCTTCCACGTCTGCGACGTCGGGCGTGTGTGCGGGTCTAGCAGACGTGACACCGTGCGTTCTGAGACGTGGACACCGAGCGTGCGCAGTTCGCCGTGAATCCGCGGCGCGCCCCACAAGGGGTTCGCGGTCGCCATGTCGCGAACGAGCGCGCGGACGTGCGGGTCAATCGGCGGACGGCCGTGATGTCGCGGTTGCGAGCGTCGCGACCAGCGGCGGCGCAGCCAGTCGCGATGCCATCGGATGACGGTGTCCGGTTGCACGACAATCAACGCGGTACGCCAGTTCCGCCAACTTCGCGCGAGGGCCATCCAAAAGAATCGGTCGCGTGCCCGGAGGCGGCATCGCGTCGTTCGGTGGACGGCGGCCAGTTGTTGCCGCAGCGCGAGGTTCTCCAAGACCAGTTCCCGGTGGCCGCGGAGCGCTAAAGTGAGCGCGCGGACGACCACGATCACCAACTCCAGCATGCTTGAATCGTGGCTGGTGTCGACGTGAAATTCAACTCGGACGAATTTTGGCGAGGGGCAGCGTGAGCTCTGGCCGATTCAATATCTCTTGCCTGGGGGCGCGTATATTCGTTGACGGCAGCCACATGATCATCAAGGTGATCGCACCGTGGGACACGCGCTGCGGCGCGCTCCGATCGACGTCGCGTTGGTCACGGATGCGCGAAAAGCGAAAACGGTGGCGGCATGCTGCGAAGGGGCAATCAGGATAGTTGTCTAGCGTTGATGGCAAAGCGAACGCGACGCCCTACACCCGGCGAACCATTCCACGATCGGTCGCTTCCGTGTTCCGCACCAGGAGCAAGACCAGTATCGCTCCGACGAGCGGGACGAGCCCGGCAACGATGACAATGGGATCAAACGCGTGCGTGGTCGTTGCCTGCCGCCGATCTGAGTAGTGGCCAATCATCAGGAACGCCACGATGGTGGCCAAACCTGCTCCCGTCCCGCTCAAACCGCTGACCGTGGCTACCGCTTCGCTCGGATACAAATCTGACGGAAGGACATTGGCGATGGTGCTGAAAGAGGCATAGCAGAACGTGGAGACCGCGAACAGCGCCGTGATCGCATACAGATTGGTGGTGAAGATGGTGGGGATGAGCAGGGTCACGCCGATTCCGCCGACGACAACGACCGCCTTACGGGCGGCGCCGAGAGGCCAGCCTTTCTTGATCAGGTAGCCGGATATTCCTCCACCCAGGAAATTACCCAGATCCGCGGCGATAAACGGGACCCACACGGCGAGCAGGCCGTTTCGCAGGTCAATGCCTTTGGCAACCAGGTAGATGGGAAACCAGTCGGCGACGAAGAACCACACCGGATCGGTGAACGTCTTCGCGACGATGACCCCCCACGTTTGCGGGAACGCCAGCAAGTCGCGCCAGCGCAGCAACGATTGGCCGACCGATTCGGAGTCAGCCCTTTCGACCGCGAGCATCCGGCGTTCCGCGTCTGAGATGCGTGGATGGAGCCAGGGCGGATAGTACAGCCATCGCCACACGAGGAGCCAAAGAAGACCGAGGCATCCCGGCACAGCGAACGCCGGACGCCATCCCCATCGGAAATAGATCCACAACACGATGAACGGGGCGATCGCACCGCCAACGGAGGACCCGCTGTCGAACAGGGCAGTTGCCAGGCCGCGCTCGTGTTTGGGGAACCATTCAGAGACCGCCTTGGTGGCGGCGGGCCAGTTTGCAGATTCACCAGCCCCCAGCAGGAAGCGGAAGAACCCAAAACTATAGAACCCATTGGCCAGCGGTGTGAGGATGGACACCAGTGAGTACGCGGCGACGGTGAGCGTCAGTCCGCGCCTGGTACCGATCCGGTCGATCAGTCGTCCCAGGACGGTTTGACCGATGGAGTACGCGAAACGAAATGCGATCACCAAATACGCGTAGTCCGTGTTCGACCAGTGATAGTCCACCTTCAGATAGGGCGCCAGCAGCGAAAGAGTTTGCCGGTCGATGTAGTTGATGATCGTGGAAGCGAACAGCGCAGCGCCAATCCACCATCGCAGGGCGTGAATGGCGCGGCCGGCGGGGTGATTCATCAGACCCCTTTGCGCCAACCAGGATCATCATCACGCTTGGTGTCGATAGCAATGGATCCGTCGGCATTGAGGGGCTGCTCGCAGGTCCACGCCACCGGTCTCAGCACGCCGGGACGAACCTCTAGCTGCGCGGAAAGGTGCAACCTGCCCGCATACGCTTTGGGTAAAAGAAATGCTCCGAAGCGGATCCCTCCGCCGTGGGGGTGTCCTGGATCGAGCGTTCCGCGCAACTTCAAACGTGCATCCGGGCTTTCCAACTGCAGCCAAAGCACGCCCGGCACCGCCGCGACTCCGCGATTGGAAATCGCCACGATCAGCTCCGAGCCGCCATGGCGCTTGCGTTGCCAGACCCAGGAGGGGCGGATTCGGTATCCGAGCGCGACGCGCAGGCGATCGAAGCCTCTTGGATACGTCTGGTAGTAGCGCGCCAGGTTGGCGGCCTCGGTCCACAGCGACCAGTAGTTCGCTCTCAGGTCGAGTGTGTGCAGCATGTAATTCTCGAGAACATTTACGCCGCTCGCGTCCACCGCCAACTTCGCGGCGTCGTACTGGCGGAAATATCCGTCTTCGAGGATGGCCGCCGACCACGGAGCGCGGCTTGCCAATTGATCGATTTGAATTGGTTCCTCGACGACGATGCTGTCGGAGCGCAGCCAGGCGCCTGCCTGGACGGCCATCGCAAGAACTCTGCGATTGCCGACGTTGCTGATGTCAGGCTGTGTGTTGACGGCGAGCGGTGTCTTCTTCCAGGTCTGCAGCTGCCTGGAAGTCATGGTCACGAACGTGCGCTCCGCCGAGGAGAAATCGTCGAACGGGTTGGGAAGCGTGCTCGTGTGCCCTTCTCCCCAGAAACCGTATTGCACCAGATCGACCCATTCGATGAGCGGGTCGCCGTCAAATCGTGCGGCGAGCAGATCGTTCAGTTCGGCAAACGCCTTCTGAAATTCTGGGTGATCGTAGCGGGGCTCGACAAATTCAGTCGCTCCAAGCTTGGGAATGCGACCGATCTTCACCAAGGGGATTCGCGAGCGCAGAAACTCCGGGAGCGCCAGTTGATCGGGCTGGAATTCGGGATTGGACAATTGGACCCGGAACGCCACCCGGAGGCCGCGGCGTCTGGCGGCGTCAAGGGTCAAATCCCAGACAGGATGGAGATTGAGTGCGCCGGGTTGGGACTGCACGTGCCGCCAGTCACAGCGGATGTAGAGCACGTCGACGAATGGCAGACTCGAGATATTTTCGACATGACGCTCGAGCGTTTCCAGGCCGGCTCGTGCGGCAAGCGACGGCCCGCCTTCTTCCCACGTGTATCCGACGAGACCCAGACCGGGGTTGCGCTGCGGCGTTTCCGCAGGCGTGGTGAACAGAACCGCGAGCCACCCTTGATCCTGGTCTATGTCGAACGGCCCTTGATCCAGCCGGTCGCCGGTCGACGGAGGCGGGTGCAATTCCTGCTGATCGAACAATGGCCCGGCGCCGGACGCTGGGGCCAGTGCTCCGAGGAGCGCGGCCCTTTTCAGCAAAGTTCTTCGCCGCATGTCTTCCTCTGAGAACCTTATCTCACAAAGACACACTCAGGGAGTCGACGATGGCCGCACGCGCCGCTTCGTCGCCTGCTCGAACGCGTACGCCAGCTCGATCAGCCGCGGCTCGCTGCACGCGCTCCTCCGAGAAGCCGATGCGCCCGCATGCCGTCTACGAGGACATCGTCTCGCAGACGCGAGAATCCCCTGGCGCTCTTCAGTGAAGCCGTCAATGCGCGCAAACGAACGCCGCCGAGCGACGCGTGTTCGACGGCGGTGACAGCGATCTTGAAATGGATGAGTCCGCGCCGGTGGAGAGAGTGTTCTCGGTCTCCCTCCTGTTGTGGTGCGCAAATAATCACGCGGCCGATCCAGCAGGCTCACGCAGCTCGTGATTCGAGCCGGTACTCGTGATGAAGGCCGCCGAGAATCGGCGTGGCGACGACGCGGTGGCCGTCGCGAATCCGATGGGCAGACGGCACCGCTGCGAGGTCGGGCGCATCCGGAAGACCGGGCCCGAGGCTCGTGTGTGGACGCCCACGATTGTAGTGCGCGACCCAGTGCCGAAGGACGCGGCGAAGGTGACCCTCGTTGAAGGGCATCATCCAGTCCAGGCATTCGCGGCGAATTGTGCCGATCACACGTTCGCAGAACGCGTTCGCTTGCGGCGATCGCACCGGTGTCTTGAGCATCGTCAGCCTCATTGCGGCGATCGTGCGATCAACCCCGTCGGAGTAGATGCTGCCGTGGTCGTGAATAAGGAACCGATGCGGCTCCTCGCCTGACATCACCATACGAAACTGCTGCGCCGTCCATTCGGCAGTCGGATGTTCGGTCACATTCCAGTGGCGGATTCGACGTGAGCCGACTTCCAAGACCACGAACACGTTAGACGCGGAACGTGGCAGTGATCACCACGAAGAAATCGCACGCCAGTACGGCCCCTGCGTGATTGCGCACGAAGGTGCTCCACCGCTGCGACCTCGTACCATTAGGCGGCGCACTCGTCGGCATATATCGACGTACCGTCCGCGACGATACGTGGACGCCCAGCTTCACGAGAAGCTCAGAGGCAATCCGCTTCTCGCCCCACGTTCGATTCGCCGACGCCATCTCCGTGATCAGGCGTCGCAAGTCGGCTGGCAGTCGAGGCCGCCCACGTGGACGCGACTTCCACCGCCACAACAGCTGAAAACCTCGACGATGCCAGCGGATCAGTGTGTCTCGTTTCACGACGGTGAGCACTCGACGCCAATCGATGAACCACGACAGGGCGACGAGCGTCATCCGCGTCGCATCGTCGGCGCGGCGTGGCTTCACCTGACGCTCCATGTACAGGGCGAGCGGTTTTCTCAGAAACAGGTTCTCGGCCGAGAGTTGGGCACGAGACGCTCCGACCACGAACCGCGCGAGATCGCCGGCGAGACGCAGGATCGTGCGGACAGCAGCGCGAACTCGGGAGACGGGCATGATCGCAGGATTTTACGCAAATTGCGGGCACCGCGACCGTGACCAGACGCGGGAGGCGGCCTGCTTGCCGAAATCAACGCTGGGAATCAAGCCGCGCCGGCTTTTTGCGCACGACAGGTCGCGTACATCGTCAGCAACGCCTCGGCGGACTCCTGAATTACTACAGGCGCGCAGCGTGATCGACCGCTCGTCGTCTTTGGCTGATCGGTGGGACAGCACGCGCAACCGATAACCGTGAACCGTCGCGACCGTCTCGGCGGACTCTTGCACGAGTACGAGCGCGCGGCATGAGCGAATCGAGAAAACGCACCCTACAGGCTCGTTTGGGTGTCGATCGAGTTCTTGGACAGAACGGGATCGCACCCGTCAATCCGGTCGCAATGTTCCGATGGTCACGGAAGGGTGCCCTTCAGTTCTTTGTAGATCCGCCGTACGACCGCTTCCCTGGTCCCGGCGAACTGCGGCATCTTCTCGTACTGCTGGAGCGTGATCGTCGCGACGGTCTGATCTTCGGTCGCGCCTCGCGCAATCTCAGCCTGGATTCGGTCTCGTACATCGACGAGGAGCTGCCGCATGCGGTCGAGCGCG
>Ga0209474_10003944_pt1 | contig 12879 bp, 10 predicted proteins | sample GraSoiAngelo_145_FD_185902 | JGI IMG/M metagenome (GOLD analysis project Ga0209474, IMG submission 185902) | Grasslands soil microbial communities from the Angelo Coastal Reserve, California, USA - 14_1009_05_20cm (SPAdes) (version 2) | ecosystem: Environmental > Terrestrial > Soil > Grasslands...
GGCCGACCGCGTCGTGGGCATCGACAGCGACGAGCGCTACCTCGCGCAGGCTCGGCTCGCGACCGAAGTGGCCGGGGTCGACGTCGAGCTGCGCCCGCTGTCGGTCTACGACGTCGCGCAGCTGCAAGAGAACTTCGACGTGGTGCTGTTCATGGGTGTGCTCTACCATCTGCGTCATCCGCTGCTGGCGCTCGATCTCTTGCGCGAGCACGTGACGGGCGACCTGCTCCTCGTGCAGACATTGCTGCGCGGCAACCTCGATCCGCCGCGCGAATGGGCCGAGGATTACCCATTCGAAGAGACGGCGGTCTTCGACGATCCCCGTTGGCCGAAGATGCACTTCGTCGAGCAAGAGTACGCGCACGACTGGACCAACTGGTGGATTCCGAATCGCGCCTGCGCGATGGCGATGCTGCGGTCGGCCGGATTCACGGTGATGCAGAACCCGATGCCGCAGGTGTTCCTGTGCCGCGCGTCCGAGCGGCCGACGGAAGCGGGAGCGGTCTATCCGGCGAGGGGGGCGAGATGATCGAAGCAGTGATGCTGTGGAACGAACCGAACAATCTGTCGCATTGGGATTTCCACCTCGATCCCGAATGGAAGAAGTACACGGAGATGGTTCGCCTCGCCGGCGCCGCCGTGCGCGCCGAGCAGCCCGGACTCAAGCGCGTGCTCGGGGGCGTCTCGCCCATCGATCCCCTGTTCATGACCCGCATGCGCGACCAAGGCGCGCTCGATGCGGTCGACGCAGTCGCAGTGCACGGCTTCCCTCTCGACTGGAACCACTGGCAGATCCACGAATGGCCCGACAAGCTGGCCGAGATCCGCGCCGTAACGGATAAGCCGATCTGGGTGAGCGAGGTCGGCGTCTCGAGCTTCGGCGCGGAAGAAGTCCAGGAGTTCGGTCTGCGGCGCACCGCAGAGCTGCTCATCGGCCAGTCGGACCGGATCCACTGGTACAGCCTGTACGATCTGCCGCGCGACTGGCCCGCTACGACGCGGCACCGCGAGGCTGAAGGTTCGTCCTACTACCGGCACTTCTACATGGGGCTGTTGCGAGAAGACGGCACGCCGAAACGTGCGCTGCGGCACTTTCCGGAGTACACGCCGGAGATGGGCATCTGCCAGTGGTTCCATTTCGAGGACCATCGCCTGGACGATGCCGTACGCTGGCTGCGCAAGCTCGGCGTGACGTATCTGCGCACTGGGCTGTCGTGGGCAGACAGCTACCAGCCCGGCTGGGAGAAGTGGTTCGATCGCCAGATGGCCGCGCTCGACGATTTCCGGCTCACGCTGACGTACTGCTTCACTCCCGAGCAGCGGGGCGTGCAGCCGCACCACACCAGCCCGCCGAAATACCCGGAAGAGTTCGCCGAATTCTGCGCGCGCATCACGCGCCGGTACCATCCGCGATGGATTTGAGCTGGGTCACGCCGCAGCTTGCGGTGGGCGGCCGATTCGAGATGGACGAGGCCGAGCAGCTCTTGCGTTCGCACGACATCGCGCGCGTCGTCGATCTGCGCAGCGAGTGCTGCGACGACGAGGAAGTCCTGCGCACCCATGGCGTGACGCTGCTCAGCCTCCCGACCGAGGATTGCTGCGCCGTCTCGCAACACATGCTCGACGAAGGGGTTCGCTGGGTGCGGGAGCAGCTCGCTCGAGGACACCGCGTCTACATCCATTGCGAGCACGGGATCGGCCGAAGCGTCTTGCTGTGCCTGTGCGTGCTCGTCACGCTGGGCTTCGAGCCGGTGGAAGCACTCGCGCACGTGAAGCGCGCCCGCCGAAAAGCATCGCCGAGCCCGGAGCAGCTCGAGGCATTCCGCGCCTGGATCGCCGGCCGCGCGAAGCGCTTCACCGTCCCATCTCTGGACGCGCTGAGCCGCATCGCCTGGGCGGCGTGAACGGCTGCACATTTCGTCACTGTCTTACAGGCGCTGGTTGGAACTCGATGTTCGTCGGGACGCCTCGCGTTCCGATCAATGTGCCGATCAATGCACCCAGGACGGGTCCTGCCGTCCAGACGAACGGCGAAAAATCGATTCCCTCGTTGCTGTGTCCTGCTGTCGAGACCAGGACTGCGCTGAGCAGCAGGCCAGCGGCCGCGCCGAGTCCAGCACCTTCCAGGGCGCCCCGCCCGCGGCAGCCGGGTTTGCACACCGAAATGTTCTTCACTGCATCGATAGGCGCCTCGACGCGTTGGCCGGGAGGTGAACCCCGGCTGCGGGCCTGCTCCGATTCCCAGCGGGTCCATTGAACCTTGTCACCCGCTACCGTGATGTCGGATGCGATGTCTTTCTGAGGTTCGGCTCCGGATCGCGCGTACGTCAGCGTCGCGTCGCGATCCCGCAGCATTTCGTCGAGCTGTTCCTGCGAGCTCTTCGACACGGGTCGCTGGTAAGGCAGTGTGGTCGAGCAGCCGAACGTGAGCAGGAGCAATAGCGCGATCGGCCTCGCCATCCGGAGTTTCAGACCGCGAGGCACTCGAGCCGGCCACCATGCCATCAGTGCGCTGCTTCGGCCGCCGTGGAGCGGGTTTCCGAGGCGATGCGTTCGACGGACGAATGCAGGATGTTCAGCTGGCGCGCGATGCGCGTGATCGCGGGGCCGGACTCTGGTAGCTCGGCGAGCGCGGCTGGAGCGCGGAGGTCGCGCACGGCTGCTCCGAGATCTTGCAGCGCCTCGTCGATGGTGGGACGCAGCTGGCGCAGCGAATCTGCTTCCGGAGAGTGGATCGCCATCACGATCGCGTTGCGGAACCGGCGGGCATAGGTGAGCAGCGTCATGTATGTCGAGACGCGCTCGGGTGGTTCGACCATCTCGCCGAGATAACGCTGGAATGAGGAGTCGGCGTTGAGGGCCGCGAGGCCGAACGAGCGCCGTGCTCGTGGTTCGGATCGTGGATCGGCGAGCACCTGATCGAGGTACTCGCGCAGCCGCTGGAACAGCGCCGCGAGTCGTTGCGGGAGCTGCTCGCGCTCGCGGCTCGGCCAGAGCAATTGGGCGGCGAACGCGAGGCAGCCCCCGATGAGGGTATTCACGATGCGCTCTTGGACGAGATGCCAGTCGCCGCTGGCAACTTCGGCCATGAGGAGGAAGACCGGCGTGACGAACATCGTGAACAGGCCATAGTTGAGCGGCCGCAGGGCGAGGGCTAGCGCGGAAAGCGGAAAGAACACGACTCCGATCAGCGTCGGGCTTCGCAGGACGGGCGCGAGCAGAGCCGCGGCACCCGCTCCGACGATCGTGCCGAGGACGCGTTGCACGGCGCGCCGGACCGTCGCGCCCGAGTCGGGCTGCAGCACGATGACCACCGTGAATGTGATCCAGGCCGCCTTGACTACCCCGAGCGCCGCGGCGATGGCCGCGCCGATGCACACCGTCACGGCCAGACGGACCGCGTGCCGCAACAGCGCCGAGTCGGGTGCAAGCGCCGCGCGCAGCGTCGTTCGGGGCACCTCCGCATCGGATTCGAGAACCTCATCCTCATACGCCTCACCGCCGTGGAGCGCCGCCGCCACTCGGATGGCGACGTCCAAGGCGGTCACGATGCGCGTTCGTGCCCGCTCGATTTCGGCATGGCTTGACGTGCCGGCATGGAGATCCGGCATCGCGGGCGGATCTGCGTCTTCCTCGACTGCGCGGGCGATATCTTCCATCGTGTTGGCAGCCAGAGGTACCCAGCCGACGTCGACCTCACGATCCGCGCTGAGGACTTCGCCGACCATGATGAGCGCCGCGAGCAGCACGTCGGCGGTTTCGAAGAGGACGACGAGCTGCTGCCCGCGAGAGCTCTGCGCGAGGCGACCCCGGCGCACGGCGCCCAGCGCTACGCGGGCGCGCTCCAGCTCCGCGCGAACGCGCGGCGGTTGTTTGACGAGGAGCGTGGACCAAGCACGTTCGCGGTCACCGGAAAGCTGCGCGATGTTCCGCGCCAGCGTGGCGATCTCGCGGTAGCACGCGGCCACGGCAAGTCGCGCTGGACGGTAAGCGTGCACGGGCCAGAGCACCAGCGCGAGAAACATCGACAAGGCGCATCCGCCCAGCACCATCGTGAGGCGCGGGATCGTCTGACTCGCCGGTGCCGGAGAGCCGAGCGCGATGCAGAGCTGGATTAATGTGGCGGTACCGACGGTTCCCGCGGCGTCGCCGCCGATCCGGGCGAGGGAAGATGCGATCGAGACGGCGAACAGCAGCGCGATTCCCAGCGCCGGCGAACCGGACGCCAGCGTTCCCAACCCTGTCACGAGCGCTGCGGCCGCCGCGAACGCGGCCATGGTCCTGGCGCGCACGAGATGCGGCCCACCGGGGTCGACGATGGTACAGAGCCATCCACCCAGCGCCATCCAGACGAACAGCCGCTGCCCGGTGACTTCCCCGACGACGAGCGGCCCGATGGTGGCCGTCGCCGCGCGCAGCCCGAGGGCAATCGCGGGGCGCGCCGCGGCGAGCTCCAGGCTCTTGCGCACGTTGGCGCCCAGCACGGGCGCGGCGGGCAACATCGCGACGTAGAGTAGCAGGGCAGCCCTGCTTCGGGACCGCGCCGGGCCGCGCGGCGCCGGCTACTCGGGCTCGGTGCGCTCTAGAACCATGATCGACCGCGGGCCGACCTGGATTTTGGCGGCGGCCGCGAGCTCCTCTTCGCCGCGGGGGCGGTCGCGCTTGCGGGGCCGCTCGTTCGTGTCGAGCACCTTGAGCCAGCTCTGCGCGAAGCCAGAATCCGGCAGCGTGAAGGGCATCGCCTCGTGATGCGCATTGAAGATGATGTAGTAGCTGTCGTCGGTCACTCGTTCGCCGAGCATGTCGGTCGTCGCGATCGTATCGCCGTTCAGGAACAGGCCCAGCGACTTCGCGAATCCGGCTTTCCAGTCGTCCTCCGTCATCTCCTTGCCGTGCGGCGTGAACCACGCGATGTCCTTCACGCCCGTGCCGTGCAGCGGCCGGCCCAGGAACCACCGGCGGCGATGGAAGATGCGGTGCTTGCGACGCAGGGCGATGAGGCTGCGCGTGAAATAGAGCAGCGCCTCGTCCATGTGCTCCCAGTCGAACCAGGAGATCTCGCTGTCCTGGCAGTATCCGTTGTTGTTGCCGTTCTGCGTCCGGCCGATCTCGTCGCCGCCATTGATCATCGGCACACCTTGCGAGAGCAGCAGCGTGACGAGGAAGTTCCTCTGCTGTCGCGCACGCAACGCGTTCACATTCGCGTCGTCCGTCGGACCTTCGGCGCCGCAGTTCCACGAGCGGTTGTTGCTTTCGCCGTCCCGGTTCTCCTCCTTGTTCGCCTCGTTGTGCTTCTCGTTGTACGAGACCAGATCGCGGAGCGTGAACCCGTCGTGCGCGGTGATGAAGTTGATGCTGGCGTAGGGTCGCCGCCCGGTCCAGGCATACAGATCCGAGCTGCCGGTGAGGCGGTACGCGAATTCGCCCAGCGTTGCATCCTGCCCGCGCCAGTAGTCGCGAACGGTATCGCGGTACTTGCCGTTCCACTCCGACCAGAGCGGAGGGAAGTTTCCGACCTGGTACCCTCCCTCGCCCACGTCCCAGGGCTCGGCGATCAGCTTCACCTGGCTGACGACCGGATCCTGCTGGATGAGGTCGAAGAAGGCGGACAGCCGGTCGACATCGTGCAGCTCGCGCGCGAGCGTGGCGGCGAGGTCGAAGCGGAATCCGTCGACGTGCATCTCGCGGATCCAGTACCGCAGGCTGTCCATGATCATCTGCAAGACCTGCGGGTGCCGCATGTTGAGGCTGTTCCCGGTGCCCGTGTAGTCCATGTAGTAGCGGCGGTCTTGCGTCGTTCGGTAATACGCGAGGTTATCGATCCCCTTGAACGAGAGCGTGGGGCCCAGGTGGTTCCCTTCGCACGTGTGGTTGAAGACCACGTCGAGAATCACCTCGATGCCGGCGTTGTGCAGCGTCTTCACCATCCATTTGAACTCGTTCACCTGCTCGCCGCGCTGCCCGTACGCGGAATACTCGTTGTGCGGCGCGAAGAACCCGATCGAGTCATAGCCCCAGTAGTTGCGCAGGCCGCGCTCGAGCAGGTGCTGCGAATGCACGAACTGGTGCATGGGCAAGAGCTCCACCGCGGTAATGCCGAGCGATTTGAAATACGCGATGGCAGGCGGCGAGGCGAGGCCGGCGTAGGTTCCGCGCAGTTTCTCGGGGATGCCGGGATGGCGCTGCGTGAAGCCCTTGACGTGCAGCTCGTAGACGATGGTCTCGTTCCAACCCCAGCGCGGAGGGCGGTCGTCCGACCAATCGAACCAGGGGTTCACGACGACAGAGCGGGGCATGAACGGCGCGCTGTCCACGCCGTTTGGCGCCCCGTCGGGATCGTTGAAGTGGTAGCCGTACAACGCCTCGTTCCATTGCGGATGCCCCTCGATGGCGCGCGCGTATGGATCGAGGAGGAGCTTGTACCGGTTGCAGCGCTTCCCTTCGGCGATGTTGTACGGCCCGTGAACGCGGAAGCCGTAACGCTGCCCAGGGCCGACGCTCGGCGCATAGCCGTGCCAGTGGAATCCCGTCGTTTCCGGAAGCTCGAAGCGCGTTTCCTTGCCCGTTTCATCGAACAGGCAGAGCTCGACTTTTTCCGCCAGCTCGGAAAAGAGAGAGAAGTTCGTGCCGGCGCCATCGTACGTCGCACCGAGCGGGTAATTGCGACCTGGTTGCAGCTTCATTCCGTCAGGGTAGCTATGGATTTCGTCTCGTGCCGCGCGCCGGCGAGGTCGTCCCTTTTGAAAAGGGATCAGCGCGCGGCGCGTGCGCGCCCGAGTCGCTATTTGCGCGAATCGGCCAGAGCGGAAAGCGCACGCTCGCGTTCGTACTTCGAACGGAGTCCCTGCGCAGCGCGCTCGTACGCGTCGCGCGCCGTGCCGGCGAGCGCTCGGTGCCTCGACAGCTCGATGAGCGTGGAAGCGGCTTCGTAGTCCGAGCGCATCCGGCTCGCTTGGTCGAAGATGGCGGAGAGCGCGTCGACGTCGAGATCGGGATCGCGCGCCAGGGCCTTGAGCACGCGGCCGTGCTCGTAGTCGCTCTGCACCGTCGCGGCGGTGGCGAGATACTGCTTGCGCGATGCCTTCGGGAGAAGCTTTCGGTCAGTGAGCGCGATGAGGACGTTCGCCTTCTCGTAATCCGAGCGCATGCGAGCCGCCGCGGCGAGGACGGCCTGCGTCTGTTGATCGTCGAGCTTCCCCTTCGCGAAGAAACCCTGCAGGACGCGGCCCAGCTCGTAATCGGAACGCAGCGTGGCCGCCGCATCGAGGAAAGCACTGCGCGCGCGCGCGTCTGAGAAGTCGTAGCGGGACGCGAGCGCTGTCAGCACGTTCGCGAGCTCGTAGTCGGACTGGAACGAGCGCGACGCGCGAAGCGCCCGCACGAGCTGGTCCGCGTTGAACCGAGCAGAGTCGATGAGGATGCCGAGGTAGACGCCTTTCGCATACGAAGACTCGATCCGCTCCACCTCCGACAGGACGCGATCCACACCGCCGTCCCGCAGCAGCTGCTGGACGCGAGATTTGGCGGCGAAGGCGGTGTGGCGGTCGAGATCCTCGATGAACGACGCCAGCCACGCCGCCGCATTCGCGTCCCACGGTTGCAACCGGCCATTGACGACGAGCGATCGTTCGACGTGCCCTTGCGCGTCTGCTCGCATCGTCAGCTGACGGACGACACCGGCTTCGCGCTGCGTGACGTCCAGGCTCGCTCCGGGCGACAGGGCGAAATCGCGCAGGTCGGGCGACGCCGCCACCGTCCCGGTCGCACGGAGCTGTGCGCTGCGCGCGTCGTCGCTGCTCCAGCTCGCAGTCCACGTGCCGTCGCTCCGGTTGTCGTGCAGATGGCGGGTTCCGGAACGCGTATCCGACGGCGCCAGAGGCGCGGGCGGCGCAGGAGGCGCGGGTGGCGCAGCATATGCTGGAGGCGCTGGCGGCGCCGGAGGCGCGGGCGGCTCCGCCGGAGTCGGAGGAGTTGGCGGCGTAGGGATCCGTTCGCCCTGGTCCTCGCGATCAGCCTGCGCTGTGGCTACAGCCGAAACTCGACGGGCGGCAGGCGGCCCGTTCTCGCGCGCCTGCAGCGTGGCGAGCGGCAACGCCAGAGCGCCGGCCGCCGCGGTGGCGACCACGACGGTGCGCCGGGTCGCGCTGTGGCGGCGCGCGAACGGATCGAGCACTGCGACGAGGCGGCCTTCGAGCTGCGACTTGCGCACCATCGCCAGCGCGGCAGCCGGGCCGTGCGAGCGGTGCACGTTGCGCGCGATGTCGAGGAGACTGCTCGCGTATTCCGTCGGCCGCGCGCCAGCGACGAGGACGCGATCGTCGCACGCGCGTTCGCGCAACAGGCGCATCCGCCGCGCCGCGAGCCACGTCAGTGGATTGGGCCAGTGCAAGGCGCAGGAAACGGACGCCAGGAGCTGCGTGAATGCGTCGAGTCGCTCGACGTGCGCAAGCTCGTGCAGCAAGACCGCGCGCCGCTGGGCGGCGGGCCAGCTAGACGCATCCGGCGGAATCAGGATGCAAGGCCGCAGTACACCCCAGGTGACCGGTACGCCCGGTTCGTCGCCCTGCAGCAGCCGCACGCGCCGCGCGATGCGCAGCTCCACGATTAAATCCGCGAGCAGCCGTTGCCACTCGGCGTCCACGACTGGACGAGCGATGCGAGCCGCCCTGGCGAGTTGAGCCCACCCCCAACCAGCGCGGGCGAGCAACGCCAGCGCGGCGGATGCCCACAGCAGCACGGCAAAACGAACCCAATCGAGGCGGCGCGCGGTGAGAGGCAGTTCCGCGTTCGGAAGGTCATCGCGCGTGCCCTCCGTTCCGCGCACGACCGGACGTCCGGTTTCACGTTCCGCCGCGGCGCCCGATGCTCGCGATTGCCTGCCGACGAAGGACACTGGCGACTTCACGGGGGAGTTCGTATCCGCGCGCAGGGAAGTGATTTCCTCCGAGCCTCGGCGCTGTAGAGCGGCCCAGCGTAGCGCTTCCACGCGCAGCTCAGGCAGCAGCGCGCTCAACGCAGGCAGCGCGAGCGCGGCAGCGATCGAGACGCACAGCACGAGGTGCCGCGCAGCTGCGGAAGCGCGGGCCATCGCCTGCGCGACCAGCAGCCCTGCGCCAACCACGATCGCCGCTTTCACACCCCACAGGATCAGCGCGCGCTCCACGGCTACTTGCCCTCCTTCCGCGCCTTCTCGACCAGCCGCTCGAGGCGGTCCAGCTCGTCGCGCGACAGGCGCGTGTCCTCGAGCAGTGCCGCCACCGCTTCGTGCGCGGAGCCGGCGAAGAACGTGCGCACCAGGTGGCGGAGAGCGGACTTTCGCGCCTTCGCGGGCGCGACCGTCGGGATGTACACGTAACGGAGCCCGTCCTGCTCGTGCCGGAGCAGCCCTTTGTCCTCCAGGAAGCGGAGCATCCCGCGGACGGCAGAATAGGTGGGCGGATCCGACAGCTCCGCGCGGACGTCCGCGACAGTGGCCCGCCCCAGCCGATAGACGGCATCCATGATCTGCCGCTCCCGCTTCCCGAGCTCCATCCGGTCCTCCGGCCTGCTAATTCATTCGCACGTGCTAACCCATTAGCATCACGTCGCCATGATGTCAAGCGTCGCAGGCGGCTCCCGCCGAAGCCCTCAGTGAAATGCACCGTGCTCTGCTGCGTAGGTTCGACGCTGGTCAGGCTGCTCGTGCTGCCGGCAGGAGGCGCTCGCCGTGGACGCGCTGAGCCGCGCCGGTCGCACCATTGGTGTTCTGATCGTCATCCAAATGGTCGGCGGCTTTCTGGTGAATTTCGTGTTGGAGGCGCCGCTCTTCGGGCCGCCAGGCTTTCTCGTCAATGCCGCTCCCCACTCGCAGCAGATCGCTCTCGGCGCGCTTCTCGCTTTGATCCTCGAGGCCTTGTGGGTCGGAATTGCCGTCACCGCGTTCCCCATCTTCTACGAGGGGACGCAACGGGGAGCGCTCTGGTTCTTCGCGGTGGCTGCGGCGATCCTCGCCCTGGCGGTAGTCGAGAACGCCGGTGTGATGTCCATGGTCACCGTGAGCGAGGCGTATGCGAAGGCGAGCGCCGCGGAACGCCTGCAACTCGAGACGGTCCGGGTCGTCGTCGCTTCGGCTCGCAACTGGGCGCACTACATGGCGCGAATGACTGACGGGCTTGCGATTTTCGTGTTCTACGCCGCACTGTACCGGGTTGCCGTCATTCCGCGCGTGCTCGCCGGCTTCGGTATGGTCGCGGCAGTGCTGCAGATCATCGCCGTGGCCATGCCGCTCTTCCATCGCGACGTCGTATTCGCGATGCTCGGACCCCTCGGCTTGTGCCAGCTGATCGTGGCAATCTGGCTCATCGTGCGCGGCTTCCAAGATCAGCCGCGCACTGCGGTCGCACTAATGAAACACTGACGGATACATCCAGGTCGACACTACCGATATGCGGTTCGTTTGTAACGCTCGCAGGTTCGACTCCTGCCACGGCGCTGCCGCTGCGGCTGTTGGCAAGCGCCGCTTGACAGAGACGAATGTGCGGGATCCACTCACGCACGCACTTGAGGGAAGAATCAGTTCACGGAAGCGGCGGCCGGAAGGGTCACAATGAACCTGGAGCCGCGGCCCTCGTCGGACTCGACGGAGAGCTCGCCGCCGTGGCGCTGAAGGATCTCCCGTGAGATCGAAAGTCCTAGTCCGGAGCCCATCCCCACCGGCTTGGTGGTGAAGAACGCGTCGAAGATGCGCCCCTGATCGCGGCGCGGAATTCCGGGCCCGTTGTCCCAGACGATTGCGCGGACTTGGTCACCGACGCGCTCGGTGAGCACGCCGGCGCGCGGATTGGGCCTGCCCGCAAGCGCCTGGGCAGCATTCACCAGGAGGTTCAGGAACACCTGCCCGAGCCGTGCTTCGTCGCCCATCACCATCCCGTTCGTACCCAGCGAGCTTTGCAGCGAGATGCCCTCGAGCTGCCGCGCGGTCATGCGCAGGGCGAATCGGACTGCGCCATTCAAGTCGACCAGCGCCGGTGGCCGCTCCTCTCCCCGGAGCAGCCGGTTCATGTCCTGCACGACCCGCGCGATGCGCCGCGCACCTTCTAGTGCCTCGACGGCGCTTTGGCGCAGTTCGTGGTTGCGCTGCGACGACAGGCTCTCCGCGATGTATTCGAGGTTCGAGATGACGAACGCGGCTGGGTTGTTCACCTCGTGCGAGAGCTCTGCCGCCAGCCGGCCGGCGAAGGCGAGCCTCTCTGTATGCAGGAGGCGGCGCACCAGATCGACATTCTCGAGCGCCAGCAGGGCCTGCGAGGCGAAGATCGAGGCCAGCTCCAGATCCGCCTCGCGGAAGGGCTTGCGCGCCTGCGCGCGGTTCACGTTGAGAACGCCGACGAGGTGATCGGCCGTGACGAGCGGAAATACGATGCTCGACCGCACCCGGGCAGAGTCATCGCGGACGCCCGCGCATCGGGGCAGGCCCGCGCGGCGACCGACGAGCAGCGCGGCGCCCACCTGCAGCCGGGTCGCGCGGCAGACTTCCGGCGGCAACCCCTTCGAGTAGGCGATCGTGAGCGAGCCGGCTCCGTCGGGCACCATCAGCGACGCGTCGTCCGCGTCGAGGGCGCGCATCGCGGTTTCGACGATGACCTGCGGGAGATCTTCGGGATTGCGCGCGCCGAAGACAGCAGCGGCGGCGTGGTAGAGCGCGGTCGTGCGCTGCAGCCGGCTGCGATCGACAGCGTGGCCGAGCGTCGCGAGCAACGCTTTGGGCGCGACCGGCTTCTCGAGCAGATCGAAGACACCCGCGCGCAGACATTCGACCGCGGTCTCCAATTGCGGGTACGCGGTCATCACCACCACCTCGGAGCGCACGCCGGAGTTCCGCGCAGCGCGAATCACTTCGCGACCGTTCAGGTCGGGCATCTGCACGTCGAGGAGCACGACGTCCACGTCAGTCTGCTCGAGCCGCCGGACGCCCTCGCGGCCGCCCGCGGCTTCACTCACGTCATAACGCGCATGCGCGAGCTCGTCGCAGACGACGGATCGGAAGTCGTCGTCGTCGTCGATCACCAATACGCTGGGCGTCGCCGGCATCCTTGATTGGATCACCTAACATCCTCGGCGGCCGCCGCGCGAGAGCGGAAATCGAACGAACGCGGCCAGCTTCGTGGCCAGTTCGCGCATTCTTGTCCGCTGTCGAACCGCTCGCCTGGAGGTGCGCGTCGGGCAATGTGATTCAGATCCCGAGCGCAGCGTCGTCCTGCGCACGAGCAGCACCGGCAGGACGCCGCGGCGCCATTCGGCGTGGGGCGCGCGTGGGCTCGGCTCGACACCGGCCCGCCGGAGGCGTGAGTCGCTAATGGGCGGCGGGCGCCTCGCGCTCGCTTACCTTGCGCAACGTCTCGGCGCCGCGCTCGCGCTCGGCCTGCACGATGTCCGAGAGGCTGATCACTCCCTTGAGGATGTCGCCCTCGCAAATGCACATGCGCGAGATGTGATTGCGCGCCATCAGTTCCTCCGCCCGCGAGATGTCGTCGGCCGGCTTGCACGCGATGGGATTCTTCGACATCACCTCGCCGACCTTGACGGCACGCGGGTCCCTGCCCCCTTGGAACGCGACGACGCGGAGCACGATGTCGCGATCGGTGAGCGTGCCGATCAGCCGGTGGCCGCTCGCGTGCTCCTTCTCGCAGATGGGCACGAAGCCGACGTTGTCCCGATTCATCTTCGTCGCGCAGTCGAAAACGCTCTCGTCTCGCGAGCAGCACGTGATGTCCGTCTTCATCAGTTCCTGGCAGCGCATCGAGATCCTCCTTCTGCGAAGCGACGATATGGGCGCGAACCTCCCAAAGCCCGCCAGCCCGGTGCACGAGCAGGCACTCGGGTAAGCACGAGCCCTGGTCC
>Ga0209474_10003945_pt1 | contig 12877 bp, 16 predicted proteins | sample GraSoiAngelo_145_FD_185902 | JGI IMG/M metagenome (GOLD analysis project Ga0209474, IMG submission 185902) | Grasslands soil microbial communities from the Angelo Coastal Reserve, California, USA - 14_1009_05_20cm (SPAdes) (version 2) | ecosystem: Environmental > Terrestrial > Soil > Grasslands...
CCTCTCCTTCGCTCACACCTTCTTCGCGCACGAGGGCGCGGACGCCGGCCCACGTGAAGTAGATCTCATCGAAGGGCGCGCTCGGGAAGGCGCGACGCGCCTCGTCCTGGAGGTACCGAACGTCCTTCTCGCTCGCGGCGACGTTGCCCGGGTCACCCGTGTAGTCGGTATCGGTCGTTCCGACGATCGTCGCATCCCGCCACGGGATGACGAAGAAGAGGCGGCCATCGCTCTTCGCGAAGAGAACGTGGGCCTGCTCCACGGCATGCCGGGTGACGATGTGAACGCCCTTTGTCAGCCGCAGGAGCGGACCGGGGCGCTTGCGGAGAGGCGTGATGGTGCGATCGAGCCACGGCCCGGTCGCGACGACCGTGAAGCGAGCGCGGATCTCGACGTTGGCGGCGCCCGTGGCGTCTCGGACACGCGCGCCGACAACCCGCTCGTCTTCGCGAAGGAAGTCGACGACCCGCGCGTGATTCAAAACGAAGGCCCCGCGTGAGGTCGCGTCGATCAGATTCTCGACGACAAGGCGCTCGATGAGAGGAACCTGCGCGTCATAAAAGCGCCAAGCGCCTTCGAGCCCGTCGGGCTCGAGCGACGGCTCGGCGGCGAGCGTCGCGTTGCGGTCAAGGTGCTGCCGTTTCGGCAGGCTCTTGTCGAGCGACAGCAGGTCGTACAGCTGCATGCCCAGCCGGAGCTTCAGCTGATAGAAGAAGGTCGGGCGGTAGAGGGGAAGGAGGAACGGGAGGGGAAACACGAGGTGCGACGCGATGCGCAGGAGGATCTCGCGCTCGCGCATGTCGCTGCGCACCAGCGCGAAGTCGAACAGCTCGAGATATCGCAGACCGCCGTGGATCAGCCGGGTCGGCCGCGACGTGGTGCCGGATCCGAAATCGGACTGCTCGACCAGCGCGACCTCGAGCCCGCGAAGGGCCGCGTCGCGCGCGATGCCCGCTCCGATGATCCCGCCGCCGATGACCAGGAGATCGACGGTGCGGCCGCCGAGCGACCGCACCGTCTCATCGCGTGTGGCTATTTGTTCGCCTTGTTGTACTTGTCGATCGCGTCGTTCACTTCCGCGGCCGCCGCGTCGAGAGCCTGTTGCGAGGTCGCCTGTCCAAGCAGGACGGATTCGATCATCTTCTGCGTGCGCGCACGCGCCTGAGCGAAGACGCCGAGGACCGCGCCGTTGGTCATCCGGTTCTGCGGCGAATTGCGGATCTGGTCCACCGGCGTTTGGAATTGCGGGTACTTCGTCGCCCACTCTTTGGCCGGGGCCTCGTTGTAAGCGGCCTTGACGATCGCGTAGTAGCCAGTGTCGGACTGCCACTGCGCCTGGACTGCCGGGGTCATCGCGTATTTGACGAACTCCCACGCGGCCTGCTGCTCCTCGGCCGGGCGGCTCTTCATGATGTAGAGCGACGCGCCGCCGATGATGTTGCCGCCATTCGCGGGCTTGTTGTCCGGTCGGGCGAAGAGACCCGTGCCGACCTGGAATTTCGCGGTGTTGATGTTGCCGCGGAGCGCCGCGCTCGACTCGAGGTACATCGCGGTCTTGCCGGACTGGAACGCGGTGGTCGCGCCGGCGTTGTCGATGCCGGGGTTGTAGAAGTACCCGCCGTCGATGCCGGCCTTCCACCAATCGAGGATCGCCTTACCTGCGGCGTTGTTGTAGACGACCTTCGTCGCGCGGTCGTCACGCCCGTTGCCGTTGTCGGCGTAGAGCGCGCCAGAAGTGGCGAGGAGCTGCTCGAAGAACCATCCGTAGATCGAGGGGCCGAACCCGTACCGGACGGTGTTCCCGCTCGCGTCCTTCTTGGTGAGCTTCTTCGCGGCGTCGGTGATCTCGCTGAACGTCACCGGCGGCTTCGCCGGATCGAGGCCCACCTCGGTGAAGGCGTCCTTGTTGTAGTAGAAGATCGACGAGGACGCGTTGAAGGGCATGCTCTGGAGCTTGTCCTGGTACTTGTAGTAGTTGATGACCGCGGGTTCGAAGTCCGCTGTGCTGAACTTGTCGCGATCGATGAACGCCTGCATCGGCACGACCTGACCGCTGTCATACATGTAGCGCTGGCCGATGTCGTAGACCTGCACGAGTGCCGGCGCGGCATTCGACGCGAGGGCGGTGTTCAGCTTCGAGAGCAAGTCGTCATACGTCCCCTGGAAGACGGTCGTGACCTTGATCGCGCTCTGGCTCGCGTTGAAGTTGTTGACGATTTTGTTGAGCGCCTCGCCGTTGATGCCGGACATTGCGTGCCACCACGTGATGTTCGCGGCGGGCTTGACGTCCTTGCCCGGTGCGAGGGCGCTCTGGTCCCCTGTCGGACTCGCAGCGCCACCGCCGCCGGGAGTCCCGCCGCCGCACGCTGCGGCGACCATTGAAAGCGCGATCGCGAACGCTGCGAGCTTGCGCATCTTTCCCTCCATGCCTTACCCCTTGACCGCACCCGCGGTCAATCCTCGGATGAGTTGACGCTGCCCCAGCACGAGCAGGGCGAGCGTCGGTACCGCGACCATGATGACACCCGCCATGACCAGGCCCCAGCGGAGCGATTCCTCGAACCGGAGTTGCGCGATGCCGACCTGTGTTGTCCGCATGAGAGTCTCATTCGTGATTAGAAGCGGCCAGAAGTACTGGTTGTAGGTCGACAGGAATCCGTAGATCGCTACCGTGCCCAGGGCCGGCCGCGCGAGGGGGATGACGACCTCGCGAAGGAAGCGAAAAGTGGTGGATCCGTCGATGCGCGCGGCATCCCATAGCTCCCGCGGGATCTGCATGAAGGCCTGCCGCAACAGGAAGGTCCCGAATGCGGTCGCCATGAACGGAACGGCAAGTCCCTGGTACGTGTCGAGCCAGCCGAGCGTACGGATCGTCATGTAGTTCGGGATGATCGTCGCCTCCCACGGGATCATCAGGGTGCTGAGGAAGAGGAAGAACAGCACCTGACGCCCGCGGAACACGAGGAACGAGAACGCGTACGCCGCGAGGCTCGCCGTGATGAGTTGACCGCCGTCGAGACGATGAAGCTGTTCAGTAGATAGCGGACGATCGGAATCGCCCCGAGCACTTTCTGGTAGTTGTCGAGCGATGGGTGCATCGGAAGCACCGGCGGCGGGAACGTCGCGATCTCCGACTCGCTCATGAACGAGTAGGAGAGGGCGAGCAGCAGCGGAAAGGCGACGAGGATCGAGACCACGGCTAGCAGCACGTAGGAGCCAAACTTGCGCACCGGGAGCGGCCGCCGCTCTCGTGGCAGCGCGATGGCGCCGGTGCGCGGGACTGCCCTGACGCTCATTGATAGTGAACCAGCCGCTCGACGAAGCGGAATTGAATGAGAGTCAAGATGAGCACCAGAACAAACAGGACGACGGATTCCGCGCTCGCGAATCCGAATTGGAAGTTCTGGAACGCGTCGAGATAGATGCTGTACACGAGCGTTCGCGTCGCGTCGACCGGACCGCCTCGCGTGAGCAGGTGGATCTGCGTGAATGCCTGCAGCACCGCGACGGTGTCGACGACGAGTAGGAAGAAGAGCGATGGCGAGACCATCGGGACGGTGATGCGCGTGAACATTCGCGCACCTCGAGCGCCGTCGAGCCGCGCCGCTTCGTAGATCTCCTCGGGGATGCCCTGCAGCCCTGCGAGCAGCACGATGATGTTTGTACCCATCGTCAGCCAGATCGTCGTGATCGACACGGCGATGATTGCGATCGTCGGCTGGATGAGCCATTCCGGCCCGCGAACGCCGGCCAGCGACAGCACGTAGTTGAGAAGGCCGAGGCTCGGATTGAAGAGGAGGAGCCAGATGAGTGACCCGACCGCCGCCGAGATGGCGATGGTGCTCGCCATCATCGTCCGGAAGACGCTGATCCCGCGGAGACGCTGATTGAGCAGTACGGCCAGGATCAGTCCGAGCGCGATTCCGAGAGGCACGGTGTAGAGGGCGAAGAGCCCGGTCGCCACAAGCCCTGAACGGAACGTCTGCGAGGTGACAAGGTCGATGTAGTGGTCGATCCCATTGAATGTCGTGACCAGGCCGGTGGATCGGGTGTTGTAGAAGCTGAGGTAGAACGTTCGACCCAGGGGGATGAACACGAAGACGACGAAGATGAACAGCGCCGGCGCGAGGTAGGCAAGGCCGACCGCGAGAGACCGGAGGTCACGCGCGGTCCATCGCATCACGTCGCGGCATCGTAAAGCTATCTTCCTGTTGAAGCGTGGCTCACGCGATCGAGACGCACGGACTCACGCGGCGGTTCGACGGCCGGCTCGCCGTCGACGGGCTTTCGCTTGCGATCGAAGCGGGGACCGTGTTCGGCTTCCTCGGACCGAACGGGGCGGGGAAGACCACCACCGTCCGAATGCTGGCCGCGCTCATCGCACCGACGGACGGCGACGCGATCGTCGCCGGCCACGCTCTGGGGGTCGACGACACCGCCCTGCGGCGGTCGGTCGGCATCCTCACCGAGCAGCCTGGCCTCTACGACCGGCTATCCGCGCGGCAGAACCTCCGCTATTTCGCGCGGCTGTACGACCTCGACGCCGCGCGGGTCGACGCGCAGGTCGAGCGTTATCTGCATCTGCTCGAGCTCTGGGACCGCCGCGACGAGCCGGTCGGCACGTTCTCGAAAGGCATGCGGCAGAAGCTCGCGATCGCGCGAGCGCTCCTTCACGAACCCCCCGTCGTGTTCCTCGACGAGCCCACCGCCGCACTCGATCCTGAAGCGGCGCGCACCGTGCGCGAGTTCGTGAAGGGCCTTCGCGCGGAGGGCAGGACGATCTTCCTCACGACGCACAACCTTCCGGAGGCCGACGAGCTCTGCGACAGCATCGGGATCTTCCAGTGCCGTTTGCTTCGAATGGGGTCGCCCCGCGAGCTGCGGGCGGGTTTATTCGGCGCGGGGACAGTTGTGCGCGTCGTCGGCGATGCCGCGCGGCTTGTGCCGCTGGCGCGTTCGCTCCGGTTCGTGCGGACTGCCCACGCCGAGGGCGACACGCTCACCCTCGAGCTCGAGGATCCGGAGACGCGCAACCCGGAGCTGGTCGACGCGCTCGCCGCCGCCGGAGCGCGGATTCGCTACGTCGAGCGCCTTCAGCACTCGCTCGAGGACGTCTATCTGCGACTCGTCGGCGGTCACAAGTGAAAAAGGCGCTCATCGTGCTCGAGAAGGAGTGGCTCGAGCTTCGGCTACAGCGAGCGCTGCTCTGGGCGACGTTGATCCTTCCGCCGCTCATCACCGCGTTGGCAGTCGCCACATTTTTTGTGGTGGGCAAGATCTCGAGTGGCGTAAGTCTCCCTGCCACGCCACTTCCGCCCGAGTTCGCTGGACTCTCGCTGCTTGAGATTGGGCAAGCGATCGTTGGGAAGCAGTTCTCGACCCTCTTCCTGCTTCTTCCGATCTTCATCCCGTCGGTCCTCGCGTCCTACGCGATCGTCGGGGAGAAACGCGAGCGCACTCTCGAGCCGGTTCTGGCGACGCCGATCCGCACCTGGGAGCTCTTGCTCGGGAAGATGCTCGCGGCGCTCATCCCGGCCCTCGGGATCACGATCGCTTCGGCGGCGCTGTTCGTCGCGGGTGTCCTCGCTTTCGCGGTGACCGACCGCGTACGCGCGGTCGTCGTGACGCCCGGCTGGATCCTCGCCGTGCTCGTCGACACGCCGCTGCTCGGGTTAATTGGAGTTGCGCTGATCGTCGTGCTCTCGTCGCGCGTCAACGATCCACGTACCGCGCAGCAGATCTCGGCCGTTCTGATCGTGCCGGTGCTGGGCTTGCTCTTCGGTCAGCTCGCGGGCGTCGTTGTCCTCGGACCCCCGCTGGCCCTAGGCATCGGCGTCATCCTCGCCGCGATCGCGGCGGCGTCACTCTGGTTCGCGGCGCGAGTCTTCCAGCGCGAGGTGATCCTGACCCGCTGGCGCTGAGTCGCTAGTGCTTCGACTGGCTTTGACTCTTGCTCTTGCTTGCGCTCTTGCTCCCGCTATGGCTCGAGCTCTGACTGCCGCTGTGGCTAGAGCTCTGCTTGTCGGCGTCCGCGCGAGGGAGTCCGTTGCCCGTCGTCTTGTCTTTCATGGCGCACCACCTTGGAGGTTCGTTCAAGACGGACTCCTGCAATTGCGCGGCCGTCAGCTAGGGCGATGGTGCAGGGTGGTCCGGAAGCGCGTCGAAGAACGCCGGCCAGGCTCCGTCGTTTCGCGCGGTGAGCGAGGTAATCCCGCCGTCCGTCCCGTCGATCGTGAACACGCCCCAGTTGAAGGTGAGGCCGTGGCCGAAGGCGGGGACGATCTCGCCGGCGACCGCGACGATCCACACCGGGGCGCCGTCGTCCGCCGCCGCCGGCTTGTACGCACCCGGATCGCCGCTCGCGAGGTATTCACGCCAGGTCATGAGCTTGACTTCGATTCGATCGATCCGCCGTACCTCGGCGGAGAGCTTCATCACGGCGCTGGTGGCGAGGGGTTGCTGGATCTTGACCCCGAGGGTCGTCAGGCGAGGGGTCGGACTCGGGGGGACATACGTCATGGCTGGATGGCTCGGCAGTTTGTCGAACGTGGACGGCCACGCCTCCGCGATGCCGACGTCGCCGATGACCATCAGGCGGCCCGGAACGGATTCGACCAGAAAGATCGCCCAGCGGTATGGCGGATACGGTGTCGGACTGCCGGGTGGCGGGCCGCCAAAGGAGATCGGCTCTCGGCCGTTCGGCCAGACTTCTCCGGAGACCGCAACCGCCCACACGTAGCGTTGAGCCGGGTCTCCGAAGATGCCGAATCCTGTCATGGCGGTGGCTTGCGGATCACCTGCGTGCGTTCGGACCGGACCCGCCACCCTTAGGTAGTCCGCAAAGGTCATCAGCTTCGCGTCGGCGCGGTCGACGCGCCCCACATCAGCATTGCCGCTCGTGACGAGCGCGATCGCTTCATCGCGCTGGATCATCGACGGCAATGGCGTCGCCCCCGGATCGGGTGTTGAGCTACCTCCGCCGGGCGAACCGCCGGAAAAGGTCTGGCCGCAGGCGGTTGATAGGAATGCGATCGAAACGAGCCACTTGGTAAACCGACGCTGCATCACAGAGCGGGTGGCGGGAATCGGACCCGCGCCTCAACCTTGGAGGGGTCGCGCGCTTCCATTACGCCACACCCGCGCGAGATTTGCGCCTGAGATACGTTCGATCGCGATGACAGTTCGCACAAACGATATCGCACTTCGCTGCTTCCTCAAGGATCTTTGAACGACCTGCGCGGCCGATCATGCGAGTAACGGTGTAGCTCTTAGTTGATGAATCTCGATGGTCGAACTGCATCACATAAGAGGGAAATCGCCGACCGCAGTCGGCGCAAGGAACATCTCGGAGCTCTTCGAGGATCTTCGCGTGACCCCTCCAATATTCTCGTTTCTCCTCGAGCCGGCGCGACGTACCTGAGACGGGTTTGTCGCGCGCGAGCAGCCATCTGTATGTTCGGCCCGCGTGACAGTTGGCGCAGACGATGTCGCATTTCTCGATCTCGGCCAGGAGACGCGACCGCGACATAAGCATCGCCCGACCGCTGGTGAGGTTGAAGGATTTTTCCGACGGGGTTCGATGGTCGAAGTCCATGACCCAGGGTGGGAATATTCCGCCACAGTCCTGGCAGGGTCGCCGCCGCAAATCTCGCAAGAATTCGAGCGTCGCTGCCTGGCGAACGCGAACGCGCTCGATCTCGTTCTCGCGATTGGCGGCGTAGTACGCGACGTTGTACGGCCGCTGATCGCGCTTGTTCTCCACATTTCGCAGTTAGAACAGATGTTCCTGCCGTGTCAATAGGACTGGCGACTACGGCCGGCCCCAGCGCACCGGCACTCCGTCGAGCTCTCGCACCTTCCCGCGCCGCTCCAGATACCGAAGGTGCGCGAGCGTCTCCGCGAGCGCGAACCGCTCCTCGTGCGCCGAACGAAGGACTGGGAAGAGCGTCCGGCACACCGCGTAGGCATCGCGTTCCGCGTCGCCGATGGCATCGAGCGTCGCGCGAAGCCGGTCCTCGTGATGCGCGAGGATCTGATCGACGCGGCCGACGAGATCGTCGAACGGATCGCCGTGCGCGGGTAGCACGCGCTTGACCGGTAGCTCACGCACCGCGCGCAACGCGTCAAGAAAATCACCCAGCGGGTCATCACGCGAGTACGGGTAGAGCCCGACGTTCGACGTGATCCGCGGGAGCACGTGATCTCCGGAAAACAGCACGCGCTCGGCGCCGTCGACGAGCACCGCGTGATAGTCCGTGTGCCCCGGCGTCCACTTGAGGCGAACGCTTCGGCCACCAAGGTCGAGATCCTCGCCGTCGTTCGCGGAGGTGACCTGTTCCACCGCGTCCACCGCTCTCCCGATCTCGAGCCACGACGCGCGCATCCCTTCGTCGACGTCGCGTGGCATACCGTGACGCTCGAACCAGGCGTACGTCTCGTCGATCATCGAATGATCGCGCGACCACATGCGCGACGCGTTTTCCAGCTCCGGCCCGTGCATGACGATCTCGGCACCCGCGAGCTCAAGCGTCCCTGCCATCCCGATGTGATCGGGATGAAGATGCGTGACGAACACGCGCCGCACGTCTTCGATCGCGATGCCGGCCTCCGCGAGTGCGGCGAGAAGCGCGGCCTCGGCTTCCTTCGTGTGCATGCCCGTGTCGACGAGGGCGTAGCCAGACGACCCTTCGATCAGGTACGCGTTAATGCTTCGGAGGGCGAGTGGAAGAGGAAGTGCGATGCGCCGGACGCCCGGCGCGACGATCGGCGCCTTCAGCGCGAGAGGTCGATCGGGAACGTCATCGCGGTTAGAATGGACATTCCCCGGCCCGTTCGTCTAGTGGCCTAGGATGCAGCCCTCTCAAGGCTGAGATCAGCGGTTCGAATCCGCTACGGGCTACAGCGAGGCGTGAGAGCGCCGAGATCTATGCAGTACACGCGACGCCGCGCCCGCGCTCTAACCCCTGACGAGATCCTCGACGCGACGGTTTCGGATCGATCGCGGCACTCAACGCGAGAGTGGATTCCTCTCAGTACCCTCCACGATCGTTTCGGCCCGGCGAAGCAAACTAGAGTTTGTAGCGGTGACCAGCAGAACGTATACGTACCTGACGGCACTCATCGGCGTCATATGCGGCTACGTCATCGTCCGTTCGGTCCTCTTTGCCGATTCACTGACCGTGCGGAACGACCTGGTGCAAGGCTTCCTCGTCGGCGCCGGGCTGGGGGTCGTCGCGGTCGAGATCCTCTCGAGGATCAAGGCCACGAGGATCAACGGCTGGGTCACTGTCTTCGGATGCGGCCTACCCGGCAGCGACATCTTCACACGGGCCGCGTGCGCCCGGATCTTTCCCGGCCCGGTGAACGTGCCTCAAGAGGCGATGTACTGGAAGACGGGACACGGCGTGGGTCACACGCTCTCCGGAGAGCACGACTACATCCTGCACTTTCCGCCGGGCGGTCTTCCGCCCAACGACGCGTTCTGGTCGCTCACAATGGCTGACGCGAAAGAACACTTCGTGGCGAATCCCATCGATCGGTACAGCGTCGGCGACCGTTCCGGCCTCGCGCAGAATCCCGACGGCTCCGTCGACATCTATCTGCAGAACGCCGCTCCGGCAGACCATCAAGCCAACTGGCTGCCCGCGCCAGCAGGCAGATTCATCCTGTGGCTGCGCGTGTATATGCCCGGCGCAGCGATTCTCAATGGCGAGTTCACGGTGCCGCCGGTTGTCGAAGCAAGACCGCGTCGATGACGGGGTACCAGCACTTGCTTCTGTTCGGTTCGGTCACGGTCGCGGCGTGCTCACTGTTCGTCTACTTCTGGCCGCGCATCTTGCTGGTCGTGTACAAGAGGGCGATCCTCGTGAAAGGGTTCGGCGAGGGCCCCATTCCGGTCAATACGCTCTATACGGAGCCCCAAGCGGTCTTTGCAGATCCGCTCCGTGCGGCGCCCGCCTCGGGCTCGAGCCTGATCACCACAGGCGTGAACCGCGACACGCTCCTCATGGTCGGCTGGTTGGATCTCAGCAAAGGGCCGCAGGTCTTGCACGTACCGGACATGGGCGGTCGCTACTACAGCGTCCAGCTCACCGATCCATCGAACAACACGAATTTTGCCTACGTCGGCAAACGCGTCACTGGGACCGAGGCCGGCGACTATCTCATTAGCGGCCCCGACTGGACGGGATCCGCACCGCAGGGAATGACACGGATTTCTTCGCCGAACAATTCGGTGCTTGTTGTTGGCCGCACGCTCGTCGAAAGCGACGCAGACATCTCAGTCGCTTACGCGCTCTCCAAGCAGATCCTTCTGGCACCGCTCGGAGGCTGACCTCTCTCCGCATTGCCGGTCCTCGCGGGCGCGCGCACTGACTCTCGGTATTCCAGTGGACGAGTTTCCATCGTGATCCACGGGATCACCCAGCAGATTCCCCGGCCTCGGCGGCCACTGATCGCGCGGCGCTGACTCGATCAGGAGATCCGTGCGGAACATTCGCCGAGAAGCTCCTCGCAGTACGGTCCACCAGTTCAGCCGACATGGCTCGACGACTCGCCCGGGCGTACAGCCTCGTTGCCTGAGCGCGACCACGCGAATATCGTGATCGCGGCGCCGACAAGGACGATAACGATCCCAGCGGGCGTCAGTCCCCCGGGCCTAGACGCCAACGTCGCCGCCCCGGTGATGAGCAGAGTCAGAAACGAAAAGAACGCCGCCACGAAGAGCCAGCGCCACCGGCGTTGGCGCCCGCTTCTGAGGTCCCACCAGCGCACAAAGAAGAGCATCGCCGCCTCAGCCGGCGCAAGGACCTCGAGGATCCCGACGACGCTGATCCCGGGGAAGATTGACGCAGATCCAAGCAGTGCGATGAGCCGCTCGATTGTCAGAGCGACGGCGAGGACCGCAAGAACGAGCCAGATCCACATCTGATTAGCGCCGTCCCGCAGGTTGAAAGAGCTCGATCGGATTTCCGGAGGGATCGTCGAGCACGATCTGCTTACCGCCAGGTCCGGTCACGATCTCGCTCCGGAATCGCACGCCGGCCGCGCGAAGTCGCGCGATCTCGGCCTCGATGTCGTCGACGATGAAGTGGATCCGATTCCAGCCTCCCGGGCCGGGCTTCCGGCCGTCCGGCATCGGACGTCCGGCGGAGCTTGTCGGTCCGCTCAGCAGGATTCGAAGTGGCCCGCGGATGACGTCGGCGAAAGCCGGAGCCATGTTCGAGCCCAGCGTGAACCCGAAGTGTGTCGTGTAGAAGGCGACTGCAGCGTCGACGTCCTCGACCATGTACCGAACATTGACCGCACCCTCTGCCACTACAAAAAGCTACCGGCTCCGAACCGGCCTTGCGTTACTGCCCCTTCAGGAACAGGAACCGCCGGATCCCGAGGGCGCGGAACACGGGCCTCTGCCATCCCGGGAACGGGGACTCGGCCGAGTCCGGATCGATCGTCACAGGGTCCACCAGGTGATGCTCGCTCCCGTCCTGGCGGATCGTCGCACCGCCGCTCGCGATGATGTTGCGATACCAGTCCGCGCCCTCGCCGAAGGCCATCGGAATCGCGAACCCGCCTGGGACGCGCATCCCCACCACGGGCGTCGCATACTCGCGGCCCGAGCGTCGGCCCCGGTGCCGCAGAAGGACGTACAGAGGGACGTGTCGCTTGCCGGCGATGCGTGTCACGAGGCGGTTCAGGATCGGTGTGAAGAGACCGAAGATCCTTCCCGCGAGCGGCCGCTCAGGCTTTGACGCGCTTTGTGCGACGAGTGTTCTTGCCATTGTGAGGTCCTCCCCTGAGGCGTTTGATCGTCCGGGTATAATTCAATCATCTGATTGATGGAAAGGCAAGAGGCACTCGTCCAAGCGGCCTATGAGCTCCTCGCCGAGCGTGGCTTCGAGGGGCTGCGAACGCGCGACGTCGCCGCAAAAGTCGGCGTCAACGTCGCGACGTTGCACTACTACTACCCGACGAAGGAGAAGCTGATCCGGGGCGTCGTCGGATACGCGATGGGACGCTTCCGCACGACCCTCCAGCCGGCGGGCTCGCCCGGCGAACAGCTGCGCGCGCACTTCGCGGGTATCCGGCGTCTCGCCCGGACCGACCCGGACCTCTTCGTCGTCATGGGTGAGCTCGCGATGCGTGGCCGGCGCGATCGCGCGATCGCCGCGATCGTCCGGGATGTCGACGTCGCCTGGGAGAAGACGTTGGCCGCGCTCCTGCGGCACGCCGCCAAAGAGGGCGCCATCGCGAAGCCGGCGAAACCTGACGAGCTGGCCGGGCTGATCGTCGCCACTCTGAAGGGGCTCTTCATGCTCTCCGGAGATGACCGCGAACCGAAAGCGGTCGACCGTCAGCTGCGCGCGTTGGAACGCCTCATCGCGTAGCGGCGAGCGGCTCGAACCGAGCGGTGAAGTGGCGAAGCTGCGGCGGCTCGTCGACGATCCGATACCCCCGCAGCTCGGACGCCCTCTTTGCGACGGCGAGCACGACTTCGATCACGTAGTCGATGTGACTCTGCGTATACGTGCGGCGAGGGATTGCCATGCGCACGAGGTCCATCGCAGCGGGTGCCTCGCTCCCGTCGGGGCGGCGGCCGAACATCACAGTGCCGATCTCCACGCTGCGGATGCCCCCCGTCTCGTAGAGCGCGACAGCGAGCGCCTCACCGGGATACGCGAGCGGCGGGATGTGGGCGAGCAGCGAGCGCGCGTCGATGTACACCGCGTGCCCGCCCGCGGGCTTCACGATCGGCACACCCGCGCGATCGAGCGCGTCGGCGAGGTACTCGGTCGAACGGATGCGGTACCGCAGGTAATCGGGCTCGATCGCCTCGCTGAGTCCCTGGGCGATCGCCTCGAGATCGCGTCCTGCGAGG
>Ga0209474_10003946_pt1 | contig 12877 bp, 11 predicted proteins | sample GraSoiAngelo_145_FD_185902 | JGI IMG/M metagenome (GOLD analysis project Ga0209474, IMG submission 185902) | Grasslands soil microbial communities from the Angelo Coastal Reserve, California, USA - 14_1009_05_20cm (SPAdes) (version 2) | ecosystem: Environmental > Terrestrial > Soil > Grasslands...
CCTGGATCGACAGCACGACGACGCGAGAGAAACCAGTCGACCTGAAGAATGGCGAGACGTCGCACGTAGATTTTCCATGATCTTTTCTGCAAAGGCGATTGTGCCTGAGATAACCAGTTTTCGGACCAAGCTGGCGATCGCGATGATGCTTGTTGTTTCCGGGGTGACGGCGTTTGGGATTTATCTCGGCCAAGGTAGAGTGACCGCGAATGCCGAGCGGGATCTTCGGCAAACATTTCAAGCCGAACTTTCCGGCCTGGATAAGCTTCAAGAATTGCGACACGCCACGCTGGCGGAGCGCTGCCGCCTGCTGGCGGAGAAGCCACGCATTCACGCCGCATTGGAGGACAACGCGCTCGATCTATTATACCCGAGCGCCAAGGATGAACTGCGCGATTTGATGGAAGGAGGCGACACGTGGTCCGAACGAGAGGCGGGCTCGCTTCACGCCAGGTTCTGTCGCTTTCTCGATCGCGCCGGCGCTGTGCTCTCGCCGCCAGATCCGAAACATCTGGGAGCGCTAAGCGCGAAAACAGAAGCTCAATTGGCGTTCAAAACACTGCCCGACAAACAACAAATCGGTTACCTCACCGAAGATGTCGATCTTGCGGGCAAGACGGTCGATGAAGTTATCGCGGTCCCGATTTTTTCCTCCGAGACTGGCGAAGTTATTTCCGCACTTGTAGTCGGTTTCAAACCGTTTGAGATCACAAGCAAGCGCGCCGGTGTCGAAGTCAAGAGCGGCATCTGGACAGCTGGACAACTGCACATGCCGTCGCTTTCGAAAGCGGCACAAATAATTCTCGGCAATAAAATCACCAATGCGCTTTCGAAGGCCGATCGCGTCCAGAACGGATTTACGGTCACGGTGGAGAGCGTGCCCCAGCTCTTGTTCTACAAACGACTCAATCCGGATTCGCTCTTTCCGCCGGCCTACGAAATCTGCGTTTATTCGCTCGCTGATTCGATTTCTCAACAGCATCGGCTGCGCTGGCAATTTGGCGGCGTGGGCGCGTTGCTTTTACTTGGTGGTTTTGTAGCCAGCCATTTTGTGGCCTTACGTTTCGCAAAGCCAGTGGAGCGACTGGCGCTGGATTCGGAACAAAATCGCGCCCAACGCAGACGCGCCGAGGCCGCCCTCATTTCCACCAGTGAGAAATTAAAAAGATCGACAAGATATTCGGCCGATGCGTCGCATCAGTTAAAAACGCCGGTTACCGTTCTTCGGGCGGGACTCGAAAGCTTGCTTTCGCGCGATGATTTTGACGCTGCGGTTTACGAGGAACTCTCGACCCTGCTTCATCAGACTCACCGATTGACTGGAGTCATCGAAGACTTGCTGCTTCTTTCGCGGATGGACTCGGGCCATTTACAGATCAAGTCCGAGACGGTGAATCTCGGTGAGCTTATTAAGGAATGGCTGGATGATCTCGGTACGCTTCTCGATCAGGTTGAGGTGAAGATTGAGAAGAAATTGCCGGCCAAAATCTACGTTGTTGGCGAGAGGCGATACACGTCACTCATTGTCCAAAATCTCCTCGAGAACGCAGGGAAGTACAACCGGCCAGGTGGCCGGATTAAAGTTGAAGCGGAGGAGAAAAACGGCGAGGTGGTCGTAACCGTCGGTAATACCGGTGAAGCGATTGCGCCCTCGGAGCAGCAACACATTTTCGAACGGTTCCATCGCGGTTCGGAAAAAAGTGCTTCGGGACACGGGCTTGGTTTGAGCTTGGCGCGCCAACTCGCGCGGCTCCACGGCGGCGATTTACGCCTCGTGCGTTCGGCCAATGATTGGACGGAATTTGAAGTCCGATTTTCTGTGGCGCAACCCTCACCAGACGGCGGCGGTTAAAACTGCATGAAGCTGCTGCTGCGGGCGCTCAGCCTTTGCCTTTTCATCGGCAATGCGCGTGCGCTCGAGATCGACGATTTTATCGACCGGCTCGGTAGCGCACTCACCTTTTCTGCTTTCAACGACAATATCCGGACGCGCCTAAGCGGGACGATGGATTTTGAAGTTTACCATTTCCAGCAACCAGCGCCGGAACTGATCGACAGCAAGATCGACAATCTGTTCAATCCGCGTTTATCACTGTTTCTCGACGCACAATTCGGCAAACAAATTTATTTTTTCGCCCAATCGCGACTTGATCGCAGATTCGACCCGAGCAATCACGGGGCCGCAGTTCGGCTGGACGAATATGCGCTGCGACTGACGCCGTGGGAGGATGGCCGGTTCTCCTTCCAAATCGGCAAGTTCGCCACCGTTGTCGGAAATTACGTCCAGCGCCATCTGTCTTGGGAAAATCCGTTTGTAGACGCGCCGCTGGTTTATGAAAACATCACCGCTATTAGCGATAAAGCTGCGCCCGCTTCTGCGCGGGATTTCATCCGTGGATTTGACCCGAGCGAGAAATACGAATTCAATCCGGTGATTTGGGGGCCCAGTTACGCGAGCGGCGTTTCGGTTTCCGGCCGGGTAGGTCAATTCGACTACGCCGCCGAAATGAAAAATTCCTCGCTCTCTTCGCGTCCGGAGTCTTGGACTGTTACCGAAACTGGTTTCAGCAATCCGACCTTCAGTGCACGGCTTGGCTTTCGACCAGATCAGGCGTGGAATTTTGGTTTCTCAGCGAGCGACGGCGCGTATTTTCGACCTGAAGCGGAAAGGACATTGCCGCACAGCCGCGACATCGACGATTATCGCGAGCTTGTTCTCGGGCAAGATGTCAGCTTCGCCCTGCATCATCTGCAATTGTGGGCGGAATTCTACGAGGCGCGCTTTGAGGTGCCGCGGGTGGGGAACGCCGACACCTTTGCATATTATTTAGAGGCGAAATATAAATTCACCCCGCAGATTTTCGGCGCAGTGCGCTGGAATCAGCAACTTTTCGACAAGATCGACAATGATAAACGTTGGGGGAACGATCTCGGTAAGATCGATATCGCGGCCACTTATCGTTTCACATCGCACAGTCAGTTGAAGCTCCAATACAGCTATCAAAAGGAAACGGCTGGCCCAGGTGATGACAATCATTTGCTGGCGGCGCAATTTACGGTGCGATTCTGATCATCAAGCTGTCCGCGAAAAGTAACTATCGTGTTACTTTTGTCGCGCCCTTTTGATCATTACCGTCGAATAGCCGCTCGCGCAGGATTGTCTAACCTTATAACGCAGAAATAGGAGGGAAATATGAAGAGAGTTGTACATTCAATATGCATTGGGAGCCTTGCACTGGCGCTCACAGCGTGGGGCCAGCAAGCTAACAACACGACGACGGTCAAAGCGAAAGCTGCGAAGCAAGGCGCAGTGACCGCTCAGACGACTACATCGGCGAAAACAGGGTCGAGAATGTCCGGCGGCATGGCTGGGACACGCTTTCATCAGCGCGCTAACGTAAGCGCCAGGACAAGTTCATCTGCGATGATGGACCGCAACCGGATGCAAACTACATCCGCAAACGCTCGGATCCGCGCGCGCAACGCCACAATGACTAACCGCTCGCGCGAACGAAATATCGCAATGACTGAGCGGGTGAGAAACCAGGAAAACGTCAATGTTCGTAACAAGACTAACGTTCGCGTCAATGTGAACGATAGGACCCGGTTCACGAACGTCACAAGGATCACATCCAACGGGCGGATGTTCGACCGGGCCGTGTTTCGGAATCGAGACGATCGCCGTTTCCACTTGGGGTTCCACGACCGCGCCTTCTTTGTAAACAACTTCTCAGAAGTCGTGTTTATAAACGGCTGCTCGTTTTTCTTGGACGACGGCATTTTTTGGCCGGCGTTTATTATCGGCGAGAACTGCGTGCATCCTCCGTGTCATCGTATAACTCGAAGAGCCGTATGGTGGAAACATCATGCAGTTTCTTCTTGGCTAGGCAACGGGTGTCGACACTGGGCTTAGCTAAGATCGACAGTCGTAATGTGACCTGGGGCAGACGCCGCAAAGCATGAGGACAAAATTCCCAAGCTGAATCAAGCTTTTGGCAAACTGTCCGAGCAGTGCGACTTGTCACTATTGAGTTCTGAGCCCGCCCCTACGATTCATGCGTGTCCTTGTTGTCGAAGATGAAGTCCGTTTGGCGCGGCACATCGCTTCGGCGCTGACTGAGGCCGGGGACGATCCCGTTGTGATTCATGATGGCGAAGAAGCACTACGCCAAGCAGTAGACGCACCTTTCGATTTAATTGTGCTCGATATCGGCTTGCCGCGAATCGACGGCTTTGAAGTGCTGCGCCGCTTGCGTGCGCGCCATGTATCGAGCCGGGTTCTGATTCTCACCGCCCGCGGCCAAGTGACTGATCGCGTCAGCGGATTACAGCTCGGGGCAGACGATTACCTAGCGAAACCATTTGCGATGCAGGAATTACTGGCACGCGTGCGCGCGCTCGGACGTCGTTATCCAGAAGAGCCAGCAATAAATCTGCGTGTTGGCGATCTAACGCTCGATCTCGTAAATCACGAAGTCCATCGTCGCGCGCGAAAAATCGAACTCTCTGCCCGCGAGCTAACTTTGCTGAAGGTACTCATGCGGGAGCCCGGGCGCGCCTTTACCCGAACCGAATTGTGCGAGCGCGTTTGGGAGCATCCCCACGAATACGACACCAAGCTGGTGGAAGTTTTCATCGGGCGTTTACGAAAAAAAATCGGCGAGCCTCAACTGATTCAGACGGTCCGTCACGTCGGCTACACGATTAGCGACGCGAACACTTAATCCTGCCAACTGCCAAGGTAACAATCGCGTTACTTTTGCGATACCGCGTTGGCGGCGGTCGTTGACGATCCTTGGGCATGAAAACGATGGATCTCAACAATAAGCAAATTAGTAACGGCTCGTCGCCTTCGCGCGTGCTTGGGCGGAGAGCATTTCTTGGTCGTATGGCGGCAGGCGCAGCTTTACTCGCTCCCGGTGCCGCGCTCATGGCCGCTGGAAAAGCCAAAGGCAGACCAAACCTCGACAAGGGCGACGCTGCTCTTCTCAGGTTCGCCGCCGCAGCGGAAATTCTCGAAACCGATTTCTGGGTTCAGTACAACGAACTCGCTGGAATCCAGGACAGTGAAGAACCAGACGGCACCGGAAATCCCGCTTACCACGACGCGGTAGCGCAGCTGGATGAGGACATGGATCAGTACATCCACGACAACACCGAGGATGAGCGGACCCATTTCACTTTCCTAAACGCGTATCTCGTTTCGAAGGGCGCGCAGCCGGTGGATCTGGAACAGTTTCGTACCTTGCCGGGCAGCACCGCGACCGGTTCCAGCGGAAAGTTACGGCTTACAAATTTAACCAAGCTCACTCTCGACACCAGTTGGTGGACCCGCTACCGCAGCCGCACGGAGAATCCGGATCTGAATCCCGGCTTCGTGTTTCCACAAGCGATCCCAGATTTATCGCACGGACAACACACGGCCATTCCGAGAACCAACGCTGACACAAGCGACCCGAACCTCCTTCAGGTGATCGCTAACACGGCAGGATTCCATTTTGCAACCATCGAACAAGGCGGCAACAGCCTCTACCCATCGATGGCGCAACGAGCGACCAGCGTCGAGGTGTTGCGAATCCTGATCAGCATCGGGCCGACCGAGACAATGCATTTCCAAACCTGGCAGGACAAGGCGGGCAATGCGCCGCAGGTTACTGCGTTTGATCCGGTGAACAACAACACGACGACATTTCCAGACCTGAACGCCCCTCCCTTTGGCGGAGAGGATTTTCAAACGAACCTGATCATGCCAGAACCATGCCCATTCATCAGCCCGAGTCTTCCGGTGTGCTCGATCATTCGTCCTACCGAGACCAATGGAATCGCAATGGGTGTGGTCAATTTTCTGACCGACATGGGACTCTTCATCGGCCAATCACCAGCGTTCTTCACCCTTCTGAATAATCTCGCGCAGGCAGCCGACGCGGCATCGCGAGAAGGCAACTGAACCCTTGGGCAAATCACTCTAGACCAGCTCGAAACCAAAATCCGCAAGGTCCGATCCCCTGCGGATTTAATTCAGAGGCCGCAAAAGTAACAACATTGTTACTTTTAAAAGCGGCGAAGGAGACCGGGCGGCTTCGATTCTTTTTTAGAAATTATTCAAACCTATGAAAACAATTCTTCCTTCGATCAAAACGGCCGCGCTTGCCTTAACTGTGACGTTATTCACGGCGGCATTCGCGAGCGCCGACAGCTACAGCTGGACAAATCTTCAATCCGACATCGCGGGCGTCGCACAACATGTCGATCCAAACCTGGTTAACTCGTGGGGCATGGCAGTCCCCTCGTCGAACGGTCCAATTTGGGTCAGCGACAATGGAACTGGCGTCTCCACTCTTTATCATCTAGACGGAACCGCCGCGCCCAGTTCCACAAACCCGCTGGTCGTAACTATCCCGGCGCGTGAGAACGGTAAAGGTGCAAATCCTACGGGTCTGGTATTCAACGGCACTCCTGTCTTTAAAGTTACGAAAAATGGAAACTCGCAACCGGCTCGTTTCATTTTTGTGAGCGAAGATGGGACGGTCTCGGGCTGGAATCCGATGCTTGATCCCACTAACGCAATCGTCGCGGTAAAAGGTAAAAGCGATAACGTCTACAAAGGCGCGACGTTAGGAGTCGCCAACGGCCACAATTTTCTTTACGTGACGAACTTTCATCGGGCGCAGATCGATGTCTATGACGAGAGTTTTAAATCGGCTATGCCCAACAGTTTCGTTGACGCCAATATTCCAACAGGTTTCGCGCCGTTCGGCATTCGCAATTTCAACGGCCAGATTTATGTCACCTATGCGAAACAAAACAATCAGAAACACGACGACGTGGCCGGGCCCGGCAACGGCTTCATTAACGTTTTCGACACCAGCGGCCATTTGATCAGACGCCTTGTATCCAACGGCAACCTCAATTCGCCGTGGGGACTGGCAATCGTGGACGGTGAACTTTGGGTTGGGAATTTTGGGGACGGACGAATTAACAATTACGACCCAACAACGGGCGCGTTTCTCGAAACCATTAGTCGAGCGGACGGAACCCCACTCGATTTCAATGGCTTGTGGGATCTTCTTCCCTTGAACGGCGGAGTTTATTTCACCGCTGGAATTGGAGACGAAAGCCACGGCCTTTTTGGGATCATCACTGAAGACTAGACCGCTCTCGAACAACGGAATTTAGGTATGTCGAATAGCTAGCTCGGGGCGGCCGGGACGGCCGCCCTATGCTTTACTTTTTCTTACGTCGCGGTCGACGGAGCAGTTCGCCGTTACAATTCGGGCAGATGAAATTCATCTGTCCGGTACAAGATCGACAAAAAGTGCACTCATGACTGCAGATATAAGCTTCATCCATTGGCTAAAGCTTTCGGCCACACTTTTCGCGTTCTTTTTTCATTTCCAGTGCCATCGGTTCAGACGACTGTAGGCAAATTCTGCGCAACTGGAATGCACAAAACGAATTCAATTGTTATGAAGGCGCCGAGAATGTCGATCTTCGAGACGGCGGCGAATTTGGAGCTGTGGCCGCAAATTTTGCCGCACTATCGCTACATCCGTTACGTGGAGCGCGGTCCAAATCGGAATGTTGTGGTGATGGCGGCGGTGCGTTCCGGCATTCCGATCAAATGGACTTCCGAGCAAATCATCGACCGCGACCGGGTCGAAATTCACTTTCATCATCTGAAAGCGTTTAGCAAAGGGATGCGGGTGGTGTGGACCTTCGATCAAAGGCCGGATGGCGTGCTGGTGACGATCGTGCACGATCTGCATTTCCGAATCCCCGCCTTGGCGCCGATCGCCGAACCGGTTATCGGCGATTTCTTTACTCACAACGTTGCCAATAAGACGCTGCGCTGTATGAGGGATTACGTGGAAGCAAAAGCCAGCCGGGTAGCCGCATGAGTCGAAGACGCGTTGTCATCACCGGGCTTGGCCCTATTACTTGCATCGGCAAAGGCGTCGAAGGGTTTTGGAAAGGAATTCTCGGCGAGAAAACCGGCATTAGCCCGATCACCGGTTTTGATGTGAGCGGGTTCGGTGTTCGAGTGGCGGGTCAGGTTAATGATTGGGACCCGGAAGAGTTTTTCCCGCCCCATCGTTTGAAACGGCTTGATCGTTACGCCCAATTTTCGGTCGCGTCGGCAAAACTCGCGCTCGACGACGCGAGAATTGAATATTCGCACGATCAACCGCAAGCCCGGGTCGGGGTTAGCTTCGGCACCGCGCTGGGCGGCGTTTGCAAAGCGGAAGAGCAATACATTCGGTTTTTGAAAAAAGGCGCTCGCGGAGTTCAACCGACACTCGCGGTGCAAGTATTCGGCGGTTCGGCCCATTCGAACATCGCGATCGATTTTGGATTTCGCGGCGTCGGCACTACCAATTCGAACAGTTGCGCCAGCGGAACGGTATCGGTTGGCGAAGCGCTTCGTTACATTCGCGACGATTTCGCCGATGTCGTTGTCGCCGGAGGCGCCGAAGCGCCGCTGACCACGATCACGATCGGCGCGTTTGACATCATTAGAACGATGAGTCGCTGTGATGATCCCCAGTTGGCCTGTCGGCCCTTCGACAAACTGCGCGACGGATTTGTTATGGGCGAAGGCGCAGCCTCGTTGATTTTGGAAGAACTCGAGCACGCGCGAGCGCGCGGCGCGAAGATTTACGCCGAAGTTCTGGGTTATAGTTTAAACAACGACGCGTTCCATATGACAACGCCGTTGCCAAGCGGTGACTCGTGTATTCGCGCGATGCGCGATGCGCTCGGAGACGCGCGGGTCGCGCCCGAGCAAATCGATTACGTCAACGCGCACGCAAGCTCGACCCAACTGAACGACAGCGCCGAAACGATGTCGATCAAAGAGGTTCTGGGCGAGCACGCCAAAAAAATTCCGGTGAGCGGAACGAAGGGGTATCACGCGCATCCGCTCGGCGCGACCGGTGCGATCGAGGCCGCACTTTGTGCGCTCGCGCTGGATCGACAATGGATCCCGCCGACGATCAATTATCAAAATCCCGATCCGTCGTGCGATCTCGATGTCGTGCCGAATCACGGCCGCGCGGCCGAACTGGATTATATTATGAGCAATTCGTTCGGATTCGGCGGCATCAACGCCTGCATCGTGATGGGAAGGGTCCGGTAGGGACGCCGCGCTGCGGCGTCTGCGGACATCGCAGCGCGATGTCCCTACCTCAATAAATCTGGGCGATTTTGTTTGGTCCGCTTAAGCGCCTGCTCTTTTCGCCACTTCGCGATCTCGGCGTGATTTCCGGAAAGCAAGACTTCAGGAATTTTCCAGCCACGAAATTCAGCCGGTCGCGTATACTGCGGCGCTTCGAGCAGACCGGCACTGAAGGAATCGTCATGCGCTGATTGCTCGTGACCGAGAACTCCGGGCAACAACCGCGCAACTGCATCGACCAGCACGACGGCCGCAATGGCGCCGTTCGTCAGGACATAGTCACCGATCGAAATCTCGAGATCGACAATCTGCTCGATCACGCGATGATCGACGCCCTCATAGTGACCGCAGATGACGATAAGATGTGATTCTTGCGAAAGTTCAGTCGCCAGCTTTTGATCAAGGCGACGACCGCCCGGCGACATCAGGATGATTTTTGATTTTTGATTTTTGATTGCTGATTGTTGCAGTTCCTCGACCGCAGCGAAAATCGGTTCCGGTTTCATCACCATCCCCTGCCCGCCGCCGAACGGCGCGTCGTCGACAATATGATGTTTGTCGGTTGTCCAATCGCGCAGATTATGAATGCGAAGATCGACAATCTTATTTTCCTGCGCCCGCTTCATCATGCTCTCGCTCAGCGGCGCGCGGCAGATTTCGGGAAAGAGCGTGAGGATGTCGATCTTCATGTCACAAAAACTCGGATGAACTGTAGAGGCCGCTCTCCTCAGCGGCAATTGTTCTGGCCCCTCGCCGAGACGGCGGCCGCTACAGAAGACATTACTCGACGATTTCGAGGGTGGCCCGTTGTCCGTGGCGCGAAGCCGAGCTGTTTAGCATCGCACGGATCGCATGAATGGTTTGGCCGTTGCGGCCAATAATGCGGCCAACGTCGCTTTGACGGAGCTGCACTTTGAAGATCGTCATTTTGCCGCTCGGAATTTCCGTCAGCACCATGTCGTCAGGAAATTCCACGAGTTGTCGAATGATGAACTCGAGGAATTCCTTCATGACGATGTCACCAATTTTTGTACGCGAAGCGGTTAGCTTCGCGATCGAGCGGGAAGCTGACAGTTTCCCCTACAGATTTCACGTTCATGTCGACGATCTTAGCTTTCGCTTGGAGGCGGCGCCTCAGATGGCTCGGCGGGTGGCGGTGGCTCAGGCGTAGTCGGCGCTGGCGTCGCTGCTGGTTCGGTTGCTACCGCAGAAGCTGGCGCGGCCACTGGTTCTGCTTCAACCGGCTCCGGCTTTGGCGCGGGGGCGGCTTTTTTCGCTGCCACAGCTGCTGCTTTTTTCGCCGCAGCTTCCGGGTTCTTAGTTTTCTTGATCAAACTGCGCACCGTGTCCGACGGTTGCGCACCTTTGCCGATCCAATGCTCGATCCGGTCCAATTTAAGGGTGCTGTTCTGCCCGGCCTTTTTTGGATCGTAAGTGCCGACGATTTCGATGAATTTTCCATCGCGCGGACTGCGTGTGTCCGCGACCACAACTTTAAAATACGGGCGATTTAACGCGCCTTCTCTTCGTAATCTGATTGCAACTGCCATGTTATTTTCTCATTCGCGCCATTTGCGCCATCATCTTTTTCATTTTCCCCGCGTTCTTCATCATTTTTCGCATCTGATCGAAGCGCCGGACCAAATCGTTCACCTCCGTGACGGTTGAGCCGCTGCCGCGAGCGATCCGCTGACGCCGCCGCGCATTTAAAATTTGCGGGCGCGTCCGCTCCTCGCTGGTCATCGAAAGCACGATGGCTTCCGTGCGCTTGAGCTGCTTCTCGTCAATCGAGAGGCCCTGCACGTTACTCATGCCCGGCAGCATGCCAAGCACATTTTCGAGCGGGCCCATTTTTCGGAGCATTTTGAACTGGGCCAGGAAATCGTTGAAATCGAACGACGCGCTGCGCAGTTTTCGTTCGAGGCGCTCCGCGTCTTCGATCTCGATCGTTTCGGCCGCTTTTTCAACCAGACCGACGACGTCACCCATTCCGAGAATCCGGCCGGCCAGACGCTCGGGCACAAACGGCTCGAATTGATCGAGCTTTTCACCGGTGCCGACAAATTTAATCGGCCGCTGGGTCACTTCGCGCATGGATAAGGCCGCGCCGCCGCGCGCGTCGCCGTCGAGCTTCGTTAAAATAATTCCGGTGATTTGCAACGCGCCGTTGAAATGTGTCGCGACACTGACCGCTTGTTGACCGGTGGCGGCGTCGACGACAAGTAGCGTTTCCTGCGGCTGTAAAAAATCTTTGAGTTGTTTGAGTTCCTCAATCAACGCGGCGTCGATTTCCTGCCGGCCCGCAGTATCGAAGATTGCCTGCCCCACCGTTGGCTCGGCGAACGCGGGCGACTCAAGCGCTGCGGCCGCCGCGCGCTGCACATTTTTCTCGTTTAGATCCGGGGTATGAACCGGAACGTCGATTTCTTTTCCGAGCGTGGCGAGTTGTTCGATTGCCGCCGGTCGCTGCAAATCGCATGCGACTAGCACAGGCGCGCGACCTTGTTTCTTCAGCAACCGCGCAAGCTTCGCAGCCGAGGTCGTTTTGCCGGAGCCATTCAGCCCGATAATCAGAATTCTACCCGGTTTGCCGAGATCGAGCGGAGCAGCGTCGCCGCCGAGCAAGATCGACAATTCGTCATAAAAAATCTTAACGATCTGCTGACCGGGCGTGATGCTACGCAGCACGGCTTCGCCAAGTGCTTTTTCCTTGACCCGCGCAATGAATTCTTTTGCGACTTGAAAATCGACATCAGCCTCGAGCAACGCCAGCCGCACTTGGCGGAGCGCGGCGTCGATGTTCACCTCGCTGATCGTCCCGTGGCCGCGAAGATCCTTAAAGATCTCCTGCAGCTTGTCACCCAGTTGCGAAAACATTTGGTGTTAAGATGCTGGGGAGCGCGAGCGCGCCTTCGCGGGCGGGCGGTCGCGCCCCCCGCGATCGCGAACTTTTCCAAAGAGATCGTTTTGGCGCGGCGCCAAAACTAGCACGCGAGGCGCGTGCGCTCCCGAGGTCATCGGATCCTTATTTCTTGGGTGTCGCGGCGGGAGATGTCGATGTTGCGGCGCCGGTCTCCTCGATTCCGAACGTCCAGTGCGTCTCGACTTTCTTGTCTCCTGATTTCGCGCTCAGAATGACGGTGCAGTTTTTCTCACGCAGCTTTTGCGTGACTTGATATGACACAACTCCCGTTTTTGGATCGAAGTTGGCAGGAACAAGTCCCAGACCGCTGACACGCAATTGCACACTGGCGGGATCAATCTGTCCGATCGCGCTCAAGTTCGCCTTGATTAACGGCAATGCGCTCCGAACAGTTGTGCCGTCCGCGGGTTCGGTCGACAGATTCGCTGCACCTACTTCCGCGATTGCCGGAGCGCCGGGACCGCCGCTCGAAGTGGCGATCATTTTCACCGCGTCTTCAAAAACTTTTGGCTTGTTTGCTTCGATTGCATAACGGCCGAGAGCATCCATCGGTGAGGTGTAGGTAATGGGTTGGCCGTAAACGGTGAACATTGCTTCGTAACCGGCGTTGCGCGCTATTTCCTTCACGTGCTCGTTGTAAGTGCCAAACGGAACGGCAAAGCAGTTGATTTTTATGCCAAGCCGTTGTTCGAGCAGTTGCTTACAGCCGACGACTTCATTCTGGACCCATTGCTCGTACTCTGCGCCGGTCAGTTTCTTTTTGGTCCTTTTGTTGCCGG
>Ga0209474_10003947_pt1 | contig 12875 bp, 12 predicted proteins | sample GraSoiAngelo_145_FD_185902 | JGI IMG/M metagenome (GOLD analysis project Ga0209474, IMG submission 185902) | Grasslands soil microbial communities from the Angelo Coastal Reserve, California, USA - 14_1009_05_20cm (SPAdes) (version 2) | ecosystem: Environmental > Terrestrial > Soil > Grasslands...
CGCGTGTCCAGCCAAACAGCATCAAGGCGTCCATTCGGCGCTACAGAAAATGTGCCGAACCAATGCCACTTACTATGGTTGATGGGATCGTCATTGATTCGGTGCGGTGCGCTGAAGCTCCGTCCGCCGTCGGTGCTGCGCACGAACATCACGTCTGTTCCGCTGGTAGCGCCAGTTGGCTGCACACTTGCCAGCATGTAAATGTTATTGTTTGTCGCGCTACCGGAACGGTCCACCGCCAGGAATATTTGTCCCGCCAACCCTTCTGGATTTATCAACCCGCTAGAAAGGATGCTGCCGCCGAGGTTGACTGCAGTAACCTGATCAAAAGTTGGAATGAGGCCCCCGTTCTGTGCGTTACTCGAGCGAATGCACCAAAACTGGCTCCCCGCATCGCCGCCGCCGATAAAGAGATTGCCGTTGGCGTCCACGTCGAGTGTTCCCCAGACGGGCTGGTTAGGAATATTGATCGGATTCATCCATGTAATCCCGCCGTCGGTGGAACGGCTAAATTGTCTGCCGGCGTAATTATTGCCGTCGGTGCTCCAAAACTGGTACTGGAATCCGTGACCCCTGCCGTTAGTCCTATCTATGGTGAACCACTCCTTATCGCCTCCCGTCGCCAGCCCGAGGCGCGCCCATGATTGGCCGCCGTTTAGCGAGCGCCACAGGTCGTCAAAAAAATTCTGCAGAAGGCTGAGATAGAAAAAATTCCCTGCGTTATCGGAGTTCAACACGGGATCGCTGCGGAAGACGTGATTTTCAAGAACGCCAGGAAACCTCCACGTCATGCCGCTATCGGTGGTGTAGCCGTAGCCGGCTTGCCGGAAGTTGGAGGATATGCTGTCAAACTGCCGCCAACCGATGACCATCCTGTTGGCATTTGTGGGGTCCACGCAAATGGACGGCTCGTTCGCAGCGTCGCCGAGAATATTGTGACCGCCCGCATCGACATTCACCTGGTGACTCGTGAACGGACCGTAGTGCGAGACCATTCCCGGCGAAGTCTCTATTCGGAAAATGATTGCGGCGGGTGGGTTGTCGTACTTTTCGAGCGGCTCTGTCCGGCGCGCCTTGGGCGGGAGCGCCTGTCCCCAAACAGGGAGAAGCGCAACTAGTGAACCCAGAGAAGCCAATAAGATCGGCTTAATCTGGGGTCTGATCTTCGTCTTACACATTTGGCCTTGATCGGTGCCGCTCCCGACCAGTCATACTATAGCGCACGCTGACTGATTCTGCTGCGCGTCCAACGTGCGGAGATAATGCTTCACAGATCCAACTGCGATCAACCTTTTTTCTCGAATTGCTCTCGCGGCGAAGGGAGATTATTCCAATTTTTCCGAGCGCCGCCAGCTGATACAGTATCGAGCGCAAAAGACCGTTAATCGGACATTTGTGCGAGGCCAAGCCTCGTAGTTATTCGCCTCGCCACAGCGAGTCTGTCCAACAGCAGACACGGCGAACGGAGCCGCAGGGATGCGAGCGACATAGATGGGCAGAGCCGCGAGGCCGAATGAGCGGGAGCGAGTGAGTCAATCCGTCCGCTGGCGGATCGGTTAACAGTTAAGGGTTATCGGGTACGGCAGGCGACTTTCGGATGATGCTTCGCTCGAGGGATGCGGCAACGAGGAATCGTTGCCCTAGATGATTCTGAGCGCGCCTCACAGAGACGCGGCTACAGCCGGCTAACGCGCGTTCGAAAAGCTCGCTTTCTCATAATATGGTCTGGTGCGTTCCAGACCAGCGCTCTTTTCATCATGCCATACGAACCGATCGAAAACTATGGAGTGATAGGAGACCTGCAAACGGTTGCTTTGGTCGGGATGAATGGGTCGATCGATTTCATGTGCTTTCCGCATTTCGATTCGCCTTCGATTTTCGCTGCGTTGCTCGATCATAAAAAGGGCGGCTGTTTTCAACTCGCGCCCATCCTCAGAGGAGAGCGCCGCAAGCAAATTTATTTCCCTGATACAAATATGCTTCTCACGCGGTTTCTATCGGCCGATGGGGTCGCGGAAGTGTCTGATTTCATGCCGATCAAGGCAGAGGGTCACGCTCACCACTTGGTCCGTCGGGCCAAGGCGGTGCGCGGCGAGTTAAGCTTCCGCATGATTTGCGCCCCGGCGTTCGATTACGGGCGTGCCGGCCACAAGGTCGAGGCGAAACGCGGCGAAGTGCTCTTCACCAGTGAGGCAGCGGACCATCTCGCACTACGGCTGCGAACCAGCCTGCCCGTGCGAATCGAGAACGGCGCGGTCATTGCCGAATTCAAGCTAGCAGCGGGTGAAACCGCGGCCTTTGTCCTGGAAAACGTGGAAAACGCCGCGGAAAGCCACGGAGCGGCGTCAGATCCGGATTACGTGGTGGCGGCCTTCAAAGAGACGATGAACTTCTGGCGAGGATGGGTTCGCAAGTCTTCCTACAAAGGCCGCTGGCGCGAGATGGTGAATCGGTCGGCGCTCACTCTCAAACTTCTGACTTATGCGCCTACCGGGGCACTCGTCGCCGCGCCTACTTTCGGCCTGCCGGAGGAAATCGGAGGCGAACGCAACTGGGACTATCGATTCACCTGGATCCGCGACGCTTCATTCACGGTCTACGGCTTGATGCGTCTCGGCTATACCGAGGAAGCAGCGGCGTTCATGAACTGGATCGAGAATCGCTGTCACGACTGCAGCTCGGATGGCTCTTTACAGATCATGTACGGCCTGGATGGGCGCCGCGAGCTAATCGAAGAAAGGTTGCTGCATTGGGAAGGTTATGCCGGCTCTTCTCCGGTCCGGATCGGCAATGGCGCTGCCGGACAATTGCAGCTCGATATTTACGGCGAACTTATGGATTCGGTTTACATCTACAATAAATTCGGCCAGCCGATCTCCTATGATCTCTGGCAAAGTCTCGTCCGGGTAACGGACTGGCTTTGCGCCAACTGGCAGCAGCCCGACGAAGGCATTTGGGAAGTGCGCGGCGGACAACGCGAATTCCTCTATTCGCGGTTAATGGCCTGGGTGGCGGTGGATCGCGCCGTCCGGCTGTCGCTAAAGCGATCATTCCCTGCGCCGCTCGACCGCTGGCTTCGCGTGCGCGACGAGATTTACACCGATATCTACCGGAATTTTTGGAGCGCCGACCTTCATTCATTCGTCCAATACAAAGGAGCAAAGACCGTCGACGCCTCAACTTTATTGATGCCGTTGGTGAAATTCAGCGGCCCGACAGATCCGCGCTGGCTCTCAACTTTGGGAGCGATCGAAAATTCATTGGTGGAAGATTCACTTGTCTATCGCTATAACATCGGCGATTCGGCTTCCGATGGTCTGTCGGGCAAGGAAGGAACGTTCAATATGTGTTCGTTCTGGTTTGTGGAATGCCTCTCGCGCGCCGGCGATCTTGAGAAGGCGCGCTTCTTTTTCGAAAAGGCGATCGGTTACGCCAATCACCTCGGCCTTTACTCGGAAGAACTCGGTCCAAGTGGTGAGCATCTTGGAAATTTTCCCCAGGCATTTACCCATTTAGCGCTGATCAGCACGGCTTATAACCTGGATCGGACCCTCTCCGGTTTGAAGTGAAGTGACAGGGGGGTCATCAAAGCTACTAAAGGGAAAGCGGACGGGGGGTCGTGTCTTAACTCCGAAAGCATTCGCGAGCACTGCATTTGAGATTTGATTCGACAGCTGACGTTACCAGCCCTGTAAAACTCGACTGGTTAAACCAGTCAAGTTTGCCGTTACTGCACCCTCTTAGGATTTGGGCGTAACATCGGTGCGGGCCTTTGGCAGCATCGGTGTTGGTTTCGGGAGCATCGGCGTAGGTTTCGGTTTCAGAGCTGGTGCCGGCGGCAATATTGCCGTCGGTTTAGGTTTAGCCGGTTGTCCGGCAGCCGGCGGCACCGGAGAAGCTGAAGGCATGGGTGAGCTATGGGAAGAAGCCGCCAAAGAGGCCTCGGCTTGATGTTGCCAAAAAAGACACCCCAGCCCCAAGAACAGGATCCAAAAGACGATTTGCTTGATCACAGGAGGACACAAGTCGCAACAATCGGGCCAAAACCGCGCCGGCGACGCAGACGGCTCTGGATCAAAGACGAAAAACATTAGTATGACAACGGAAACGCTGAAATCAGAAGGGAGAGAATTGGAGTCGAGTCTAGTTTAACAGGAAGGTAGGGGATGGGGGGAAAGCATTTTAGTTATCGGTTAACTGTTCTGAGTTATCGATCGAGGGATGCGGCAACGAGGAATCGTTGCTCTACATGATTATGAGCGCGCCTCACAGAGGCGCGGCTACAGCCGGCGCCGGACGCAGTCTGATCGTTCAGAGAATTTGGCTCGCGGCAGCGGTTTCGTACACGATGATCCTCCATGCCAGCTACCGAAGAACCACGCAAGACCTCCACGATCAGCTCGCAAATATTCGATCTTCTCAAGGTCGGGGTTACGCTCGTGCTCACCGGCTTGATTGGCGGTGGAATCACTTACTACTATCAAGAACGAGCCCACCGTGCTCAGCAGGAACAAGCCGACCTGGCAACGGCCAGACAATCGGCACTAACATTTCTTCGGGAGGTCGGTGATATACTCGAACAGCGCAGGCACTTCGCCCTTCGTGTTCTTGACACCATCCAGGAGAACGCGCCGCCCGAGGAAAGGGACCAGGTGTGGAAGGATTACATGAACGCCGTCAACGTCTGGAACGTGAGGTGGAACTTGTACCGGGCTCTGGTTCTGGAACAGTTCGGCCCGGAAATGCAAAAGCGTTTCTACGATGAGATAGCGGATTCCGAAGCAACCTGGGCCAATTACTCGATCACAGGAAAACTGATGAGTTTCCACAATGCGCTCGAGCAATTGCATAACGCAACGCCGGACAAGCCGCCTCCCGATGCCAAGGCGATGGAAAAGCTTTATTCGTCTATTTCGCAGGACACCTACGGCTTCTACTCGGAGGTCATCGCCCGGATACAGGAGGGCAGAATCGGCAAGCACTCGTGGACAGCGGGCAACACCCAAAACGACCATAGCGACGCTCGCTGAGCCGAGGAACTTTCGCTCGTGATTATTGGTTATCGGGTCTAAACGCAACCAGCGTCTGAAATGCAAAATGGGTCGCTCGATAAGGATAGCTGATACAACTTCGGCGACGCTCGCCCTGAGTGTAAAGTGATCGAATGCGTGGTCGTAACTACAGACGGCTTCGATCCGCCGAACCGGAATTTCATCATAATGTTTACGTCGTCCTGCTCTCCAAAGCGGCGCTGAAGGATCGGTCGATTTTGCAGCATAATCCAGAGCGCGATCCATCCAAGCCGGCTGTCTACGTTCACCCCGTTAGATAGAAGAGAAATGGCAAAGTATTGTTACGTTTATGTTCTCCGGTCGCTACACGACAAGCACTTCTATGTTGGCCTCACGCGGAATTTGTCGGCTCGACTACAAGCCCACAACAAGGGTCTCGTTAACTCGACAAAGAAACGGATACCTCTTGAGCTGGTGTATTGGGAAGGCTGCCGCAATGAGACTGATGCAGCGCAACGCGAAAAGTACCTCAAAACTGCTTGGGGAAAACGCTACATAAAAACTCGAATTCGGCGTTATCTCACGGGGTGAATGACCGGATTGCCGGTCGATCATCGATTTGAAAATCACAAGAACGGGTACAAGTCGGCCCGGCTACCAGGAAATATGGTGTTCGATTATTGCCGGAGATGTACGAGCACCTGAACCCAATGCCGTACGAACATGCCGTTCAAATGGAAAAGGACCTGGCCGAGGACTTACGCGTCCAGGGCTACGCTGTCGCGGGCGGTACTTAGGATTCGGCGGGAAGTAGCAGGGACAGTCCTCACGTTTTGCACAAGGAGACGAGCATAGCTCGTGAGCGAAGGGCAAGGAGCATGGGGCAGAGAGCAGAATTGTAGGGCAGGCGCATCGCTTGCCGATCTATGGAATGGCAAGCGGGAGCGCTTGCCCTACAAATCCGTTATCGGGCGAGAAGGGACCCACGAGAGTACCGGACAACAAGGGCAGAGGGCAGGGGACAGAAGTCAGGGATCTCCAGATTTGCAACACCGGCGCGCCCTAATAATTAACTCCGCACGGTAGTCGCTAGCTTGATTCGGCCTTCGTCTTTGATGCTTGCTGTTTGATCCACGCTTCGACGCGCTCTTGGAGCAGGTCTAACGGCATCGCGCCGCCATTCAATATTTCGTCGTGGAATGCTTTGATATCGAATTTTTCTCCGAGTTGGGCTTTCGCTCCTTCGCGCAGCTTGAGAATGGTCAATTGCCCCATCTTGTAAGCGAGCGCTTGCCCGGGCCAGGCGATGTATCGGTCCGCTTCGGTCTGCGCCAGCGCGTCGTTAATGTCGTTGGCGTGCATGTAATCAATCACTTGTTGGCGGCTCCAGTTCTTGTCGTGTATTCCGGTATCGACCACCAGCCTGACCGCGCGGAGCATCTCGGAACTCAGGCGGCCGTAGTCAGACACAGGGTCTTCATAGAAACCGATCTCTTTTCCCAACTCCTCGGAATACAGCGCCCAACCCTCGGCATACGCGGGATAAAAGCCATGCAGCCTAAACTTCGGCAGACCTTCCAGGGTCTGGGCGATGCTGATTTGCAGATGATGGCCCGGAACGCCTTCGTGATAAGCGACGGCTTCGTCGTCGATCAGGGTGCGTTTGGTCGGATTGGAAACCGCAACGACCACGCGGCCCGGACGTTTCCCATCCGGCGTGCCTTGGACGTAATGGGTCGCGGCGGCTTTATCGAAATCGGGAATCGGTTCTACCGTCACCGGCGATTTCGGCAACAATCCAAACACTTCCGGCAGCTTTGGCTCCATCTGATGGATGTATTTCCGGTAGTCATCCAAAATCTGCTGCCCGCTTGTCGGTCTCCATTTCGAATCGTTGTTCACCGCCGCGCGAAAGCTGGCCAAATCCTTGTACCCGTGGCTCTGGGCCACTCTGGTCATCTCAGCCGCGACGCGCTCGACTTCCTTTAGCCCGATCTCATGGATCTCGGCGGGCAGAGTGTTGACGGTCGTCATCGTTTTCACCGCTTCGGAATAGCGGCGTTTCCCGTCAGCCAGGCTTTCGATCGCGAGCTCGGGCCGTCCCTTTGAATCGTATTCGGTGCGCAGGAACTCGGCGAATTTCCTATATGCCGGAAAGACGTCGTCGTTAATCGCCGTTGTCATCTCGTCGGTGAGCCGTTTCTTATCCGTGTCTGAAAACTCCGCTGGAAACTTTTTGGTAGGTTCGAGGAAGGGATTCGCGGCGATGATGCCGTCGCATTGGCCAGGCAACTTTTCGAGCACGAGCTTGGGCGGCATCAGTCCATCCTTTTCGCCCTGGCGCATCACCTCGGTAGTCTGTTCCAGCACCCGCGGAATTTGGTGCAACCGGGAGATGTAATCCTGGTAATGCGGCACGGAATCGAACGGCACCGCGTTCGGCAAATCGGCCAGCCGGGTGTGCACGCCATTCTGCTGGTTTACCGGCATCTCGTAATTTTTCAGGGCGTAGTTCACGTCTTCGCGTTCGAGCTGCTTCTCGAGGATCCGATGGCTCAAGAGATCCGTGTCGCTCATCCCGTCGGTCGGGATCGCCTTTAGCCGGGCGAGAAAACCGTCAGCTTCGGCATGTTGCCGTGCGATCTCGGCGAGGGAGTACTGTCCAAGCTGTGAGTTGTAACGATAATCGCCGTAGGCAGTGGCCCGCTCCGGCGAATTCTTTAGCCCTGTCTGATAAAAATCTTCGAAGAGCGCGTTCTGCTTTGCTACCCGCTCCGCCACCGGCGGCATCTGCCCGAAAGCCAAGCATGCCCCCGCGAGAACCAACCCAAAAACAAGTCGTCGCATATTGATGCATGGTAGCAGAGCGCCGCCCCCACGCACGGCTCGATAGCGACTGCGCCGCAAGAAACTGAAGAATTGAGGTCAGTCCTCACTCTTTGCGCTTTTTGCCTCAGCTTTCTCCGGCCCGCAGTCGCCGTACCGGTTACTCGAAATACGTATCCTCGTGCGAATAGGGCGGCGCACAGCAGCAGAGAAAGCGCAGCGGCTCTGCAGCAATGATCGTGTGCCACGCGCCCGGCGGGACGAGGATGGCATCGCCCGGGCGGACCGTGCGACGTTCGTCGCCGAGCTCCATCTCGCCCGCGCCTTCGAGGATGAAATAAAGCTCCTCCGCGACCTTGTGATAGTGCCGCTCTGTCCTGCCGTCTGCGGGGATGCGCGCTTCCGCAAGGCTTTGGTTTTGTACGGGCGCGTTCGTGCGATCGAGGATCGAACGGATAGTCGAGCCGTCCTTCGTGATAAAAGATGGCTGGGCCGAGAGATTCTGGACGGTCATAGTTTCTAAAGATGCCGCGATGCGGCGCGCGACGGAAGCCCAAGTTTCTTTGGCGACGCAGAGATTGAAACTAACGCTAAACAGGCGACGCGCGATCAGCCCTTTGGCGGCGCGCGAGCACCGGGGGCGTATGCTTATGAACTTGATGATACCGAGTCGTTGTAGCTCACAGATCGGAAAGACGGAAGAGCTAGAAGCTGCTGCGCTTCCGCGGTGACTCTTTGCAGCCCGATTCCCTCCGAAGAGTGACTCGCGATTCCTTCGTCAGCGCGACCGCAAGATCTTACGAACGCGCAATCGCTAACAGAAGCGCTGTCGCTGATCTTTAGGCAAGAACGAAAATTTATTACCGAAGGAACCGAACGTTTATGAAGATATGCAGTTACAGTAAATCAATTCTTGCCGCCATTTTTGCGGCCGCTTTTCTGATCGGAGTCGCGCACGGGCAAACTTCCAGCGTCACGACCGGTTCGGAGTTGGAAAGCACGGGCATCATCAGCGAATACACGCCGGGTAGCGCGCTGGTCCTGGACATTGGCACTGGTGAACCGGTCCAGTTCAAGTTAAGCCCGAACGTCGTCTACGCCGATCCAGACGGAACGGTGCTGGAGGCTCCCGGATTAGGCCCGAACCTGAGAATCCGCGTCTACTACATCGAAGTAGGCGGAGACAATGTGGTGGATAAAGTGACTTTGCTGGAAAACTACTAACGTGGCGGTAACGGTGAGTTATCGGTTAACTGTTGTCGGCTAATACGACAGAGAGCGATAACCAGACTACGGACAACAAGACGAGCCGCTAAGGGCAAAGAGCAGGGGGCAAGGAGCGAAGAGCAGGGAGCGATAACAAGATAACAAGATTACAAGGCTACGGACCACAGACTATGGACCATGCGAAATCGTGCACCGCGAACCGTGATTCGTTCCGCCTACGCGAAGACTGCGGCGAGACAGGTGAAGCGATGAATAGTTCAAGAGTTGAACCGGGTATCGAGAATCTGATTTACTTACCGCGTGTTCACTCGGCTACTTCGATTTAGCTTGATCTGCACGGCAGCCGCTCTTGGTGGCACATCTGCTCTGAGCGCAGTGCCGTCTCAGCCCGCTGGTTCAACGCCGTTGCAAGCGGTGGAATTGCGTGACGTCACCTTGCGTTACGTGGCGGTCGGCGACGGCGAACCTGTCGTGATGGTGCACGGCGGTCTCGAGGATTATCGTGCCTGGAGTGCCCAACTCGCAGCTCTTGCATCTCATTACCGCGCTGTTGCCTACAGCCGGCGTTACAATTTCCCGAACCGCAACGAAACTCAACCATCCTATTCGGCGCAGGTGGACGCGGATGATCTGGCAATGTTGATCGGAAAACTTCACCTCGGGCGTGTGCATTTGGTTGGCCATTCATACGGCGGGCTGGCCGCGCTCCTTTTTGCCACGGAACATCCCGAGCTAGTGCGAAGCCTGACGCTTTCCGAACCGCCGGTGTTTCCGTGGGTAGAGCAGCAGCCCGGCGGCTCGGCTCTGGTGCGAGATTTCTTTCGGCGCTGCTGGTTGCCGCTCAAGGGAGCACTTGCTCGACACGAGCGGAAGGAAGCTCTCACGATAGCGACGAAATACTTCACCGGAAACTCCGTCTTGCCGCCCGCGGCGCGCGAGGCCCTCGAACCTAACCTGAAAGAGTGGGAAGTCTTGACGACTTCAGACATGCCATTCCCGGTGCCGTCCACGAAGCTGATCAAAGGATTCCATGCTCCGGCGTTGCTTCTCACCGGCGATCACACTTTGCCAGTTCTGCAGCGGTGTGTCGATGCCGTAACTGCGCGGTTCCCAGAAAGCGAGCGTGTACTTATCAGGAATGCGACCCATGATATGTGGAGTGAAAGACCCCAGGAGTGTGGCGTTGCGCTCGGAAAATTCCTGCGTAAAAACAGCCGAGCGCCTGGATCGAAGCTTTGATCAGAGATCAGACGAGGCGATCCGAGCGCTGAAAAGATAAAGGGAAGGTCCCGACCGGAGGGCGCGGTCGCCAGCACGCGAGGCGCGTGCGCTCCCCAGATCGAACGCCTTCAAGCCGCCCCTGCCCAATTTGGCGAATTCGCTCGTTGCCCGTTGCCACTCACTGCTTCCCTCGCAGCTACGCCAGCGTGGCTCGGACCCTTCTATGTCGCTCATCCCATTCGCTCCATTCATCGAGATTGCGAATGACTTTAAGCGTTGATTACTTCGTGGCCGGTTTTTTTAGCTCCACCAGGATGACATCGATCGGGCCGCTGCCGATGTTTTCCGGCAGATGCGCGCCAGCCGGAGAGAAGACCGCGTCTCCCTTCTTCCCGGACACCTCTTCGCTCTTGCCATCGGGATGAGTCATCTTCGCCTTTTGGTCCTCCAAAAAGATGATCACCGAATCAGGATGAGAATGCATCACGGACTTTTCGCCCGGCGCATAATGAATGCGCAACACGCGCACAGCATCGTTCTCACACATCACGCTGTAATGCTTCGGGTCTACTTTGACCGGATCCTGCGCACGTGCGGCTAACGCGCCCATTAATACCGCCACCAATACTGCTGACAACGAGACTTGTTTCATATTCGTACCTCTGATTGGTTTACCTACACCACAGATGACCGCGGGATTCGCGGCCGATTCAGGCCATTGCGCCACGTTCCCGAAAAAAGACAAGCGCTAAGATTGTCGGGTACCCGGTTAAAATTATCCGTTAATTGGTAGTGGGGCTGCGCGTTATCTGCGAATGGTTATCGGTTAATTGTAAGAGACTGAGATACGGATCTCACAAAGCGAAATAAGCTTAGCCAGGCGCTGCTGTGAACTGTTGAAACAAAGTGGGAAACAGAAATTATGAACACAAAAAACATTTTGTCTCGTTACGGTTAAGCGGTGCATAAGCCACAATCGAAACGACGCGTGCAATGAGGAACAGATTCAGCTAGAACTTCGAGAACCATGTCTAGACGGAAAAAAACGAAACGCCGGAACAAGGCCGCCGATGCGATGACTTTCATGCACCTGACCGCCGGTAAGTGGGTCGCTCAAGCGCTAGCCGTCGCAGCTGAACTCGGGATTGCCGATCGTTTGAAAGCCGGCTCCAAAACCGCGGCGTCTATCGCCCGCTCGACGGGCGCGTCGGAAGACGGCGTCTACCGCTTGCTCCGGGCGTTGGCGAGCCTGGGGCTGTTCGCCGAATCGACAAACGGGAAATTTCGCCTCCGGCCGCTCGGGCATTTGCTTTGCGCCGATTCGCCGCAGGCACTCGGCGCCTACGCCCGATTCGTCGCGGACGACAGCACATGGCGCCCGTGGGGCGAGCTTCGCTACAGCGTCCGCACCGGCGAACCGGCATTCGATCGCGTTTTCGGCATGCCAGTGTTCGAGTACCTCGCCAAAACGCCGAAAGCGGCGGCCGTATTCGACGCCGCTATGACCTCGATCAGCACGATAGAGGCGAGAGCAGTTGCCGAAGCGTACGATTTCTCGGGCATTGGCACTCTGGTGGACGTCGGTGGCGGTCACGGCCTGTTGTTAAAGGTACTGCTGACCGCATATCGCCGGTTGCGCGGCGTGCTTTACGACCTTCCTCACGTGATAGGCGGGGCACTGCACACGGCCGATCTCGCGGAGCGGTGCCGGGTGATGGGAGGAGACTTTCTAATGTCGGTGCCAAAAGGCGGCGACGCCTACATCATGAAGCACATCCTCCATGACTGGGACGACGAGCGAGCTACACAAATTCTTCGGAACTGCCATCGGGCGATGCCATCGGACGGGCTGTTGCTAGTGGTCGACCCGGTGATCCCACGTGGCAACTCCCCACATTTCGGGAAGCTTCTGGACCTAGAAATGCTGGTCTTAACGCCGCGTGGCCGTGAACGGACTCGCGTCGAGTTCGAGGAACTGCTGAAGCGATCTGGATTCAGGCTGCGCTGCGTCGTTCCCACGAGCACGCATCTGTCCATCGTCGAAGGTACAAAGATCCCACGGGGCCGAGCTCGAAAATAGGGACCGGCATCGAACATCCAACATCCAAGGCCGAACTCAGCCTCATCCGAGGGACAAAGACTGAAATTCGGAAACGCTGAAAATAGCAACCAAAGACCAAGACGCGAGCCAAGCGCTTGGTTAAGCAGCGTTCTTTCCAATAGGCGCCGCCGAGTCTGGCAAACCACGGTCTCGCGGCACGGCAAAATCGGTTTCGGTCGAAATAGTTGCTTCGCCTGCGCTTTGCCGCAACGCCTGCTCGACCGCCCGCCAGGCCAGCATGGCGCACTTGACCCGCTGAGGAAATTTCCGCACGCCCTGCATCATTCGAAGATCGCCTAACGTCCGCGGCGCCTCGGCCGTTTCGTCCGTCACCAAATCGTGAAAGGCGCAAAGCATCCCTTCTGCTTCCGCGCGGCTTTTCCCTTTCAATTTCATCGTCATCAATGAGGCGGATGCCTGACTGATCGCGCAGCCGTGTCCGGTGAATTTGATCTCCTGCAATTCGCCGTCCGGCCCGAATTTTACGC
>Ga0209474_10003949_pt1 | contig 12873 bp, 10 predicted proteins | sample GraSoiAngelo_145_FD_185902 | JGI IMG/M metagenome (GOLD analysis project Ga0209474, IMG submission 185902) | Grasslands soil microbial communities from the Angelo Coastal Reserve, California, USA - 14_1009_05_20cm (SPAdes) (version 2) | ecosystem: Environmental > Terrestrial > Soil > Grasslands...
GAATCGAGCTGTCCCAGGGCCATAGGAAATCATCGACGATGCAATGGACCGAAGCACCTTCCGGCAGGGAAATGCGCGGCACCGACAGCTCCTGCGATTCTGACTTCAGGCGTTTCAAAGAACCCTACACCTATCCGTAGCGTGGCGAGATATCGGCATGGCTGCATTCGGTATTCTGAATGGCGTTCAGGCTCGCGCTGTTTGCGCGGCTGCGCTACGATGCGCGGCATCCGACAGCATCGGGAGGAAATGCCGATGACCCGCGCCTACAACACCGTCGATGCCGACGGCCATATCCTGGAACCGCTCGATCTCTGGGACAAATACATCGATCCCGAATTCCGCGAGCGCCGCCCACGGTTCGTCATCGATGAGAACGGCAAAGAGCGTCTCAGCGTCGAGGGCAAACTGCTCGGCAATCCGCGCGGGATCGGCAGCCTCGGCGCGGTTGGTGTCCGGCAGGGCGCGGTCAAGCTCGACAGCCTTAAATATGCCGAAGGAAAAAAGGGCGGCTTCGACCCGCACGCCCGCATCGTCGATATGGATGCCGACGGAATCGACGCGGCGTTCCTCTATCCGAGCCTCGGCCTGTTCGCGGGAGCCGTCGAGGACCCCGAATTGGCGGCTGCGATGTGCCGCGCCTATAACCGCTGGCTCGCGGACTATTGCAAACCCTACCCGGACCGGCTGTTCGGGGTCGCGATGCTGCCGATGCAGTCGGTCGAGCTGGCGATCGAGGAAATGCGCTACGCCCGCGAAAAGCTCGGGATGCGCGGCGGGTTCCTGCGGCCGAACCCGTATCACGGCAAGAAGATGATCAACGACGCGATGTACGAGCCTTTCTGGACGATGGCCGAGGAGCTCGGCTTCTCGATCGGTTTTCACGAGGGCTCGACAAACGCGATGCCGACCGTCGGCGTCGATCGCTTCGAAGGGGACCGCGCGGCGCGCCACATGATCTCGCACACGATGGAGATGATGCTGGCGGCGATGGCGGTGATCTGGGGCGGCGTCGTCGATCGCCACCCACGTCTGCGCGTCGCGTTTCTGGATGGGCTCAACCACACCGCCCCGAAGACGCGTCCGAGCGAACTCTTCCAACGCAACTGCTGGATCTCGTTCGAGCCGGTCGAGAGCAGCATTGCCGCGCTGGCCGAGTATATCGGGCCGCACAAGATCATGTGGGCGACCGATTATCCGCATCAGGACGGCTTCTTTCCGGGAGCGCCACAGATGGTCCGCGACCGCCTCGGGCCGTTATCGCCAGAGGCGCGGCACCAGGTATTGGCCGGCGGCGCCCTGGGATTTTACGGCATGAACTGAGGCGGTCCCGGTTGCATTAGTGCCGTGCGGCTGAGACGACGGCTGGTCTTGCCAGGAGAAGAAGCGATGAGTGTGGCACAGGCGGCACGATCTAATGGGGAGGCCGACCCAGCCGTGGATTTTGACGCGGTGATCATCGGCGCCGGCGTTTCCGGTCTGTATCAGCTTTACCGGCTGCGCGAGTTGGGGTTGCGCGTGCGCGTGTTCGAGACCGGCAGCGGCGTCGGCGGCACCTGGTATTGGAACCGCTATCCCGGCGCCCGCTTCGATTCGGAAAGCTATACCTACGCCTACTCGTTTTCGCAGGAGCTGCTGGACGAGTGGAACTGGAATGAACGTTTCGCGGGCCAGGCTGAAACCGAGCGCTATCTCAACCATGTCGCCGACAAGTTCGACCTGCGCCGTGACATCCAGTTCAACAGCCGCGTCGCCGGCGCGCGTTACTGTGAGGAGACGCGCAGCTGGGATGTCGTGCTGGAGGACGGCCGCCGCTACGGCACGCGCTTCCTGATCACCGCGATCGGCGTCCTGTCGGCGCCGACGATGCCGCGCATTGCCGGGGTCGAGAGCTTCCGCGGCCAGTCCTTTCATACGCATTACTGGCCGAAAGAGCCGGTCAGCTTCGAGGGCAAACGCGTCGCGGTGATCGGCACGGGCGCCACCGCGGTGCAGGCGATCACCGAAATCGCCAAGACCGTCGGTCACCTGACCGTGTTTCAGCGCACGCCAAACTGGTGCGCGCCGCTGCACAACGCCCGGATCGGCGAGGACGAGATGCGCCGGATCCGGGCCAGCTATCCTGAGATTTTCGCGCGCTGCAACGAGAGCCCCGGCTGCTTCATTCACAAGCCTGATCGGCAATCCACTCACGAGGTCAGCCCCGAGGAACGGGAAATCTTCTGGGAGAAGCTCTATGGCGAGCCCGGCTTTGGCATCTGGCAGGGCAATTTCCGCGATATCCTGACGGACCGCGCGGCCAACGCGCTGATTTCGGAGTTTATCGCGCGCAAGATCCGGCAGCGCGTCAAGGAACCGATCGTGGCCGAGAAGCTGATCCCGAAGAACCACGGCTTCGGCACCCGGCGTGTGCCGCTCGAAAGCGGCTACTACGAGGTCTACAACCAGCCCAACGTCAAACTGGTCGACATCAAGACGCCGATCGAGCGGATCATCCCGACCGGCATCAGGACGAGCGATGCCGAATACGAATTCGACATGATCATCTACGCGACCGGCTTCGACGCCATCACCGGCACGTTCGACCGCATCGACATCCGCGGCATCGACGGCGTGTCATTGAAAGACAAATGGAAGGACGGCCCGCAGACCTACCTCGGCGTCCTGGTGGAAGACTTCCCCAACATGCTGATGGTCATGGGACCGCATGCCGCGCTCGGCAATTTCCCGCGCGCCGTCGAATACAATGTCGACTGGGTGACCGGCCTGATCCGCCATGCGCGGGACCGCGGCGTGACGCGGATCGAGGCCACCGCCGCCGGCGTGGCGCAGTGGACCGACCACGTCAAGGCGAGCGCCGAGGGGTTGCTGTTCAACGAGATCGACTCGTGGATGACGGGGGTCAACCGCAACGTCGAGGGCAAGCAGACCCGCAAGATCATGCGCTACAGCGGCGGTCATCCCGTTTTCCGTGAGCACTGCGATGCCGTTGTCGCAGACGGATACCGCACGCTGGCGCTGGGCTAGGCCGGCGCCGTAAGAGAGCGCCGCTTCGCTTTACCGCGCGAGTACACAGCAAATTCGGAGAAGCGAGCCGGTGCGCAACTCCGGAACGGCGGTTACCGCACACATGGGGGACCACCCGCGCTGAGGTTCCGGGACACCGCACAGACGCGCGGCGACTTCAAGGCCGGCTGGCGGCGCTGGCGCTGGCGGTGGTGCGAAACAGATCGGCGAGGCTGCGCTTGCGGCCGATATCGATTGTCACCGTTGCCGTCATGCCGGCGCGCAGCGGCGGCTCGCCGGGACGTGGCAGCAGCCGCACCCTGACCGGCAGGCGCTGCACCACCTTGACCCAATTTCCAGAGGCGTTCTGGGGCGGTAGGATGGCGAATTCGGCGCCGGTCGCCGGGCTGATGCTTTCGACCTCCGCCTGCCACGCGATATCCGGATAGATGTCGAGCACCACGCTGGCTTTCTGCCCCGGTACGACGTGCGTCAGGTCGGTTTCCTTCATGTTGGCTTCGACCCAGGGCCGGGTGGCCGCCACGATGACAAAAATCGGCGTCGCCGGCTTCAGCTGGTCACCGGGCTGCAGGCGGACATTGACCGCCGTGCCGCCGATCGGCGCTGTAATTGTCGTGCGCCGCAGATCGAGCGCGGCGCGGTCGCGGTCGGCGAGCTTTTCGCGCACCAGCGGATGGTCGTCGGTCGCCGCCTCGGGATTTCCGCCGAGCACCGCCAGCATCCGGTTGAGCCGGCGCTTGACGACAGTGACTCGGTCGCGGGCGACGGCGGCCGCGTTCATCGCTTCTTCGAGCTTTGTCTGAGAAGCGACGCCGCTGGCCGCCAGCGCCTGCTGCCGCGATGCCTGCCGGTTCAGGTAATCTGCCTGACTTTCGACCTCGCCCAGCTCGCTGGTGGTTTCCAGCCATTGCGCCCTAGCCGTCTCGACCGTCGTGCGTGCCGCATCGAGCTCGGCCTCGGCCTTGGCGAGAGCAAGGCGAAACGGTTCGGCATCGAGTTTGACGAGGACGTCGCCGGCGCCGACCTGGGCGTGGTCGCGCACACGGACCTCGGCGACCCGGCCGGCGATCTCGGGCGCGATCTGAGCGATATCGTTCTTGACGTAAGCGTCCTCGGTACCCACGGAGCCGCCGCCGCGCAGCCACAACGCGCCGCCGACCAGTACCGCCAGCACCGGTATGACGACCAGCAGCAGCACGCGGATCACTTTCGGATGCGGTCGCACCATCAGACCAGCTCCTCCACCGGATCGGCTGCGGCGACCCGTTGGGGGGAATCCGGGTCGAGCATCGCCTGCAGCTGCCGCTTGACCCGCGCCGTCAGCTCGGAAAACTGGTCACGTTCCCGCGGCGACAGCGGCGATAGCGCATCATCGATCGTGTGGTCCGAGATCTTCGCCAGGCGCAGCTGGATCAGATCGGCGTCGTTCGTCAGGTAAAGCCGGTTGACCCGGCGGTCGGCGCCGTCGGCGCGACGCTCGACCCAGCCCTTAGCCTCCATCCGGTCGACCATGCGACCGGCGGTCGGCTTCTCGACTTCGAGCATCTCGGCGAGCTCGGATTGGGTCGCGCCGGGCCGCCGGTGCAAGCGGTTGATCACCAGCCATTGCGACCGGGTCAGGCCCAGCTTTCGCACCCTACGGTCGAAGGCCGTTCGCATCAGCCGCGCGACATCGGAGATCAGAAAACCGATATGGCGCTCGTCATCGCTGGTCATGGCGCTTTTCCGAATCGGGTGTTTAGCTTATGGTTGCATAGCATACTATTGGCTGGCTAATAAACTCCCGTGATGGCCGAAGACGATTTCGACGCGCCGGTAGACCCGACGACGCCGACGCGCCGGATCATGATCATGATCTCGGTCGTGCTCGGCTCGACGCTGTATTCGACGACGCTGCTGATCGCCTCGACATTGCTGCCGCAGATGCAGGGAGCGATGTCCGCCACCCAGGACGAGATCGCCTGGGCGATGACGTTCAACATTCTTGCCACGGCGGTGGTGACGCCGATGACCGGCTGGCTCGTGGCGCGGTTTGGCCGCCGCAACGTGATGGTCGGCTCGATGCTGTGCTTCTCGCTGTTCACTTATCTGTGCGGCGAGGCGCAGTCGCTGGAGACGCTGGTGTTGTGGCGCATCCTGCAGGGCGCCGCCGGCGCGCCGGTCGTGCCGTTGTCGCAGACCATTCTGTTCGACAGCTTCCCGCGTCGGCAACACCGCATGATCACCTCGGTCTATGGCATGGCAGTGGTAATCGGACCGGTGATCGGGCCCGCGCTCGGCGGCTATCTGTCCGACATGTACAGCTGGCGCTGGGCCTTCTTCCTGCTGGTGCCGGTCGGTGTCATCTCGTCGGTCGGGTTGCGGCTCAGCATGCTGCCCGACCCGCCGCTCGGCCGCGCGCGGCTCGATTGGATCGGTTTTTTGAGCCTCACAGTAGCAATTTCCTGTGTGCAATTGGTACTGTCGCGGGGTCAACGGGTCGATTGGTACGAATCTCCCGAGATCGTGATTGAGACGATCGGTGCCGGTCTCGCCTTCTATCTCTTCGTGGCGCACAGCCTGACGGCAGAACGGCCGTTCCTGAACCCGCGGCTGCTGCTCGACAAAAATTATGCGCTCGGCCTTGTTCTGGTCTGTGTGTTCGGCATGCTGAACGTGACGCCGATGGTGCTGCTCCCGCCCTTATTGCAGCAGCATGCCGGCTTTCCCGATTCGCTGATCGGCGATGTATTGGCGGCGCGCGGGCTCGGTGCGACCATCGGGTTTTTCGCGGCCTTGTTCATCGGCAAGCTCGATCCGCGCGTCGGGATGATTATCGGCTTCGGTCTGCAGGTGATCTCCGGGCTGTGGCTGATGAGCATCAACCTCGATGTCGACATGCATGTCCTGGCTCTCAACAGCATCATCCAGGGCAGTGCGATCGGCATTATCTGGGTGCCGCTGACGATCGCCACGTTTCGCACGCTCGATAACCGCTATTGGGCCGAGGCAATGGCGGTGTTCCACCTCCTGCGCAACATCGGTTCGAGCTTCTTCATCTCGATGTGCGTCACCGAGATCGTCCGAACGACCGCGCGCAACTACAGCCAACTCGGCGAGATGATCTCGCCCTACAATCCGCGGCTGGCCCTCCCGTGGGTCATGGGCGGGTGGAACACCGAGACGCTGCCGGGCCTGGCGCGGCTGGCGAAAGAGATCAACCGCCAGGCGGCGATGATCGGCTATATCGAGGCCTTTGCGATGTACACCGCTGCTTCCGCGGCAGCGGTAGTATTGGTCGTGCTGATGACGAACCGGCAGCGACGGGCCTTGTCGGTAAGCGGCTGACCCTTACGATCCGGTAGGGCAAATATCGTTGCGCCGCCCGCTAACTCCGCTTGGGCGGCAAAACGGTTGCTATGAGGCCTGGATGGTCCGCAGGCGCATGAACCAGACGAGCGGCACACCCACGGCAGCGACAAGTGCCAGAAGATGAAATGAATTGACGTACCCGATCATCGCCGCCTGGCGCTGAATCTCGTTTGAAAGCCGCATGAGGCCACTGGCGGTCTCAATATTCCAAGGATCGGATATCCCGTAGAAAGCCAAGGCCTTGTTGAATGGGTTGATGAATTCGGTCATGCGGGCGTAGTTCTCCGTCGTTGACCGCACGAGCAGCACGACGGCGACCGAGATGAATAGGCTGGATCCGAAATTCCGCACCAGCGTAAAAACCCCGGAAGCCTCGGCAATCTGGTGCGTCCGCAAGGTGGCGAAGGCGAGCACCGTCATTGGGGTGAACGCCAAGCCAAAGCCAAACCCTTGCAGCGCGTTGGTCCAGAACACGTCAAAGCTGTACAGATTGAGGTCGAGCTGCGCCATCGACCACGCGGCATAGGCTTGCGCCATCAGCCCGCAAGCCACCGAGAAACGCGGAAAGCGCTTGCTGAACCAGAAACGCCACCCAGTTGCCGATGCCTCGCGCTGCCAGCAATTCTCCGATCGCGCTGTCGGGGTAGCCGCGCAAATCGTGCAGCAGCCCCGGAAACAAGGTCAGGCTTGTGAAGGCAAGCATTCCCATGACAAAAGCGATCAGCAGGCCGATCGCGAAGTTGCGGTTCAGCAGCAGGCGAGGGTCGAGAAACGGGTGCGCCGAGGTCAGGCTATGCGCCGCGAAAATCCAGAAGGCGATCGCCGCCACCGCCGCATCCAGGATAATCTCGGGCGATTCGAACCAGTCGAGGCGCTGGCCGCGGTCGATCATCAGCTGCACGCCGGTGATCGCCACCGACAAGGCTAGAAATCCGGTCCAGTCCAGGCGGGTGCGCGTGCGCTCGGTGTATCCTGAAAACACGAACCAGATGAAGGCCATCGCCAGCAGTCCGGGCGGCACGATCATGAAGAATACGGCGCGCCAGTCGTAAGTTTCGGCGATAACGCTGCCAAGTACCGGACCGACAACAGGTCCGACGACGCTGCCGAATCCCCAGATCACCATGACCGTGGCGTGCAACTCCCGCGCAAAGGTCGCCAGCACGATCGCCTGGCCCATCGGCATAATCACCGCGCCAAACAGACCCTGGCCGACCCGGTAGAGAATGAGAGCGTCGAGGCTGGAGGCGAGGCCACACAGGAAGGAGCAAACGGTGAAGCCGCCGACGCCGCAAAACATCACAGCCCGCCATCCGAGCCGGCTGGCGAGCCAGCCCGTCATCGGGGTGGCGACTGCCGTCGCAACGAGATTGAGTGTGATGACCCAGGCAATCTCGTCCTGCGTCGCGGACAGCGCGCCGCGTATTTGCGGCAGCACTACGTTGGCGAGCGTGATGGTCATGCCGAACAGCAGGCTCGACAGTTGCACCGTCAGCAAAATCAGCCATTGCCGCGGGCTGATGCTGAACAGGCTCAACCGTGGGGTCGCGGTGATCATTTCGTAGGCAGAGTGCGGAACTTTGCCCGCCGCGGGCAACCGCGAATTTCGCCACACGAAGCTTGAGCTCGCTGCCGTTCCCGGCGATCGAGTTCCTGGTGATTTAGCCGGTTAGGTTCGGCGTCCTGGTGGCCGCAGCAACCGAACGCCAAGTTTCGCACGTCAGTAAATCTGCCCTGTGTGACATTTTTAGGAACTATAGTGGGTTTAACGAAGCGTTAACCCTATCGTCCTGTCATAGTCATCGGTTTCCTCCGAGGAGCAAGTAAACTGGATGGAACTATGTCGGGTTTATTTATTCGACTTCTTAGGAACCGCGATGGCTACACGGCGACCGAGTGCGGATTGATGGTCGCATTGATCGTGATCGCGGTGGAGCAGTTGGCGAGCCGGTTTTAACGCGTCCTTGCCTGCGAGGCGGTGCAAGAATCTGAGATCTTCGGCTAGGACCTGGGCGGCCGAGATACGGGGCCGGAACAGGGTCGCAACAGCTCCGGCCCGGACTTTTTGCGGTTAGCCCAGCCGCCTAGATCGGATAGCGAGGCGTCCAGGAGGTGCCTCAATGAGCATCGAACAGATCATCGAGTGGATCGTCCTGCTGCCCGCCGGAATGAAGCTGGCGACCGCGATAGGGGTGTTGATCCTGGTTATCGCCTATACCAGCCTTCGCCCAGGCGACCCGACGGCCTAAAGATCCGAGGCGGCGCCGCGTCAAACGCCGCTCCCTCAACCGCGCGGCGCGCTGAAGCGGCGGTGCAGGAAGTCGCGAACATCCGCGGCGCAGCGGTCGGGGACCGAGTCGCAGATGTTGTGCGGCAGACCGTCATAAACCCGCATCTCGACATCGGGCAATTTGCGGAACGGCTCGTAATTGGCGATCGAGCCGACCGTCTCGCCACCCGGCATCACGATCAGGGTCGGGCAGCGGATGCGGTCGACCTCGCCGCTCCAATCGTAGCTCGCCATCAGCAGCACGAACTTGCCGATATAGGCGGGATCGTTTCTGCCAGCCTCGTCGAGGAACCAGTTGACGAGTCCGGGGTCGGCGTCTTCCGGAAGGCGGTCGCGGATCGTCTCCGCAAGGAAGGCGCGCAGCCCTTTCGCCTGGATCTGTGGGATCCAACTCGGCGCCTGGCTGTTTTTGAGGCCCGGGGTCGAGCCGAACAGGCAGAGGCTGCGGACCCGCTCGGGCCGGGTCATCGCCAATTGCTGACCGAGATACCCACCGGCCGAATTACCGACGAGGTGCGCCTGCGCGACGCCGAGATGGTCGAGCAATTCGGCGACGTCGAGGACGAGCCGATCCAGCGTCAGCTTCTGCTCGGCCGGCGGCACCTGCGAGCGGCCGTGGCCGCGTAGATCGAGCCGCACCACGCGGTAATCGCGCGCCAGATGCGGGACCCAGGCGAAATAGCGCCGCGCGCTGCCCATCGCAGCATGCAGCAGCAACAACATCGGGGCGTTCTTCCACGGGTCCGTGAAATCGTCGATGTAATACGCCAGCGAAAGACCGTCGCTGGCGGCAAAGATGGCGGTTTCGGTCATCGCGTCCCTGCTGTGCTTGGATCAGCACCACGTCATCATAACCGCCGCCGGGCGGTTAATCGCCGGGCTTGATTCGGGTATGCCTTGGCCCGGCTTCCGGCCGATCGCCGGACCATCCGAGGAATGGAGCATGCCATGCCGCAACAACAGGGCCCGAGGGAACGCGCCGAAGCCTTCTGTCGCCGGTTTGGGCTGCGCGTCCCGATCCTGCAGGCGCCGATGGCCGGCGCATGCCCGGTCGGGCTGGCGGCGGCGGTCGCCAATGGCGGCGGCATGGGCGGGCTCGGCGCGCTAACGACATCGCCGGACGGCATCGCCGGCTGGGCAAGCCAGTTCCGCGGCCAGAGCAACGGCAGCTTCCAGATCAATCTGTGGGTGCCCGACCCGGAACCGGTGCGCGAGCCTGAGCACGAGCAGCAAGTGCGGGATTTTCTTGGGCAATGGGGTCCGCCGGTGGCGGCCGAGCTGGGCGACGCCAAGCCGCTCGATTTCGATGCGCAGTGTGCGGCGCTGCTCGCGGCGGCGCCGCGTGTCGTCTCGACGATCATGGGCCTCTTCCCGGATAAATTCGTGGCCGAGCTGAAGGCGCGCGGCATCGCCTGGTTCGCCTGCGCGACAACTCTCGCCGAGGCGCGCGACGCCGAAGCTGCCGGCGCCGATGCGGTCGTCGCGCAGGGCTTCGAAGCCGGCGGTCACCGCGGCGCCTTCGACGCGGCTGAGGCCGAGCGGCAGACTGTCGGCCTGTTCGCGCTGCTGCCGCGGCTGGCCGACAAGCTGACCGTGCCGATCATCGCGACCGGCGGCATCGGCGACGGCCGCGGCGTCGCCGCCGCGCTGATCCTCGGCGCCAGCGCGGTGCAGATCGGCACCGGCTTTCTGCGCGCCCCAGAGGCGCAGGTGCATCCGGCCTGGGCTGGTGCTTTGGAGGAGCTCGAGCCCGAGGCGACATTGCCGACTCGCGCCTTCTCGGGCCGGCTGGGGCGGTCGATCGCGACCGATTACGCGCGCGCCGCCGGCGTGCCGGAAGCGCCGCTTCCCGCGCCCTACCCAGTCCAGCGCGGCCTGACGACGCCGATGCGCGAGGCGGCCGCCAAATCCGGCGATGTGCACCGGATGCAGGCCTGGTCGGGACAGGCCGCGGCGCTGGCGCGGCCGGAACCGGCCGGCGAGATCGTGCGCCGGCTCTGGGAGGAGGCGCAGGAACTGCTGCCCGGATGATTCTTCCGATCGGAAGCTCCCCGCCGAGCGAACGGGGATGGGCTTCTCACCGCCGCACTAGATTCAAAGGGCAAGGTTTCGGCGCGTCCGGTTTCGATGGTATAGCCCTCGGCAATGAGCCTGATAACGGACAGCGATGCCGTGGCGGCGTTCTGCGCCCGGCAAAACGGCGCGCAATTCGTCGCCATCGATACCGAGTTCATGCGCGAGCGCACGTATTGGCCGATCCTCTGCGTAGTCCAGGTGGCCGGCCCCGAGGAGGCGGTGGCGATCGACGCGCTGGCCGAGGGCATCGATTTGAAGCCGCTCCTGGCGCTGATGTCGGATCCGCAAACCCTCAAGGTGTTCCACGCGGCGCGCCAGGACCTCGAGATCTTCTTCCAGCTGTCCGGCGAGGTGCCGCACCCGATCTTCGACACGCAAGTGGCGGCGATGGTGTGCGGCTTTGGCGACGCGGTCAGCTACGAAACGCTGGTCAAGCGCCTCGCCGGCGCCAGCCTCGACAAAGCCTCGCGGTTCACCGATTGGGCGCACCGCCCGCTGACCGAGCGGCAGATCAGATATGCACTGGCCGATGTCGTGCATCTGCGCACGGTCTATGAGCGGCTGCAGCATGTCCTGGCCGAGAACGGCCGGGCCGGCTGGTTCGAGGAGGAGATGGCCGATCTCGTCGACCCCGCGATCTATCGGAGCGAGCCGGCTGAGGCGTGGCGCCGCTTTCGCATCCGCGGCCGTGCCGACCGGCGGTTTCTCGGCGTGTTGCGGGCACTCGCGGCATGGCGCGAGAAGGCGGCACAGCAGCGTGATCTGCCGCGCGGCCGCATCATGCGCGACGAGGCGGTCCTGGAGATCGCCGCGCATGCGCCGAAAACGATCGAGACGCTGGCCCGCACCCGCAGCCTCGGCAAGGGCATCGCGGAGGGGAAGCTCGGCCGCGACATCCTGGCAGCGGTCGCTGCCGGCCTCGACGACCCCGAGCCGCCGCCGGCGATCCCGGCCAAGGCCGAGGCGCCGCCCGGCATCGGCCCGCTGATCGAATTGCTAAGAGTCCTGCTGAAGCAGCGCTGCGAGCATTTTCAGGTGGCGCAGAAGCTGGTCGCCTCCTCCGACGATCTCGAGGCGATCGCCACTGACGACAATGCGCCGGTGCGGGCCTTGTCGGGCTGGCGGCGCGATGTCTTCGGCAATGACGCACTGGCGCTGAAACATGGCCGGCTGGCGCTGACCGCCGGCCGCAACCGTATCGAGCTGGTGCCGCTGCCCGAGCGCGGCGAGCCGGCTACGCGAGCACGGGCGTAGGGCTGCGGCGGCGCTCGGTGCGGGTCGCGAGGCCGAGGGCGCGGCCGAGGGCGTCGAGACGGCGCTGCACCGCCTCGCCGATAAACAGACTGCCGGTCGCCGGCAATTCGAGGACCAGCGTGTCGTTTTCGCGGTCGAGCAGCACCTGATCCAACAGATCGAGCGCCCCGCCGCACAGCGTGTAGGCGAGGCGCAACGCCAGCCCGAGGCAGCGCGCCTCGTCCGCCGCAGCTTCGTCGAGCAACGGCAGCGCCGCAGCTTTGACCGGATCGTCCGCCGCGCCGCCATAGCGGGCGTGCAGGGCTAGCGCGATGAAGGCACGGTCGGCGTGTTCGATGGCGCCGACCGGCATGCGCAGGCTGCGCGTGAAGGCATGCTCGGCACGATAATCGGGATGCTCGGTCCACGCCGTATCGCTGAGCCAGCAGGCGGCGCGGTGCAAGCGTCGGGTCCGCTCGTCGGCGGCGGCGAACACCGGTGCCACCCAGCGCGCCAGCCGGTCACCGTCGCTGCCCCCGCGGCTCTCCCGCAGGGCGATCGTCATGCAGCCGGCGATCAGCGGATCGGCGGCGGATAGCTCGGCAGGCAGCACGCCATAGGCATAGCCTTCGCGCAGCCCGAAGGCCGAGAAGACGAGGCGGTCGGGTTTGCCGAAGGCGATCAGCCGGCGCAGGATCGTCGCCGCCATCGGCACCACTTCGAGGCGCCGCCGGCCGATGCCGGTGATCCGCTCCAGGGAGCGTCGCGACTGGGCGGCGATCACGTCGAGGAAAGCTTCCGCGGGGCGCCGCGCGATCGTGTATTGGTGGATGATGTGCAGCGGATAATGCGTCTGCTCGATGTGCAACCGCGCGATCGCCCGCCACGCGCCACCG
>Ga0209474_10003955_pt1 | contig 12866 bp, 13 predicted proteins | sample GraSoiAngelo_145_FD_185902 | JGI IMG/M metagenome (GOLD analysis project Ga0209474, IMG submission 185902) | Grasslands soil microbial communities from the Angelo Coastal Reserve, California, USA - 14_1009_05_20cm (SPAdes) (version 2) | ecosystem: Environmental > Terrestrial > Soil > Grasslands...
AATCCCCGATGAAGTCGCTGGCTACGACATGCTGTATTCGTCGGGCACTACGGGACGACCAAGGGCATCAAGGTCAAAATCCTCGACGAGAACGACCAGGAAGCGCCCACGGGGCAGATCGGCACACGGTCTATTTCGCCGATGCGCCGGTGTTCGCCTATCACAACGATCCGGAGAAGACGAAGCGCGCCTACAACGTCAGGGGCTGGTCGACGCTCGGCGACGTCGGCTATCTCGACGCCGAAGGCTTTCTCTATCTCACCGACCGCAAGTCCTACATGATCATTTCGGGCGGCGTGAACATCTACCCACAGGAGACCGAGGACGTGCTGATCACGCACGACGATGTCGCCGACGTCGCGGTGTTCGGGGTGCCGAACGAGGAGATGGGCGAAGAGGTCAAGGCCGTGGTGCAGCCGCACGACATGGCCCGTGCGGGGAAAGCGCTGGAGGCTGAACTGATTTTTATTTTGCCGAAAGCGCCTGTCGCCGATCAAATGCCCGCGCAGCATCGACTTCGAAGCCGAATTGCCGCGCACGCCAACGGGAAAGCTGGTGAAGCGGCACTTGCGCGACAAATATTGGCCGAAGACAGCAGTGAGGGTGTAGGCGTAGCCCTCATCCTGAGGAGCGCGCTCTTGCGCGCCTCTCGAAGGATGAGCACCATGGCCTCATGGTTCGAGACGGCGCTTTCGCGCCTCCTCACCATGAGGAGATGCAGCCATGACCGCGATGACCACCCTCCCCGACATCCCCCTTCCCTCCACGATCCACTCGCGCTTCGTTGAAAACATCAACGGCCTTCGCATGCATGTGCTCGAGGCTGGCTTCGAGACGCGTGGGCGCCCGTGTTTGCTGCTGCTGCATGGCTTTCCCGAACTTGCCTATAGCTGGCGCAAGGTGATGCCACAGCTTGCGGAGGCCGGCTATCACGTGATCGCGCCGGATCAGCGTGGCTATGGTCGCACCACTGGCTGGGACGCGAACTACGATGGCGATCTCGCGCCGTTTCGGCTTACCAATCTGGTGCGCGATGCACTCGGCCTCGTAGCGGCCTTCGGCCACGCAACCGTCGATGCCGTCATCGGCCATGATTTCGGCAGCCCGGTCGCGGGTTGGTGCGCGCTGCTGCGGCCCGATGTGTTCCGATCGGTGGCGCTGATGAGCGCGCCGTTCGCGGCCCCGCCATCGCTCCCGTTCAACACCGCCGATGCGCCCCCGAGACCGCAACCGGAGGAGCCGGTGCATCGCGAGCTCGCAAGCCTGCCGCGGCCGCGCAAGCATTATCAGTGGTACTATTCGACACGTGAGGCGAACGACGACATGCATCGCGCGCCGCAAGGCGTGCATAATTTCCTGCGTGCCTATTACCATCACAAGAGCGCGGACTGGAAAGACAACAAGCCTTATCCGCTGCAATCCTGGTCGGCCGGCGAACTCGCGAAACTGCCGACCTACTATGTGATGGATCTCGCCAAGACCATGCCGGAGACGGTCGCGGCCGAAATGCCCGATGCTGCCGCGATCGCGGCGAACAAATGGCTTCCCGACAGCGAGCTTGCTTTCTACAGCGCTGAATATGCCCGCACCGGATTCCAGGGCGGCTTGCAATGGTATCGCTGCGGCACTTCAGGCGCCTTCAACGCCGAACTCCAGATCTGGTCGGGCAAAACCATCGAGGTGCCCTCCTGCTTCATCTCAGGCAAACAGGACTGGGGCACCCATCAGCACCCTGGCGTCTATGAGGCGATGCAGAAAAGCACATGCACCAGGATGTTGAGCGTTCATCTGGTCGACGACGCCGGTCATTGGGTGCAACAGGAGCAGCCGGAGCTGGTCAGTCATTTGCTGCTCGAATTTCTGCAGAAATCGCGCGCCAGCCGCTGAACGGATTTGACCGCGGAAACACAGCCTTCTATAACAGTTTAGAACCGTTCTAAACAGGGAAGGCGTTGACCCGTGAAGAATTTCGCCGATCTCACCGAGCGCGAGGTGCTGGCCGTTGCGATCTCCTCGGAGGAAGAAGATAGCCGCATCTATATGAGCTTCGCCGAGGACCTCGCGAAGCGTTATCCGGACACCGCCAAGGTATTCGAAGAGATGGCCGAGGAGGAGAGCGGCCATCGCCATCGGCTGCTGGAATTGTATGAGCAGCGTTTCGGACCGCATCTGCCGCCGATCCGACGCGAGGACGTCAAAGGATTTCTGCGCCGGCGCCCGATCTGGCTGACCAAGAATCTGTCGCTCGACGCCATCCGCAAGGAGGTCGAGACGATGGAGCTGCAAGCCGAGCGGTTCTACGCCAAAGCCAGTGAGCGCGCGGAGGACGTCGGGGTCCGCCGGCTGCTCGGCGATCTCGCCGAAGAGGAAAAAGGCCATGAGAAACTTGCGGCAAAGCTGACCAACCAGATTCTGAGCCCGGATGTACGCGAGGCCGAAGACAGGACCCGCCGGCGCCTGTTCGTCCTGCAATATGTCCAGCCCGGCCTCGCCGGATTGATGGACGGATCGGTATCGACGCTGGCGCCGCTGTTTGCCGCCGCCTTCGCGACCCATCTGAACTGGCAGACGTTTCTGGTTGGCCTCGCCGCCTCGATCGGCGCCGGCATCAGCATGGGATTTGCGGAAGCCTTGTCCGACGACGGATCGCTCACCGGGCGCGGTTCGCCATGGCTGCGCGGCGCCGCCAGCGGCGTGATGACGGCACTCGGCGGTTTGGGCCACTCCATGCCCTATCTGGTACCGGATTCATGGCCCAACGCGTTCTGGATCGCGACCGCGATGGCCGGCGTCGTGGTGTTCTTCGAATTGTGGGCGATCGCCTTCATCCGCGCCCGATATATGGACACCCCGTTCCTCCAGGCGGTATTCCAGATCGTGCTCGGCGGCGTCATCGTGCTCGCAGTCGGCATTGTGATCGGCGCGGCATAGAGGCGCTTTTCGACAGTGACGAAACGCCTTTATCGATTCTAAGTCGATCAATTTTGTTAAACCCCTTGCCCAATCAACCTCTCCAAGGAATCTCATGGCTGCCCAACTGAGATACGGGACCACCGCGAAGGTGCTCCACTGGCTAATCGTGGCGCTGCTCGTGGTGCAATATCCGATCGGCTGGCTGATGCCCGACCTTCACCGCGGCATGCAACCTGGCGCCGGCATGACATTCCATGTGTCCTTTGGATTAGCGATTCTGGTTCTTATCGTTCTGAGATTCGTATGGCGGCTTACTCATCCGTTAGCTCCCGAAAGTGCGCTGGCCGGCTGGCAGCGGCACAGCTCGGAGGCCGTGCACTGGATACTCTACGTGCTGGTGCTGGCAACCACTCTGACGGGCTGGCTGTTCGCCTCGTTTCGCGGCTGGTCGATCTCGTTCTTCTACCTCGTGCCGGTGCCCATGCTGGCATCCGACAATGCGGCGGCCGGCAAAGCCATCGATGGCCTACATCAAGCCGCGGAATGGACATTGCTGGTGGTGATCGGTATCCACGTCGCGGCGGCGCTGGCGCACATGTTCGTCTACCGCGACCGCATCATGCAGCGGATGCTGCCGGAGTAGCTGGCGCCCGCCCAGCAATAGCGGTCTAGCGGCGGCTTGCGGAACCGGGCATCATCTCCTCCAGACCAGCCAAACAGAGCAGGAGAAAAGCCTTGGCCAAATCGCAGTGGAGTTTCAATACCGCGGTCGAAGCGTCGGCAGCACTTAGGGCAAAGAAGGTATCCGCTGTCGAGCTCGCCAACGACGCCATCGGCCGCATTGAGCGCCACGACGGCAAAATCAATGCGATTTGCGTGCGCGATTTCGAACGCGGCCTGCAAGCCGCACGCGAAGCCGACGCCGCGTTGGCGCGCGGCGAGCAAAAGCCGCTGCTCGGAATTCCCCTAACCGTGAAGGAATCCTACAACGTCGCCGGGCTGCCCACGACATGGGGCTTTGTGCCGCAAAAGAATTACCGGCCCGCGGAAGACGCGCTGGCGATTTCGCGGGTGAAAGAAGCCGGCGGCGTGGTCCTCGGCAAGACCAATGTGCCGGTCGGGCTCGGCGATTGGCAGAGCTACAACGATATCTACGGCACCACCAACAATCCCTACAATCTCGGCCGCACGCCGGGCGGTTCGTCCGGCGGATCGGCGGCGGCGCTCGCTGCCGGTTACGGTCCGCTTTCGCTCGGCTCCGACATCGGCGGCTCGCTGCGCGTGCCGGCATTTCATTGCGGCGTCTACGCGCACAAGCCGACTTTTGCGCTGGCGCCCTCGCGCGGCCACTTGCCGCCGCCATTCCCGGCGATCCCAATGGACCGCGACATGGCGGTGATCGGTCCGATGGCGCGCTCAGCTCTCGATCTTTCGCTCGTGCTTGATGTGATCGCAGGGCCCGACCCGCTGGAGGCCGGTATCGGCTACAGACTGGCCCTGCCGGGCGCACGTCACGCCGGCCTGAAGGATTTTCGCGTGCTGGTCGTCGAGACCGATCCGGTATTGCCGCCGAGCAAGGAGATTGGCGACGCGATCGAGAAGCTCGCCGGCAATCTTGCAAAGGCCGGCGCGAGCGTGACACGAGAAAGCCCACTGTTGCCCAACTTTGCGGACTCGACACGGCTGTATATGCGGATGCTGCTGTCGTTCCTTGGCACGTTCTTTCTGCCCGAGGCGTACGCCGGCGCCCAGGCCGCCGCCGCGCAGCTATCGCCCGATGACAGGAGCCTTGCCGCCGAACGTCTGCGCGGCATCACCTCAAGCCATCGCACTTGGGTACTCGACGAGACCGCGCGAGCGCGGCTACGCGCGCAATGGCGTGAGCTGTTTCGGAGTTTCGACGCCGTAATCTGCCCGATCATGCCGACATCCGCCTTTGCGCACGATCATTCGCCCGAGCAGGAAAAGCGCAGCATCAATATCGACGGCAGGGATTATCCCTATCCCGATCAATTGGCCTGGCCCGGGATCGCCACTTTGCCCGGCCTGCCGTCGACTGCCATTCCGCTTGGTCTAAGCGGCGACGGATTGCCGATTGGCGTGCAGATCGTCGGGCCCTGGCTGGAAGATCGCACACCGCTGAAACTGGCGGAACTGATCGAGCGTGAATTCGGCGGCTTCGTTGCGCCGCCGATGTTCGATGATTGATTGTCATTCCGGGGCGAGGCAAAGCCTCGAACCCGGAATCCGGAAGTTGTTGGCATGCCATCTAGGTTCGAGATTCCGGGTTCGCGCGTTCCGCGCGCCCCGGAATGACGGGAAAGGGAGAGCAATGACCAAGGACATCGACGAACTGACGCTGCTCAATCGGGACTACGTCGCCTCGGTGCAGAATTCGGACGTCAAACGTTTCGACGAAATTTTGGCGCAGGATTTTTACTGCACCAATCCCGACAAAACCCTGGTCGACCGTGCCGCATTCCTCAAGCAGACAGCGACGCCGGTGAAGATCAGGAATCTCAGGGCGGAGGACGTCAAGATTCGCGTGCTGGGCGACTTCGCCATCATCCATGCCGCTACCCGCTACACCACACCCGAAGGCGAGCAGGCCTTTGGCCGCTATACCGACTGCTGGGCCAGGCAGAACGGCCGCTGGCTTGCGGTCTCGGCGCATGTGGCGCGGTAGTCACAACCGTCATTGCCGGGCTTGACCCGGCAATCCATCCCTCTTGAAAAGGCTTCTCGTGAAGAAGATGGATGCGCGGGTCGAGCCCGCGCATGACGGCCGACTACGCATCAAACATGATCACGCTGCGCACGGTCTTGCCGGCCTTCATCTCGGCAAAGCCTTCGTTGATTTCGGAAAGCTTCAGCTTGGCCGAGATCCAGTCTTCCAGATGCAGACGCCCGCGCATGTAGAACTCGACCAGACGGGGCATGTCGACGCGGAAATGGTTCGAGCCCATCGATGAGCCCTGGATCTTGCGCTCGCGCAGGAAATCGAAGCCGTGCAGCTCGATCTTCTGGCCGAACGGGATCATGCCGACGATGGTCGCCGTGCCCCCGGGCGCCAGCATCGCAAAGGCCTGCTCCGCGGTCTCCTTGCGGCCCAGCACCTCGAACGAGTGATGCACGCCGCCACCCGTGAGCTCGCGCACCTGCTGCACGACGTCGCCGTTCCTGGGATCGACGATGTCGGTTGCCCCGAGCTTGGTCGCGAGCTGCAGCTTGGCCGGATTGGTGTCGACCGCGATGATGCGACCGGCGCCGGCAATCTGCGCGCCATTGATCGCGGCCATGCCGACGCCGCCGCAGCCGATTACGACCACGTTTTCGCCGGGCCCGACCTTTGCGGTGTTCACCACCGCGCCATAGCCGGTGATGACGCCGCAGCCGATCAGCGCCGCCAGCTCCAGCGGCATGTCCTTGCGGATTTTGACGATGGCATTCTCGTGCACCAGCATCTGCTCGGCAAACGAGGAGAGATTGAGGAACTGATGGAGTTTCTCCGGCCGCGCCCATGACAGCCGGTTGGACTGGCCGGGCAGCATCTTCACCGTGGTATCGGTGCACAACACAGTGCGGCCCATCGTGCAATTGTCGCAGGTGCCACAGAACACCGACAGGCAGGTGACGACATGATCGCCGGGCTTCACGTAATTGACGTCGGAGCCGACCTTCTCGACGATGCCGGCCGACTCATGGCCAAGCACCGCCGGCAGCGGATGCGGATAGAGCCCTTCCATGAAGTGCAGGTCGGAGTGGCAAAGGCCGGCGACGGAGGTGCGGATCAGGACCTCACGAGGGCCCGGATTCGGCAGGCTGACGTCTTCGATGACCAAAGGCTTGTTGACTTCGTGCAGGACGGCGGCCTTCATCGGGTACTCCCTATCACTTTGTTTTCGCCCTTCAGCCTACGTCGCGGCAAGCAATTCGCCAACCTCGCCTATCCCGACCGAACGCTCGCCGAGCAGATGGCCCGCGATTGCGTGCTGTGTCGCATTTTCCGCGAGCCGGAACGGATCGCTTGCCGATATCCGGTGATCGACCACGAGGCGCGACAGCAATAGTCTGCGTGCATCGCCACGCATCTCTTGGATACGCCCGCCTTCCCAGGCAAGCGCCACCGCGCTTGCGACATGATAAAGCAAACTCGTCGCGCGCCGTGCCTCGGCCTCATTGTCGGCACGGCTTGCCACCTCGCGCGCGAAGCCGACCGCGCGGTCGGCGAGATCGCGCAGTCGGTCGCGCCAGGCTTGCGGCACGTTGGCGCTGTCGTCGAGCCGTGCGTGCAAATCGGCCGCGAGCGCGCTATCGGCGCCATGACGGCCGACCGCGCGTTTGAGCGCATCGAGCGCGACGATGTTGCCGGTGCCTTCCCAGATCGAGCCGAGATGGGCGTCGCGCAACAACCGGCTGGTTGCAAATTCCTCGATGTAACCGATGCCGCCGCGCATCTCGAGCGCATCGCCGCAGACTTTTCGGGCATCTCGGGTGGCGCGGAATTTCAAGGTAGGGGTGAGGATGCGCAAAAGCGCGGCCGCATCCTGGCTGCCGGCTTCCGCGCGGTCGAGCGCGTCGGCGGTCAAGAAACTCATCGACAGCGCCTGCTCGGTCGCAAGCGCGATCTTCATCAATTGCCGCCGTCCGAGCGGCAGGTCGACGATGCGGCCTCCGAACACCACGCGATTCTTTGCAACCGTCATCGCGTCGTGATGGGCGCGGCGCATCAGCGCGGTTGATTTGACGCCGTTCGAAAGCCGCGACGAATTCACCATCTCGGCCATCTGCACAAAGCCGCGCTCGAGCTTTCCTACCGCATAGGCGATCGCGCCTTCCAGCTTGATCTCGCCCGAAGCCATCGAGCGGGTGCCGAGCTTGTCCTTCAAGCGAACGATCCGGTAGTGGTTTTGCGAACCATCCTCAAGGTGCCTGGGCATCAGGAACAGGCCGACACCGCGGGTACCGGCTTCGGCGCCTTGCGGCCGCGCGAGCAGCATTACCACTTCGGCGTCGGCATTGGAGCAGAACCATTTCTCGCCGGACAGACGCCAATGATCGCCTTCCTGCACAGCTGTGGTAGTGAGCTTGCCGACGTCGGAGCCGCCTTCCTTCTCGGTCATGAACTGGCCGCCTTGGGTCAGCTTGCTCATGTCGGTTTGGGTCAGGCCATCGAGATATTTTGCCTTCAGCGCATCGCTGCCGAAATTCGCCAACAGCTTGGCGCAGCCGTCGGTGACATTGATCGGGCAGCCGAGGCCGAACTCGGCCTGATTGAACAAAAACGTAAATGCGTGCTTGGCGACAACAGGGTATTTGTCGCCCCAGCCCAGAATGCCCTTGCGGATCGACATCGCGTGAATGCCGAACTCAGAGAACGCGACCTTCTCCAGTTCGCGATAGGCCGGGTGATATTCGATCCACTGCACGTCGCGGCCGAAGCGGTCGCGCGGGTGCAGGATCGGCGGGTGGCGATCGGCGAGGCGCGCGCATTCATCGAGATGACCACCGGCGAGCCCGCCCAGCCGGTCGAGATGCGGCTCGATATGGTTGAAGACCGCCTCGGGCAGATGAATCCGCAACAGATCGGTCAGCGCCGGATCGGCGCGGTAGAAATTCATCCCAGACGTATCCGGCGCCAGCAATCCGGACTGGCTAGCGCTACCTGTCACACCAGGTCCGGATAGAGGTTGCATTGTTGATCCCTTGTTCGTTCCGCCCTGTCGACGGCGAGCCTTTTCGACAAGCCGCTTTGGATGATGTAGATCATTCCGGATAAAGCCGGCGGTCAAGGCCTGCTGTTATTTTCGCTGCAAAGCCGTTCCGTATCAGTGGAATTTGCGCAATGCGAGCTGCCGTACCCGCAAAGCTACGCGCGATCCGGTCTTGGTGAGGTCCGCGGGTTGCCTTGCCGGATTGCGCGCCTAGATATGGTCTTCCTGCCGCTTGAGGAAACACACCATGGAAACGCCGAAATACAAGACCGCTCTCATCGTCGGTGCCGGCGAAGGCTTGAGCGCATCGCTGGCGCGGCTGTTCGCGCACCAAGGCATTCGTGTCGCACTCGCCGCGCGAAAAATCGAAAAGCTCGGCGCGCTCTGCACCGAGACCGGTGCCCGTGCATTTGCCTGCAACGCCACCGAGCCTGAGGAGGTCGAGCGGCTGTTCGGTCTGGTGGAGCGCGAGATCGCGACGCCCGATCTTGTCGTCTACAATGCCAGCGGGCGAGCGCGCGGTACTTTCGTCGAGCTGGCGGCGGCGGATGTCGCGAATGCCATTGCGGTGAGCGCCTTCGGCGGCTTCCTGGTGGCGCAACAGGCCGCAAAACGGATGCTGCCCAACAAGCACGGCGCGATCTTGTTCACCGGCGCGTCCGCGAGCGTCAAGGGGTACGCGCAATCGGCGCCGTTCGCGATGGGCAAGTTCGCGCTGCGCGGCCTCGCCCAAAGCATGGCACGGGAATTGTCGCCGCAGGGCATTCATATCGCGCACTTTGTGATCGACGGCGGCATCCGCAGCGCGGTGCGCAGCGAGGCGCCTGACCGACCGGATTCGATGCTCGATCCCGACGCGATTGCCTTAAGCTACTGGAACGTGCTGCAACAGCCGCGCAGCGCCTGGACTTGGGAGCTGGAATTGCGGCCCTGGGTCGAGAAGTTTTAAGGGAGGATTCACATGACAACCGAAATCACCATCGACACCGGCACCGATGAACTCCTCTGCGCGATCCGCGACCGCGTTGCGATCATCACGCTGAACCGGCCGCAGGCGCGCAATTCCTTATCCGACCATCTCACGCCGGCGCTGCGCACCATGATCAGGACCTGCGGCGAGAACCCCGATGTCGGTGCACTCCTGATCACCGGCGCCGGCACGGCCTTCTGCTCGGGCGGCGACGTCAAGGGCATGGGTGCCCATCGCGACAAGAAGAAGCTGGAAATGTCCTATGATGAGAAGGTCGCGGATCTTCAGGAACGCCAGCGCTTGCTGACCGGCGCGCTGATCTCGGTACGCAAGCCGACCATCGCGGCTTTGCCCGGCCCTGCGGCAGGCGCAGGTCTCGCCATCGCCATGGCCTGCGACATTCGCATCGCCGCAAGCTCGGCATTCGTTTCGACCGGCTATCTGCGGGTTGCGCTCAGCGGCGACTACGGCATTGCCTGGTTGTTGACGCGGCTGGTCGGCACAGCGCGGGCACGCGAATTGATGTTTACCGCCGAGAGGGTCGATGCCGAAAGATGCGAGAGGATTGGCCTCTTCAACCGCGTGGTGCCGGATGACAGCCTGCAGCAAGAAGCCTTTGCCTTTGCGAAATCGATGGCGGAAGGGCCGACGCTGGCGTTGCGCTACATGAAGGACAATCTCGACGAAGCCCTGCTGTTCGATTTTGCCACCGCACGCGACCACGAAGCCGAGCGCCTGGTCCGCCTGACGACGACAGCCGATCATCGCGAAGCCGTGCAGGCCTTCATCGAGAAGCGCAAGGCAGTGTTTACCGGGAAGTAAACGTGTAGATTCTATGTGGGTGGGCAAAGGCGTACTTGCGCCGTGCCCACCATCTATCCAGATCATGATTTGGAATGGTGGGCACGCTTCGCTTTGCCCACCCTACAGATTCTTACATTGCCGCCGGATGCACGATCTGCTCCGCAGCGAGCTTCCAGCTCGCACAGGGAATATCCTTTGGCGCAGCGTCGATGTGCTTCTCAAACCGCACCAGCTTCCAGTCGTCCGGATTGTGCGTGAAGGCGTAGCCGGATTTCCTTGCGAGAGCGATCATGGCGTCATTGGAACGCAGCGTGTCGCCGAACAGGCGCTCGGCGCCGAATGCCGCGGTGCGGCATTCCAGGTTCTTCAGCAGTGACGACCCGATGCCGTGGCCCTGCCAGCGGTCGTGGATCGAAAGACCAAATTCGAGACTTCCAGCATCGGCGTGGAACGCGTAGCGGGCTTCGCCGACAATGGTCTCGAAGCCGTCGACATTCATCGTGGCGACGACGCTGAAGCGCTCACCTTCGCCGACGTGAGTGAAATGCTCCAGTTGCGATTTGGACAGCTCGCTCATGGCGCCAAGGAAGCGGTTATAGCGGGAGCCTGTCGAGAGCGAGCGAAAGTAGTTCTGCAATTCCTCGGCATCGCGCGGCTCGACGAAACGGATCGTCATCGGATCACCGCTGCGCGAACGCAGCACGTCGGAATATTGCCGGAGATCGTCAAGCCGTAGTGTGGTCATGGGCTCGCTCTCAATCCCGAAAGAAGGCGGCCGGCGTCCCGTCGCAAGCAACGCCGGCCTGGCTGCTATGGTTAAGCCCGCCAAAAGGGTTTCTCGGCCTCGTTCACGATGTCGCTCCAGGAAAGTCCGACATCATGGAGGTCGCGGTCGGTCCATCGCGCCAGCTCGCGGCGCTGCCGCACCCGGTCGCGCCAAATGTGGAAGGTCTCGCTGAGCTGGGTTAAAAGCCCCGTATCATGATGATTTCTCATCGTTTCATGTGTGCAAGTAGACATTTTCGTCTCCTATACCTAAACTGTTGCGGGTAATATCGGTGCTTTTTCGGTTTTCGACAAACGACACTTTGTACCGCTTCGCATGATATAAACTCATGTAAACGGGAAAAATATGGGAAAAAATATGGGAATATGGGAAGGAGAATGGGAAAATGAGCGCCAGGCTGCCTTCGCTCAACGGGTTACGGGCCTTCGAGGCTGCCGCACGGCATTTGAGCTTCACCCAGGCCGCGTCGGAACTGAATGTCACGCAAACCGCGATCAGCCATCAGATCCGGCGATTAGAGGAAGAGCTCGGGATTCGGCTGTTCATCCGGCAGAACCGCGCGCTGGAACTGACGCCGGAAGCGAGGGACTATCTTCCGGGCATCCGCGCGGCGTTTAACGATTTACGGCTCGCCACCGACCGGCTGATGCGGAAGGAGGACGGCCATGTGCTGACGGTATCCACGCTCGCGTCGCTGGCGGCAAAATGGCTGCTGCCGCGGCTTTCCGCATTCCAGGAGGCCCACCCCGGCATCGACGTTCGCATCACCACCTCGACCAGCCTGGTCGATTTCGAGCGCGACAATGTCGATGCCGCGATCCGTTATGGCCGCGGCCAGTGGCCGGGCGTTCGCGCCGACTGGCTGATGGCGGACGAGCTTTTTCCGGTCTGCAGTCCGGCCCTCGTCAACGGCAACAAGCCGCTGCTATGTCCGCAAGACCTGAAGGATCAAGTGCTGCTGCACACCAGCAACACCAATAGCGACGACTGGCGGCTGTGGCTGACGGCCGCTGGCCTGCCCGCGGATATTTCCAAGCAGCCAGGCGTCACGTTCGACCTGATGTTCATGACGGTGCAGGCGGCGATCGACGGCATCGGCGTCGCAGTAGGGCGGACCTCTTATGTCCAGGACGATATCGCCAAGGGACGGCTCGTGGTTCCCTTCAAGATCGCGCTGCCGGCGGATGCCGGATTCTATCTGGTTTCGCCGGAGGCGCGCGCGGATTCGCCAAAACTTCACGCATTCCGGCAATGGCTGGCGGTCTCGGCGCAGAGCAAATCCTGAATCATCGGCCTTTTTAGCCACAGAACCAGAGATTTGCGGTTGGTCGCGCTGCGCCGGCATGGCACATTGCTTGGCCACACTAGAGCCAGCCGGCGAGAAGGGTTTTTCGCAAAGGCTGCATCGAAAACGGGGGACGCGTTCATGTCGCAGCCAGGTAATTCCGAAGTACCGCAGATCAAATCACGCATCGGCGCCATCCTGCGCGCGACCAGCGGCAATTTCCTCGAGCAGTTCGACTTCTTCCTGTTCGGCTTTTACGCACAGGATATCGCCAAGGCATTCTTCCCAGCCCAGAACGAGACCGCGGCCCTGCTCAATGCGTATGGTGTGTTCTGGCTCGGTGCGCTGATGCGCCCGGTCGGCGCCATCGTGCTGGGCGCTTATATCGACCGT
>Ga0209474_10003956_pt1 | contig 12863 bp, 11 predicted proteins | sample GraSoiAngelo_145_FD_185902 | JGI IMG/M metagenome (GOLD analysis project Ga0209474, IMG submission 185902) | Grasslands soil microbial communities from the Angelo Coastal Reserve, California, USA - 14_1009_05_20cm (SPAdes) (version 2) | ecosystem: Environmental > Terrestrial > Soil > Grasslands...
CATTCGGGGCATAGGCTGCGGGTCAGCTCCCAGAAGATCTCTGGCCGCTCGACGCGAGCCGCCATATCAGGGCACCCCACCGCGGCCGCCGAAGCAAATAATCGCCAGGAAGATCCCGGCCAGCAGAACCAGACCTAGAGCGATCCCGTATGCGAGCAACATGCCGAGGGCGACTGGAGGCCGGATGATGGCGAACAGCGCCAGCGCGCCGAAGTTCAGCAGCCACGGCATCAGACCAACAAGCGATCCCGGCTGGCCATTAGTGGCTCCGGCCAAAACGCTGATCAGGATGACAAGAATTACGTTGCCGGCGATGATCCCGACGAAACCAAGCCAGAAATCCCGCCACCAGCCAGGGGGTCGATGACGCTTGGGTAAAGGCGCCACAAAATCCGGGGCTGAATAAGGATTGTCCACCGACTGCCAGCTGGAGCCGTCCCACCAGTACTGATGGTCGGCCGTCCACCAGACCTGACCATCCCAGACATGCTGTTTGGGGTCGAAATCGTCCGCATTGGGCCCGGGTCCTTGATGTGGCTTCGGTGTGATGTCTGGCGGCCGATCCTCAGACAACTTGCGTTGCCGGCCTGCGACGCTGCGCCTGCACGAAGTATCCGGCGACGAGCGCAAGGAGCCCGAGGCAGAAGAACTGCTGCCCTGTGAGCCCCAAGGCGATGACTTCGTTGTTGCGGACGAACTCGATGAAAAACCGGACTACTGCGTACCCCGCGACGCCGAATTTCAGCAGCCTGCCGCTCTGGAAATGGGGGTTGTCGCGCAACGCAAGCAGCACGACAAACCACACCAGGTTGAATCCAGCGTCGTATAGCGGCGCGGGATGCACCAAGTAGTCCGACCCCGCAATCGGGTGAACGCCCCACGGCAGCGACGTCGGTTTGCCGAGGCCGTCCTCGCCCGAGAGAAAATCCCCGATCCGCCCGACGGCCATGCCCAGGGCCATCGCCGGCGCGAAGGCATCGCATGCGCAGCCCGCCTTGCCAATCGCACGGCTGGCCACATAGCCTGCGATGTACGCTCCAGCAATTGCTCCAAGGATCGAGCCGGGGCCGATGCGGGGATCGAAAAGCTTGTAGAAGTCGAGCACAATCGGGGCGGTCGACGGTCCATTGAAGAATAGGATCGAGAGCCGTGCGCCCACCATAGCTCCCACGAATCCGGCAAGACCAATGGGAACGATTTCATGGAGCGGCCAATTCCGTCGCCTGGCCTCGTAAGCCACCCAAACGAGCAAGACCACGATGCCGAGCGCAAGGAAGAAGGGGTGCGAGTAGACCTTGACCCCGAAAACCTCGAAGAGAACAGGCTTCACGGCTGCCGGCATTCTCGCCCATTCAAGACGCTTTGTCAGAGTGCCGCGGCGGTGGGCGCCGGCCCGTCAAAATTGAGCTGTGAGGATTGCGCTCGCGCAGGTCAACCCCACCGTCGGCGACCTGGCCGGCAATGCTCAGCTTGTCATCGAGGGGATCGAGCGCGGGCGCGAGGCGCAGGCGGACATCGTCTGCTTCCCCGAGCTGGTCATCACCGGGTACCCGCCCGAAGACCTGCTTCTGAAACCTTCCTTCGTGCGCGACAACCTCGCCCAGCTGGAGCTGATCGCGCAGGCCACCAAAGGCGTCGCGGCGGTCGTCGGCTTCGTCGACCAGGAAGGCGACATCTATAACGCGGCGGCCTTTCTCCACGACGGCGAGGTCAAGGCTGTCTACCACAAAGTCTTCCTGCCCAATTACGGCGTGTTCGACGAGAAGCGTTACTTCGTGCCTGGCCACAAGAGCCCGATCGTCGAGCTCGACGGCGTGCGCATCGGACTCTCGGTCTGTGAGGACTGCTGGTTTCCTTCGGGACCGATGGCGTGGCAGGCGCACCACGGCGCGCAGCTGTTGATCAACATCAACGGCTCCCCATACCACTACGGCAAGCGCGCGCCGCGCGAGGCGATGGTGGGTGGACGCGCCGCCGATTATGGCGCCTTCGTCGCTTGGGTCAACACCGTGGGCGGTCAGGACGAGCTGGTCTTCGACGGCAACAGCGTGGTCTTCGATCCACGCGGCAAGCTGCTCGCTCACGCCGAGTCGATGGTTCCGGATTTCCTCGTCACCGATGTTGACACGAACAAGCCCGTCCACCACGTGCCCGAAAAGCTGCGCTATGAGGCCGAGGCGGCGGCGCGACTCGAGCTCGACGTGACCGAAGTGCCCCTGTCCGGCGCCGCGGGTCGCGGACCGAAGCCGGCGATCCAAAACCGCCTGACCCAGCCGCTGGAAGGCGCGGCCGAGATCTACACCGCCGTCGTCCTGGCGACGCATGACTACATGCGCAAGCAAGGGTTCTCCAAAGTCGTGATCGGCATGTCGGGCGGTGTGGACTCGGCGCTGACGGCCGCCATCGCCTGTGACGCGCTTGGCCCGGAGAACGTGATCGGCGTCCGCATGCCGTCGCGGCACACGTCGTCGGAAAGTCTCGACGACGCCGGAATGACCGCGGAAAACCTTGGCATGCAGCTGATGGACTTCTCCATCGAGCCTCCGCACAAGGGTTTCGAGCAGATCCTTCGCCCGGTGTTTCAGGGCACCAAGCCCGGGGTCGCGGAGGAGAACATTCAGCCGCGCATCCGCTCGACCATCCTCCACGCGCTTTCCAACAAGTTCGGCTACATCGTGCTCAGCACCGGCAACAAGTCCGAGCTCGCGACCGGCTACGGCACCCTGTACGGGGACATCGCCGGCGGCTACGCCGTGCTCAAGGACATTACCAAGACCACGGTCTACGAGCTCTGCCGGCACCGCAACTCCCTGGGGGTGGCGATTCCCGAACGGGTGATCACCAAGGCCCCGTCAGCCGAGCTGAAGCCGGACCAGAAGGACACCGACAGCCTGCCGCCATACGAGGAGCTCGACCCGATCCTGCGCGGCTACGTCGAAGACGACCTGAGCCCTGAGGAGCTGGTCGCGGCGGGCCACAAGCCGGAGACCGTGGCGCGCGTGATCCAGCTCGTCGACCGGAGCGAGTACAAGCGCCGCCAGGCGCCGCCGGGCGTCAAGATCACCCCCCGGGCGTTCGGACGCGACCGCCGGATGCCCATCGTGAACCGCTACAACCCGAACGGCGGCGTCCGGACCCGGTAGTCCGCGCGGCATAATTTCTATCAATGGCACTTATAGATAGGAGCTATGGCCGGGTCCTTTGACGTAGTCGTGATCGGAGGCGGGCCGGGGGGCTACGTGGCGGCCCTCCGTGCCGCCCAGCTGGGCGCCAAGACCGCCATCGTCGAGAAGGACCGCATGGGCGGAACGTGCCTGGTCCGAGGCTGCATCCCGACCAAGGCGCTGCTGCAGTCCTCCGAGCTCTACACGATGGCCAAGGACGGGGCCGCGTTCGGCCTGGTCGCAGACAACGTCGGTTTCGACTGGGCGGCGGCCCAGAAGCGAAAATCCTCGGTCGTCGATCAGCTCGTCAAGGGTGTCGAAGGCCTCCTCAAAGCCGGCAGCGTGACGAGCTACAAGGGCTCAGCGCGCCTGGCCGGCAAAGGCGTGGTCGACGTGGGCGGCGACCAGCTGCACGGCAAGGACATCATCATCGCCACCGGTTCGGCGGTGGCACGGATTCCACTTCCGGGCGCCGACCTGACCATCGATTCGGACCAGATTCTGGAGCTTAAGGAGGCGCCCCGGCGGCTGGCCGTGATCGGCGGCGGCGTGGTCGGGATGGAGTTCGCCGCCATGTTCGCCGCGCTCGGCAGCAAGGTCACTGTGCTGGAGATGCTGCCACAGGTGCTCGCGATGGTCGACGCCGACCTGGTGACCGCCTACTCCAAGCACCTCGCGAGCCTCGGCGCCGAGATCCACACCAACAGCAAAGTCTCCGAGGTCGTGAAGCAGAACGGCAGCCTGCTGGTCCGTTTCTCAACCGGCGGCGAGGGCGGCGCGGTGGGTGCCGACCAGGTGCTGCTGGCGGTTGGCCGCGTGCCCTATACCCAGGGGCTTGAGGCCGAGAAGGCCGGCGTGAAGCTCGAGCGCGGCCGCGTCGTGGTGGATGACCACCTGCACACGACGGCGGATGGCGTGTGGGCGATCGGCGACGTGATCGGCGGCATCATGCTCGCCCACGTCGCGTCGTACGAAGGTGTGTGCGCGGTCGAGAACATCGCCGGCCACGCCAACCGCGTCCCCGACTATCACGCCGCGCCCAACTGCGTGTACACCGACCCCGAGATCGCACACGTCGGGCTGGGCGAGAAAGAGGCGAAGGAAAAAGGGATCGCGGTCAAGATCGGCCGCTTCCCGTTCGCCGCCGCGGGTCGCGCGCTGACCCTGGGCCAGACCGAGGGTTTCGTGAAGGTCGTGGCTGATGCCGGGTCGGGCCAGCTTCTGGGCGCGCACATCATCGGGCCGCGCGCGACCGACCTGATCGCGGAGGCGGCGCTGGCGGTGCAGAACGGGCTGACGCTGGAGCAGATCGACCTCACCATCCACGCTCACCCGACCTTGCCCGAATCGTTGATGGAGGCCGCGCTGGCCGCGCAGGGACGCGCGATCCATATCGCTAACAGGAAGTCGGGCCCCAACCCCGCCGCAAGCGGCGGGACCTCCCCTCAGGGTGGGGAGGTGAGCACACCCACCGCGAACATGCAGAATCGAGGAGAGAAGATGTCTGCCCCAGTCAAGTCCTCCTCCCCACCCCCCACGCCCAGCGCGATCAACCCCAAAGTCCTCGAGCTGACCAAGAACAATCGCGGGTTTCTGCTCGGCATGCACCGCCAGATGCAGCTCATCCGCCGATTCGAGGAGCGCGCGCAAGAGCAGTACACGAAGGCGAAGATCGGCGGGTACTGCCACCTCAACATCGGCGAGGAGGCCACGGTCGTCGGCGGCATCCTCGCGCTCAAAGCGAACGACTGGATCTTCACGAGCTACCGCGAGCACGGCCACGCGATCGCGCGTGGTGTGGATCCCAAGGCGGTGATGGCCGAGCTCTTCGGCAAGGAGACCGGCACCTCGCACGGGCGAGGCGGCTCGATGCACCTCGTCGACTACGGCCGCCGCTTCATGGGCGGCTACGGCATCGTCGGCGGACACCTGCCGCTCGCGGTGGGCGGCGCCTGGGCGGTCAAGTACCGCAAGCAGAAGGACGTCATCTTCTGCATGTTCGGGGACGGCGCCACCAACATCGGCGCGTTCCACGAGTCGCTGAACATGGCCAAGGTCTTTGAGCTCCCCGTGGTCTGGTTCTGCGTCAACAACCGCTACGGCATGGGCACGCCCGTGGAGAAGGCGTCCGCGGTCGCGGACATCTACAAGAAGGCGTGCGCTTACGACATGGAGTCGATCCAGATCGACGGCATGAATCTGCGCGAGGTTTTGCTGCGTACAAGTGAAATCGTCGAGAAGACACGCAAAGATTCCGTGCCGCGCTTCATCGAATCGCTCTGCTACCGCTTCAGAGGCCACTCGGTGGTGGATCCGGACAAGTACCGGTCCGCGGAGGACAAGGAGAAGTATCGCAAGGCCGACCCCATCGTCGCCTTCGAGCACGAGCTGGAGGAGAGCGGCCTGGCGGACGAGGAGTACTTCAAGAACGTGCGCCAGGAGGTCGATGCCGAGGTCCGCGACGTCATCGAGTTCGCTGATGCCAGCCCGGACCCAAACCCGAGCGACCTCTACAAGTACACGTACGCGGGGCAGTGGGACAACCGGCCCGAGCTGCGCGCGGAGCGGGTCTGATGGCGACCGCAACATCGGCCAAGGCGCCGGCCGCGGCTGAGGAAAAGCTCTACCGCGTCGCGCTGCGCGAGGCTTTGGCCGAGGAGATGGAACGCGACGACTCCATCTTCCTGATTGGCGAGGACATCGGGAAATTCGGCGGCGCCTACCGGGTCACGGACGGACTTCTCGACAGGTTCGGCCCCGAACGCGTGGTCGACGCGCCGATCGCGGAGGAGGTGATCGTCGGCACCGCCATCGGTTCCGCGATGCTCGGCCTGCGACCGGTGGTCGAGATGATGACCATCAACTTCTCGCTGATCGCGTATGACCAGATCGTTAATAACGCAGCCAAGATCCGCTATATGTTCGGCGGCGAGGTCAAGGTTCCGATGGTGATTCGGATGCCTGGGGGTGCGGGGCACCAGCTCTCGGCCCAGCACTCGCACAGCTTCGAGGTCCTGTACGGCCTGATCCCGGGCCTTCTGGTCGTTGCGCCGACGACACCCGCAGACGCGAAAGGAATGCTCAAGTCTGCCATCCGCTCGGACAACCCGGTGATGTTCCTCGAATCGATGAGCCTGTACAACGTGAAGGGCGACGTTCCCCCAGGCGACTACACGACGCCGCTCGGCAAGGCAGCCCTCCGCCGCACCGGCTCCGACGTGACGATCGTCGGTGTCTCGCGGATGGCCGTGCTGGCCAACGAGGCTGCAAAGCAGCTCGAGGAAGAGGACATCGATGCCGAGGTCATCGACCTGCGCTCGATCCGCCCCATCGACTGGCCGCCGATCATCGACTCCGTGCGCAAGACGAGCCGCTGCGTGGTGGTCGAGGAAGGCTGGTCGACGTACGGCGTGACCGCGGAGATCGCGGCCGGCGTGCAGGAGCGCTGCTTCGACTACCTCGACGCACCGATCCGCCGCCTGGGCGGCGCGGAGGTGCCGATGCCTTACAGCATGGGCCTGGAGAAAGCATCCATCCCGACGAGCGAGGACATCAAGCGCCTCGTGCGAGCGACGCTCGGGAAGAACCCGAATGCCTGACATCAACATGCCCAAGCTCTCCGACACGATGGAGGAGGGCACCATCGTCGAGTGGAAGAAGAAGAGCGGCGACCAGGTGAAGGCCGGGGAGGTGCTGGCTGAGGTCGAGTCTGACAAGGCGACGTTCGACCTCGAAGCGGAGTCCGACGGAGTCCTGCAGATCCTGGTCGAGCAGGGGGTTCCGGCCAAGATCGGCGCCCCCATCGCCAAGATCGGTGAAGCCGGCGCGCAGGCCAAGTCCGAGCCGGCGCCCGCCAAGTCCGAGTCGGCGCCCGCCAAGTCCGAGCCGGCGCCCGCCAAGCAGGCCCCTGCCCACAAGGGCGGCGCGGCGGACCGGAAACCCCTGCCACGATGGCCGACGAGCGTGAGCCTGCGCAGGAGTCGTCGCCTCCCCCCGAATCCCCAGCTGAAAGACCGGCCCCCCCGCGCGAGGAGAGTCAGGACGGCCAGCAGCAGGGCGCGGAGGTGAGGGCCTCGCCCCTCGCCAGGCGACTCGCCGAGGAGATGGGCGTCGACCTCTCCTCGTTGAAAGGCAGCGGCCCGGATGGCCGCATCGTCAAAGAGGACGTGATCGCCGCCGGTGGAACGCGACCAAAGGCCGACCGCCGGCGGGCCCAGCCGGCGGCGGGTCAGGCCGCCGGACCCGAAGTCGAGGTCGTCGAACCCTCACGAATGCAGGCCACCATCGCCCGCCGCATGGCCGAGGCCAAGTCGACGATCCCCGAGTTCCAGGTCACGGTTGAAGCCCGAGTCGACCTCGCGGTCAGCCTTCGCCAGCAGCTCAAGGATTCCGTGCCCGGCGCCGAGAAGGTGACGATGACGGACTTCCTGGTCCGCGCCTGCGCGCTGGCGCTGCGGAAGTTCCCCGAGGTCAACAGCTCATGGGTCGAGGGGCGGTTCCAGCGCAAGCGCTCGGTCAACATCGGGCTGGCAGTGGCCCCGAGCCAGGGCATGGGCCTGCTCGTGCCGGTGGTCCACGACGCTGATATCAAGGATCTGGTCCAGATCTCGATCGAGTCGCGTCAGGTCATCGAACGTGCGCGCTCAGGGCGTGTGAATGAAGGCGACCTGACCGGGGCGACGTTCTCGATCTCCAACCTCGGCATGTACGGAGTCGACGAGTTCACGGCGATCATCAACCCGCCTGAAGCGGCGATCCTCGCGGTGGGTGCGATCAAGGACGTGCCTGTCGTTGAGGACGCGCGGATAGTCGCGGGCAAGGTGATGCGCATGACGTTGTCCGTGGACCACCGCGTCTTTTACGGCGCGACCGCCGCCCAGTTCATGGCTGAGGTGAAGCGGCTGCTCGAAAACCCGGTGACGCTGCTCATCTCGCTGCCTTGACCCCGGACGAGATCGCGAACGTCCTCGAGACCTCGGGCCAAGCTTGCGCAAGCCTTCTCCGCTCCATAACACCTGACATGGCAGCCTGGCGCCCGGCGCCGGAAGAGTGGTGCGTGAACGAGGTGATCGGGCATCTGATCGAAGCTGAGAGGCGCGGATTCGGGGGACGAATTCGCACCATCCTCGGCGCCGACAATCCGGAGCTCGAAGGATGGGACTCCGCAGCTGTGGCGAGGTCACGCGGCGATTGCGATCGCAAACCCGACGAGCTGCTCGACGAATTCGAACCGCTGCGCCGCGATAGTGTCGAGCTCGTGCGTTCGCTGAGCGGCAAACATCTGCTGCGCGCCGGCCGCCACCCGGACGTTGGACAGCTGACCGTGGACGAGCTTTTGCACGAGTGGATTCACCACGACGGCAACCACCTGCGCCAGGCCTATGCGAACGTTCAGGCTTACGTCTGGCCGCGCATGGGCAACGCCCAGCGATTTAGCAGCGCCTAGGCGACAGCCGCCGCGGCTGAGTCGGGTTCGACCCTGGCGTCGCGTGCGGCCGGGAGCATGAGGTGCATGCGCAGGTTGCCCGAGTCGTCGAAATCGGCCCACAGGCGCCCCTTCATCGCGGCCGCCAGCTCGCGCGAGATGGAGAGCCCGAGTCCAACCCCACCCGCGGCGGCGGAACGCGAGGGGTCGGCGCGGTAGAAGCGGTCAAACATCCGGTCTGGGTCAGGACGATGCACGCCGGCCGGATTCGAAACCACCGTTTCGACCGAGCCGCCACTCATGCGGGCCGCGGCGTTGATGGTCGAGCCCACGGGCGCGTACTTGACCGCGTTGTCGAGCAGGTTGTCGAGGATCTGGTGAAGGCGCTCCTGATCCGCCGCCACCGGCGGTATATCGTCAGGAACGTTCAAGTTGAGAGACAGCTCGCGGGCGCGAGCCCGAGGCCGCACGATCTCCAGCTCTTGCTGGAGCTGTCCGCCAAGGTCGACGGCGGTGATGTGCAGCGAGATCGAGCCCGCTTCCACACGCGCCAGGTCCAACAGCTCCTGCGCCATCCGAAGCACGCGCTCGGATTCCTCGTGCACGATCGTCGCGGCGCGAGTGCGCTCGTTCTCATTCAGCAAGCTGCCATCGACCAGAGCCTGGCTGAACCCGATCAGGCTGGTGAGGGGCGTCTTGAGCTCGTGCGAGACATTGGCGAGAAAATCGCGCTGGACCTTCCGTGCCCGCTCGACGGCCTCCCCCATCCGGTTGAACGCCGAGCCGAGCATCCCGATCTCGTCCTGACCTTTGATGCTCACGCGACGTGAATAGTTGCCGGCGGCGATGTCCTCTGCCGCGGACGCCAGCTGCGTGAGGGGCCGCGTCAGAGACTGGCTGATCAAGAGCACCAGCAGCATCGCCACCACCAACGCGGCGCCGCCCGCCTCGAGCAGCCGGCTGGCCAGCTCGCCGGCGGCCGCCGAGGCGGCAAACGTCTGTGGTTGCGCGAGCACGACGTAGCTGGCGTGGAGCGGATCCTGCCCAGGCGGGATCTGCTGGGCCGCCACGAAATAGGAGTGACCCTCCAAGGAGGCTCGGCTTGGCACGCCGGCTGCAATCGAGATCTGGTGACCCAGCAAAGAGTCCTGGCTGTCGTACACCACCACGTGGTCGGCACGCAGCAGCAGGAGCCGATTGCCACTCAAAGTGGGCGCGATCAGGCCGGTCAGGCGATCCAGAAAGTCGCTCGGCGTGTCGAGGCCAGGTCGAGGGCAGGTGGCCGGCCTCGCGATCCGAGGCAGCGGGTTGAAGCACTCTTCGTGCCTCACCTGTGCGGTGACGGTGATGACATTTCGTCCCAGCTGCGCTTGCGCGCTTTGAAACTCCAGGTCGCGAACGAAGACCCACGTCAACGCCCCCGCGAGGATAAGGCTGACGGCGACTATGCCCGCCGCGGCGGCGAGGAGGCGAAGGCGCAGGTTCAGCTCCCTGCCAGCTCCAACCGGTAGCCGACGCCCCAGACGGTCTGGATGCTCGGATCGGTGATCTTCGCCGCGGCGAGCTTCTCGCGCACCTGCTGTACGTGAACGTCGACCGTCCGCGTGTACCCGGGAAAGTCATAACCCCAGACGAGGTCGAGCAGCTCGCTGCGCTGGAAGACGCGACCGGGATGTCGCGCCAGCAGCGTCAGCAGGTCGAATTCCTTGGGCCGCAGGTGCACTCGTTCGGTGCCGTGTCGCACCTCGTGACGGTCGATGTCGACCTCGAGCTTGCCCGCGCGGACGAGCTTGGGTTGGTCCGGTTCAGTGCGTGCGCGGCGCAGGAGAGCCTTCGCACGCGCGACGAGCTCCTGCGGATGGAACGGCTTGGTCAGGTAGTCATCGGCGCCGACCTCGAGGCCGACGACCTTGTCGGTGACCTCGTCGCGGGCGGTCAGCATGATGATCGGGACCTGGCTCTGCTTGCGGATCTCCTTGCAGATGGTGAGGCCGTCGACTCCCGGCAGCATGATGTCGAGGATCACCAGGTCAGGCTTCAGCTGGCCGAACCTGGCCACGGCTTGCGACCCGTCCCCCACTCCCTCGACCTCGTAGCCCTCGCGTGTCAAGTACAGGCGCGCCAGCTCAACGATGTGCTTCTCATCATCGACGACCATGATCCTCGAGCTCATCGTTCCGCCCACAGCGTCAATTGATCATGACCCGCGTCAGCTGTCTGTTTTACACACGTAAGTGAAATGTAAACGCCGTCTATTTTGCGGCTCTCGCCCGGCTGCGACGGCTTTCTTCTGAACGCAAAACCAGCTTCAGCGGGTTGCCGCTCAGGCCGAAACGCTCGCGGACCTTCTTCTCGAGGTAGCGCCTGTACGAGAAATGGAGCAAGCCGGTGTCGTTGACGAACAGGACGACGGTCGGTGATTCATCGCTCGACTGCGTGGCGTACGTCACCTTGAGCCGGCGACCTTTGAAGCTTGGAGGCGGGTGCTCGAGGAAAGCCTCGCGCAGCACGCGATTCAGCTCGTTCGGAGGCATCTTGATCCGGCGCTGGCCGACCACCTCCAGCGCGGCCGGCATGATGGATCCGATTCCTTCTTTCGTCTTCGCCGAAACGGTGACGACGGGGGCAAACGACGCGAACTTGAAGTCGCCGGCCAGCGCCATGCGCCAGTAGGCGGGCTTGCGCGTCGCCGGCTCGACGAGGTCGATCTTGTTGACCACGATCACCAACCCCTTCCCCGCCTCCAGCGCATAGCCCGCCACGTGCTGGTCCTGGGCGAGCACCCCGGTCGGAGCTTCGATCACGAGCAGGACCACGTCGGAGCGCTCCATCGCATGGATGCCGCGAAGCAGGCTGTAGCGCTCGAGACGGTCGCGGCTCGACGACTTGCGGCGTATGCCGGCGGTGTCGACCAGCACCACCGGCACGCCGTCGAACATCAACTCCGTGTCGATCGGATCGCGCGTCGTGCCGGGCGTCGGGCTGACCAGCGCCCGCTCGTCGCCGAGGAGCGCATTCAGCAGCGACGACTTGCCGACGTTGGGCCGGCCCATGATGGCAAGACGGTCGGCGGCTTCCTCTGACGCGGCCGCAGCCTCGGGAACAGGCAAAGCCTCCAGGACGCGGTCCAAAAGCTCCCCCACGCCAAGACCGTGCTGGGCGGAGATCAAGGAGGGTTCCTCGAAGCCCAGCTCGAGCACCTCGTGCGCGAGATGCCGCTCGGTGGGAGAGTCAGCCTTGTTCGCTACGACGATGACGCTCCGTCGCGATTTGCGAAGCAGCTGACCGATGTCGCGATCGATCGGCGTCAGGCCTTGCCGGACGTCAAGGAGCAGAAGGATGACATCGGCCTGGTCGATGGCGATCCGGGTCTGAGCTTCGATCGCCGCCCGCGACGAATCCTGGGCGGTGTCCAGGTCGAGCCCGGCGGTGTCGACCACCGTGAACTCCCGTCCGCGCCAGTCCGCAACGCCGTAGAGGCGATCGCGAGTGAGGCCGGGCACGGGATCGACGATGGCTTTGCGCTGACCGATCATCCGGTTGAACAGGGTCGACTTCCCGACGTTCGGGCGGCCGACGATCGCGACGATTGGCCTGGCCACCTGTCAATTAGACGGGTTTTGGTTGCCTCACCCACAAGATCAGCGCCGCGACCGCGCACAGAACCGATCCCAGGCCGAGCGAGGCTTCCGGACTGACCACGGTCCACAGCGCTCCGGCGACCACGCTTGACCCGAGGTCTGCGACGCCGTTGATGCCATTGAGAAAACCAAAAGCAGTGCCCAGCCGGCGGACATCGACCAGCGAGCTGACAAGCGACCCTTCGACCGCGCTGACGACCGGATTCTGCGCCCCCACCAGGAGCGCCATGAGCCCGAGGGCAAACCAGCCATGTCCGACCAGGCCGACCAGGCATGCGGCCGCAAATGTGAGGTAGGCGGCGGCGAGGACGGGCGCTTTTCCGACATGGTCGGCGAGCCAGCCGGCGGGGAATGAGACCGCCGCGCCGACCGCGTTATGTGCGAGGTAAAAGCCGACGGCTGCGGCCAGCGCAGCCGCATGGCTCAGCTCCGGCTGCATGATCTGCGCCGCGCGAAGTGTGAAGAAGGCGGTCGCGAAGTTTCCCAGGCCGAAGATCGCAACCGGCGCCATGAGCCGCCAAAAGCCCGGAGGCATGGGCACGTGGAGCGGGACCGGTTCGGGCCGTCCGCGTCGCGGATCCCGCGTGATGAGGGCGAACAGGATCACGCAGATGACACCTGGTGCAAGCGCGG
>Ga0209474_10003957_pt1 | contig 12860 bp, 9 predicted proteins | sample GraSoiAngelo_145_FD_185902 | JGI IMG/M metagenome (GOLD analysis project Ga0209474, IMG submission 185902) | Grasslands soil microbial communities from the Angelo Coastal Reserve, California, USA - 14_1009_05_20cm (SPAdes) (version 2) | ecosystem: Environmental > Terrestrial > Soil > Grasslands ...
CGGCGCCTACCTCGGTGGGCACCTGGCCTACCGGTCGGGCACCGGGTTCAACCACGCCGAGCCGGCGTGGCGCCGGCTGCCGACCAGCTGGCAGCCGGTCGACGAGCTGACCGCGCTGCCGCCGGGAAGGCTGGTGCGCCGGCTCGTCGCGGACGTACCCGTACTGGTGTACCGCGGGCCGCGCAGCGTGCACGTCACGGTTGAGCAGTGCGCACACATGGCCGGGCCGCTGTCGGAAGGCGCGGTGGCCGTGATCGACGACGAGCCGTGCGTGGTGTGCCCGTGGCACGGCAGTACCTACCGGCTGCGCGACGGCGCGGTGCGGCGCGGTCCGGCGACGATGCCGCAGCCGGTGCTGAAGGTACGCATCGTCGACGACCGGGTGGAGGTGCGCCGGCCCTAAGCGGTGACGAACTCGGCCAGCTGGGCCGAGTGCTCCAGCCGGCTGGGTTCGTGGACGTACATCATGTGGCCGGACGGTGTGCGCGACGGCGAAGTACGGGCAGGCGCCGTCGTACCAGCCGGCCGCGATGTGTACCCGCAGGCTCGGATTCGCCCGCAGCACCGTCGCCAACCGCCCGGCCACGTTGACGTGCTGCCCCTCGAACTCCTTGAACGACCACGGCTGTACCCGCTCGGACAGCACCTCGTACGGCAGGTCGTTGGCGTACTTCAGGTCCACCCGCAGGTAGTGGTTGACCGCGGCGGTGTACGGGCCGAGGATCGCCAGGTACGACGGGTCGGCTGACATGCGCTCCTGGCCGTAGTCGACGTCCCAGCCGAGGAAGCGGCCGTCCAGCCGGCCGACGGTACGGCGCCGGTCGCGCAGCAGTTCGGTGAAGAACCGGATGTGCTCGATGCGCAGGTCGACCCGGTCGACGTAATCCTCGCTGACGCCGGCCAGCCGGGCCAGTCGCGCCACCGTCTCCGCACGGTCCACTGTGGACAGTCGGGAACCCTGTGCCAGCGCCCACGGGTACTCCTTGCCGGCAAAGGCTTCCGCCTCGGCGAGCACGGCGTCGAGCGGACGGTCGCCATGCTTTCCGTGGTAGTTCGCGATGGCCGCGTAGGTCGGCAGGAACAGCGGGTGCGGTACGTCGTTGCCGGGGACGAACTCCAGCGTGCCGAGGTCGAGGACGGCGGAGATGAGGATGAGGCCGTTGAGGTACATGCCGTGGCGCTGCTGGAGATGGTCGCTGAGCGCCGCCGCGCGCAACGTGCCGTAGGACTCGCCGCACAGGTACTTCGGCGACAGCCAGCGGCCGTGCCGCGACGTCCACAGCCGGATCACCTCGGCGACCGAGTCGAGGTCGCCCTGGAAGCCGTGGTAATCCTTGGGTTTCTCGCCGGTGACGGCACGCGAGTACCCCGTCGAGACCGGGTCGATGAACACCAGGTCCGAATGCGCCAGCAGGGTCTCCGCGTTGTCCACCAACCGGTACGGCGGCGGCTGTGGTGCGTCGACGTCGCCGCTGAGTACCCGTCGCGGGCCGAGCAGTCCCAGATGCAGCCACACGCTCGACGAGCCGGGGCCGCCGTTGAACGCGAACGTCACCGGCCGGCGGGCCGGGTCGGCACCGTTGAGCGTGTACGCCGTCAGGAAGACCTCGGCCTTCGGCTTGTGCCCCTCGAAGGCGTCGTCGGTGGTCACCTCCTGGCGCAGTACGATCCGCCCGGCCGTCGCCGTGTAGGCCAGTTCCCGGTCGCCGGTCCGCAGCGTGTGCGCGGTGGTCACCAGGTCGTCGACCGGATCCGGCTTCTGCGGCTGCTCCTTCTTCGGCTCCTCGTCAGGCATGCCCCGCAGACTAGCGCGCCCCGGTCCGGCGATTTCAGCTGACGCAGAGGCAGAAAGGGTGCCCGGCGGGGTCGGCGTACACCTCGAAGTCGGCGCCGCCCGGCTGGTGGGCGAACTTCGTGGCGCCCAGCGCCAGCGCCCGTTTCCCGGCCTCGGCCAGATCCTCGACCATGAAGTCGAGGTGGAACTGCATCGAGGAGGACTCGTCCGGCCAGGCCGGCGGGCGGTGGCCGGGCGCCTCCTGGAAGGCCAGCCGGATGTATCCCTCATCGGACAGCGTGACCCAGTCGGCGTCGTGTGCGGTCACCGACCAGCCGGTCAGCTCCCGGTAGAACTCGGCCAGCTTGGCCGGCTCCGGACAGTCAAGGACGACGTTGTGCAGCTTGGCGAACATGTCTCTCCTGTCTCATCCTCGTAGGCGCAGGCCCCGCGGGGTGGCCCGGAAGCCGGCCGCGGCCAGGGCATCGCCCAGCGGCGACTGGTGTACCGGCGCCCCGTCGGCCCGCTCGACCGACAGCGCACCCAGCGCCCCCGCATGTACCGCATCCGCCAGCGCCTTGGCCGCCATGCCCAAGTGCTCCTGACCGTCCACATAGGACAGCAGGGTGCGGCCGCCGCGCTCGACGTACAGGACCAGCTCGCCGTCGACGAGTACCACCAGCGCACCCGCCTTCCTGCCGGCTCGGTGCCCGGCCGTCTTGTCGCCCTCCTCGCCGCCGCTGTCGACGATCCGGTCCGGCCAGGGCAGCGCCGCGCCGTACGGGTTGGCCGGGTCGGTCGCGGCCAGCACGGTCGCGCCCGTGCTCTCCTTCGGGCTGCGCAGCCGGTCGACCGCCCCCGGGACGGCGAACTGCGCCGCACCGAGCCCCTCCACGAAGTACCCGCGCCGGACCGCCCCGCGTTCCTCCAGCGCGGACAGCACCGGGTAGACGCCGGCGAAGCCGCCCGCCGCGCCCTCCGCCAGCACCGCGCCCCGGGTCAGCACGCCGTGCCGGTCGAGCAGTGCGTCGGTCAGCGCGGCGGCCCGGCGGGTGGGGTCGGCGTCGCGCTCGGGCAGCCGGTACCACCGGCCGACACCGGTCGGCGGTCCGGTGCGCGGTGCCAGGGTCGGACTAGGCCGGCCGGGTCGCCGGTACCGGGTGCGGCTCGCGGTCGGCCGGCCCCGGTGCGCGCCGGTGCCGGCCAGCCGGGCGCGCAGCGGAGCAAGCGTGTCACCGGCCACGTGGCCGGCCCAGACCAGATCCCACAACGCTTCCAGCGTGTCGCTCTCGGCCGCGCCCGTCCGCTCCGCCAGGCCGCGGAAGAACAGCGCGTGCCCGCCGTCGAGCGCGTCGAGGATCGCCTCGTGCAGCGGCGTCAGGGCGAGCGTGTCCGCCGGTGATGGCAGCAGCAGCGGCGCGTTGTCGGCGAACGCCAGCGTCACCCAGCCGTCCCCGCCGGTGATGGTGCCGCTGCCGGCCCACAGCACCTCGCCGGACGCGCACAGCTCGTCGAGGTGGGCGGGGGAGTAGTCGGCCACCCGGCCGGGCAGCATGAGCCGCTCCAGCGCGGATGCCGGTACGGCGAGGCCCTGCAACTGCTCGACCGCGGCAGCCACCGCCTCCACGCCCCGGGCGGACGAGCCGACGTGGTGCCAGGCCGGCAGGAACCGGGCCAGCGCGGTCGCGGGTACCGGCTCGATCTCCTTGAGCAGCGCGGCGAGCGACCGGCGGCGTAGCAGCCGCAGGATCTCCGCGTCGCACCACTCGGTGCCCGCGCCGGCCGGGGTGAACTCGCCAGCGGTGACCCGGCCGGTCGCGGCGAGCCGGCGCAGTGGCCGAACCGGGCGGCGCAGGTCGCCGCGGCGAACGGCCCGTGCGTCCGGGCATACCGGCCGATGAGGTCAGCCAGCGGATCCGGCCCGGGTTCGACGAAGGCGGCGGCGAGCCCGACCGGCAACGCGACCCCCAGCGCGTCGCGGTACCGCCCGGCGTCCTCGATGCCGAGCCAGCGCTCCTGTCCCGCCACCCGTACCCGGATCGCCCGCTTGGTCACCTCCAGCGTCTCCAGCCAGTCGACCGGGACGCCCCGCTCCGCAGCCTCCACAGTGGACAGATCGCCGAGGATGCGCAGAACCTCGGCCGCGTCTTCGGCGTCGCGCGGCCGCTTGTCCCCGGTCAGCCACTGCAGCCGCCGCCCGGTCTCCGACACCACCGCCGGATCGAGCAGCTCCCGCAGGTCGGCCCGGCCGAGCAGCTCGCCGAGCAGGGTCGTGTCCAGGGCCAGCGCGGCAGCCCGCCGCTCGGCCAGCGGCGCGTCGCCCTCGTAGAGGAACGCGCCGACGTAGCCGAACAGCAGCGAGCGGGCGAACGGCGACGGCCGCGGCGTCTCCACCTCGACCAGCCGTACCTTGCGCCCGGCCAGGTCGCGCATCAGCCCGACGAGACCGGGCACGTCGAACACGTCCTGCAGGCACTCCCGGGCCGCCTCCAGCGTGATCGGGAAGTCGGCGTACTCCCGGGCCACGTCGAGCAGCTGCGCCGAGCGCTGCCGTTGCTGCCACAGGGGACTGCGCCTGCCCGGGTTGCGCCGGGGCAGCAGCAGCGCCCGGGCGGCGCACTCGCGGAACCGCGCGGCGAACAGCGCCGAGGTGCCCACGGTCTCCTCGACCAGCGCGGAGATCTCCTCCGGTTCGAAGCTGACCAGGTCGGCACCCGGCGGATCACCGGCATCGCTGTCGCTGAGCATGTCGGGCAGCCGGACCACGATCCCGTCGTCGGACGGCATCACCTGCGCGTCCACCCCGTACCGCTCCGCGATGCGCCGCCCGATCGCCAGCGCCCACGGCCCGTTGACCTTCGCGCCGAGCACCGAGTGCACCGCCAGCCGCCAGTCGCCCAGCTCGTCGCGGAACCGCTCGACCAGTACCGTGCGGTCGTCCGGCAGCGCCCGGGTCGCCTCCCGCTGCTCGTACAGGTAGGCGAGCAGGTTGTCGGCCGCCCACTCGTCCAGCCCGGCCCCGGTCAGGCTGCTCCGGGCGGCGTCCGGCGGCGCCTTGACCAGAGCGCGCAGCCGTGCGCCGATCGCCCGGCCCAGCTCGACCGGCCGGCCCAGCGCGTCGCCCTTCCAGAACGGCATCCGGGCCGGGGCACCGGGCGCGGGGGAGACCAGGACCCGGTCAGGGGTGATGTCCTCGATGCGCCACGAGGTCGAGCCGAGCAGGAACACGTCGCCGACCCGGGACTCGTAGACCATCTCCTCGTCCAGCTCGCCGACCCGGGCCGCCCGCGAGGCTCCCGCGAGGAACACGCCGAACAGGCCGCGGTCGGGGATCGTGCCGCCGCTGGTGACGGCCAGCCGCTGCGCGCCCGGCCGGGCGCTGAGCAGGTCGCGGTCGCGGTCCCAGGTCAGCCGCGGGCGCAGTTCGGCGAATGCGGTCGACGGGTACCGGCCGGCGAGCATGTCCAGCGTCGCGTCCAGCGCGGACGACGGCAGGCCGGCGAACGGCGCGGCCCGCCGGACGAGGGCGGCCAGCTCCGGTACCGGCCACGGGTCCATCGCCACCATCGCGACGATCTGCTGGGCGAGGACGTCGAGCGGGTTGCGCGGGTAGCGCAGCTCCTCGATCGCGCCGTCGACCATCCGTTCCGCGACGACCGCGCAGGACACCAGATCGCCGCGGTGCTTGGGGAAGACCACGCCACGCGACACCGCACCGACCTGGTGACCGGCCCGGCCGACCCGCTGCAGCCCGGCGGCCACGCTGGGCGGCGCCTCGACCTGTACCACGAGGTCGACCGCGCCCATGTCGATGCCCAGCTCCAGGCTGCTGGTCGCCACGACGGCCGGCAGCCGGCCGGACTTGAGCAGCTCCTCGGTCTGCTTGCGCTCCTCCTTGGACACCGAGCCGTGGTGCGCGCGAGCGACGATCGGCGGCGCACCGCCGGCCGCACCGGACTCCGCCATGATCTGCGCCGGTGGCGCCGAACCCGGATCGAGGACCCCGCCGCCGCGCTCGTAGGCCAGCTCGTTGAGCCGGGCGCACAGCCGCTCGGCACCCCGGCGCGCGTTGACGAACACGATCGTCGACCGGTGCGCCTGGATCAGGTCCAGTACCCGTTCCTCGACCGCCGGCCAGATCGACGCCGTGTTGTTGACGTCCTCCTGGTCGTGCAGCTCGGTCATGTCGGGTACCGGCACAACCACGCTGATCTCGATCGTCTTGGCGCTCGGCGGCTGGACCACCGCCACCGGGGCGGCCCCGCCGAGGAACCGCGCGGTCTCGTCGATCGGCCGTACCGTCGCCGACAACCCGATCCGCTGCGCCGGCCTCGGCAACAGGGTGTCGAGCCGCTCCAGCGACAGCGCCAGGTGCGCGCCCCGCTTGGTGGCGCACATCGCGTGTACCTCGTCGACGATCACCGTCTCGATGCCCCGCAGCGACTCCCGTGACGCCGAGGTGAGCAGCAGGAACAGCGACTCCGGCGTGGTGATCAGGATGTCCGGCGGGTGCTTCTGGAACGCGCGCCGCTCGTCGGCCGGGGTGTCCCCGGTGCGCATCCCGACGCTGATCTCCGGCGGCGGCAGGCCCAGCCGGTGTGCGGCCTGCCGGATGCCGGTCAGCGGGGCGCGCAGGTTGCGCTCCACGTCGACGGCCAGCGCCTTGAGCGGGCTGACGTAGAGCACCCGGCAGCGCCGGGTCGGGTCGGGGGGTGCGGGCGTGGTCGCGAGCCGGTCCAGCGACCAGAGGAAGGCGGCCAGCGTCTTACCGGAACCGGTCGGCGCGACCACGAGCGCATGCCGGCCCGCCCCGATCGCGGCCCACGCACCGGCCTGCGCGGCGGTGGGCGCGGCGAACGCCGCCTGGAACCAGGCGCGGGTCGCGGATCCGAACTCGTCGAGCACGTGTCCATACTGCCGCGCGGGTACGACAGGAAACGCTGGCGCCGGCTCCGCGGCCGGGTAACGGAACCTCGGCGCAGAACTTGCCCTTGTTGCGAGGTATCGAGTAAGTTCGCCGGAACACATCGGGTGACGTGACAGTCACGATGCGGGAGGTGCGCAGCTGATGACCGAGGGGCGGGAGTCAGAGGTACTCCTCCGGCAGCTGGACCGGCACGTCGCCGATCCCCGCCGCGCGCGGGTACCCGCCGACGCCGAACTGGCCGACAAGCTGGTCGCCGCGCTCCGCCGCCTGATCGACGAGACCGCCGTCGCGAGCGCCGCCGACCGCGCCCAGGTGCGCGCCGCCGTGCACTACGTGGTCCGCCGCCGCGCCCACCGGCCGCTCTCCGAGGACATCCGCGTCGTCAACGACATCCTGCGCCGGCTCGGCCGCGCCGACCTGATCGTGTACCGCACGCACGAACCCGCCTGACGGCACGGCGCACCGGCGTGGCCCGCCGGGACGACGGGCAGGGCTGCAGTGACGGTCATGCACGACGAGATCTTGGACGCCAGTCTCCCCTGCAGGGGGCGTAAGCGTCCAAGATCTCGCAACCGCCGGGCCGTGCGCCGGGCCGTGCGCCGGGCCGCGGCCGGGTTGAGCGCCGGGCTGCGGCCGGGTTGAGCGCAGGTTCCACCCGGGCTCAACCCGTGGGCGGCTCTCCGACGGGGCGCCGCTCCGTAGCGTCATCAGCCATGAACATCGTGCAGATCCTGCTGATCGCCGGTCTCGTCGTACTCGTCATCGTCCGCCGCTTCGCCGGCCAGCCGGTACAGGCGAAGTCGGCCACCGTGCCGCTGGTCCTCACCGTCTGGGGCCTCGTCCAGTTGCGCGGCAGCCACTTCGGCGCCGCCGACGTGGCGTTCCTCGCCGTCGAGGTACTCGTCGCCGTCGGCGTCGGTCTCGCCCGCGGCGCGACCATCCAGCTGTACCACCGCGCCGGCCAGCTCTGGCAGCGGTACCGGTGGACCACGCTCGGCGTCTGGCTCGCCGCCATCGTCGTGCGGATCGGGCTCGTCGTCGGCGGTCACCTGATGGGCGTGCACGTGGTGAACCAGAGCCTCGTGCTCGTGCTCGGGGTCAGCTTCGTCGCCGAGAGCGCGCTGGTGGCCTGGCGGGCCGCCCGCACCGGGGTACCGCTGGCCGCGAGCCGGGACCGGGTGCCTGCGTAACGTGGTCGTCCGTAACGTGGTGGTCGTGCAGCGACAGTGGCCGGACTGGTGGATGACGATCCGCAGTCTGGCCCTGCTCGCTGTCGTGGGGATCGCCGTCGCGGTCACCCCGTCGCGCAACCCGGCCGGGACCGTGCTGGCTCTCGCCGCGGTCGCGGCCGGCTGGCTGACCTGGACGCTGCCGGTCCGGCGAGAACCGGTCCGGCGAGAACCGGTCCGGCCCGACCGTCGGGTGCTCACCGGCCTGCTTCTCGCCGGCGCCGGCGGCATCGTGCTGTGCTACACGAACCCGCGCGGCGTGGCGTTGACGTTCGTGGCCGTGGCCTGCATCCGGGCCGGCACCTACCTGCCGCCGCGCCGGTCGGTCCCGTTCACCGTGGCACTCGCCGCGGCCTTCGACGCCGGCCTGGTGCTGACCGGGGGCGACCGGAAATGGCTCCTCTTCGGGCCGGCCATCCTCGCCGCCTGCGTGGCTGCGGGGATGGTGCGGCGGGCCACGGTACGACTGCAGCACGAAGCCGACGCGGCCCGCGCCGAACAGGCGGCGCTGGCCGAGCGGGCGCGGATCGCCCGGGAGATCCACGACGTCCTCGCGCACACGCTCGCCGCACTCACCGTCCAGCTGGAGACCGCCGACGCGCTGCTCGAAGGTGGGCGCGGGGAGCAGGGGCGGGTGCTGGTGGTACAGGCGGGGCAGCTGGCCCGCGAGGGGATGGCGGAGACGCGACGGGCCATCGGGGCGTTGCGCGGCGAGGCGCTCCCACTGCCCGACCTGCTCGCCGTCCTGTCCAGTGGGTACCCGACCGCCACGCTGACCGTCACCGGCGAGCCCCGCGACCTGGACGCCGACACCGGCCTCGCGCTGTACCGGGCGGCCCAGGAGGCGCTGACCAACGTGCGCAAGCACGCCCCGGGTGCCCCGGTCGAGGTGCACCTCACCTACCGCCCCGGCGACGTGGAGCTCGCCGTCGTCAACGGCCCCGGCGGGGACGGCGGGCGCGCGCCCACCGGCGGCGGGTACGGGCTGACCGGGCTGCGCGAACGGGCGCAGCTGGCCGGCGGCGAGTGCACCGCCGGCCCGCGCGACGGCGGCTGGCGGGTCGGTGTCAGGATCCCCACATGATCCGGGTCGTGGTGGCCGACGACCAGACGGCGGTACGGGAAGGGCTCGCCCTCCTGCTCGACCTGCTCGACGACGTGACCGTGGTCGGTGCGGCGCGCGACGGTGACGAAGCGGTCGCGCTGGTCGCCGCGCACGCGCCCGACGTGGTGCTGATGGACCTGCGGATGCCCGGCTGCGACGGGGTACGGGCGACGGAGCGGATCCGCGCGGACCATCCGGGTACCCGGGTCGTGGTGCTGACCACCTACGCCGAGGACGCCGACATCCTGGCCGCGTTGCGGGCCGGTGCGCTCGGGTACCTGACCAAGGACGCCGACCGCAACCAGATCGCGCAGGCGGTGCGCGGTGCGGCCGCCGGCCAGTCGGTGCTGGATCCGCAGGTGCAGCAACGGCTGCTGGCGGCGGCGACCTCGGCACCGCCACCGGCCCCGGCCGAGGCTCAGGCCCAGGCCAAGGCCCCGGCCGAAGGGGAACTGCCCGACGGGCTGACCGCGCGCGAGGGCGAGGTGCTGGCCCTGATCGCCGAGGGCCTGTCCAACCGCGAGATCGCCAGGCGGCTCTACGTCAGCGAGGCGACCGTGAAGTCGCACATCAACCGGCTGTTCGCCAAGACCGGGGTGCGCGACCGGGCGCAGGCGGTCAACTACGCGTACCGCCACGGGCTAGCCGGGAGGTGAGCCGCGCCTTCGCCGCCGGCCACTCCGCGTCGGTCATGCCGTAGAAGACCGAGTCGCGCCAGGTACCGTCGGCGCGCCGCTTGTGCCGCCGCAGCACCCCTTCCCGGGTGGCGCCCAGCCGCTCGATCGCCGCCTGCGAGCGCAGGTTGAGCACGTCGGTCTGCCACTCGACCCGTACCGCGTCGAGGTGCTCGAACGCCCGCGTCATCAGCAGCAGCTTGGCCTCGGTGTTGATCGCGGTGCGCCACCACCGGCGGCCGAGCACCGTGGAACCGATGTGCACCGAGCGGTTCGCCTCGTCCGGCGGGCAGTACGACGTGGTACCCACGACCTCGCCGGTGGCGGCGGATCGCTGGACCCACGGCACCCGTACCCCGGCCGCGTGCTCGCGCAGCATGTCCGCGATCGTGGCCGCCACGTCGTCGACCGAACCCGGCCGGCCCCGCGGCAGGTACCGGTGCACCTCGGCGTCGTCGAGCGCCGCGAACAGGTCCGCCGCATGGCAGACGTCCAGCGGTTCCAGAACCACGTGGTGACCGCGCAGCACCGCCGGGGACAGCCACGGCGAGCCCGCCGGCCGCAGCGGCTCCGGCGCCGCGACCGCGACGCCCGCGTCCGGCGAAGGCACGCCGCGCACGAGTCCCAGCGGCACGACTCCCGCCCAGTGCGGCAGCGCGTAGTCCTCGGGTTCGTCGGCCACCCCGCCGGCGCGCGCCTTCACCGACACCTCGGACAGCGGGACCGCGAGGATCGCGGTGGCGGCCAGTTCCCGTCCGGACGGCGGCCGGGTTTCCGTCGACCGGCCGGGCACCACCTTGTCCACCAACGCATCCATCGCCTGCCGCCGCTCGGCTTCGTCGGTCACCACGGTCGCGGTCGCGTACACCACCACCGACCGGTAGTTGGCGCTGTGGTGGAACTGCGACCGGGCCAGTACCAGACCGTCCAGCAGCGTCACGGTCAGGCACACCGGACCGCCGCCGCGCAGCGCCAGCATCGGCCCGCTGCCGGTGGAACCGTGCACGTACAGCACGTCGCCGATCCGGGCGAACAGCGTCGGCAGGACCCGCGGCCCGTCCGGCGCGGTGAAGCCGAGATGGCACACATACGCCTCGTCGAGGATCGCGTGCGCGGCCGCGCGGTCGTAGGAGACCCGTTCGGCGAGGCGGTGCGGAGTTGTCCGCTCGGTTGCCAGGTACACGGCGCCTCCTTTGTTCTAGTACAATCTGCAGACTGTGCCAGTACATTATCAGGTCACCGGAAGCACCGCTGCCGCCATCTCCGCCTCCGTCGAGCAGGGGGTGCGCCGGGGTGCGCTGCCGGCCGGGCATCCGTTGCCGCCGGTCCGCGAGCTGGCCGGCAGCCTGGGCGTCAGTCCGGCCACGGTCGCCGCCGCGTACAGGGAACTGCGGCAGCGCGGCATCATCGACACCGCCGGCCGCAACGGCACCCGGATCCGGCCCCGGCCACCGGTCGCGCCGACGCGGATGGGCCGGCGGCCGCCGGTACCCCCTGGGGTGCTGGACCTGTCGGCGGGTGAGCCGGACCCGCGGCTGCTGCCCCACCTGCCGGGCCTCACCCACCGGGCGCCGATCCCTTACCGCGATGCGGGCGTGCTTGCCGAGCTGGCGGAGGCGGCGTCCGCGCGGCTGCGCGCGGACGGCCTGCGCGTGCCGGCGCTGACCGTGACCGGCGGCGCGCTGGACGGCATCGACCGCCTGCTCGCCGCGCACCTGCGGCCCGGCGACCGGGTCGCCGTCGAGGACCCGGGCTGGGCCAACCTGCTCGATCTCGTTGCGGCACAAGGGCTCACGCCGGTGCCGGTCCCGGTCGACGACGACGGGCCGACCGCCGCCGGGCTGCGCGCGGCGCTCGCCGCCGGCGCCAGCGCCGTCGTGGTCACCACCCGCGCGCACAACCCGACCGGCGCGGCCGTGACCGCGACTCGCGCGTCGGCCCTCCGGAGCCTGCTCAGGGGGTACCGTGACCTGCTCGTCATCGAGGACGACCACGCCGCGGAGTTGTCCTCGGTGTCCTTGCACGCCCTCGCCGGCGCGACCGACCGGTGGGCGTTCGTGCGGTCGGTGTCCAAGCCCTACGGCCCGGACCTTCGCCTGGCCGTCCTCGCCGGCGACGAGGCGACCGTGGCGCGCGTCGAGGGCCGGCTGCGCGCCGGCACCGGCTGGGTTTCCACGATCCTGCAACGGCTGGTACTCGCGATGTGGGCTGACGAAACCGTGGCGCGCAAGGTGTCCCGGGCGCGCGACGCCTACAGTTTCCGGCGCGGCGCGCTCGTCATCGCGCTCACTGAGCGGGGCCTCGCGGTGTCCTGCCGCACCGGCATCAACGTGTGGGTACCCGTGCCCGACGAGACCCTCGCCGTCGCCCGCCTGCGCGACCGCGGGTACGCGGTGTCACCCGGCGCGCTGTACCGCATCGCCAGCCCGCCGGCGGTGCGTATCACGGTCGCGCCGCTGGGCCGGTCGGACATCGCGCCCCTGGCCGACGCGGTGGCCGGCGCCGTGCGCGCAACCGCCGGCCTGTCCGCGTAGACCCGTAGGCGATGGGGTAGAAAGGCGGCATGAGCGAGTCCGCAGCGCCTTTCGTACCCGACGGCGCCGACCTCGACCAGCTGCGCGCGGCGGCGGCCACCTGCAAGGGCTGCCACCTGTGGGAGAACGCCACCCAGACGGTGTTCAGCCGGGGCAGCGCCGGCGCCCGGGTGGTCATGGTGGGCGAGCAGCCGGGTGACGTCGAGGACCAGCGCGGCGAGCCGTTCGTCGGACCCGCCGGGGTCCTGCTGCGCCGCGCGGTCGGCGACGCCGGCCTGTCCGCGGACGACATCTACATCACCAACGCGGTCAAGCACTTCAAGTTCCGCCGCCAGGGCAAGCGGCGGATCCACCAGACCCCGGACCGCACCGAGATCATCGCCTGCCGGCCGTGGCTGCTCGCCGAGTTCGCGCAGGTGTCCCCGCGGGTGGTGGTGGCGCTCGGGGCGACCGCGGCCCAGGCGCTGCTCGGGCCGTCGTTCCGGGTCACCAAACAGCGCGGGATACTGCTGCCCTGGCCGGAGTCGGCGTACCACGCGGAAGACTTCGCCCAGGCGGGCGGCTCGGCGAAGGTGATGGCGACCCTGCACCCGTCGGCCATCCTGCGCGCCGACGAC
>Ga0209474_10003958_pt1 | contig 12859 bp, 19 predicted proteins | sample GraSoiAngelo_145_FD_185902 | JGI IMG/M metagenome (GOLD analysis project Ga0209474, IMG submission 185902) | Grasslands soil microbial communities from the Angelo Coastal Reserve, California, USA - 14_1009_05_20cm (SPAdes) (version 2) | ecosystem: Environmental > Terrestrial > Soil > Grasslands...
GGGCGTCGGTCTGCTCCCAGACGGGCCGGAGGAGGTCACAGGCAGCGGCGACGTCGCGCAGGGCGAGGCTGAGGAAGACGCTTTCGGCGTCGTCCTCGTTGCTGGCGGCGATCTGTTCGTCGTAGGCGTGCCCGTGCGCGAGCGCCTTCTGGAAGATGCTCGGGTTGGAGGTGACGCCGACGACGGCGTCCTCATCGACGGCCCTCGCGAGCGCGCCGGATTCGATCAGGTCGCGCGAGAGGTAGTCGATCCAGACGCTCTGGCCGAGCACCGACAGCTGATGCAGGCGCGATTTCATCGCGACCTCCCACCGACCAGCTGGCGCTCAAGCGCACCGCCGGCTATCAACAGCTCGAAGTTCTTCATCGGTTTCCTCCTCCTGGCGCGCCTCGCGCGCGGCTGGGCTCACTTCTTGCCTCACTCGTCTGTGTCGAGAGAGGCCTCGGTCTTACGCGGTGCGCGCAGCCGCGAACGGACGACATGCGAGCGCGCACTTCGCGGGGCGAGGTAAGGACGGACGCCGCCGCGGCACCAACTGACTCACATTCGAACGACAAAAGGAGGAGCAAATGCCGTACGGAGCTGGGTCAACGATGTGCCGACCGGGTTCTTAGTAGCCGTGCACAAGGACATCGGCTGGGGCGGTGATCTTCAGGTGAGGCCAGCCGCACTGCGTACCGACCTCGTCATCCTCACTTGCGCAATCAGCGCCGGCATCCACGGTGCCCTCGTCCGAGACCACTTCCAGGAAGGCACGGGACCCGGGTTCGGCTTCGCCGTCGCGACGGTCCTACTCGCCGTCCTCGCTGTCGTCCTGACCCGAAAGCCGACACAACTCGCGCTTGTCTCAACGACGGCTGTCTTCGTTGGGCTGATCGCCAGCTATGCGCTCGTGCTCACGACCGGGTTCCCCGTACTCCACCCCGAGCCGGAAGCGGTCGACGCGCTCGCCTTCTTCACCAAGGCGGTCGAGGCCGTCGGGCTCGTGCTGGCGGCGAGTCTCCTGCGACGACCATCACTGACGCTCACCGTCCGACAACCGAAAGGAACGCTGACATGAACACGAAACGAGTCTCGCGCCCGCTGCCGATCGCCGTGACGGCACTGGTCGCCTTCTTCAGCGCGCTCGGCGCGCTCGCCGTCTCGAACGGGATGGACATGGCCCAGGCACACGGCAACCAGCCGCAGCACGCGCAAACGCCAATGGCGATGACCATGACCGCCCATCGGTCGCCGATGCTGACAGCGAAGGCGGTCGCGCTGCGCATGGACATGCGCAAGCTTTGGGAAGACCACATCACCTGGACGCGGCTGGCGATCATCAGTCTGACCACCAACTCGCCCGACACCGAAGCGACCGTCGGTCGGCTGCTGCAGAACCAGACGGACATCGGCGACGCCGTCAAACCGTTCTATGGCAACGCCGCCGGCGACCAGTTGACCGCGCTCCTAAAGCAGCACATCCTGATCGCCGCCGACGTGATCGCAGCGGCGAAAGCGGGCGACAGCGCCAAGCTCGCCGACGCTCAGGCCCACTGGGTCGCGAACGCCGACCAGATCGCCGCCGTCCTGCACAACGTCAACCCGCGCAACTGGCCGCTCGGGGAGATGAAAGAGATGATGCACCGCCACCTCGACCTGACGACACAAGAAGCCGTCGCCAGGCTCCAGGGCAACTGGACCGCTGACGTCGCCGCCTACGACAACGTCCACCAGCAGATCCTGCAGATGGCGGACATGCTCTCCGAAGGCATCATCAAGCAGTTCCCGGCACGCTTTCGTTAGCTGCCGGCACCACGCCGACTCTCCCGCCCCGAGGCAAACCGCCTCGGGGCGGACACGTTGTCGGGTCGGTGGCCGGAGTGCGAATCGAAGGTAAGAAACACCGGCCCCGACGTCACCAACTAAACATGCAGACGAAGACGACAGCCGTGCAGGCGCTCGATCAGGTCGTTCGCTGGCGGCGCGAGCAGCTGGTGGGATCCGGTTTCGCACCCGGACTGGCGACCAGAGTCGCCGGGAACACCGATTACGACCTGCACGCGCTGATCGAGCTCGTGGAGCGGGGCTGCCCGCCAGAGCTCGCCGTCCGCATCCTGGCGCCAGTCGAGGAGAAAGGCGCGGCATGAGTGCACGGAACGCGGCTACGGTGGCGCTCGTGGAACCCGTCGGTCCTCTGCCGATGCTCGCACCAGCGCCACCATTGCTCGATCCCGAGTCGCGCGAATGGCTGGAGAGCCTACGCGCGTCAGATGCGACGGGCCAAGAGGCGATCGCACGCCTGCACGCGCTGCTTCTGCGCGCGGCGCGGTTCGAAGTCGCCCGGCGCCGGCCGACGCTGCCGCACCTGCGCGGTGACGAGCTCGAAGACATCGCAACCGAAGCCGCCGACGATGCGCTCATGAGCGTGCTGCGACGCCTCGACGACTTCCGCGGCGCCAGCCGCTTCACCACTTGGGCCTACAAGTTCGCCCTGCTCGAGGCCGCCGTGAAGCTGCGGAAACGAGCCTGGCAGGGACGCGAAGTACCGCTCGAACCCGAAGGCTGGGGCCTGTTCTCGAGCGCGGGCCTCGAGCCCGACGCTGAGGCCGAGCAAAGCGAGCTGCTCAAGACGCTGCAGAGCGCGATCGCCGAGGTTCTGACGCCGCACCAGCGGCGCGTTCTCGTCGCCCTGGCCTTGAACGGCGTCCCGATCGACGTCCTGGCCGAGCGCTTGAACACCAACCGCGGCGCCCTCTACAAGACGTTGCACGACGCGCGGCGAAAGTTGCGCACACACCTACAGGAGCGCGGTCTCGCGCTCGATACCTGGTTGGAGGAGAACTAATGATGGAACGACCCGATCTCAAGCAGGCGCTGGGCCGGCTCCTCGGGCCCGCAGGCCCGGAGGTCGGCTGCGACGAGTGCTTCGAGCAGCTCGATCGTTACGTCGAGCTCGAGCTCGCCGGGCAAGACGCCGACGCGGCGATCCCCGGCCTGCGTGCACACCTCGCCGGTTGCCCCGCCTGCCGTGAGGAGCACGAGAGCCTGCGAGCGCTCGTCGGCGGCGAGCAGGCGCTCTAGCGACGAAGGACCGGCGAGCGTTCGCTCGCTGAGCCGCTGCTCGCTCTAGTGGCCGCCGGAGTCCAGGCTGAAGCGGACGATGCCGCCGGAGAAATCGCTGTCGGCGGCCCAGGCCGAAGCGATCGATACGCCTGCGCCTCGCATGTCGCTCGTCTCCGCTCGATGCCCGTTAGTCGAGTTCACATCAGCGCCCGGCGGCACGACGACAACCGGGCAGGGCGCACGCCTCGAGACCTCAGCCGAGATGCTGCCGAGCAGGGACGAGCGCGGCCCAGTCGACCCGACGACGATCATCGATGCCTTCTCTGCCGTCGCCGCGGCAACGAGCTGGTCGGCTGGATGGCCGATGTCGACGAGCCAGCCGGCGCCGCAGTCCACCTCAGGCGCGCCGGCGGAAATGCGCTCGAGCCGTTCGGCGGTGGCGCTGATCTTCGGTTCGGGCGCACCATCCTCGACGACGGAGATGAAAACCAAACCGAGCCCGAGGTCGCTGCTCAAGCGGCGGGCAACCCGGGCGGCTCCCTTGGCGGACTCCGAGTCGTCGATACCGCAAATGAGTCGACCAGCCATTTGAATCCTCCTTCGTTCGTTTCTTGGAGGTTGTCCCGCTTCGATCGGGACTGCCATCGGGGCGGCAACCCATCTCAGCGACGAATCGCCTCTATGCGCTAGGGCGACGTCCGCGGTTCGATACCAGCGCGCTAATGCAATGCGAGATTGCGCTCAGCGAGTTGCTCGCGCAGCTTGCGGCGTGCGTCGTGCAACGTCTTGTAAAGCGCGCCGCGTGTCGTGTCGAGTCGCTCGGCAAGCACGTCGATCGGGACGCCGTTCAGTGTCAGGGCGATGAGCACGCGCCGCTGGTGCGGGGTCAGCAGCTCACCGATCGCCGTCTGCAACGTCGAGAGCAGTTCGCTCTGCTCCACACGCTCAGCGGGCGCAAGCCCGATGTTCTCGAACAGGTTCCAGGCATCCGGCTCGAGCGGCACCTCGCGGCCCTGCCAGGCACGCTTGCGTAGCTTGACGGCCGTTTCGAGCAGAGCGAACTTGTAGACCCAGGTCGTGAAGCGGCTGTCGCCGCGAAAGTCGTCGAGGCGCGCGAGAACGCTGATCAGCGCATCGCCAGCGGCCTCATGCGCAATGTCTTCAAGCTCGTCACGCAGGTGGGGCAGGCGGCCGCGGCGGCGCGCTGCCTCGAAGCGAGCGGCGCGCAGGAGCAGCGCATGCAGACGGGCGACCGCTTCGTCGCGAGTCGCGCCGTCGGCCCGAAGAGCGCGGAGCCACTCGCGCGAAGCGTCGTCGATCGGGGGCGCGATTGCCGCGGCGAGTGCCGACATCGGCCTCTAGAAGCGGCGCCGGCGTCTTCGCGCCGGGACAGGCTTTGCTCGCCTCCAGACAAGCTGCTTCTTCGCGAGTCCGGCGGCGACCAGCAACAGCGCCGCGCTGAGCACGGCGAGTGCGGACGTGTAGGTCTCGAGAGCTTCCATCAGTGCACCTCCTTGTGATTGGAGGATCGTTGGCACCTAGCCGGGGCGCCATTGGGTCTGGGCCTCATCTATGCGGCTGAGGAGGTTGCTCGCCCCGCAACATTGGGGCCGCGACCCGATGGCTGTCCGAGATGGCTGCCTCCACCATGGGAGTCGGGTGCCAAAGCAACAACGCGCCGGCGCCCAAGCGGCCGACAGCGTTTGCGGCCGAGAGAGGAGCCAACCATGGAACGCGTAGCGATCATCGCGCGCCTGAAGGAAGGAAGTGAGCAGCGCGCCGCCGAGCTCGTCCGAGCCGGCCCTCCCTTCGATCTCGCCGACACCGGCATCGTCCGTCACAGCATCTACATCTCGGCCGGAGAGGCCGTCGACGGACAGCCGCGGGTCGCGCGCGAGCGGTTCGGCTGGCAACTCGATGTGGCCGCCGCCGGCACGGCTCGAGCGGATGAAAGGAGCGAGTCATGGGCCTGATCGTCGTCGGTGTCGACCGCTCGGACGGAGCGAAGGCGGCGCTGCGGTTCGCGCTCGAGGAGGCGCGGCTGCGGCAGGCGACGCTGCGCGTCGTCCACGCCTGGCAGTTCGGCTACATCGGCGCTACCGGTCTTGAGGGGGCGCTTCCCGCTGTCGGCGGGGAGCTGGAGGACTTTCGCCGGGGCGCCGAGGCCGCGCTCGACGAGACCCTGACGGACGTCGGGGCCGAAACAGATGGCGTCGCGATCGAGCGTCGCGTCGACCAGGGTACGGCTGCCGCCGTTCTCGTCGAGGAATCCCGGGGCGCCGACCTGCTCGTCGTCGGCTCGCGCGGGCACGGAGGCTTCGCCCAGTTACTGCTCGGCTCGGTCAGCCAGCAGTGCGCGCAGCACGCGTTCTGCCCGGTCGTGATCGTTCGCGGCACCGCAAAGAACGGAAACGAGGGAGTGAGCTAGATGGAGTATGGAATGATCCTGTTGCGTGTCGTCGCCGGCCTGGCGCTGGCGGCGCACGGGTCGCAGAAGCTGTTCGGATCCTTCGGCGGCAGTGGGCCGGCCGGGACGCGAAAGTTCTTCGCCGGACTCGGCTTCCGGACGCCGCTTGCTATGGCGTTCATCGCCGGTCTCAGCGAACTTGGCGGAGGCCTGCTGTTCGCGTTCGGCCTTCTCACGCCCTTCGCCGCACTCGCGATAACCATAGTGATGCTGAACGCGATCGCCACCGTCCATTGGAAGAAGGGCTTCTTCAACTCTGCCGGTGGCTTCGAGTACAACCTGCTGATCATCGCCGCCGCGCTGGCGATCACCGCCAACGGCCCGGGCCGCTTCTCACTCGACTACGTCGTCGGCTGGGCCGGAGACCTGTCCGGTCCCTGGTTGGCACTCGCGGTCGCCATCGTCGCGGCCGCCCTCGCAACGCTCACGTTGACCGTCGGCCGCGGCTCTCAGGTCCCCGTCTCTACCAAGACATCGACTGCCGTGCCTTCCTGATGACGCGCTCTGCCGTCTTCGAGAGTGACTCCGAACGCCGCGCGCTGCTGTTGCGGATGGGCACCGGCCCGACCGCCTGGTCCTACCTCGACACGTTGGCGCGTGCGGCGCGAATGTTCCGGGAAGAGCTTCATCCCTTGCTCGAGGCACTGCAGCAAGAGGGACTCGTCACTTCGTCGAAAGAGCCTGTCGGCTTTCGCTATCGCCTGACGGAGGAAGGGCGCCGCGTCAGGGTTGGATAAGGCCGCGGCGAACCGCGTAGCGCGTCAGTTCGACGCGGTCGCGCATGCCGAGCTTGTCGAGGATGTTCTGGCGGTGGCGGTCGACCGTCTTGATGCTGATGAACAATGCGTCGGCGATCTCCTTTGAGGTGTGCGCCTCGGCAATCAGCTTCAACACCTCAAGCTCGCGCGGCGTCAGCACGTCGAACTGCTCTTCGCCGCGCCCACCGCGCTCGACGTAGTCGCGCACCAGGGTCGTCACCGCCGACGGATAGAGGTAGGAGTCGCCGCGCATCGCGGCGCGGACGGCGTCGACGATGTCGGTGTCGGCACCGGACTTCAAGACATAGCCGGAGGCTCCGGCCTTGAGCGCCTCGAACAGGAACTGCTCGCTGTCGTGCATCGACAGCATCAGCGTTTTCAGTTCTGGCTTGCGCCTGTGGAGCTCGACGACCGCCTGGATCCCTGTCATCCGCGGCATCGAGACATCGAGGATGGCTAGATCCACATCCTCATTCAGCGCTTTTTCCACCGCCTCGGCGCCGTCCTCGGCCTCGGCGACGACCTCGAGGTCAGGCTTGGCGTCCAGCACCTTCTTCAGGCCGGAGCGGACGATGGCGTGGTCGTCAGCGATCAGGATGCGGGTGACGAGCGGGATCGGCATCAGCTGACGCCCAGCGCGGGGACCGCCTGTGCTGTGGGGACTTCGAGGCGAACCTCGACGCCGCCCTCGGGTCCTTCCTTGATTGCCAGCGCGCCGCCGACGAGGACGGCGCGCTCGCGCATGCTGCGCAGGCCGCCGTGCTCGACCGGCATGTCGGCGAAGCCGCGGCCGTCGTCACTCACACGGAGGACAACGCTGTCGTGGCCGCGCTCGAGAGCGATGGCGACGCGTGTCGCCGCAGCATGTCTGGCGACGTTCGTCAGGCACTCTTGCGCGATCCGGTAGATCGCGAGCTCAATTTCGGGCGCAAGCGTCGGCAACGGGTTCGCGAACTGTCGCTCGACGTGCACGCCTGCGACCCGCGCGAACGACGTCGACAGCTCGGTCAGCGCACTGACAAGGCCGAGATGCTCGAGCATCTCCGGCCTCAGCTCGCTCGAGATGCGCCGCACCTCGTCGAGGGCGTGACGGACCGCTTGGCGGGAGTCATCGAGTTCGCCGCGGTGCTCGGGCGCCGACTCGGCGATCGAATTGAGCTGCAACAGCACGCCCGTGAGCACCTGGCCGACCTCGTCGTGGAGGTCACGGGCGATGCTGACGCGTTCGGCTTCTTGGGCGGCAAGGACTCGCCGGCCGCTTTCGTGCCGTTCGCCCTCGAGGCGGTCGAGCATCCGATTGAACGCAGCGACAACGCGCCCGACCTCATCGGTGCGAACGACCTGCAGACGTTGGCCCGGTCGAAGCAGGTCGACCATCTCCATCCGCTGCGCCAGGCGTCCCAAAGGCGCGAACGCACGTCGCAGCAGGAGCGCGTTCGCCGCGACGGTCACCGCTAGCCCGGTGACGACGATCAATGCCTCCGTCAACGCGATTGGGAAGCTGATCGTCACGGGCGTGACGATCAGCAAGAGCGCGATGACGGTCAGGAGCCCCGCGTTGACCGCGAAGACGCGCCAGAAAAGCGGCAATCGTGTCCGGGTCATACAGCGACGTTAGCGCCGCCCCCCGTTCAGCGCCGCCTCCTCTCCGGGCCGGCGCGTCCGGGGCGGAGCAACCAGCACCGGCACCTGCGTCTCGGTCTCGAGCTCGCCGGCGAGCCTGCTGTCGAGTGAGCGGTGCCACCAGCCCCGCGGGCGAGCACCGACCACGATCACATCGGCTGCCTCCTCCGCGGCGATCTGACCAAAGAGCACGGCCGGCTCGCCGATGGCCACCCGCCGCTCGGCGGTGACCGCGACCCCATGCTGCTCAGCCAGCTGCCTCAGCCGAAGCTCGGCGCCCTGGCGGCTTTGCTTCATCGTGACGCTCTCGTTGCTGTCGTCGCTTCCGACGGCGGTTATCCCGTCGACAGCATGAGCGAGCACCAGGCGAAGTCCCAGTCGTTCGCTCAACTCGACGCCGAGCGCAACTGCGGCCTCACTCTCCTCGGCGTCCGTCACCGCGCAGACCAACGTTCCGCGCATCTCTCCTCCTTTGTGGGTTCCACAGAAAGGGTCGCTGCGCCCGCGGGTAAGACGCCATCGGGGGAGCGCCCGATTTCCGCTACCCGTAAGACGCGTCCAGGCAGCCGACACCAAAGAGGAGTGGGCAGTGTCTCCTTCAACGGGCTCGAGCTCGAGACGGCGCCTGGAGAGGTCATGACGCCGCGGGCGACCAGCGAGCGCCTCGTGGCTGAGGCGTGTGCGCGAATTTCCGGCCGGGCGCGGGTGGCCGACGTCGGAACCGGGAGTGGTGCGATCGCCATCGCCATCGCGGCCAACTGCACGGACGCGCTCGTTTGGGCCACGGACGTCGACGCGCGCGCTGTTGCCCTCGCACGCGCAAATGTTCGGCGACACGGCTTGGACGACCGTGTGTTTGTTCGTCGCGGCGATCTGCTCCAGGCGGTACCGGGACGGCTGGACGTGATCGCGGCGAATCTTCCGTACCTGGGTGCGAGCGCAGCGGCTGACCGCCGCGATCTCCGCGGCGAACCCTTCACCGCAGTCTTCGCACCAGGCGACGGTCTCGACGCCTACCGTCGTCTGGTCACGGTCGCGGCGAAAAAGCTCATGCCCACGGGGACGTTGCTCGTCCAGTTCCACCGGCGCGTCCTGGTTGCGAGGCGGCCACAGCTTGCGGAGCTGCGCAGGACTCTCGAAACCCGCAGCGACGAGCGGGCGGCCTGACTATCGGGTCCGTTCGTACGCCACTTCGCGGACGTACGTCCACGCCGAGCAGACCATTGCCAATCGGCTGAAGCCCCATTCGGCAGGGCCTGGCGCGGAGCTGGTGTTCCGCGGCTCGGCACGAGATGGGGTGCTTCGCCGATGGTCGAGCCTCCGCTCCGTTGACAGGCTGGCAGCAACAGAAAAGGAGGCAACATGCAGAGCTCGATCGTCTGTGGCGTCGACGGCTCGCTTGATTCCCACGCTGCGCTTGCCGTCGCCACCGTACTCGCGGAAAGACTCGGCACGAGACTCGTCTTCGTGCACGTCAGCGACCTCGTGCCGGCTCATACCGCCGCTGGACCGATCGCCGCCATGTCGCGTCCGCCGCCGTTGACGGTAATCGACGGCCTGAAGGACGCGGGCGAACGCTTGGTCGCCGAGATGGCAGAGGCAGCAGGGCTCGAGGAGGTCGAGCAGCGGGTCGTGTCGGGCGTCGCCGCCGAGCGGCTCGCAGACCTGGCGGACGAGGAGGCGGCCGACATGATCGTGGTCGGGTCGCACGGTCGCGGCGCGTTCAAGGCCGCATTCCTCGGCAGCGTCTCAAGCGACCTGATCGGCGTCGCGCGCTGTCCGGTTCTGGTCGTCCCGAAGGGCGTTCGTGAATCCTGACCTCTTCATCACGCTCGCCTTCATTACGCTGGTCGTCTTGGTCGCCCTCGCCGGCGCCTTGTTCGCGCGCTCCGAGCAGCGGCGAAGCAAGGACGGAGATGCGTTGACAGCCGAAATCGGGGCCAGCCCCCAAGGTCCCACCAACCGGCGTCGGGCAAGGTTCGCACCAAATCACGCTCAAATCGGACAAACGACGGGAGGAGACCGGTGAACGACGTGCTGATCACCTGGCGCGTCTCAACGACGGTGCCCGGAGCGCTGCGCGCCGTCAGCTCAAGCGGTCTCGCTGAGCTGAGGTCCACGAGTACTCGTCGACCCCCTCGGTTTCAGGGAGTGCTCGATCAGCCCGGGCATGAGGCCAATTTGCAGGGACTTGCCGCTCAATGACCCGACTCGCCGCGTCCCTCCTTGATCGGGAGGGACCCGGCAGTTCTCAGAAGGAGCCGTTTTGCAGGTACAAGCCCTCTGACGGACTCGAACCGTCGGCCCCCCTCCTTGCGATGTGGCGCGTCGGCGTCCGGATTGCGAGGACAGCGGCATTCGGACGAATCCTCGCCGATGCTTTGCTTCTCTCACCGCCGGGGGCCGAGCTCTTCGACCCACGAGCTGATGAGCTCGGCGGCGGGACGTGGCTGTGCGAAGCGATAGGCCCGCCCGGCCCATAGGTTGACCACGTCGCGGTCGCCGGCAGCACGCGCGGCGGCACGCAGCGGCGCCGTCAGATAGTGCACGTGCGGGTACGCCTTCGGCGCCAATCCTCCGTATTCGCGCATGAATCGGTTGACAATCCCGCGCGCCCGTCGACCGGTGAAGGCACGCGTCAAGTCCGTCGGCGCATCGTCCGAGAAAGCTGCGCGGTGCGCTTCGCTTGTCCCCGCCTCCGGAGTCAACATCAGCGCGGAGCCGACCTGCGCGGCCGACGCTCCGGCAGCGAGAACCGCCGTGATGGTCGCTGGCGTTGCGATTCCGCCGGCGGCAACGAGCGGCTTATCGGTCACGCGTCCGACACGCGCGAGGAGGGGGAGGAGTGGGCTTGGTGCCGTGTCGTTGTCGTCGAACGAGCTTTGGTGGCCGCCGGCTTCAGCTCCTTGGACGACGAGCGCATCGACTCCTGCGGCCGTGGCGTGTGCGGCTTCCGCAGTCGACGTTACGGTGCACCAAACCTCACTCCCGGCCGATCGCACCGCGGCGACCACTTCTGGGTTGGGACATCCGAATGTGAACGAAACGACCGCGGGCCGCACGCGTGCGACCAGTTCGAGCTTTGCCGCCCAGTCGTCGTCGCTCCAGCGCGGCTCGCCCAGCGCAACGCCGTAGCGTTCGGCTTCGATCGCGACGCGCTCCGCATACGCGGCGAGGGCGCGCTCGTCAACCTTGTTCTGTGACGGAACGAAGAGGTTGACGCCGAACGGCCGCTCCGTGCTGGCGCGGACGGCCGCGATGTCATTGGCGACCTCGGCCGCGGTCCTGTAGCCGGCGGCGACGAAGCCGAGGCCGCCGGCTTCGCAGACAGCTGCCGTCAGCGCGGGCGTCGAGGGTCCGCCTGCCAGCGGCGCTCCGACGATCGAAATCTGGGCGAGGACGTCGACGACGGCGAACGATAGGCGTCGCTGGCCAGGTCACCGGCGAGGCTGGTCGCACTTAGGGTGACGGAGTGGCTCGTCTGTATGGCTCGACCGGTGACGGAATCGCGCGCCTCGACGAGAGCAACGGAGCGTGGAATGTCGCGCTCTCGCTCCGCGGCAGCGGCGCTCAATGCCTCGCCGTCGATCCAGACGATGCCGACGTCGCCTACGCCGGGCTCCGCGAGGGAGGCGTCCGGCGGACCGGAGACGGCGGCCGCAGTTGGGTCGACTGCGAGCTGCCGGCGCCGGGGGTCTTCTCGCTTGCGGTAAGTCCGGTCGACGGCGCTGTGTATGCCGGAACCGAACCGAGCGCGCTCTTTCGCAGCGACGATCGCGGTGCGACCTGGCGGGAGCTGAAGGCGCTTTTGGAGCTGCCGTCGCGACCGACGTGGAGCTTCCCGCCGCGCCCATGGACCTCGCACGTGCGCTGGATCGCGCCCAACCCGCACGACGCCGACGTGCTCCTGGTCGGGATCGAGCTCGGCGGGCTCATGCGCTCCGTCGATGGCGGCACTTCTTGGGAGGATCATCGACCCGGCGCACAGCGCGACGTCCACTCACTCGCGTGGCACCCGCGAGTTGAAGGACGCGCCTACGAGGCCGGCGGCGGGGGTGCTGCGTGGAGCGACGACGGTGGCGATACGTGGCACGCGGCGGACCTCGGTCGCGACCGCGACTACACATGGGCCGTGGCGGTCGAGCCCGACGACCCTGCGACTTGGTACGTGTCCGCGAGCACCGGCCCGTTCGCCGCCCACGGCGAGGGAGACCCAGAGGCGCGCATCTACGCCTGGCGCGGCGGCGCGTGGTCAGCGCTCGCAGGAGGGCTTCCCGAGCCGCTCCCGGCGATGCCGTACGCGCTTGTCGCGACCGAGCGTCGCCTGTTCGCTGGCTTTGCCGACGGTCAGCTCTGGGCGAGCGCGGATCGCGGCGAGAGCTGGCACGCTTGCCCGCTCGAAGGCGAGCGTCTTGAGCGGATCAACGCGCTCGTGAACACGGCCGCGTGAGCTCGTTGTTCGCTTGCGTCTCTGCACGCGCACAAAATGGACCTAGCGGCTTCGGCAGCAAAAAACGCACGGCGAGACGGGCACGTGGATATCTGGGTGTTCCAGAAAGTGCTCAATACCCGATCAAGTTGGAGTCGTTGCAAGCGAGCCCGAGCGCGAAACTGGAACGCGTTGCTGGTCTTTTGCAGAGCCCTCTGACGGACTCGAACCGTCGATTCCCTCCTTACCATGAACGTGAGGAGGGGGTCGATTCATGCGGGTTTGTGCGTGTCGCTCGTAGTCGCGCGTCGCCGCGTTTGACGCGCCCGTGCGACCTTGGTGCGACCCGGACTTGGCTGAGCAAAGCACATCTCAAGTGAGAGGAGACTCGCCCGGGCGACGCCTCTAAGCAGGGTGTGGTAGATGGCAAGATCTCCTGAGGAACGAAGTGCAACGGGGGCAGGGAGCGGTGTGCTAGCGGTACGGCTGCACGATGACGGCTTGAAGGTCGAGGAGATCGAGACGCCGTCGCCGGAT
>Ga0209474_10003961_pt1 | contig 12857 bp, 14 predicted proteins | sample GraSoiAngelo_145_FD_185902 | JGI IMG/M metagenome (GOLD analysis project Ga0209474, IMG submission 185902) | Grasslands soil microbial communities from the Angelo Coastal Reserve, California, USA - 14_1009_05_20cm (SPAdes) (version 2) | ecosystem: Environmental > Terrestrial > Soil > Grasslands...
CCGGCAGGTTATAGACCCAGGAATCGCCGCCCATGATGTAGTTGCGGTTGGTCTGTGCCGGGTTGCGGTTGACCAGCGGCCGCGCATAGAGCGGGTGCGTCATGCTGCGGATCTCGTGCTCTATCTGGAACAGCACCTTGCCGCTGTCGAGGTCGACGATGTCCTCAAAGCGGTACTGGCAGCGGTCGCTCTCCTCGGTGATCAGGTCGAGCTTCCGCAGTTTCTTATGCGGTCCGCCGAAATCCTCGACATAGACCTGCAGATGATGGCCGTCGAAGTCCGGCAGTTTCTCGTCGGTTTCGCGGAAGATCAGCTCCTGCTGCGGCCCGACCTTGATATGCGCCGCCTTGCCGCCGCCATTGCCCTTGACCTTGGTCAGAGCGCCGAGGATCTCCTCATAGAAGCGCGCAATCCCTTTGGCCGTGCCGGTCGGGACCGTGAACTCGACATAAGGAATGCCGAGATTGATCTTGCCAAAGCGCTTCTCGTCGGGGCTGTAGAGGCGGAACTTGTTGCCCCACGGGCAGGTCGCCTCGACATAATCATTGTGTTCCTTGTACCCGAACTTGGTGCCCTTGAGCTGCTTCTTCACCGATTGCAGCCTTTCCACCAGAGCGCCGCGGTCGGGGGAGACGATCCCGACGTGACCCCGCACAACCAGCGGCTCTCCGCTCGGCAGGTGGAACTGGCTTTTGCCGACATTGACCCACATGTTGTTCGTGCCGGGGAACAGGTAGGGATCGCGGGTGAAGCCCAGCCCCATCAGATAGAAATCGCTTGCCAGCCCCTGATCCGGGATCTCGACATTGACGTGCTCGAGAGCGGTGACGTTGCCGAGGTTCTCGGCTTTGCGATCGAACGGATTTTTCATCGAGTCCTCCGAAGTTCTCCAATGACCTTAATGCATTGATCATCTGCGCCGGGCGCCTCTAGCAAGGCGCCTGCAGCGTACAGCCTTATCAGAACAGGTTTTCGAAGCGTTCGTCTACCGGAACCCGATACCCGTCGGCCAGCCGGTTGGTCTCGTTGGCCATCCCGACCACGGCGATCAGCTCGGCAAACATCTCCTTGCTCATGCCGAGCCGCTTGGCCGAGGCGCCATGCGAGGCCATGCAATAGCTACAGGAATTGGTCACGCTGACCGCCAGATAGATCAATTCCTTGGTCAACGGATCAAGCGCGCCTGGCGCCATAACCTCCTTGACGCTCTCCCAGGTGCGCCGGAGGGTCGCCGGGTCGTTGGCCAGCGCCTTCCAGAAATTGTTGATCCAGTCGACATTCCGAGTCGCGCGGATGTCCTCGAACACGGCGCGCACTTCCGGGCTGGCGGTGCTCTCATCGATCAGCGGTACGCTCGGCATTGTTTACCTCTCGATACGGGCCCGGCGCAGCTCGCCGGCCAATCGGCCGGCGAGGAACAGGCCGAGCATGCGAAAATCGCTCACCAGCGACCAGATGGGGTGGGAGAACGTTTCGGGCCGGTTGTGCTCGAAGGCGGCATGCGCCAGCCATGCGGGGCCATAGCCGACGAGCGGCGCAGCAACCAGCCAGCGCCAATCGTTCGCCAGCACGGCGCCCGCGACACAGGCCAACGCGCCGGCCGTGCCGAGATAATGCAGGGCGCGGGTCCGGGGATCGGCATGGGCACCGAGATAACGCAGCCAGAATTCGGGATATTTCATCCGATCAAAGCGCCTGGCGGGCTCGGCCGCCGCTTGTAAAGCGCTGGCCGGCATCGTAAGTCAGCAGCCAATCTGATCCCGATCCGCATTCCAACCTGGGGGTCCCGAGATGGGCTTCAAAGTAGCGGTGGTCGGCGCGACCGGCAATGTCGGGCGCGAAATCCTGACCACCCTCGCCGAGCGCAATTTCCCGGCCGATGACGTCGTCGCTCTCGCCTCCTCCGCTTCGGCGGGCCGCGAGGTGTCGTTCGGCGAGGATGATGTGCTCAGGGTGCAGGCGCTCGACACCTACGATTTTCGTGGCGTCGATATCGTCCTGTCGTCGCCCGGCAGCAAGGTCTCGGCAGTCTTTGCTCCGCGTGCAACCAAGGCCGGCGCTGTCGTCATCGACAACACCTCGTGTTTCCGCATGGAGCCCGACGTGCCGCTGGTCGTGCCCGAGGTCAATCCGGAGGCGATCGCTCAGTACCGGAAGCGCGGCATCATCGCTAATCCGAACTGTTCGACGATCCAGATGGTCGTCGCGCTGAAGCCGCTGCACGATCTCGCGCGGATCAAGCGCGTCGTCGTCGCCACCTACCAGTCGGTTTCGGGCGCCGGTCGCGCCGCGATGGACGAGCTGTTCAATCAGACCCGCTCGGTCTACGTCAACGATCCGATCAAGCCGGAACAGCTGACCAAGCAGATCGCGTTCAATGTGATCCCGCACATAGATGTTTTCATGGACGATGGGTCTACCAAGGAAGAATGGAAGATGGCGGGGGAAACCCGCAAAATTCTTGATCCCGACATCGCGGTCAGCGCGACCTGCGTGCGGGTGCCGGTGTTCATCGGGCATGCCGAGGCGGTCAATGTCGAGTTCGAGCAGCCGCTCACCGAAGACAGGGCGCGATCGGCCTTGCGCAACGCGCCAGGCGTGGTCGTCGTCGATCGCCGCGCCGATGAAGGCTACGTCACCCCGGCCGAAGCGGCCGGCGAGGATGCGGTCTATGTCAGCCGGATCCGCCGCGACACGACCGTGCCGCACGGCCTCAACCTATGGGTCGTCTCCGATAATCTGCGCAAAGGCGCGGCATTGAATGCGGTGCAGATCGCCGAGATCCTCGCCTCCGAGCACCTCGGCGGCAAACGCAACACGACGCGCGGCAGACTCGAAGTTGTGCGTGCGAAGTAGGCGCAGGTCTCGGAAACCGAATGCGTCCTTCGACTGCTCCTTGGCTCGCGCTGAGGATGCACGGCGTCTATGCAGTGATGAACGATCTGCCGCCGCCCGATCAGGTAAAGGCCGAGGCGAAGGCCACGACAGCGGTCGAGCGGAAGGACCCGGCCGGGATCATCACGCCGGCGCGCATTCCCGGGCAGGTTCTGCCGCCGGCCGGCGACACGTTTCTCGGCCGGCGCATCACGCCGCTGACCCGGCGCCGTCTCGACAACTTCCGCGCCAACCGCCGCGGCTTCTGGTCGTTGTGGATCTTTCTCGCGCTGTTCGTCGTCACGCTCTTTGCCGAGTTCATCGCAAACGATCGGCCGCTGTTGGTCCAATATGACGGCGCTCTCTATTTTCCGGTCTTTAACGCCTATCCGGAAACCACCTTCGGCGGTTTCCTGCCGAGCGAAGCCGATTACCGCGACCCGGCGGTCACTCAGATGATCAACGAAAAGGGTTGGATCGTCTGGCCGCTGATCCCGTTCGGCTATCGCTCGATCACCGACGCGCCGGGACCCTACCCGGCAGCGCCGTCGCGCACCGACTGGCTCGGCACCGACGATCAGGGCCGCGACGTGCTGGCCCGGCTGATTTACGGCTTCCGCATCTCGGTGCTGTTCGGCCTGGCGCTGACCTTGTTCTCATCGATTATCGGCGTCGCCGCCGGCGCGGTGCAGGGTTATTTCGGCGGCCTCGTCGATCTCGGCTTTCAGCGCTTTATCGAGATCTGGGAAGGGCTGCCGGTCCTCTACCTGTTGATCATTCTCGCGACGATCGTCGAGCCCAATTTCTGGTGGCTGCTGGGTCTGATGCTGCTGTTTTCCTGGACCGGCCTCGTCGCGGTCGTTCGTGCCGAATTCCTGCGCGCGCGCAATTTCGATTACATCCGCGCGGCGCGCGCACTCGGCGTTTCCGATCCGGTCATAATCTTCCGGCATGTTCTGCCCAACGCGACGGTCGCGACGCTGACCTTTCTGCCGTTCATCCTGAACGGTTCGATCACGACATTGACCTCGCTCGATTTTCTCGGCTTCGGCCTGCCGCCGGGCTCGGCGTCATTGGGCGAGCTGTTGGCACAGGGCAAGGCCAACCTGCAGGCCCCGTGGCTCGGCATCACCGCTTTTGTCGTGCTCGCGCTCATGTTGAGCCTGCTGATTTTCATCGGCGAAGCGGTGCGCGACGCATTCGACCCGCGCAAGATCGCCCGATGAGCCCATTCCGTTGCGTCCTAGGAGCGCCGGCGTCCCGCCGGCATGCCGGCCAAATGGATCAAGACTCGGGGCCGGCGGTCCGGGGATCGCGATGAGTCTCCTCGAAATCCGCGATCTCAGCGTTACCTTTGGCGGTTGGCGCGGAGCGCCGGCAGTCGAGGCGGTGAAGCACGCCTCGTTCACCCTTGATCGCGGCGAAACGCTGGCACTGGTCGGCGAAAGCGGCTCCGGGAAATCGGTGACGGCGCTGTCGATCCTGCAGCTGTTGCCGTATCCGGCGGCTGCGCACACGCCGGAGAGCAGCATCCGCTTCGCCGGCGAGGAATTGGTCGGTAGCGCGCCGGCTCGGCTGCGCGAGATCCGCGGCAATCGCATCGCGATGATCTTCCAGGAGCCGATGACCTCGCTGAACCCGCTGCACACGCTGGAAAAGCAGGTGGCGGAAACATTGCTGATCCATAAGCACATGTCGGCCTCCGCGGCGCGGGCGCGCACCCTCGAACTGTTGCGCCTCGTCGGGTTGCGCGACGCCGAGAACCGGCTCGGCGCCTATCCGCACCAATTGTCAGGCGGCCAGCGCCAGCGCGTGATGATCGCGATGGCAATCGCCAATGAGCCCGACATCCTGATCGCCGACGAGCCCACGACAGCGCTGGATGTGACGATCCAGGCGCAGATCCTCGAGCTGATGCGGGATCTGAAAGACCGCCTCGGGATGGCGCTGCTGCTGATCACGCATGATCTGTCGATCGTCCGCCATATGGCAGAGCGGGTCTGTGTGATGACCCGGGGCGAGATCGTTGAGAGCGGGCCGACGGCCGACATTTTCGCTCGCCCGCAGCATCCCTACACGCAGCGCCTGTTGGCGGCCGAGCCGAAAGGACGAGTGCCGCCGGCCGATGCCACGGCGCCGGTGCTGATCGAAGGCGACGACGTCAAGGTGTGGTTTCCGATCCGCCGCGGCCTGTTTCGCCGGGTCAAAGGTTATGTGAAGGCGGTCGACGGTGTGTCGCTTCAGGTGCGCGCCGGCTCGACCTTGGGCGTCGTCGGCGAGAGCGGCTCGGGCAAGACGACGCTCGGTCTCGCGCTGTTGCGGCTGCTCGACGCCCAAGGGGAGATGGGGGGCGGCATCCGTTTTGCCGGGCACGACATTGCGCATGAGGGACAGCGGCGGCTGCGGCCGTTGCGGCGCGAAATGCAGGTGGTCTTCCAGGACCCCTATTCGAGTCTGTCGCCGCGCCTGTCGATCGCGCAGATCGTCGGCGAAGGGCTGCGTGTCCACAATCTCACCGCGACCGAGGCGGAGCGGCGGCAATTGATCGAGGAGACCCTTGCCGAAGTCGGGCTCGACCCGGCTGCGGCCGAGCGCTACCCGCATGAATTCTCCGGCGGCCAGCGCCAGCGCGTCGCGATCGCCCGCGCCCTGGTGCTGAAGCCGCGTTTTCTCGTGCTCGACGAGCCGACCTCGGCGCTCGACATGTCGGTGCAGGCGCAGATCGTCGATCTGCTGCGCGAGTTACAGGCGCGCTACGGGCTCGCCTATCTGTTTATCAGCCACGACCTCAAGGTCGTGCGCGCGCTGTCGCACGAGATCCTCGTCATGAAGGATGGCGAGATCGTCGAAGCGGGGAGCACCGAGCGCGTCATGACCGCGCCCGAGCACCCCTATACCCGCGCGCTGATGGCCGCCGCCTTCGACCTCGCCGCCGTTCCGGCGTAATCAGGTGTCACGCACCGGATCAGGGATTCGGGTATGCGGTGATAAACCTTGGGTTTGCACTAGGCGGCTCGATAAGCCAGACCGAAATGATACACGGATTTCGGCCGTCCGGCGTTGCCAACGCACAGCTGACCTCGAACAGCTCGCCAAACGGGCCGCTTCTTCGGTCCGTGACCGGATTGCGTAACGGATGATCCAGAAGCGCTTTTTTCAGTTCGGCCCAATTTGCCAGAGAGAAGCCAAACGAGGCGAAGAACACCGCCTTGGCGGCGCCGATCGGATGAGCGGTATTCAGCAGATATTGTGTGATTTTCGCATCAGCCAGGGTGGCATGCGCCGCCCTTGGGAGCGGGCTCATGCCGGCTGAATGTCTTCAGCGCTAACCGTGACCGTACACGGGAACGGCTCCGAAAACTCAATCTCGTAATGCTCGCCGTCGCGATAGACGTGCACCACCGTCCCAATGCCGCCTTCCGGCACCACGCCGCCTTTGCATGCAACCGAACGCTTGAGAGCGACAATGCTGAGTTCGGGAATGCTGCGGCTAGTTCCGCGCCTTGTTTTCGGACGTTCGGCTTCCGCCATTGCCGGCTCCTCGTTGTTGGCTCCCAGGACCCGTTGCCGACTAGCTGTACCGGGTACCGCGCGGCGCGGTCAACGTCGACACTAAAAACGCCACATTCCTATGTCATCGTTTGCATGATCCCAGATGGCAACCGGCACAACAGCGACAGGCAGCGGCGAATTTGCTGTAAATCGGCACGCCACAAAATTACGGAGCCGTTCGAAACCGAGGCGGCGCGCGGGGTTCGCCGGCCAGGCAAAACGAATGCGCGAATTTTTGCTGCAGATTTCCTGCAGATGCAGCAAACGCTCCGACCTGGCTCAACGGCAGGTTGTGCCGGCCTACGCTACCGCTCCAGCACGACGTCGACGCGCCGCTCGGCGACGCTCGGATCGCCGGAGCCGGTCTGGCCGATCGGCACCTGCCGCAGCATCGCCGGGCTCACCCCGTCGGCCCTGAGCTCGTCGGCCACCACCTGGCTGCGCATCTCGGCGAGCCGCCGGTTTGCCTCCGGGGAGCCAGTGGCGCTGGCGCGCGCTTCGATCCGGAGCATGCGGGTGCCGGTCTCACGCGCTTGCCGCGCCGCGTCGGCGAGAACGGTGCGCGCCGCCGGTGTCAGATTGGCGCTGAACTCGTTGAAATAGACGAGAAATCGGCCGTTGTCGGCGGACACTGGCACGCAGCCGGCGAGCAACGAGAGCAGCAGCGCGCCGGACAAGTTGGCTCTGATGCCGGTCATGAAGGACAATCGCAATAGTTGCGTCTGGGCTCCCAGCGTAGCCGATCGCGTTCGCCGGCACCATCGAGATCGCGACGCACTTGCCGACTGGCGGCGGGTCGTGGAACTCTGCCCTCAGAGCGTCACCGAGAGATCCTAGGGAGGCGATATGCGCGTCGTCATCGTTGGTCAGCAGGCATTCGGTAAATCGGTTCTGGAGGCCTTCGTCGCGCGCGGCGATACGATCGCCGGCGTCTTCGCCGCACCCGAAAAACCAGGCTCGCGGCCCGATCCGTTGGTGGTCGCCGCTGAGGAAAGAAAGCTGCCGGTGCACCGCTTCCCGAAATACTCCGCACCGGAAGCGCTGGACGCGCTGAAGGCCTGCAATGCCGATATCGGGGTCATGGCTTATGTGCTGCTGTTCGCGCCGCCGGAATTCTGCGCCATCCCGAAGCATGGCATGATCCAATTCCATCCGTCGCTGTTGCCGCTGCATCGTGGCCCGGCCGCGATCCCATGGGCGATCATCCGCGGCCGCAGCGAGACCGGGCTGACGATCTTCCGCCCGACCCCGGGACTCGACGAAGGACCAATCATTCTGCAGAAGCGGATCCCGATCGGGCCGAATGACACCGCCGCTTCCCTCTATTTCGACAAGATCTTCCCGCTCGGGGTCGAGGCGCTGTTGCAGGCCGCCGATCTGGTCACCGCCGGCCGTGCCACCGAATGGACCCAGGACGAGAAAGAGGCGACCTATGAGGGCTGGGTGCGCGAGGCCGAGGCGCGCATCAACTGGGCCAACCACGTCGACTTCGTCTACGATTTGATCCGCGGCTGCAACCCGGCGCCGGGCGCCTGGACGACCTTCGGGGAGCAGAAGCTCTATCTATTCGACGCGAAGAAGATCATGGCGCCGACCTTCGGCTCAGTGCGCGGCAAGAAACTCGGTGAGGTCGTGTCCGCCGGCCCCGATGGCCTCCGCATCCACGCCCAGGGCGGCTTTATCGAGGTGTCGCGCCTGCGTCTCGGCGACGGCGCCAAGGTCAAATTTTCCGAGATCAATCTGCCGGTCGGCACGATTTTGGGCGCACCGTCACCCAAGCCGGACGCCTAAATCCCTCTGTCATACCGTGCCGGTTAATTTCCGGAGCGGGGGCTTTCGGTGCGAACGAGGGCAATCCGCGGGAGCCGACCCACATTCATGTTGAACGCGGCGAATACCAGGCCAAGTTTTGGCTTCGGCCAGAGATATCGATTGCGTACAACGATGGCTTTAACGCCAGGGTGTTGCGCGAGCTCTTGAGGCTGGTCGAGGCAAACCGTGAGCGCATCCAAAAAGGTTGGGATGACTTCTTTCGTGAAGGCGACCGGAGTTAGGTTTGACGACGACAATATGTGGGTCGAGTTGTCGGACGGGCGCACCCTCGGTGTGCCCCTCGCCTGGTTTCCTCGGCTTTTACACGCGACGCCGAAGGAACGAAAAGCATGCCGCATCAGCAGCCGTGGCCTTCACTGGGAAGCGTTGGATGAGGATATATTAATCGCCGGTCTGCTGGCGGGGCAGGGCGATCAAACTCGCCGCTTTCCGAAAGCTGCCGAGTGACGTCGTTGCACGGGCCTGCGCGCCGATGACGGGACTCTACCGGTCAGTGAAAGCGCGGCTTGACCTCTTCGCAGAGGAGGCGCAGCGCGTTGACCACCCGCTCCTGCGGGATTTTGCCGCCGCAGTTCAGTTCGGCGAGGATGCCGTCGAGACCGATCTCGTCCTCGACCTCGCGCAGCCGCGCCGTGAAGCCGTCGGGATCGTCGACCAGAAGCTGGGTGGCGAGCGCCTCGTCATAGGTCAGCGCCTCGAGCCGCTCGACCCGGCGCAGCCGCTCCACCGCGATATCGCCGCCGGCGCGGCGCGCTGAATCGCGCCCTAGTTCGGCCTGGTACTGGAAAAAACCCATGATGCTGTCGCGGGCCTCGACGCGGGCGCGCTCGCGGGTTTCGGCGAGATAGGCCGGAACGCGCAGGAAAACCTGGCCACGGCCGGGATGCCCCGCCGCCGCATACGCGTCGCGATAGGCCTTGATGTGCCCGGCGAGTTGCGTGAACGGCCCCTGTCGGACCGCGACAAAGATCGGCAGACCGAGCCGGCCGATCTGCGGAAACGTCTCCGGGGTTGCCGCCGCCATGCGCAATTCCGGATAGGGCTGCTGGTACGGCTTCGGGGTTACCGAGACGTTGTTGAAGCTGTGGTACTTGCCCTCATACGAAAAGCTCGGCTGGGTCCAGGCGCGCTTCAGGATGTCCAGGGTTTCGGCAAAGCGCTCGCGGCTCTCGCCGTAGGAGATGCCGTAATCCTCATAGGTGCGTACGACGCCGCTGCGGCCGATGCCGTAGATCAGCCGGCCATGGCTGATCTGGTCAACGGTAGCGGCTTCCTCGGCGAGGCGTAGCGGATGCGACAGGGGCAGCACCTGCACTGCGATGCCGATTTTGACCCGGCTGGTGCGCGCACCGATCGCGCTCGCCAGCATCATTGGCGCCGATAACACCGAGCGCTCGGGGGCGCCGTGCAATTCGGCGAGCCAGACCGCGTCGAGACCGTATTCCTCGGCCGCCTCGACCTCGGCGAGCGCCTGGTCGAAGGCGGCGCTTTCGCGCCCGTTGCCGACCGGCGGGAATTCCATAAAGCTGCCGAATTCCATCCCTGGACCTCCCGAGAGCTGTTGCGGCATCATTGTGAAGCGGATCGGGCGGCGCAAGCAACGCGTTGTCCGGTCAGCAATGCAGGCCGGGGATGGGCGCGATTCTGCCGGCTTACACTCATTGCGATAGATCGCTAGCGGAGGGTCTGAGATGCGTTTCCAGCGGATTGCGATACCGGCCGTTCTCGCCGCCGGGCTTGCCGCCCTGCCGGTTTCGGCCGCAAAAGCGCAGCCCTATTACCCTTACCCGTATCCCTGCAATCCGTTTCCGCTGTTCTGGCCATTCTGTGCGGCGGCCGCGGTTATCGGCGGTGTGGGCGCGATCGTCACCGCGCCGTTCCGCGGCGCATTCTACCCCTATTATCCCGGCTACTATTACGGCTCGCCCGCGGTGCCCTAGGTATGCGCCGGTCTATTCCATCCCGAGCTACTCCCAGCCGGCCTACACTGCGCCGGGCTATTCGCCGCCGGCTGCTGCAAGCCCGCCGCCTCCCGCGCCGCGCTGATCCGCATCGCCTGATCGCGCTGGCGCCGCAGCCGGCGCCGCCGCTACAATCGCGCCTCAGCCAAGCCGGAGGAGGCGCCGATGCGGATTCACAACCTTTATACCGATGCCCAGGGCCAATCGCATTTTCGCGACATCGAGGTCGAATGGGTCGAGGAGAGCCGCGCCGGCAAGCTGTCGAAGCGGCTGCCCGCTGCCGGCATCATCTTCCGCGAGGTGCAGCCGGATTACGATCTCGACTGGCACCCGGCGCCGCGCCGGCAATACATCATCAATCTCGATGCCGGGGTGCAGATCACTGCGAGCGACGGCGAGGCGCGGGTGATCGGCGCCGGTGAAGTGATCCTGGTCGAGGACACCACCGGCAAGGGGCACCTGTCGAAGGCGGTCGAGGGCAAGATCCGCCACTGCATCTTTGTTCCCGTCGAATAGCACGGGACCGCGATCGATAATCCGAGTTTTGGGAGGACAGACATGGCACGCGACGGCTACCTGATCATGGATAGCGATCTTCACATGATGGAGCCCGACGATTTATGGGCGCGCTATCTCGACGAGCCCTACCGCCAGAACCCGCCGCGCTTCTTCGGCGCGCATCAGGCGAAGCTCGGGGAGAACAAAGACGACAAGGGCAACGCCGACAACATCATGGGCATGGAGATCCAGGGGCTGGCGATCCCGGCGCATGCCGGGCAGACCGGCGCCACGGTGTCGAGCCGCGAACTGCGCCGCCGCAGCCGCGCCCGCCACCCGCACTTCCAGGTGGCGCGGGCGCGCGGCTTCGATGCCTCCTCGACGCTGACCGCGATGGACATCGAGGGCATCGACGTCGCGGTCATGTACGGCACGCGCGGCCGCCAGGTGCTGTGCCATGACGATCTGAAGCCCGACTACGCCGCCGCTTTGGCGCGCGCCTACAACAACTGGGCCGCGGATTACTGCAAGACCGACCCGCAACGTCTCAAATTCGCCGCCCAGGTCGCGATGCACGATGTGTCCAGCGCTGTCGAGGAAGCGCGACGCTGCGTCACCGAACTCGGCGCGGTGGCCGTGGTCGGCACCCCAAACCCGGTCAACGGCCAGCTTCTGCATGATGAGGCCTGCGAGCCGCTATGGGAGCTCCTGGAGGAGCTCGATGTGCCGATCGGCTTCCACCCGACCGGCAACACCGCGCTGAAGGATGATGCCGGGCGGCGCTTTGTCGGCCACGCCAATTTCCATCCGATCGCGCATGCGATCCGCAATCCGGTCGAATTGATGGGGGCGATCGCCAGCATGACGACCGGCGGCATCATGGAGCGCCATCCGAAATTGCGTGCCGCCTTTCTCGAAGGCACCGCCGGTTGGCTCTACTGGTGGCTGTGGCGCTTGGACGACCAGTGGGAGAAGTTCGGCCCGGGCTGCGAGCGCTCGCTGTCAATGCTGCCGAGCGAGTATTTCCGCCGGCAATGCTATATCGCACTCGATGTGGACGAGGAGCCGGCGGTAGACGTCGTCAACCAGATGGGTGCGGAGTATTTCGTCGTGTCGAGCGACTACCCGCATTCCGACGGCGCCTTCCCCGAGGCGATCGAGCAATTCCTCGGGCTGCCGCTCAAAGACGAGCAGCGCCGCAAGATCCTGTGGGACAATTGCGCGCGGCTCTACAAGATCGAAACGCCCGCCGCCCCCCTGACCCGGCAGGCGCCGCAGCAGGTCACCGCGGCGGAGTAACGCCACTCGCTGTCATTGCGAGGAGCGCAGCGACGAAGCAATCCCCATCGGATTAGCCAAGCCGGCGGGAGATTGCTTCGCTGCGCTCGCAATGACAGCTATTGCCGGCCCGAGAGCCGTCACATCCCCAAAATCGAGCCGGTCATGGAGCGGGGGTCGCGGCGCGGCCAGCGGCCGCTCTCGACCTGGTGGAAGAAATCGGCGAGCGCCTGATTGAACAGATCGGGTTCCTCGATATTGAGCGCGTGCCCGGTATTCGGGAAAAGCACGAGTGCGGCGGTGGGGATCAGCCGCTTCATCAGTATGCCCGGGTCGAGGCAGGGATCGTCCTCATCACCGCTGGCGATCAGGGTCGGCACCTCGAGCCGCTTCATCTGATCGGTCAATTCCCATAATGACGGCCGGCGTCCTTGCACGCCGCGCATCGTATTGGCCGCGCCTTTCGAGGAATGCTCAGCGAGCTGCGCAAGGAATTCGGCGTAGCCGCGCGGATCCTTGTTCAAATACTGCACCCGGGTGGGACCGGCGCCGTACGTCTTGCTGACCTCGACCATCCCCTTGCTTTCGATCTGCGCCGCGGTGCGGGCGGTCTCCTCCTGGAATTGCTGCCGCTTTTCGGGCTGCGCACCATAGCCGCACCCGGCGACGACGAGCGAGCTGGCGCGGTCAGAATAGGCAAAGCCGAAATGCAGCACGGCAAACCCGCCCATCGAAATGCCGACGATATGCGCCTTCGCGAGCCCCAGCCCGGCGAGCACGTCCCGGATGTCGTCGCGCGCCCGTTCCTGCGAATAGCGCGTCCAATCCTCCGGCACGTCGGAGGGCGGGTAGCCGCGCGCG
>Ga0209474_10003962_pt1 | contig 12856 bp, 9 predicted proteins | sample GraSoiAngelo_145_FD_185902 | JGI IMG/M metagenome (GOLD analysis project Ga0209474, IMG submission 185902) | Grasslands soil microbial communities from the Angelo Coastal Reserve, California, USA - 14_1009_05_20cm (SPAdes) (version 2) | ecosystem: Environmental > Terrestrial > Soil > Grasslands ...
GCCGACGCCGAAGAAGCACATCGACGTGCTGGCGGTCTGCTCGAGCTCCACGGCGCAGCGCTCGATATGGGCGCTGAGCGTCTCGCCGGAAGTGCCGTACTCGAAGGGGACTCGGAAGGCGATGACGCGCGAGCCGTCGATCGATTCCCAGGCGAACGTCCGGGCGGGGAGCTTGCGCTCGTGCGGCTGCGGGCGCATGAAGACGTAGGAGCTCAAGCCGCTCTTGAGAAGGATTTGTGGCAGGGAAGAGGGGTGCCCGAAGCTATCGACGTTATAGCCCACCGTCGCGGTCTGGCCGAACTGCGCCTTGAAATAGGTCTGGCCGAGCAACGCCTGCCGAACCAGCGCTTCGCCGCCCGGAATGTTGCAATCCGGCTCGACCCACCATCCGCCGACCAGGTGCCAGCGGCCTTCCGCGACCCGCGCTCGGATCTCCTCGAACATCGCCGGATCGTTGTGCTGGATCCATTCGTAGTAGGCCGCCGAGCTTGCTGAGAACTGGAACTGCGGATACTCCCCCATCCGGTCCAGCGCCGAGCGGAAGGTGGCCTTGACTGCGGCAAAGCCCTCCCAGCAGGGCCAGAGCCAGGCGACGTCGAGGTGGGCGTTGCCGATCAGGTGCAGCCGCTTGCGCCGGCGTTGCAGCTCATCGACGCGAAGCGCGCTCAAACCAGATCGACCAGCGCCTCGACCAGCTGGCCGAGCCGTCGCGAGCCCACGGTGAGGTCAACGGCAACCCGCGCTCGATGCGCGGCGACGCCCGCCGGCGCGATCAGCTTGAACGCCACCGAGCTTCGTGCGCCGGATGCGAGAAAGATCCGTTCGGTCCCCGGCTCGATCAACCAACCCGCTGGCGCCGCGATGCTGATCAGCATCTCCTGCGCGGTCCGAGCCGGGTTGCGAAGATCAACCGTCAGCTCGAACGGATGGCCGGCCGCCGCCTGCACGCGATAGGGATGCACCTCGGCCACCGGTCCGTGGGCTTCGAGGTCGAGCTCGTCGAGCGGCAGCAGCTCGCGGTGGATGGCGTGTAGTGCCTTCCCCCGGCGGGCGATCTGCTCGAGGGTGTCCATTCCGACCGCCAGCGGCTGCCAGTGACCGCTCAGGAGCAGTTCCGGGTTGATCGCGCGATACAGCTCGGCGCTCTTCTCGTAGTCGTCGATCTCGAAGCCGCCGGCGTACACGTAATTGAGGCCAAGTCCATCGGCATGACCCATTTGGTCGCCGATAAAGAGCACGTGGGTGGCATCGACCACGGTTTCGATCGCGGCCGCGTATCGGGTGTGTCCTGGTTGCTCGTGAAGCGTCAGCTGATATTCGTGCCAGGTGATCGGCTTGCGGAGCGGCACGCGTCGATCGACCGCAATCGGGTCGTACCACAGGCAGGGGAGGTCGTACCGATCCGGTTGCTCCAGGACGTCGGCAAAGCTGTCGGGCGCCCAGATTTGCGTCCCTTCGACCTCTCGCAGCAGGTTGCAGCCGGCCACGTGGTCATCGTGGTAATGCGTGGGGATGACGACCTCGACCGCGCCGACGCCGAAGTCCCGTTTCACGGTGTCGATCGTGTACAGCCACGGGCGCCGTGAGGCGCGGTCGCTGCCGGCGGCGAGCCCGCGAGTGAAGTCGTAGCCGAAATCGATCAGCAACGCGTTCCCGCTCTTCGAGAGCAAGACGTAGGAGGTCGCATGGCTGGTCCGATTGCGCAGCAAATGCGGCAAGACCTGTTCGTACGGGCTGGCGCGACGCGCGGCGATGGCGCTGTCTTCCCCGCGGAGGTCGAGAAGCCGTTCGAGCCGCGCAACCAGCAAATCCATGGCGTCGTCCGGTCCGTCGATGGCGTCGCCATGCGAGGGCAGCAGCAGGTCCGGGCGCCGGTCCTTGAGATCGAGGAGCGAGGCGATGCTGGCGGCCACGCCTTCGGCGTCGTTGTAGCTCCACTGGGTCGAGGCCAGCGACCACACCTTTCCCGGTGCTGCGATCAGGTCCCCGGTGAATGCCACCCGCTTGCCATCCAGCTCACTGAGGAGGCTGATCGAGCCCACCGTATGGCCCGGGGTTGGAATCACTCGCAGGGTGTGATCGCCCGCATGGACCGTGGCGTAATCCGCCAGCGTGCCCGAAACCGGGACGTCCTCGAGCAGCGAGAAGCGATCCTGGCGGTTGTTGTAGTTGTTGGCGATTGGCCGAGCCTGCCAGTGTGCGCTCACCTGGCTGAACAGATCCTGCTCGACGAGCGGGACCCAGATGCGGACCCCGGCTTCAACCGCTCGCTGCAGGCCCTGAACCTGGTCGCGGTGGTGGTGCGTGACGTAGACGTCGGTGATGCGGTCGATGCCGACCGTGCTCAACTCATCGAGCACGTCACCGGCGCCGAAGTCGATCGCGATCGCCTCGTTGCCGCTGCGCAGCAGGTAGACGTTGCAGGTGTCCTCGAACACCAGGATGTGCTCGGTAACTGGACGAACGAGGGACTGAGGCTCGGGTAGCGGGCGCGCAATTTCGATCACGGCCATTGGCAACTGTGTCACGGCAGCCGCGGCCGCGATGTCACCCGCCGGTAACGGCTCGGTACAGTCGCGGCATAAGTTGAGGTCGGGGGCAAGGGCCCCCACAACATCAAGGGCTTTCGGCTGCTTTCCAGACTTTGGCGATCGCGGCATAATCTCCCTCTTCAAACGACTCGCGGCTCAGGTCGACGTGGCTGGCGTAATACAGCGATGGCACGCCGAGGCGCCCCTGGATGCCGAGATAGCTCCGCCAGGTGGCGCGGTCAGGCATCTGCCAGTTGTCGGAATCGATGAGCAGGTCGGGGCAGGCCGCTTGCGCGACCCGGGCTCGATGGAGCATCTGCGGCAGCACCGCCTGCCCGGTATTGACGTCGTTGAGACGGATCATGTCGGTGACGGTCCGGAAATAGGGATTGGGGGTATGCGTGATGATCAGCGCGTCGGGCTTCGCCCGCTTTGCCTCGCTGTAGATGATCGCGAGCAACTGGTAGAGCAGCTCCGCGCCCCAGGCATCGCCGTGATGAGAGAGGCCGGGCCCGCTCGGGGTCCGCGCCGTGAAATCGATCTTGAATCCATCGGCATCGAGGCCGTCGGGACCGAGCAACGACGCAACGATCTGCCGCAGTCGCGACTCGTACGCCGGGTTGCTCGGATCGACGCCGACCGGCTGGCCGCTGGCATCGCATACGGTCAGGGCCGGGTCGAGCCCCTGGGCATCCCAGGCCTTCCACCAGAGCAGGACATGCTGTCCCGCCTGATGCCGGCGCGCGATCCAGCCCTTCATGTCGGGCCACTTGGCGGGATCGACCTCGCTGGTTCCATAGGCGGCCTGCCAGCGGTCGTCGATGATGATCGTGCCCGGCGTGACCCCGCGGGCGGCAAGGTGGTCGAGGAAGCCGTCGTAGTGTTCCTGGGTCGCGAAGGCGTCCGCAGGCTGGTTGACCAGCAGGCCGAGGTGGGACTGCGCGCCCCAGCCACAAAAGATCGGTCGTCGCCACCAGCTCGGGCGAATTCGCTCCAGCGCGGGCGGAACGAGATCGGCCGCCTCGAGCCACTGGACGTACTGGCGAATTCCTTGATATGGATCGGCAGCCTCAAAGCTGAACAGGATCGCCGGCGATCGCCATCGTCCGTCGACCCGTTGCTGACCTTCATAGTCGAGGCGGAGGGAGAAGCCGTCTTCGAGCGGATCGAACGAGAAGCTCGTGAAGTGGTGCTCACCCGGCGCGACCGCCAGCCCGATCGTCAACCAGGGACCGTCCGAAATGCTGGTCAACTCCGTCGGGGGCGGATTGAGCGAGGCGCCAAAACAGAAGGGCGGCGGGGTGAAAAACCAGTGGCGCAAGCCCGGAAGGCTGGTCCCAACGACATCGACCGCCGCCGGCACGTCGGCCGCGATGCAGCGGCGCTCGAGCTCCGATGGCTCGGGATTGAAGAGGCTGCGGAAATGATGGGCGCTGCGATAGAAACCCGTGCCGCGACGCGGGTCCCCGCTGTAATGGCTGCCGAACAGCCGGCACTCATTGATGTATCCGCTGCCTTCCACTTCGACGGAGGCGTGGAAGGCGTCCTCGAAGCAGTCGATCACCAGCCGTTTTGCCGACCAGGCGCTCGACGACAAGGCGATGGTTAGGCGTGAGCCCTGGGCGACCTGCGTGATTGCGGGTTTGCCGATGCGCGTGGTGCTGTCCCTCTCGTCACGGCGGTCGATCGCGGCCCCCAGAAACAGGTCGGCCCAGCGCCGCCCGGCCGCATCATCAACATGAAGGAAGAGGGGATCGTCACCCAGCGAGAGCGAGTACGCTTTCGCGCGAATCCGGAGGTGGTCGGGCTTAGCTTCCCCGGGGACGCAGTTCAGGACGATCTCCGGGGCCACGATAGCACGTGCAAAAATCGAAGTCGGTACAACGTGGCTGTAACTGCATGAGGCCGTTGCGCCTGTCGCCCAACACCTTTCACCGTTTCTACCGAGGCGGGTCGGGGATCGCCGAGTTCCGCGGCATCCCGCTCAGCGATCCCTACACCCCGGAAGATTGGGTGGGGTCGACCGTTTCGACGTTCGGCTGCGATGGCCCCGGCCTGTCGCGTCTCGAGGACGGCCGCCGGCTGCGCGATGCCATTCATGAGGATCCCGAGGCCTTCCTGGGGCCGGCCCATGTCGCCAGGTTCGGCGCCGACCCGGCGCTGCTGGTCAAGCTCCTCGATCCGGATCAGCGGCTGCCGGTGCACTGCCATCCGGATCGCGCCTTCGCGAAACGGCATCTGGGACTGCGCTACGGGAAGACGGAAGCCTGGATCGTGATCGCCACCCGAACCGCCGACCCCACGGTCTACCTCGGATTTCGCGGACCGATCGACCGCCAGGGATTGGCCGCGTGGGTCGATCGGCAGGAAGCCGACCGACTCCTCGCCGCCGTCAATCCAATCACCGTAAAAGCCGGTGACACTGTGTTCGTCCCGGCGGGCATCCCGCACGCCGTCGGCCCGGGCATCCTGATCGTCGAGCTGCAGGAACCAACCGACCTCTCGGTGCTGATGGAGTGGAAGGGCCTGGACATCGACGGTCGAACCGACGGACATCTGGGGCTGGGATTCGAGCGGGCCCTGGATAGCGTCGATCGTTCGGCCTGGACGTCGGGGCGCCTTAGCGGGCTGATCAATGCGGGAACGAACGGCTCGCTGTTTCCGCAAGCCGCCGAGCCCTTTTTCCGCGCCGAGCGGCTGAGGGGGGAGGCGGAGCTGGAGGCGGGGTTCGCGATCCTGGTGGCGATCGCCGGAGAAGGGAGACTCCGAACCGCGAGCGGCGGATCGCTCGACCTGAAGCAAGGCGACACCATCCTGGTCCCGTTCGGCGCTGGCAACTCCTGGCTCGAGGGGAGCCTTGTCTCCATCCGTTGCCGGCCCGCACTCCTGGCGCCGGCCTAGCTGCACCGTCCCACTGCAAGAAATGCCGCGCGGCTGCTACTATACGCTTAGAGCCTATGCCTTACGCTCACAGCGAAAATTCCGATTCGGTTCGAGCCGCGCTGGGCGGCGTCATCAGGCGTCACCGCGAAGACGCCGAGCGTTCGTTGGCCGGACTGGCCGCCGAAGCCGACATCTCCACCGCCTACCTTTCGGAGGTCGAGCGCGGCCTGAAAGACATCTCGAGCGAGAAGCTGGTCGCCATCGCGCGCGCGCTGGACATGGCGGTCGCGGACGTTTACCTCGAGGTGGCTCAGCATCTCGGAAGCCGGGAGGCGATGCAGCAGTCCCGGAGCTGGCCTGACGATCCCCGGGCCCAACTGAAGATCGCGACCGCCAGCCTACGCCCGCATGCGCTGCGCAGCGTTGCCGATTTCAGCCTCTACCTCGCGACCACCCAGGCGACGCCCGCCAAGCGGCGGATCGGATTCACCGTCGACCGATAAGGAGGAGTGTCATGGCCTTGATCCCGAACGTCATCGAAACCACATCCCGAGGCGAGCGCGCCTACGACATTTACTCGCGCTTGCTGCGAGACCGCATCATCTTCATCGGCAATCCGATCGACGACGATATCGCCAACCTGGTGATCGCCCAGCTGCTCTTCCTCGACAGCGAAGACCCGGACAAAGAGATCAGCATTTACATCAACAGCCCGGGCGGTTCCCTGTCCGCCGGGCTGGCCATCTACGACACGATGCGCTACGTCCATCCGCCGGTCAGCACCCTCTGCACCGGGCTGGCGGCGAGCGCTGCGTCGCTGATCTTGGCCGGCGGCAATCCGGGCAAGCGCTTCTCGCTGCCGAATTGCACCATCGTCCTGCACCAGCCGAGCGGCGGCATGCAGGGCCCGGCACAAGCGACCGACATCGAAATCCACGCGCGCGAGATCCTGCGGCTGCGCGAAATCGTGATCGAGATCTACGCGCAGCACACCGGCCGTCCCAAGGAACAGGTCGAACGGGACATCGAGCGCGACTTCTTCATGACGCCGCCACAGGCGAAGGCCTACGGGCTGATCGACGCGATCATCGAGCCCGCGATCAAGACGATGCCAGCCGGCGTCTCCCCGAACGGGCACAGCGCTACCATCAAGTAGCTGCTGACCAACCCGCTGCGTTCGGGGGATGACGTGCAAACGCAGACCCGAGGGTACCTCGACTACTCGGGGCGCGATGATACCTTGAGCGGCGGGGTCAAGCTGATTCCGATCGAGACGCCGAAAGGGACCTTCCGCGTCTGGACGAAGCGGATCGGCAACAACCCGAGGCAACGGCTCCTGCTCTTGCACGGCGGGCCAGGTGGCACCCACGAATACTTCGAGGCCTTCGACAGCTTCCTGCCAAACGCCGGCGTCGAATACATCTACTACGACCAGCTGGGCTCCGCTTACAGCGACCAGCCCAAAGACGCCGACCTCTGGGAGCTACCCAGGTTCGTCGAAGAGCTCGAACAGGTCCGCCAGGCGCTCGACCTCGATCGCGCCAACTTCTATCTGCTCGGCCACTCGTGGGGCGGCATTCTCGCCCTCGAGTACGCGCTCACGTACCAGCAGCATCTCAAGGGGCTGATCATCTCGAACATGATGGCGAGCTGCCCCGCGTACAACGCCTACGCGCACGACGTGCTGATGCCGGCGATGGACCAGGCCGCCCTCGCCGAGGTCAAGCGGCTCGAGGCGGCCAAGGATGCCGACAACCCTCGCTACATGGAACTCCTGATGCCGATGCATTACGAGCAGCACGTCCTGCGGATGCCGGCCGACCAGTGGCCCGATCCGGTCAACCGTCTGTTGAAGCACCTTAATCAGACGGTCTATACGTTGATGCAGGGACCGAGTGAGCTGGGCCTCAGCGGCAGGCTTCTGGAATGGGACCGAACCGCGGATTTACCAAAGCTCGCCGTGCCGACGCTGACGATCGGCGCGACCTACGACACGATGGACCCGAAACACATGGAATGGATGGCGGGCCGGGTGCAGCATGGCCGCTTCCTCCTCTGTCCACGAGGCAGCCATCTGGCGATGTACGACGACCAGGCGACCTATATCGAGGGTCTGATCGGGTTCATCGCCGACGTCGACGCTGGCAGGTTTTAGGCACCGGGACGTCCGTTAGGATGGCCGCGCGATGTCTTCCGCCGATTGGTGGCGCCATGGCGTCATCTACCAGGTCTATCCGCGCTCGTTCCAGGACTCGAACGGCGACGGGGTCGGCGACCTGCGCGGCGTCATCAACCGTCTCGATTATCTGCAATGGCTCGGCATCGACGCCATCTGGCTGACGCCGATCACCGTGTCGCCCGACAAGGACATGGGCTACGACGTCGCCGACTATTGCAAGGTGCAGTCCCTCTTCGGCGACCTCACGGCCGTCGATACCCTGATCCGAGAAGCCGACCGGCGCAACATCAAGGTGGTGCTCGACATCGTGCCCAATCACACCAGCGATCAACATCCCTGGTTTGTCGATGCCCGCTCGTCGAGGGGAGCGCACCACCGGGACTGGTACGTCTGGGCGGATCCCAAGCCGGATGGGAGCCCACCGAACAACTGGCTCAGCGTATTCGGCGGGGGCGCCTGGACGTTGGACCCTCCAACAGGGCAGTACTACCTGCACAACTTTCTGGCCGAGCAGCCGGATCTGAACTGGTGGAATCCGGAGGTCCGCGATGCGTTCGACGACATCTATCGGTTCTGGTTCGACCGCGGCGTCGCCGGCTTTCGCATCGATGTCGCCCACGGCATCGTGAAGGACCGCGAGCTCCGTGACAACCCGGTCGCGACCGACGAGGATCCACCGCACGTCCGTGAGCACGGCCAGCGCAACGTCTACAACATGGAGCGCCCCGAGGTCCACGACGTGCTGCGCCATTGGCGGCAGCTGGCGGACCGCTATCAGCCGCCACGAATCCTGCTGGGTGAGACCTACGTGCTCGACGTTCGGACCATGGGTCGCTTTTACGGCACGGGCGACGAGCTACACCTCGCCTTCAACTTCACCTATATTCACGCGCCCTTCTCCGCAGCGGCGCTCGCCGAGGTGGTCGCCGAAAGCGAGCTCGTCATTCCGGATGTCGGTTGGCCGGTGTGGACCGTTTCCAACCACGACGTCTCCCGGGTGATGTCCCGCTGGTGTGCGGATGATGAGCGAAAGGTGCGTTGCGCCCTGCTCAGCCTGCTGACATTGCGGGGGACGCCCGTGCTCTACTACGGCGACGAAATTGGCATGGCGGATACCTCGATTCGAAAAGAGGATCTTCAGGACCCGGTCGGCAAGCGTCGGTGGCCGCTGCCCGGTCGCGATCCCGTTCGCACGCCGATGCCATGGCGACCAGGCGGCGGCGGGGGCTTTACCGACCCTGGTGTCAAGCCGTGGCTTCCTCTCGGTGACGTTGACCGGCGCAACGTCGACGATCAACGGCGCGATTCCGGCTCGACGCTCTCGTTTGTCCGTGACGTGATCGCGTTACGAAAAGGGTCAGCCGAGCTTCGATCCGGTGCCTATCACCAGCTGCCCTCACCAGCTGACACCTGGGTATGGCGCCGTGGCAGCCAGACAACGGTTGCTCTGAACCTCTCAGGCAAACCGGTCCACATCCCGGGCCTACGCGGGAGAGTCGACATCGCGACCAGCCGCCGGCGAGAAGGGGAGCCGGTGCAAGGCGAGCTGTCGCTCGACGCCTGGGAGGGGGCCGTGTGTTCCTCGGGATCGACGTAGGGACCAGTTCGCTCAAGGCGCTGGTGCTGGACGTCGACGGCACGATCGTCGGCAGCGGCCAGTCCTCATATCCGATGGCCCAGCCCCGTCCCGGCTGGGCCGAAGCCGATCCGCAGGATTGGTGGAAGGCCGCCGCACCGGCGGTCGCGGAAGCCGCCGGCCCCCACGCTGCCGAGATCGCCGCCGTTGGTCTGTCCGGCCAGATGCACGGGGTGGTGCTCTGCGACGACACCGCGGAGGTCATCCGCCCCGCCATCCTCTGGGCTGACGGCCGGAGCACCCGCGAGCTCGAAGCCTACAGCGAGCTCAGCAGTTCGTTGCGGCGATCGCTGGGCAATCCGCCGGCCACCGGCATGGCGGGCCCGACCCTTCTCTGGCTCCGGAATCATGAGCGCCAGCACTATCGCCGGGCGCAATGGGCGCTCCAGCCAAAAGACTGGCTGCGGCTCCGCCTCGTGGACGAAGCGGCGACCGATCCGAGCGACGCCTCGGGGACGCTGCTGTATGACCTCGAGGCTGAGTACTGGGCGAAGGATGTCATCGAGGCCCTCGATCTTCGGCTCGATTTTCTGGCTCCCATCCGCGAGTCGGCGGAGATTTGCGGGATTCTGGAGCGCGACGCGGCCGCGCACCTTGGGGTGCGCCCCAACCTGCCGGTCGTCTGCGGCGCCGCGGACACGGCGGCCGCCGCGCTCGCCGGTGGCCTGCTCGACCCCGGCCCGGTGCAAGTGACGATCGGGAGCGGCGCCCAGGCGGTTGCCCCGCGTGACCGCCTCGCGATCGATGCCACCGGTCGAACCCATCTCTATCGCGCCGCCGCCCCGGACCGCTGGTATGGCATGGCGGCGATGCAAAACGCGGGTCTCGCGCTGGAATGGGTGCGTACGACCCTCGACGTCACCTGGGCCGAGCTGTACAACGAGGCGTTCAGCGTGCCGGCGGCCGCCGACGGCCTGCTGTTTCTCCCATACCTCACCGGCGAGCGCACGCCCTATTTCGACGCGACGGCAAGAGGCGCCTGGGTTGGTCTGCAGCTGGTGCACACTCGCGGGCACATGCTGCGTGCCGCGCTCGAGGGGGTGGCGTTCTCGATCCGTCAGGGTTTGGAGGCCCTGCTCGCCACCGGCGTGCCGGCCAACCAGCTGCGGCTCGCCGGGGGAGGATCCTTCGATCAACGATGGCGCCAGCTCCTCGCCGACGTCTTCGAGCAACCCCTCTTCGCCACGCCGACCACGGCGGTGTCTGCCCTCGGTGCCGCGCTCCTGGCCGGTGTCGGTTTCGGTGCCTGGCCCGACGCCCAGCAAGTGGCGTCGCTAACTGCGCCGCCAATTCAGGTTGCCGCCCCCGGCGACGCGGCGCCCGTCTACGACGAGGCATTTGGGCGATTTCGCCAGCTCTACCTGCCGCTCAGCGCGGCCCTACGCTGAGTTACCGGCCAGACTTCTTCGCCAACAGGCGTTCGGCAAGCTCGCGCGTGACCGAGAGGATCGTGTCGATGTCGCGTTCGGTCGTCCGCCAGTTGGAGATGGCCGGGCGAAACGCCACCTTGCCCGCATACAGCGTGGTGCCGAAGTAGACGCGGCCGTCCGCAATGATGGCTGCGCCAAGCCGTCGATTTAGCTCATCCAGCTCGCTTTCGCTTATGCCTTGCGGCCGGTGGCGAAAACAGACGACGTTGAGTCGTGGCTCTGCCAGGAGCTCGAAATCGGAAGACTCTCGAATTTGGCGGCCAAGACGCGCCGCGAGCGCCAGATGCCGTTCGACCATCGTTCGATAGCCGGCGCGCCCATAGGCGGCGAGCGTCGCCCAGACGGCCAGCCCACGAGCCCGGCGCGACATCTCCGGCCCGAGGTAAAGGAAGTCCGGGCGCTCGGCGTGCGTCGCCGGAAAATACGGGGCGCCCATCCCAAACACCGAGCTCAACAGTCGTCCGTCGCGGACAAACGCAAAGCCACAGTCATAGGGGACATTGAGCCATTTGTGTCCGTCCGCGATCACCGAATCCGCCAGCTCGACGCCCGCCGCCAGGTCTGCGACCGCCGGGGATAGCCTGGCGAACAATCCAAACGCGCCGTCGACATGAAGCCAGGCGTGGTAACGATGGGCCAGCTCGGCCATCGCCTCGATCGGATCGAAGCCACCGGCATTCACCTCTCCGGCCGTCGCGATGACGATCGCCGGGGCACCATCGAGCGCCTCGAGGCGATGCTCGAGGCCCGGGAGATCGATCCGCCCGCCCGCATCCCCCGCCAGCACCTCCACCGTCGAATGGCCGATGCCCAGCATGCTCAGCGCCTTCCGGGCGCTGGCATGGATGAAGCCGCTGCTCACCACCGGGACGGCAGGGAGGCCGCTCAGGCCTCGCGCCCCGACGTCGAGGGCGTGCTGCTCGCCCCACCACTGTCGAGCGGCGGCCAGCGCGGTGAAGTTCGACATGGTCGCGCCGGTGGTCAGCACGCCGCTCCAGTCGGAGGGTAGCTGGAACAGCGCCTTCAGCCAGGTGATGGCGACTTGCTCGAGTCGCGAACCCAGTGGAGAACTGACCCACAGCCCGGCGTTGTTGTCGAGCACTGATGCCAGCCAGTCGGCCGCGAGCGCCGCGGGCGTTGCGCCGCCGGTGACGAAATGAAAGAAGCGCGGCCCGGCGGAATTGACGGCAGCCTCGACCCCATCCGTGAGGAGGCGATGAATCGTTTGCAGCGCGCCCTCGCCTTGCTCGGGGAGCTCGCCGCCGAAGCGGCCGGCGGCCTGGTCGCGCATCGCGTCGCCGCCGGCTGGACGGTCATCGAGGTCGGCGACATACCGTTGGGCCGCGGCAGCGACCTCGGCAAGCAAGCTGCTCAGGCCCTCACGCTCCAGAAACGGGTCGGCCATGTTGCCCTCAAGCCTACGGCCAACCCGGCGCGGGTCTGAACGCAAGTTCGTCGGACCGGTTCGAGATGCGCCATAAGATAAGTGCCGATGAAGCTGATCTCGTTCAGATCGGGCGCCGCCGATCGCCTGCGAGTCGCCTTCCTCCTGACCGCCCTGGTGCTGGTGGTGGAAGTCGGCGGCGGGCTCTGGGCGCACAGCCTCGCGCTCCTCAGCGACGCAGGGCACGTCGTCACCGATCTGTTGGTGCTGGCGCTGTCCAGCTTTGCTCGCCCAGCGAGCGCCCGCCGGACCTTCGGGTATCACCGGGTCGGCATCCTGGTCGCGCTGCTGAATGCCCTCCTCCTGGGCGCGATCGTGGTCGGCATCGTCCTCGAGGCAGCCCATCGGTTGCAACACCCGGGTTCGATTCGCGGTCTGTTGATGGCCGCCGCAGCCCTGCTCGGCCTCGTGATCTCGCTGCTGATCGCCCGCCTCCTGCAGCCGATGCAAGGCGACCTGGTGGTGCGCAGCGCGCTGATGCACATCTGGGGTGATGCCTGGGCCGCCGCTGGCATCGTGGTCGGTGGCGTGCTGATTGCGATCAGTGGCTGGCTGGGGATCGATCCGCTGCTGAGCCTGGCGATCGCGCAGGACGACGAGCCCGAGATGCAGCGCGTGCTGGCCGAAGTCAAGAAGGTCGAGGGCGAGGCCTCGATGTCGAAGGAGCACCTGCTCGAGCTCTACCGCCAGATCAAGGACGGCGAGCGCTCCACCGGCCAGGCCAAGCGCGAGATGATCGAGGCCAACGTGCGC
>Ga0209474_10003963_pt1 | contig 12856 bp, 8 predicted proteins | sample GraSoiAngelo_145_FD_185902 | JGI IMG/M metagenome (GOLD analysis project Ga0209474, IMG submission 185902) | Grasslands soil microbial communities from the Angelo Coastal Reserve, California, USA - 14_1009_05_20cm (SPAdes) (version 2) | ecosystem: Environmental > Terrestrial > Soil > Grasslands ...
GGCTGACGAAAGACCTCGGCATCGAGCCGCCGCAGAAGGTCCGGGTGGAGATCTACGACTCCGCCAGGTCGCTCGCGCGCGTCTCGCCACTGACCATCGATCAGATCAAGAACTCGGGGACCATCGCGCTCTGCAAGTACAGCCGGCTGATGGTGACGAGCCCGAAGGCGCTCTTGCGCGGCTATCCCTGGTTGGACACCGTCTCGCACGAGTTCGTGCACTACCTGGTGACGCAGAAGGGGCGGAACACCGTGCCCATCTGGCTGCAGGAAGGCCTGGCCAAGTTCCTGGAGACGCGCTGGCGCGGAGCGCCGGGGATGGCCGTGGACGACATGTCGATTTCGCTCCTCCAGGATGCCGCGAAGAAGGACAAGCTGATCCCGTTCGCGAAGATGCATCCGTCGATCGCCATGCTCCCGACGCAGGAACAGGCGGCGCTGGCGTTCGCGGAGGTCGAAGCCGCGATCCGGCTGCTGTACCAGCGCGGCGGGCAAGCCGCCTTGACCGAGCTGGTGTCCGCGATGGCTTCGGGGATGACGGACGAGCAGGCCGTGGCCCAAGCCTACGGCAAGAGCTTCGAGGAGTTCGAGGCGGACTGGCGGGCGGAGCTGAGGAAGCCCCGCGCGAAGGCGGTCTCGCAGAAGGCGGTGCGGCCCTCGGTGGCAAAGAAGCTGGTCTTCAAGGAGGACGCCAAGGGCAGGGCGGAGCCGCCACCCCTGGACGCCGCCGCCGCGGAGGCGCCGCCGGATCAGGAGGGAAAGCGCGCCGCGCGCCTGGGCGAGATCTTCTACGCGCGCAGGCGCTGGGCGGCAGCCGTGAAGGAGTACGCCCGCGCGCGCCAGCGGGTAGCGCGGGAGGTGCCGCTCATCGCCCGCCGCTATGCGTTCGCGCAGATCCAGCTGGGGCGCTTCCCGGAAGCCGAAGAGGCGCTGCGCAGTGCCGTGGAGCGCGATCCGGACGACGAGGCGGCGCAGGCGCTGTACGGCCGCGTGCTCCTCAAGCGCGGGGCGCTGGACAAAGCGCGCGTGGCGCTCGACAACGGGATCGCGGTGGACCCCTTCGACCCCGACCTGCACGCGACGTACGTGGAGGTGGCGAAGGGACTCAAGGATCCGGCGCTGGAGGAACGGGAGCGCAAGGCGGTGGCGCTCGCGGCAGGGGACGCACATCATGAGTGAGCTCGCAATCGACGGAGCGCTGGGTTCTGCCTCGGACGCGGAGCTGATCGACGAGCTCGCCCGCGCCCGCGGACGCATCGCCCACGAGATCGCGAAGAGGGTCGTCGGCCAGGAGGCGGTGATCGAGCAGCTCCTCGTCGCGCTCTTCTCGCGCGGCCACTGCCTGTTCGTCGGCGTGCCCGGACTGGCGAAGACCCTGCTCATCTCGACGCTGGCGGAGGCGCTCTCCCTCACCTTCAACCGCATCCAGTTCACGCCCGACCTGATGCCGAGCGACATCACCGGCACCGACGTGCTGGAGGAGGACCACACCACCGGACGGCGCGCATTCCGCTTCGTGTCGGGGCCGGTATTCGCACACGTGCTTCTGGCGGACGAGATCAACCGCACCCCTCCGAAGACGCAGGCCGCACTGCTGCAGGCGATGCAGGAGCACCGGGTGACGGCGGGCGGGCACACCTATCCCTTGGAGGAGCCGTTCCTGGTGTTTGCCACGCAAAATCCGATCGAGCAGGAGGGGACCTATCCGCTGCCGGAGGCCCAGCTCGACCGATTCATGTTCATGGTGGACGTCGGATACCCGAGCGCCGAGGAAGAGGTGCAGATCGTGCGCGCGACGACCTCGGGGAACCAGCCGCAGGTGGAGAAGGTGCTCTCGCCCCAGCAGATCCGCCTGCTCCAGGATTTGATCCTCCGGGTGCCGGCCGCCGAGCACGTGATCCGGTACGCAGTCGATCTGGTGCGCCGCACCCGGCCGCATGAGAACGCAGGCAAGCACGTGAAGGACCACGTCAGCTGGGGCGCGGGCCCCCGCGCCTCGCAGGCACTCATCCTCGCGGCCAAGGCGCGCGCGGCGCTTCAGGGACGCCCGGCCGCTGACGTGCAGGACGTGCGCGCGCTGGCGGAGCCGGTCCTGCGCCACCGCGTGCTGACGAACTTCCACGCCGAGGCGGAAGGGGTGGACTCACGCCGCGTGATCGCGGAGCTCTTGCGCGAGACGAAAGCGTGACGCCCGCGCAACCGCTCTTGCCGGCCTTGCTCGCGCGGCTCGGCCCGCTCCAGGTCACGGCGCGCAAGGTGATGGAAGGCGTGCTCACCGGGCTGCACAAGAGCCCCCACCACGGTCAGTCCGTGGAGTTCTCCGAGCACAAGGAATACGCGCCGGGCGACGAGATCCGCCACATCGACTGGCGGGCGTTTGCCAAGCTCGACAAGTACTACGTCAAGCGCTTCGAGATGGAGACGAACCTGCGCGCGCTCTTGGTGGTCGACGCGAGCGGCAGCATGGCGTACGGGCGCGGCGCGATGACCAAGCTCCAGTACGCCGCCATCTGCGCCGGCGCGCTCGCGTACCTGCTCTCGCGGCAGGGCGACCAGGTGGGCCTGTGCATCGCGGGGGACGGGGGCACCTGGGAGGGAGTGCGCGAGTTCCTCCCCTTCGCTTCCTCGCCGACCCACGTGCAGGAGCTGCTCAAGATTCTCGACGGCTCGCAGGGGCGCGGTGCGACGCTCCTGCCGGCGGCGCTCGACTTCGCCGCCGAGAAAGCCGGCCGGCGCGCGCTGATGATCGTCCTCACCGATCTGTTCGATGCTACCGATCGCAGCATTCCTGCGCTGAAGATGCTGCGCTCCCGCCGGCACGACGTGCTCCTCCTGCAGACGCTCGATCGCGAGGAGCTGGATTTCCCGTTCGACGACCCGACCCGGTTTCTCTCCATGGAGGACGACCGCTCCATCGAGGCCCAGCCGCGGCAGATCCGCGAGAGCTACCTGGCCGAAATGCGGCGTTTCCTGGAGACCACGCGCAAGGAGCTGGCGCGCGCGGACGTGGAGGTCGAGCAGATCGCCACCGATGCGGCTCCCGACCGGGTCCTGCTCAAGCTGCTCGCCCGCCGGGAGGCGGCTTAAGGGACACCCGTGCTCCAATTCGCCCATCCCGCCTACCTCTGGGGACTGCTCGCGATCGCGTTGCCGATCCTGGTGCACCTCTTCAACCAGCGGCGGCCCCGCCCGCTCAGCTTCGGAGCGATCGAATTCGTGCTGCGCTCGCACCGGCAGAAGGCGCGCAGGCTGCGGCTCCGGCAGATCCTGCTGCTCGCGCTGCGCTGCTTGTTGATCGCGGCCGTGGCGCTCGCGCTGGCGCGTCCCTCGATCAAGCCTCGCGGGGTGCAGGCGGCACAATCCTCAGGGCCGCAGGCGACTGCGCTGGTGCTCGATGCCTCGCTCTCGATGCGCTACCGGATGGGGTCGAAGACGCTCTTCGAGAAAGCGCGAAGCGAGGCACTCGCGGCGCTCGATCGCCTGGGCCCGGACGAGCCGGCGGCGGCGGGCCTCTGCGCCGGTCCGGCCGGGTTCAGCGGCGGAGGAATCGGGGCCCCTTCGTTCGATCGCCTGGCGGTGCGCCGCATGCTGCAGTCGGCGCAGCCGACTTATCTGATGTCGGACATGACCAGCTGCTTGGCGGCAGCGGCGAAGGCGCTCGGGGAAAGCCCGGTCGCCGGCAAGCGCATCATCGCCTTCAGCGATCTGGCGGCGCACTCGATCCGGCTGGATGCGCCGCCGCCGCTGGTTCCGCCGCCCGCCACCGCCCCGCCGGGCGCGCAGGCGATCCGTCCGAACGTCGTCCTGGTCGATGCGGCGCGGGGGAGCGAGCTGCCAAACGCGGCAGTGATCGCGACCGTTGTCCGGCCGTCCGCCTCGTTGGGACCGCGGGGGTATGAGGTAGTCGTGACCGTGGCCAATTCCAGCGGACAACTCGTTTCGGGGTTGCAGGTCTCGCTCAAGGTCGGCGCGCACACGGTCGCGAAAGGGTTCGTCGACGTTCCCCCGCGCGGCACCGCAAAGAAGACGCTCGGCGCCGTGTTGCCCGCCGGAGTGGTCACCGGACGCGTGGAGCTGACCCGCGAAGAGGCGCAGGGTCTCGACGAGGATGACGGCCAGGACTTCGTGGTGCACGTCCCGCGCGACGTGAAGGCGCTGATCGTGGACGGTGCCCCCTCCAGCCTGCGGTCGCGCGACGAGGCATTCTTCGTCGAGGCGGCTCTCGCGCCGGCGCGCACCGGCGGCCGCATCCACGCGCAGACGCTCGATGCGGACGCGGCGGCGAATGCGCCGCTCGACGGGTACGACGTGCTGCTGCTGCTGAACGTGGCCGCGCCGCCGAAACCGTTCGCCGACAAGCTGCGCCAGGCGGTGGTCCAGCAGGGACTGGGGGTCTTCATCGCGCTCGGCGATCACGTCGATCCCGACGCATACAACGAGGTCCTCGGCGAGGTGCTGCCCCGGCCGTTGCACCTGATCAAGACCGCCGCCGAGCCGGGAGCGCAGGGAGCGGAGGAGCACGCCGCCCGCTTCGGACTGATCGAATGGGCGCACCCCCTGTTCCACGTCTTCGGTCCGGCGGAGCGCGAGGGCCTGGAGAGCGCGCGCACCTTCCGGTACGCGCTGCTCAAGCCGGAGGGCCAGGGACACACGCTCGCTTCCTACGACGACGGCGCTCCGGCGCTGATCGAGAAGCGGCTCGGCGCCGGCCGCGTGCTCCTCTACACCAGCTCCGTCTCGCGGACCTGGACGGATTGGCCGATCCGCGTCTCCTTCCTTCCCGTCCTGCAGCAGTCGGTCAGTTGGCTCGCGGACGCCCTCGAGCAGCGCCAGCCCGCAAACTCCATGGTCGGCGAGGAGCGCACGTTGTCGGCGCCGCCGGGGACACGCGTGGAAAAGGTCCTTGCGTCTGGAGGGGAGGCGGTCCCATTCCGACGGGAGACTGCCCACCCGGACGACGCGATCGTGCCCCTCAGTGCTCCAGGACAGTACCGGGCGCTGGTAGCGCCGCCTGGAGTGCAGCCCCGCGAGGAGCCGGCGCTGGCGTTCGTCGCCACCCTCGATCCGAAAGAGAGCGACTTGCGGCGCGTCGATGAGGGCGAGCTGAAGGCCCGGCTCGGGGGGGCCGGCTCCGCTCGAGTGGCCGCCTCCGCTGCCGCCGCCCAGGGCGTCCAAGGGACTCCGCTCTGGAGCGGGTTGCTGCTGCTAGGGGCGCTGGCACTGCTCGGCGAAGGCGCCCTCACCCGCAGGTGACGGTCACACGCGGCGTTCGGTGGGGTCGATCGGCCGCTCGATCCGGGCCGCGGCCTCCAGTAGACGGGCAGCGAATTGGCGATGCGCCGTTGTGGCGGCCGCGGACGAAGCGGAGGAGGGATCGATTGCGCTCGCCGCCCGCGCGAACTTCTGCAGCGCCTCCACGCGCGAGGCCGCCTCCGCCAGCCGCTCGCGCGGCAGCGGCCCCGCCCGGGCGCCACGGGCGATGGCGTCGATGGCGTCGTGCTGATGCTGCGGCGTATGGCAGACGAGCACGGCGTCGCATCCGGCGGTGATGGAGAGCTCCGCCGCGTCGGGTACGCCCCAGATATCGGAGATGGCGCGCATCTCCAGGTCGTCGGAGATGCAGCAACCGCGGAACCCGACGTCCTGGCGCAACAACCGAAGCGCGACCGGAGAGAGCGTCGCCGGAAGGCGATCGAACGTCTCGAATCGCACGTGCGCCGTCATCACCGAAGCGATGCCCGCGCGCGCCGCGGCCACGAACGGGACCAGCTCGACTTCCCAGAGGCGTTTCTCGTCGTGCGCGAGGCGGGGGAGCGTCAGGTGGGAGTCCTGCGAAGTGTCGCCGTGACCCGGAAAGTGCTTCGCGCAACTCGCCACGCCGGACCGCTCCAGTCCCTGCGCCAATGCCAGGCCGAGCCGCGCGACCCGCCGGGGATCGCGGGAGAACGAGCGGTCGCCGATGACCGGGTTGTCCGGATTGGTATCCACGTCGAGCACCGGTGCGAAATCGACGTCGATTCCAGAGGCCGAAAGCTCGCGGGCGATCATCTCGCCCACTCGCTCGGCGATCACCGTCCCGTTCATTCCGTCGAGTCCTCCCTGCTGATCGATCTCGCCCAGCCGGCGCATGCTTGGCCAGGCGGTCCAGTGAGGGGGGCGGAGCCGCTGGACGCGCCCGCCCTCCTGGTCGACGCAGATGAGCAGCGGACCCGGCGCGGCCGTCTTCAAGCTCCGCGCGAGCTCCGCGACCTGGCCCGGCTCGGCGACGTTGCGGGCGAACAGGAGCACGGCTCCGACGCCGCGACGCACCAGCTCCAGCTCGGCCGGTGCAGGCGTCGTCCCCTGGATTCCGACGAAGACGCATCGGGCTGCCTGGCGTTCGAACTCGTCCATTTGCCTACCCCTGGGGCGAAAGGCGGCGCGCACTCTCCCATGGCGAGATGCCGCGGGAAAGTCCGCTTGTTGTGCCAGGGTACGCGCCACCGCGCGCCGCCCGCCGCGTGCCCGACAACGCAAACGTTTGATTACCCGACAGTTTTGTTGCCGGGCGGACGAACGCCTGATAACCTTTCAGGCGCAGGCAAGCCCCCTCGAGGTTCAAGGTGCGAAGGATTCTGGCGGTCGTGATTCTCGCCGTGTCGCCGCTCCCGGCGCGCGCGGACAAGTCCGACCGTGAGGCATTGCGCAAGGCGGTCGAGCAGCTTCTCTCCCAGCCTCCCCTCTCCAACGCCCACGTGGCGCTGCAGGTGGAATCGCTCGACGACGGCCAGGTCGTCTACTCCCGCAATCCGGACGATCTTCTCAATCCGGCCTCCAACACGAAGCTCGTCACGGCGGCGACGGGGCTGCTGCGGCTCGGTCCGGAATACCGGTTCACCACCGATTACCTGACGGACAAGCCCATCCAGCGCGGCCGGATCGGGGTGCTCTACATCAAGGGACGCGGCGATCCCTCGGTCACCACCGAGCGGCTCGACGGTCTCGTCTCCGATCTCTGGCACCGCGGCGTGCGCAACATCGGGGAGATCGTCCTCGACGACTCGTTCTTCGACCGCGAGGAGTACGGACCCGGCTGGGAGCAGGAGCCCAGCGACAAGGCTTGGGCGGCAGGGGTCGGGGCTCTCTCCCTCAACCACAACGCCGTCGCCATCTACATCACACCCGCGGACCGCGTCGGGGCGCGCGCGAGCGTCGAGGTGGAGCCTGACGCGCGGGACTACTTCGTCATCGACAATCGGGTGGTCACTGTCCGGGCCAACGGGCGGCGCAAGCTGCGGCCACGCACCGTCGCGGAAGGCGAGCGCACGCGCATCGTGGTCGACGGGCGCATTCCGCTCCGCGCCGATTCGATGATGATGTACCGCCGCGTCGGCGACCCCGCCTTCTACTATGGACACACCCTGCGCATGCTGCTGCGGCAGCGCGGCATCCGAGTCTCCGGCCGGGTGAAGCGCGGGGCGATCCCGCAGGCGGCAGTGCTGATCCAGAGCTACGAGTCGCCCGAGCTGGCGGAGATCATCCACGACATGAACAAGGCGTCCTCGAACTTCATCGCCGAGATGCTGGTGAAGACGCTCGGCGCCGAGCTGAAGGGGATGCCGGGATCGTGGCCCAAGGGGCTGGAGGTCGCCGAGGACCTGCTGGCCGAGCTGGGGATCCCCCGCGGCACGTATGTGCTGAAGAACGGGAGTGGGCTGAACGACACCAACCGCTTCACCGCCAGGCAGATTGCGACGTTGCTCCAAGCGGTCTGGAAGCGGTTCCCCGTCGCCTCCGAGTTCGTCTCCTCGCTGGGGATCGCGGCCCGCGACGGCACCATGCGGCTGCGCATGGAAGGGACTGACGCCGCCGGCCGGCTGCGGGCGAAGACGGGGACGCTCGAGCGGGTGACCGCGCTCTCCGGATACGTGCAGAGCCTGGGCGGCGAACGATACGTGTTCTCGGTGCTGGTGAACGACTGGGCGGGAAAGAGCGCTCCGGTGATCTCGTCGATCGATCGGCTGGGAGGGATGCTCGCCGCGCTCGGTGCGCCGGAAGCGGGAGCGCGGGAAGCGGCGCTGGCAGCGGTGGTGACGCCGCAGGATGCGCAGCCGGCGGAGCTGAAAGCGCGCATCGCTACCTACGCGGCGCTGGCGTCGGCCGGGGACAAGAAGAACCTGCCCTTCCTCCGCTCGGCGCTGCGCAGCGAGCGCGATCCGCTGCTGCGCATCGTCCTCGCCGACGCCGTGTACCGGAGCGATCCCGACCAGGGCGGCGGCATGCTGCTGGAGGCGATGCCGGCCTCTGCCGATCTCTTCCTCCGGCTCCGCAGCGTGGGGCGGGAGCTTGCCCTTCCGGTGCCCGCGGTCTCCTCTCTCCTCGATCTGGCGGTCGACGGGAGCGCCGAGGCCTTGGCGAGACTCTTCGCCCTCGCCCCGCTGGCGCGCGGGACGCAGCGCGACGAGCAGCTCGCCGCCATGCTTTCCGACGGGCTGGTGGAAGTGGGCGACGCCTCGCCGGACGAGATGTTCGCCGCCCTGCGCGTCGCGCCGGCGCCGCAGGCGCAGGCGGCCATCGAGTTGGTTGCGGCCGGCGTGGAGCAGACGTCCAGCGCCGTCGCCTGACGCGGTGGTCCACTCGGCGCCTGCGTCAACGCCAGCAACGGCCCCAGCCACTCCGCCGCCTGCGGGGCCGGCCGGGTCCGGCGCACCAGCCAGCGCCCCCGCCGCGCCTGCTGCACCGGCGCAGCCGGGGACCACGCCCTCCCGTGCCGGTCCGGCGGTTCTCGTCACGCCGGCGACGGACGCCAAGCCCGCCTCGGCGGTCTGCACCGGCCAGTCTCCAGCCTGTCCCGGGGGCGGTTAGCCGCCGTCCATTGTCGGGCCCCTGTGTTAGGGTGCCTGCCTCCATTTCAAGAGAGGCAAAGCATGGCGGGCGTCAACAAGGTCATCCTGATCGGCAATCTGGGCCGGGATCCCGAGGTCCGATACACACCGAGCGGACAGGCGGTGGCGAACTTCACCGTCGCCACGAACGAAGCGTGGACGGACAAGTCGGGCCAGAAACAGGAACGGACCGAGTGGCACCGCGTCGTCGTCTGGGGAAAGACGGCGGAGAACTGCGGCGAGTACCTCTCCAAGGGCAGGCAGGTGTACATCGAGGGCCGGCTGCAGACCCGGGAGTGGACGAACAAGGAAGGCGCCAAGCAGTACACCACCGAGGTGGTCGCCAATCCGGTGGGAGGGGTGGTGTTCCTCGCCGGAGGGGACCGCGGCGGGCGCGGAGCAGGCCGGGGCGCCGGCGCCCCGGCAGAGGACTTCGGCGGTGGTCCTCCTCCGGCGATCGACGAGTCTTCGTCCAGCGCGCCCAAGGCCACCGAGGACGACATTCCGTTCTAGGGTTTCGCGGGCACCCGACTGAGCCAGTCGTGAAGCCTCAGGAGGCTTAGAGGGCTGGCGCAACACTGCTACGTCAGCTGAGCTGGTTCATCCAGCTGCCGGCGGATGCAGTTCAACCGGTTGAACCATCGGGGCGAGTCAGCGCCAGGCGGATCTCGGCGAGTGCGGCCGGGAACGGCAGGCGCCGGCGCACCGCCACAACGTCGCCCCCGGCGCCCCGGGCCGCGGCGCGAATCGCCTCGACACGGTCCGTCCCGAGCAGCCGCGCCACGTCGACCGTCTTTCCAGCGCGCGCGCCGTCCGCAAGCTCGGAGGCGACCTCCCCAGCGGTCTTCCGCAGCCGGGTGCACATCTCGTTCAGCGTCGCGCCCCCCGCATGGAGCGCCCACAGATCGGAAGAAGGCGGCCTCGGCGCTGGCCCATAGTCGTCGCCGTCAGCCGGAACCTTCTTGCGCAGCGGCACCGGTTCGAATCCGAGGTCGCGCTGCGCGCCGGGCTCGCTGACGACCGGCGTCGAGTCGGACGGCGCCGTGGTCCGGGTGATCGCCACCACTCTTTCTCCGTACCGCTGCCAGCGGCCCGGGCCGGCGCCCTTCACCGCGAGGAAGCTCTTCTCGTCGTGCGGCAGCGCGCGGGCGAGCTCGCGCAAGGTGGAATCGTGGAAGACGACATAGGGCGGTACCCGGCTCTCGCGCGCCAGCGCCGTCCGGAGCGATCGCAGTTTCTCGAACACCTGCTCGTCGAAAGGCGCATCGTCGGGGACCGCCGGCTCCGCCGGCTTGCGCTTGCGTGGCACCGGCGCGATCTCCTCCGGCTCCGGCGCACGGCTTCCTTTGCAGCTCTCGCAAGCGTCGCAGCCGCGCGGAGCATCGGCGTCACCGAAGTAGCGCAGCAGGTTCTGCCGGCGGCAGCTGCGCGTATCGGCGAACCTCACCAGCCGGTCCAGCATCTGCCGCTCCCTGGCGACTCGCAGCTCGAGCAGCTCGAAATCGACGGCCAGATCCTCAGGCGCGACCGCGGGAGTGGCGACGAAGAACCGGCCGTCCCGGCCGAGGCCACGCTCCAGATGCCCGGCGCTCTCGAGCAGACGGACTGCTCCGGAAAGCTCCGGCACCGTGACGCTGCAGGCTTGCGCGAGCTGATCGACGGAGCCCTCGAGCAATTCGCGGGCTGCCCCCCACGCCTGCTCGACCAGATCGCGCGAAGGGCGCCCCGCTTCGATCATCCGCCGCTGCATCATCACGTCGGCGTAATTGAAGAGAAGCAGGGCATGGCTCGGCAGACCGTCGCGTCCGGCCCTGCCGATCTCCTGATAGTACGCCTCGAGCGAGCGCGGCACGTCGAAGTGCGCGACGAAGCGGATGTCCGCTTTGTCCACGCCCATGCCGAACGCGTTGGTGGCGGCGATCACCGGAGCTTTACCCCGGACGAAACGCTCCTGCACGGAGGTTCGTTCCGCGTCCGGCATTCCCGCGTGATATCCCAGTGCATCCACCCCCGCGGCGCGCAGCGAGGCGACCACCTTCTCTACGTTCTTGCGCGTGGCGGCGTAGACGATCCCCGGGCCGCCAGACCGCGACAGCGCGACCAGCCGCCCCAGCTTGTCCTTGTCGCCGGTGACGCGCAGCACTTCGATGAACAGGTTGGGCCGATCGAACCCGGCGACGAACACCCGGGGATCTCGCAGCTCGAGCGCGTCGGCGATGTCGCGCCGCACCTCGGGCGTCGCGGTCGCCGTCAGCGCCAGCACGCGCTCTGCCCGCAGTTGCTCGCGAGCGCGCGCGATCTGCTGATATTCGGGACGGAAGTCGTGTCCCCAGGCCGAGATGCAATGCGCCTCGTCGACGGCCAGCAGTGGGACCTTGAGGGCCCCCATCGCCGAGAGAAAGGACGGCGATTTGAAGCGCTCCGGCGCGACGTACACCAGGCGATACTCCCCGCGCCGCAAGGCCGACTGCCTATCCTGCCGCTCGCTCTCGGGCAGCGAGCTGTTCACGAACGTCGCGGCGATGGCCCGCGCGCGCAGCGCATCCACCTGATCCTTCATCAGCGCGACCAGCGGCGAGACCACGACCGTCGTGCCGTCGAGCAGCAGCGCCGGAAGCTGGTAGCAAAGGCTCTTGCCTCCTCCGGTGGGCAGGATGGCGATGGTCGGCCGCCCTGACAGCACCGACCGGACGACCGCTTCCTGTCCCTTGCGGAACGTGTCGTACCCGAAATGCTCTTTCAGCGCTTCGGACAGCTCCATCCCCCTCCTCCTTTACCCCACGCCCTCGCGCGGAACGAGCGAAACCGGATCCGGCGGCGGCGACGCGCCCTCGACCGCGCTGTGCAGCCCGCCTTCCGCCAGCACCAGGTGATCGACGACGCGCACGCCCAGGGCATGCCCGGCCTCGTCGAGCAACAGCTGGAGGCGCTGGTCTTCCGCGGAAGGCGCGGAATCTCCAGAGGGATGATTGTGAACGAAGGCCACCGCCGGGGCGCGATGCACGATGGCCGGCGCGAAGGCTTCCCGCGGCGAGACCGAGCACTGCGTCAGCCCCCCGCGTGCGATCTGGACGCAGAGGATCTCCTGCAGGCGCGAGTTCATCAGCACCGTCCAGAACTCCTCGTGCGGAAGGTGCGCGAGGCGCGCCCAGAGCACGGCGGCCACGTCCCGGGCGCGCAAGAGACGCCGGCGATCCGGTGCGGGTGCGAGCGCCACCCGCCGCCCGAGCTCGAGCGCCGCCATGACGCGTGCCGCGAGCGCAGCGCTCATCCCCGATTCCAGCAGCAGCTCGCCCGGACCCGCCCGCCGCAACGACGCCAGACCTCGGGAGAGAAGGCGGCAGGCGAGCAATTCGTCGCGGGTGCCGAGTACGACGCGGAGCAGCTCCGCATCGGGCAGCCCCGCCGCGCCCTCGCTGAGGATCCTTTCCGCCTGCCGCATGAGTCCGCGGTGGTGCAGCGGATGTGCCAACGGTCTTCCGAGGAGCTGGTCTCAATGCCGGACTCCCAAAACGCGAACCCGGTCCGGGAATGCGCGGCACAGCCAAAAGCAATAGCCGCAATCCCGCGCCGAAGGCGCGGGAGTGGCTAGAACCGCGCGCTGAGGGCGAAGAACGCCTTGATCTTGTCGTTCGTCTCGCGCAGCCGCGCCGAGAGCGTGCGCACGAACGTCCAAAGGAGCTCGTAGGCGAGGTCCTTGTGGAGGAACATCAGCTCCTCCAGGTCGGCTTTCTGGATCGCGTACAGCGTGCACGGCATCTGCGCAGTCGCATCGGCGCTGCGGGGCGTATCGTCGATCAGCGCCATCTCGCCGAAGTAGCTGCCGGACTCGAGGATCGCCAACGCCTCCTCGCCTACTCCGGGCACCATCTTGGAGATTCTCACCTTGCCAGCGCCGATCAGGTACATCTCGGTTCCGACTTCACCTTCCTGGAAGATCTTCTCGTTCGCGCGCGCCTGCTTCTGCGTGGCGATGTTCGCCACCTTCTCCAG
>Ga0209474_10003964_pt1 | contig 12843 bp, 11 predicted proteins | sample GraSoiAngelo_145_FD_185902 | JGI IMG/M metagenome (GOLD analysis project Ga0209474, IMG submission 185902) | Grasslands soil microbial communities from the Angelo Coastal Reserve, California, USA - 14_1009_05_20cm (SPAdes) (version 2) | ecosystem: Environmental > Terrestrial > Soil > Grasslands...
GCTCGATTTCCCGCGCCAGACTCACGCCCCCCAAGCCCCCCCGCGCTCGGGACGACCCGGGAAACCCGGGCCGCCTCTCGACCATGCGCTCGCTCCTCCGCGTGAGAATCGCGCCCATGTCACGCGGAGCTGAGGGCGGGCCGGCGCCGGAGGCGCTGGCGGGGTGGATTGCGGGGCAGCGGTGGTTTGCGAGCAAGACGCGGCGGATCGTCAGGGTCGCGCTGGAGGACGGCGTCGCGCTCGGTGGGGGAACGCTGTGGATCGCGCGGGTCGCGCTCGACGACGGCACCGACGCGCGCTACGCGATGCCGCTGCTCGACGCGCCGGCCCCGAGCGACGCGCTCGACGATCCGGCATTCTGTCGCGCGCTGCTGCGCCTGATCGCCGACGGCGGTCGGGCGGCGGGCGCGCGCGGCGAGCTCGTTGGCGCGCCGACGCGCGCGTGGCCGGCCGCCGGCGTGGCCGACCTTCCGCCGCGACGCCTCGCCGGCGAGCAGAGCAACACGTCGGTCGTCTTCGGCGAGGCCCTCATCCTCAAGCACTTCCGCCGGCTGGGGGTCGGCGTGAATCCCGACGTGGAGATCACGCGCTTCCTCACCGAGCGGACGGAGTTCCGCCACACGCCGCGGCTGGCCGGCAGCCTCGACTACCGCGACGGCGAGGGCGTGTGGGCGCTGGCAATGGTTCAGGAGATGGTCACGGGCGCCCGCGACGGCTGGCGCTGGCTGCTCGACCGGCTGGCGGGCGGCGACGGCGCGCTGTCCGCACTCGAGCGTCTCGGCCGCCGCACGGGCGAGCTGCACGTGGCGCTGGCGGCCGACGGGCGCGATCCCGCGTTCGCGTCCGAGCGCATCACGCCCGGCGACGTGCTGGCCTGGACCGACGGCGTGCAGCGCCAGCTCGACCTCGCGCGGGCAGCGCTGGGCGATCGGCCGCCGGACGGCGTACCGACTCGCATCGACACCGGCGGGCTCGGCGGCCTCGTCGGTGCCACCAAGCTCCGCCACCATGGCGACTTCCACCTGGGCCAGACGCTGGCGGTCCGCGATGGCGAGGACTGGGCGCTCATCGACTTCGAGGGTGAGCCGCTGCGCCCGCTGGCCGAGCGACGGCGCAAGCACACGCCGCTGCGCGACGTGGCCGGCCTGCTCCGCTCGCTTGGTTACGCCGCGGCCAGCGCGTCCCGGGCCCCGGCGGGGTGGGAGGACGCCGCCCGCGGGGCGTACCTCGCCGGTTATCGCGAGGGGGCCGGCCCGGCGTCGTTTCTTCCCGGCGGCGAGGCCGCGCTCACGCGCGCGCTGGCGGTGCTGGAAGTGGAGAAGGCGGCCTACGAGATCGTCTACGAGGCCAACAACCGGCCCGACTGGCTGCCGATCCCCGTCCGGGGACTCGTCAGCGCGGCGGCTTCTCTTCGGTCGGATCGCGCGGCTGGGGCAGCGTGAAGACCATCAGGCGCACGTTCCAGCCGTTGTCGGCGAAGTAGACGAGCAGCCCCTCCTTGTAGAGGAAGACCTCCCCGTTGCCTTGCTGGCCGACGCGGTCGGGCGGCCCCCAGCCGCTGCTCACGATGCCGCGATTGAATGTGCCGCCGTGCGGCTCGAGCTGGAAGGCGCGCACGACGTCCGGCTGGTACTTGCCGTCCCGGAGAAGGCCGAAGTCCACGGTGAGCCGCACGAGGCCTGTCGGCGCCCGGTCGTCCTGGTAGATCCACTTCTCGGTGTCGTAGGTGTCGACCTTCTCGCGTTCCACCCGGGAAGGCGGGCCGTACTGCGCGCGGACCGACTGCGGCGTGCTGACGCCGGGCTGGATGAGCCCCCACTCGGCGGCACCGGCGCGCCCCCCGGCGGCGATCAGCACCATCACGGCGACGAGGACGGGTTGCGCGCGCATCAGAACCCCAGGGCGACGCCGTCGCCGCGGGGATCGGCGCCGCCGATCAGCACGCCGTCGCCGACCACGACCCCGTGGGCGTGGCCGACGCGATAGAACAGGTCCGGCGCCGCCTTGATGGCGTGGCCCCGACGCTTCAGCGCCGCCAGCACGCGGGCGGGCACGCGGCTCTCGACGTGGATCGCGTCGGCCGGATCGTCGGGCAGGAACGCTCCGATGAGGAATCGCGGGCGCTCGATCGCCTCCTGGATGTCGAGGCCATAGTCGAAGACGTTGGTCAGAACCTGGACGTGGAACATCGCCTGCCCGTTGCCTCCCATGGTCGCGAAGCCCATCACCGGCCGGTCGTCACGCGTGGCGATCGAGGCCATCAGCGTGTGGAACGGACGCTTGCGCGGAGCCAGCACGCTCGGGTGCCCGGGATCGAGCGTGAAGTGACGCCCCCGATTCTGCAGCACGATCCCGGTCCCCGGCGGCACCACGCCGGAGCCGAACGGGTTGAAGAGGCTCTGGATGACGGCGACGACGTTGCCGTGGCCGTCGGCGATGACGAAGCCCGTGGTGTCGCCGTCGGGCTCGCCGGCCACGTAGGTCCCGGCCTTGCCAGGATCGACCTTCCGGCGCCGCTCGGCCGCGTACGTCTTGTCGAGCAGTGCGCTGACCGGCACCCGCGCCTGCTCGGGATCGCCGATCCAGCGGTCGCGATCGGCGTAGGCCAGCTTGACGACCTCGATGAGCAGGTGCAGGTGCTCGACGGAATGGAGCGGGCGCGTGGCCAGACGATCGCTCTCCAGCATGTTGAGCGCCATGAGCGCGGTCAGTCCCTGGGTCGGCGGCGGCGTCTCGTGCACGGTGACCCCGCGGTACGTCGTCGCGATCGGCTCGCCCCACTCGCCGGTGTGCGCGGCGAGGTCGTCGGCGGTGACGAAGCCGTCGCGCTCCATCCGCTCGGCGATCGCGCGCGCCACCCGACCGCGGTAGAAGAGCTCGGGGCCCTCGGCGGCGAGCTCGCGCAGCGTGCGCGCCAGATCGGCCTGCACGAAGATCTCCCCGAGCCGCGGGGGCCGGCCACCCGGCAGGAACACGCGCCGCCACTCGGGATCGGGGGACAGCGGCGCGAACTCCGCGATGGCCTGGCTGACGATCGACGTCGTCGGGAAGCCGCGCTCCGCGCACGCGATGGCCGGCGCCAGCAGCCGGTCGAGGCGGCAGGTCCCGAAGCGCTCCAGCAGCATCGCCCACGCCCGCACACACCCCGGCACGCTGACCGTCGGCGCGCCGACGATGGGCAGCCGCTCGAGGCCGCGCCGGCGCAGCTCGTCCAGCGACGCCCGCGCGCCGGAGCGGCCGGCCCCGTTGAGGAAGTGCACGCGCCGCGCCGCCGCCTCGTAGTAGAGACAGAAGAGATCGCCGCCCACGCCGCAGTTGTTCGGCTGGGTCACCGCCAGCACGGCATTGGTGGCGACGGCGGCGTCGATGGCGTTGCCGCCGGCCTTCAGCGTCTCGACGCCGGCCAGGGTGGCCAGCGGGTGGCAGGAGGCGACGAGGCCGTCGCGGCCGAGCGCGACCGGGCGGCGCGAGTAGCCCAGCTGTGGCACGCTCAGCCCTCGCCGAACAGCCGGGCGATCTCGTCGCGGGCGAAGGTGGGCAGCGGCCACTGCCGCGTGCCCTGGACCAGCGTGACGCCCTGCTCGGCGGGAACGACCTGTCCGATGAAGTGGCAGTCGATGGACTCGCGCGCCAGCGCGTGCAGGACCAGTCCGGCCTCGGCCGGCGCCAGCGTCAGCAGCAGCGCGCCGGAGGCGATCGTGCCGAGCGGGTCGAGGCCGAATGCCTCGCAGAGCGCGCGGCCTTCCGGCAGCACCATGATGCGGTCGTGGTCGATGCGCAGCCCGACGCCGGCGGCCGCCGCCAGCTCGTGCAGGGCGGTGGCGATGCCGCCCTCGGTCGGATCGTGCATGGCGTGCACCGTCGCCACCTCGCCGGCGATCTCCGCCTCCGGCCGCACGCTGATGCCGGGCGTGCGCAGGAACCCCCGGGCCTTGCGCACGACGGAGGCGCGCACGCCGCGGGCGAGCAGCTCCGCCTCCTTCTCGCGCGCGATGATCGCGGCGCCCTCGAGCGGCACGCCCTTGGTCATCACGATGGCGTCGCCGACCCGCGCGCCCGACGTGGTGACGAGCTTGTCCCTGGCCACCTCGCCCAGCATCGTGCCGGCCACGATGGGCCGATCGAGGCCGTGCGTCACCTCGGTGTGGCCGCCGACCAGCGCGACGTCGAGGGCCTCGCAGGCCTCGGCGAGCTGCGCGAAGAGCCGCCGCACCGTCTCGTCGTCCGTCGCGCCGGCCGGCAGCAGCAGCGTGGCCAGGAACCAGCGCGGCGTGGCGCCTCGCACCACGATGTCGTTGGCGTTGACGTGCAGCGCGTACCAGCCGAGCTCGTCGGTGGCGAAGGTGATCGGATCGGCCGTGGCGACGAGATAGCGATCGCCGAGGTCGATGACCGCGGCGTCCTCGCCGACTCGCGGGCCGACCACCACGCGCGGATCGTGGGCGACGTGCTTGTCGAGAACGGCCTGCAGCAGGTCGGCCGGCAACTTGCCCGTTGGCAGGAACGGCATCGCGTCCCGTAGTATACCGCCGTGACCGCGACCGGGCCGATCGTGGAGTGCGTGCCCAACGTCAGCGAGGGCCGGGATCCGGGACGCTTGCGGCGGCTGCGCGCGGCCGTGGCCGCGGTGCCCGGCGTCACGCTGGCCAACGTGCACGCCGATCCCGATCACCATCGCTCGGTGTTCACCTTCCTGGGCCGGCCGGACGCGGTCGCGGCCGGAGCGCTCGCGCTGGCCGACGCCGTCCTCGCCGAGATCGACATGCGCGCGCACCGCGGGATCCATCCGCGCCTCGGCGCCCTGGACGTCGTGCCGTTCGTGCCGCTGACCGACGTCACGATGGCCGAGGCCGTCACGCTCGCGCGGCAGGTCGGCCACGAGCTGGCCAAGCGTCACGCGCTGCCGGTCTATTACTACGGCCACGCCGCCCGCGGGCCCGGGCGACGGACGCTGCGTGAGCTGCGTCTGGGCGAGTACGAGGGGCTGGCCGGGCGGCTCGCCACGCCCGACGGGGCGCCCGATGAGGGCCCCGCGCGATTCGACCCGCGCGCGGGCGCGATCCTCGTCGGCGCCCGCGACGTGCTGATCGCCTACAACATCTGGCTGGCCAGTCACGACCTCGCGGCCGCGCGCGCGATCGCGCGGGCGGTGCGCGAGAGCAGCGGCGGGCTGCCGGCGGTACAGGCGCTCGGCTTGCCGCTGGCCAGCCGCGGCCGCGCCCAGGTCTCGATGAACTTGCTCGACTACCGCGTGACGCCGCTGCCGGCCGTCTTCGATCGCGTGAGCGCCGAGGCCGCTCGCCGCGGGGTCGCGCTCGAGCGCGCCGAGCTGGTCGGCCTGGCCCCGCGCGCGGCGTTTGCCGGCCGCGTCCCGGCCTCCGTCGGCCTCGATCCCTTCCGCCCCGACCTCTACCTCGACGTGTGGGTGTAGGACGACCCCCTGTCAGTGAGCAGAGGAGCGTCCCGGCTTCGCCGGGGCGCTCCGGACATCCGGGGGTTTGGGGGGCCGTTCGAGGCCCCCCATCCAATCGATCACTATCCCAGCAGCTTCAGGAGGTCGGCGGTGAGGTCGTAGAGCTGCGCGCAGCCGGACGGGCCGCCGAGCGTTGTCTGGATGCGCTTGCGGAGGCCGTCGTCGGCGGTCTCGCCGACGAGCGCGGCAAGCTTGCGCTGGGGCTCGGAGCACACGCCCATGTACGGCAGCCGCGGCGTCACGTGCTCCGCGCGCACGACCGTCCCGCTGGCCTCGTCGATCTCCAGGCTCAGCTCGAAGCCGTGCACGGTGTCGTGCATGGAGTGGAACAGGCGCAGGCGGCTCCCCACGCGCTCGAGGCGCGCCACCTTGCGGCGCTCGAAGACCTTCCGCTGTCCCGGACGCGGGCTGTAGAGGTCGGGCACCATCGGCGTAGCGATCGTCCGGGTGCCGAAGAGCGCGCGACCGTCCGCGCTGTACGTGAAGCAGGACTCCGGCAGATCGACCCAGCCCGTCGTGTCGAGATGCCAGCAGTCGAGCGGGTCGCCGGACGTCGCGCGCTCGGCGAGCGCCCGCGGCATCCGGGCGACCTGACGCGCCAGGCGCGCGATCTCGATCGTCGCGTCCACCGCCAGCGCGCCGCCATCGGCGTTGCCGAGGAGGCCGGCCGTGCGCCGGGTCAGGCCGCCGACCATCTCGGCGCCGGCCAGGCGCGCGAAGCCGTCGGCGACCGAGGGCGCCACGCGGCCGGTCAGCGGCGTGAGCCGTGCCTGGCGGATCGCGTAGGTCGGCGACGGCAGCGCCACGACCACCGCTTCGAGTGCCCGATCGTCGTCGGAGAGGTGCACGGTGTACGTCAAGGCGTCGACGGCGGCGCTGTCCACCCAGCCGTGCATCACACGCTCGTAGCGGTCGCGCCCGTCCAGGAGCCCGCGCCCGCGCATCAGCGAGCCATCTCGCTCGTGCCGCCGGCCAGGTACTTCTCCGGCTCCCGGTCGAACTTCTGCTTGCAGCCGACCGCGCAGAAGTAGTAACGCTCACCCTTGTACGTGGACTGCGCCGCCGCCCGGGCGGGCTCCACTGTCATCTTGCAGACCGGGTCAACGGCCATGGCGGGGTCTCCATCGCTTGAGCCTCAAGCTGTTCGTGACGACCGACACCGACGAGAACGCCATCGCGGCGCCGGCCAGGATCGGGGACAGCAGCACGCCCCACAACGGGTAGAGCAGGCCGGCGGCCACCGGGATCAGGACCACGTTGTAGCCGAACGCCCACACGAGGTTCTGTCTCACGACGCGGATCGTGCGGCGCGAGAGCTCGACCGCCGCGACCACGCCGGTGAGGTCCCCCCGCAGCAGCGTGACGTCGGCGGCCTCGATGGCGACGTCGGTGCCGGAGCCCATGGCGATGCCGACATCGGCCTGGGCGAGCGCCGGCGCATCGTTGATGCCGTCGCCCACCATCGCGACCCGGCGGCCCTCGGCCTGCAAGGCCTTCACCTCGGCCGCCTTGCCCGCCGGCGGCACCTCGGCCAGCACGCGGTCGATGCCGGCCGCGCGCGCGATGGCGGCGGCCGTCGCGCGATGGTCGCCGGTCAGCATGACGACGCCCAGGCCGAGCTCGCCCAGCGCGCGTACCGTGCGCGCCGCCTCGGGCTTCAGCGCGTCGGCGACGGCGAGGAGGCCGAGCGCGCGGCCGGCGAAGGCCAGATAGACGACGGTCTTGCCGTCGGCGGCCAGCGCCGCCGCGCGCGGAGCCAGCGCGTCGACCTCCACGCCACGCGCGTCCATCAGGGCGCGATTGCCGAGGAGCACGCGACCATCCGCCGCCATGGCGTCGACGCCCTGCCCGGGCACCGTGACGAACTCGGCGACCGGCGGCAGCGCGAGCCCCAGCTCCTTCGCCCGTGCCACGATCGCCTCACCGATAGGATGCTCGGAGCCCTGCTCGGCGGCGGCCGCCAGCGCGAGGATCTCGCTCTCGGCGGCGCCGGCGACGGGCACGACGTCGACGACGCTCGGACGGCCCTCCGTCAGGGTGCCGGTCTTGTCGAAGACTACCGTGTCGACGCGGTGCAGCGCCTCCAGCGCCTCCGCGCTGCGGACGAGCACGCCCACCTCGGCGCCCCGGCCGGCGGCCACCATGATGGCCGTCGGCGTGGCCAGGCCCATCGCGCACGGGCACGCGATGACGAGCACGGCGACGGCGTTGGTGAGCGCGTACAGGACCGACGGCGCCGGGCCGAGCAGCCACCAGCCGACGAACGTCGCCGCCGCGATCGCCAGCACCACCGGCACGAAGATCGCCGCCACGCGATCGGCCAGGCGCTGGATGGGCGCGCGCGAGCCCTGGGCCTCCTCGACGAGGCTGACGATGCGGGCCAGCGTCGTGTCGCTGCCGACGCGCGTGGCGCGGAACACGAAGCTGCCGGTGCGGTTCACGGTGCCGCCGAACACGGTGGCGCCGGCCGTCTTGTCCACGGGCAGGCTTTCGCCGGTCAGCATCGACTCGTCGACCGTCGAGGCGCCGTCGACGACGGTGCCGTCGACCGGCACGCGCTCGCCCGGGCGGATGCGAATCAGGTCGCCCACGAGGACGTCGGCGGTCGGGATGTCGACCTCCACGCCGTCACGGAGAACCCGGGCCGTGCGCGGCGCCAGGCTCACCAGCCGGCGGATCGCCTCCGACGTCCGTCCGCGCGCCCGGGCTTCCAGCCAGCGGCCCAGCACCACCAGCGTGGTGACCACGGCCGCGGTCTCGTAGTAGGTCATGCCACCGGCGGCGTGGAACACGTGCGGCCACAGCGTGACCGCCAGGCTGAAGAGATAGGCGGCGCTGGTGCCGAGCGACACGAGCGTGGACATGCTCGCGCTGCGGCGGCGCAGATCGCGCAGGAACGCCCGGTGGAAGTCGGCGCCGACCCAGACCTGCACCGGCGTCGCCAGCACGAGCTGGAGCCAGGGATCGCGCAGCCAGCCCGGCGCCCACGGGAACAGCGTGGGCATGCCGCCGACGAGGAGCGGCGCCGAGAGCAGCGCGCCGATCACGACCTTGCGGCGCAGGCGTCGCTGCTCGACCTCGCGCGCCCGGCGCTCGCGATCCTCGGCCTCACCGCCGCGCGCGACCGGCGCCGCCGCCAGGTCGTAGCCGGCCGCCGCCACCGCGCGCTGCAGCGACGGCACGCTCGTCCGCGCCGGGTCGAAGGCGACGGAGGCCTGTTCGGTGGCGAGGTTCACGGCGGCCGTCTCGACGCCGGGCACGCCGGTCAGCGCGCGCTCGACCTTGCCCACGCAGGCGGCGCAGTGCATCCCGCGCACGGGCAGCGTGCGCCGCTCGGCGGCCATCACCGGGCCCCGAAGCGCGCGAACACCTCGAGCAGCTCCTCGATCTTCTGCTGGCGCTCGGATTTCGAGCCCGAGCGCAGGGCATCCGTCACGCACGACTCGATGTGGCGACCGAGCAGGAGCTTCTGCACCTGCTCCAGGGCGCCCTGGACGGCGGAGATCTGCAGCAGGACGTCGACGCAGTACGCGTCGTTGTCGATCATGCGCTGCAGGCCCTGCACCTGCCCCTCGATCCGGCGGAGCCGTCCGTGCGCCTTGGCGCGCGCCTCCTCGTTCAGCACGCTCGATACCCCCAGGGGGTAATATCCCCCGGGGGCCGGGGCGTGTCAATGGCCGGCGGGCAGGCCGGCGCCCCGGCGGCGCCGCCGGGGTCACTCGAACAGGGACGGCTGCGTGGCGCTCGGCGAGATCGGGGCGGCGCGACGCCGGCGCGCAGGCTTCTTGCCGCCCCGCCTCGGCTTGCCGTCAGCGGCCGGCGCCGGGCGCGGCAGCTTCCAGCCCTTCTGGTGGGCGATGCGCTCGCCCTGCTTGATCACGAGCAGATCGACGAGGCGCGCGAGGGGATTGCGCAGCAGGCCCAGATAGCGCTCCCAGTACCGCGGCGAGTGAGCGAGCGTGCGCATCTGGTCCAGCGCCAGAGACAGCGCGGCGCGGTCCCCCTTGCGCGAGGCCAGCCGCAGATCGAGGAGGACCTTGCGGGCGCTGACGCGCGAGGGCGGCGTGCGGGCCATGGTGGCGGGATGCTAGCACGGCGCCGCGAAGACGAACACGTCGAGCGGATGGACGAACACGTGCTCGGGCGCCAGCGTCCGGCACCAGGCCTCCGGCGCCGTCAGGCCGCGCTCGAACGCCGCGTCGGACAGCTGCTGCAGCGTCGAGATGCCGCGCCGGCGGATGCGGGCGCCACCCGCTGCTGGACCAGCTCGCGGGCGCCCCGTGGCTCGCCGAGGTCTTCGACGCCGCCGGCCTCGGCGGCGGGCGTGGTCAGCGCGCCCGCACCTCGTAGTCCTCGCGCTGGCTCGGGCTCGCCGCCGGCTGCACCGTGACCTTCACCTCGAGCCCGGCCTCCAGGCGCTGGAGCGCGTCGCGCCCCTCGCGCTCGATGTAGGCGGCGACGTCGGGATGCACGCGGGCGACGATCTCGCGCCCCTCGCCGGCCGGCGCCTCGGCAGCGGCCTTGGCCTGGATGGCCCGATAGATCTCGGCCGCCAGCGTCTCGTCGGACTTGACGACACCGCTGCCGCGGCAGGTGGCGCAGTGCTGGGTGAGCAGCGCCCGGAGATCCTGGCGCACGCGCTTGCGCGTCATCTCGACCAGCCCCAGCTCGGAGATCTGCAGCACGTTGGTGCGGGCCTTGTCCTCGGCCAGCGCGCGCTTGAGCGCCTTTTCGACCTGCTCGCGGTGCTCGAGGACCTCCATGTCGATGAAGTCGATGATGATGATCCCGCCGAGGTCGCGCAGGCGGATCTGGCGCACCACCTCGTTGGCCGCCTCCAGGTTGATCTTGAGCACCGTCTGCTCGAAGTCGCGCTTGCCGACGTACTTGCCGGTGTTGACGTCGATCGAGACCAGCGCCTCGGTGTGGTCGATCACGATGTAGCCGCCGGACTTCAGCCACACGCGCCGCCGCAGCGCCTTCTCGATGTCCTTCTCGATGCCGAACGCGTCGAAGATCGGCGCGCGGTCGGTGTAGAGCCGCACGCGGTCGGCCAGCGCCGGCACCAGCGCCTGCACGTAGCCGACGCACTTGTCGTAGGCGGCCCGATCGTCGACCACGAACTCCTCGACCTCGGGCGAGAAGAGGTCGCGCACCACCCGGAACGTCAGGTCCATCTCCTCGTGCAGGACGGCCGGCGCGGCCGCCTGCTCGTACCGTGTCTGGATCTGCGTCCACAGCCGGCCGAGGAACTCCACGTCCTGGGCGAACTCGGCCTCGCCCTTGCCCTCGGCGTTCGTTCGCAGGATGAAGCCGCCCGGCGGCAGGTCCAGACCGCGCAGGACCGCCCGCAGCCGCTCCCGCTCCCGCTCGTCGCGGATGCGCCGCGAGACGCCGACGTGGCGGGCCTGCGGCATGTACACGACGTAGCGGCCGGGCAGCGAGATGAACGACGTGATGCGCGCGCCCTTGGTGCCGAGCGACTCCTTGGAGACCTGGACCAGCACCGTCTGGTTGCGGCTCAGCATCTCCTGGATGGGGCCGGTGGCCTCGCGGCGCGGCTCCTCCTCGGGATCGAGGTCGGCGTCCTCGTCGCCGCCGGTCTCGGCGGCCAGCACGGAGCGCACCTCGGCGAGATTGGCGGTGTAGTCGCCGGCGTAGAGGAACGCGTCCTTCACGAGCCCGATGTCGACGAAGGCCGCCTGCATGCCCGGCAGCACGTTCGTCACGGTGCCCTTGTAGACGCTGCCGACGATGGAGCGGTGACGGTGACGCTCGAGGTACAGCTCGGTGAGGAGGTTACCCTCCTGGACGGCGACGCGCGTTTCGAGCAGGCCGACATTGACGACGATCCGTTTGCTCACGGCAGCACCTCATTGGAACTGCCGCATCCTTACCGAGAGCAGGAGGCCCAGGGCCATCATGGAGACGACCATCGACGAGCCGCCGTAGCTCATGAATGGCAGCGGGATCCCGACGACCGGGATCAACCCCGTCACCATGCCCACGTTCACGAGCACCTGCGTCGCCACCAGCGCGGTGACGCCCAGAGCGACCAGCCGGCCCACCGGCTCGCGCGTCGAGGCCGCGATGTCGAATCCGCGGAGCAGGAGCAGCGCGTAGCAGGTGAGCAGCACAAGGCAACCGACGAAGCCCCACGTCTCGGCGAATACGGCGAAAATGAAATCCGTGTGACGCTCCGGAAGGAAGGAGAGCCGGCTCTGTGTGGCGCCGGCCACGCCCTTGCCCAGGAGCTGTCCCGAGCCGATCGCGATCTTGGCCTGGATCACGTTGTACGCTCTCCCGAGGGGATCGCGGAACGGGTCCAGGAACACGAGGATCCGGTCCCGTTGATAGTCCTTCAGCGCGAGCCACACCGGGGGGGCCGCGGCGAGCCCGGCGAGGACGAGTCCTCCCAGGATCCGCAGCCGCATCCCGGCCGCGATGAGCAGGGCGATCAGGACGGGAAACAGCAGGAGGGCGGTGCCGAGGTCGGGCTGCTTGACGATCAGCGCCGCCGGCACGATGGCCAGCGGGGCCGCCACGACGAGCACGGTCTTGTTCACCGGCTGCGCCCAGCGCGTCGACAGCAGCCACACGACCATCAGGACGAAGCAGAGCTTGAAGAGCTCGGAGGGCTGCACCGAGAGCGGGCCCACCATGAGCCAGCGGCGGGCGCCCGACACCGTGCGGCCGAGCGCGAACACCGTGACGAGCACGCCGAGGCCGACCAGGTAGAGCAACGGCGCCGCCCGCACCAGCCGGCGATAGTCGATGCTGGCGACGACCGTCAGCGCGACGATGCCGAGGCCGAACCAGGCGATCTGCCGGAGGGCGACGCCGCCGCCCGCCCGGCCGACGTTGAGCGTGGCCAGCGTGGTGGCGCTGAGCGTGACGAGACTCACGGTGGCGCCGAGCAGCGGCCAGTCGACGTTCTGCAGGAGCCGGCGATCGATGCCGAAGGTCATCCGCGAATCTCGACCGCCGCGACCTTCTCCAGGAAGATGGTGTTGAAGATCTGTCGCGCGATCGGCGCCGCCGCCTCGCCGCCGTGACCGCCACGCTCGACGAGCACGACCACCACGACCTCGGGATCCTTCACCGGCGCGAACGCCGCGAACCAGGCGTGGTCCTGGCCCTTGGAGGACTTCGAGTTCGCGATCGTCTGGGCGGTGCCGGTCTTGCCGGCGATGTCGAGGCCGGCGATCCGGGCGGCGGCGCCAGTGCCGTTGTCGTTGACGACGGCCCACAGCGCCTGCCGCATGAACGCCCACACCATCGGCGACAGCTCGACGTGGCCGTTGACGCTGCCGGCGTCGCCCCACACCACGCCCTTCTCGGGCCGCTCGATGCGCTGCACCAGCCGCGGC
>Ga0209474_10003965_pt1 | contig 12838 bp, 11 predicted proteins | sample GraSoiAngelo_145_FD_185902 | JGI IMG/M metagenome (GOLD analysis project Ga0209474, IMG submission 185902) | Grasslands soil microbial communities from the Angelo Coastal Reserve, California, USA - 14_1009_05_20cm (SPAdes) (version 2) | ecosystem: Environmental > Terrestrial > Soil > Grasslands...
ACGTGGACGGCTTTGTCTACACAGAACGGATGATTTGCCCGGGCGATCCGGACTTTGTTGTAGTTGATTAGCGCATCCTTTGCGCGGCACGAAAGCGCTCCGCTGGAACTGCGGGGCGCTTTTTTTGGCATCGCCTCTCGATAAATTAGGAAGGAAGAATAAAGAAGGGGAAAGTGCTGAACCGAGGTGTTATCTTTCTGCATGAATCAGGCTAGTGAAGTGAAACCAACGTTGCCGGATGGCGCACGAATATTGGAGGTGGGCGAGGTCATTCAAGATGGTGATCTGCATTGGCAGCCGGCGCTTAAGCATTGGGTTGCCGTAACGCCACAAGGTGAGGAGAAGGTCGAACAGTACGGTCTTTATTGTCGCAAAAACGGCGACCTCTGATGAGCAAGACGCAGGGAGCGGGGGGAGTTATGCGCTAAGCGCTAAGGGCGAAGAGGGCAGGATCAGCGAGACTACAAGACCACGGACTACGGAGCACGGGACGAGGCCGGCGTGAAGCGCCGCGTTCTCGGGTCATGGGTGAAAGCCGATTTGTTTTCTTGGCGGCGGGAGCGCGGGGGTGAGCAGTGGAAGCAGCTTCTGGTAAAGGTCTCGCAGCGCCGAGTCGTGGACCAGCAATGTTTTGTCGATTTCGGCCAGGCGTTTGAGGATGGCGGCATTGGTCGCGAGCTGCTCCCGCATTTTGACAAAGGCGCGAATCACGAACACGCTCATGCGAATAGCGTCCGGGCTGTTCAGAATGTTTGCAGCTTGGAGAGCACCGTGTTCGGTGAAGGCGTAAGGACGCAAACGCGGGTCGCGATGTTTCTGGGAACCGGTCGCAATTTGCGACCGGTTCACGCCAAGACGCCGGGGATCAATTGTTTGCGCCGAAGTGGTCGCAATTTGCGACCTTAAAACTGCGCTCTCTTTCGCGGTGAGCTGGAAGACGAAGTCTCGTGGGAAGCGTTTCCGGTTTCGGCGGTACTGTTCGTTCAGCCGCTTCGTCGATACGCCGTAAAGCGCGGCAAGGTCCGAGTCAAGAATTACCCGAACGCTACGGATAGTGAAAATCCGTTCTTCGATGAAAGTGGAGTTAGCTTCTGTCATGCGCGTTTAGGTTTGAGGTACCCGCGACGGTAGCGGCGAGCAAGCGAGGACGCGAGCGAGTTTCAATCAAGAAGTAAGTAGGAAAAGGATTTAAGAATGGAGCGAATTGGGATGAGCGACATAGACGGTAACGCCGCAAGGGTAGCGGGCGCGAGCGCGGGAGCGCGAGTGACCAATCAAGAAAGATGATTTAAGAAAGGGAGTGAATAAGGCGAAAGTCGATTTGCGGGAGCGAACTAGGAATTTTGCGAGTATCATCAAGCAATTGAAGGCTGCTTCAGAGAATTCTTAATTTTAACTTCTTAATTCTTAATTTCGGCCCCGGTAGGATTAGGAATAGGTGCATCTCAAATTAAAAATTAGAAATTAGAAGTCACAAGGCATGAAGGTTGGTGGACAACATTTCCGGACGATCTGGCTGCACCCGACTAACGAGCGGGTGGTGCAGTTGATCGATCAGAGGTTTCTACCGCACCGGTTCGTCGTCGAGGAAGTAAGCACGGTCGAGCAAATGGCAGACGCCATTCGCCAAATGCATGTCCGCGGCGCGGGCCTGATCGGAGCGAGTGCCGGTTACGGGATGTACCTGGCGGCAATCGAGGCGGGTCCGAGCCGGAGTGGCAGTATTTCTGCAAAAGAATTCGATGCGCGGCTCACCGAGGCTGCCGAAAGACTTAAAGCCACCCGGCCGACCGCGGTCAATCTGGCCTGGGCGATCGAGCGGGTCCGAGCCGGACTGGCGGTAAAACAAACTTTAGCTGTGCAGGAAAAGGTTAAGCTCGCACTGTGCATTGCGAAACAAATTGCCGCTGAAGACGAAGAGAACTGCCGGATGATCGGCCAGCACGGCTTGAATCTCGTCGAAGAGATTGCGCGTACGAAAAATGGGAAACAGATAAATATCCTGACCCATTGCAACGCGGGCTGGCTTGCGTTTGTGGATTACGGATCGGCCCTGGCGCCGGTCTACGCGGCGCATGATCGCGGTTTGCCCGTTCATGTCTGGGTCGATGAGACTCGGCCACGAAGTCAGGGTTCCAAACTCACTGCTTGGGAGCTCGGTCAACATGGTGTCCCGCATACGATCATTGCCGATGGCGCCGGCGGGCATTTGATGCAGCGAGGTGCCGTCGATCTGGTAATGGTCGGATCGGATCGAACGACGCGTGCCGGGGACGTGGCTAACAAAATCGGGACCTACCTCAAGGCGTTGGCGGCAAAGGACAACAAGGTTCCTTTCTATGTGGCTCTGCCTTCATCCTCCTTCGACTGGGCAATCCGTGACGGCTCCGAAATTCCAATCGAGGAACGCGGCGCTGAAGAGGTAAAGCGCGCGGATGGCTGGCGAGATGGTCGGATGTGGGAAGTGAGTCTGGCACCGGAAAGCAGCCCGGCGGCAAATTATGGATTTGATGTAACGCCACGACATCTGGTGACCGGGCTGATTACGGAGCGGGGCGTTTGCAAAGCGGATGAGAAAAGCATCGTCGAGCTTTTTCCTGAGCACGCATCGTGAGCGAAACCGGTTCGATAAAGTTCACCTGCGACCGGGTGGCAGTGGAGCCTTCGCGGTTCGCCGGATTCGACGAACTAAATAAATATCGACGCAAGCTTCTTCGCCTCGGAACCATCGGCATTGATAGGAACGGCGTCGGTTTCGGAAATCTGAGTATCAGGAACGGTGCGACTTCGCGTTTTTATATCACGGGCTCGGGAACCGGAAGGCTTCTCGAGCTAACGCCGGCGGATTGCGCCAGGGTAGTTGCCTACCACTTCGCAAGGAACTGGCTCCAATGCGAAGGAGTCACAGTCGCGTCATCCGAATCCCTGACCCATGCCGCTGTTTACGAATCGGATCCAACCACCGGCGCGGTGATCCATTGTCACGACATGAAGCTGTGGATGGCGCTCCTGCACAAAGTTCCGACCACGCCGGAGAAAGTCGAGTATGGAACACCCGAAATGGCTTATACGGTGCGAGGTCTTTTCGACAACACAGATGTGCTGAAGAAAAGGATATTTGTGATGGCAGGGCATGAGGGAGGTGTGGTGGTGTTCGGAAGAGATCTGCGATCCGCTTTTGCGCAGCTGACTAAGGAAAGGAAGAATTAAGAAGGCGGAATTAAGAAGTAGGAAGCAGGGTAGAAATGAAAGATGCAGCCGGACAAAAACGATCTCAGACAACGCACAAAAGAATTCGGGTTGCACATTGTTCGGATGTTTTCCGGATTGCCGAAAACAACAGAAGCTCAGGTTTTGGGTAAACAGATCCTACGATCTGGTACGTCAATTGGAGCAAATTATCGTGAGGCATATCGAGGTCGCAGCAGGGCGGAGTTTATCGCGAAGTGTGGCGATTCACTCCGCGAGTTTGAAGAAACCGCTTACTGGCTTGAACTGCTGATCGATGGGAAAATGGTCTCGCCAGACAAACTATCATGTATTTGGCAGGAATGTGACGAACTGATCGCGATTTTCGTGACAATTTTAAATCGATCGAAGGAGACTTCTTAATTCTTCCTTCATCCTTCTAACTTTGCGAGTCCCGAGCCGGACTTGCATTAGCTGGCGCGAGCGTGGGAACGCGAGTGACCAATTAAGAAAGAAGAATTAAGAAACCGGGCCGGCACGCTGCATCAGCGCATTCGAAGGGAGCGTGTTGTCCAGAACTTTCCGGGCGGTTTCGATTCCCGCGACCGGCAGTATTGCGGGATCCAGGAGGCCGAGTTGGACCAGGACAGAAGCCTGGTCCCAATAGATATGTTCGTGGGCCAGCTTGTCGCCGCGGAAACGAACGATGGCGACCAATGGCACTTCGACCCGTTTGCCGGTGGGAGGAATGCCCGGCAGCATCCAATCCATCCGCATCGTGTGGGTGAATTTGAAGATCATTTCATCGACGAGCTGATCGGTGCCAATAGTTCGCGATACCGGAGTAACCTCGGTATCGGGCGGCATCTGCGGAATGAACCGCTTTGAATAGAACTCGCGCAGCGCGTCTTTGCCGACGCCTCCTGTCAGCACCGGAATGTGATTGACGTAGGCATCGTCAACCATGGTAGCGAGAGTGTCCTCGGTGTTGTGAGTGGCAAACTCGTGCCGCATATGTTCGTCCCAGAGGTTGCTCAGAAATTCCGGGCCAACGCGTCGCTCGGTGCGGGATTGAAGTTCGTCATTCATATAAGCAAATAAGAAAACACTGATCCGCCTCCGCACAAGGCTCCGGCGCGACACGGCGAAGAGCGAACACAGTTCCGGGGACAGGACTACGGACCACGGACAACGGACCAACGATAACGAAAATCGAAGCACTAAAGACGTTAAACTGTTAAGACGGGGCGATGACTCAACGCGAAGAGGAGATCGCATCGACGATGCCGGCCGAGTGACAGGGACGGAGTGGAGCAAGGAGCATGGCGAAAGTAGGAAGTAGGAAGTAGGAATTCGGAATTAGAAAATAGAAACTCGGAATGCGAAGTGTTTCCAGAAAACCGACAAAGAAAACATTGAAAAACTGAACCGCTGAAGCCTTGGCAGGGAGCACCGGGCCGAGGAGCCGCAAGGGAAATAAGGTTTAGTATTCGGAGAGTCCCGATAACATCGCGTCCCATGAATGAACGTCAGCAAGACATTGCTTCCTCGGTTCCCGCAAATCTTGATGATCTTCCCAGACTGCGCGGGTTCCGGTTGCGCGGGATGGAGATGACGCGACTGGAAACGTTTATCGACGCGGCCTTCGCATTCGCGATCTCGATGCTGGTGATCGCCGCCCAGCAGATCCCCGATAATATCCAGGCCCTCCTGGCCGCATTCAAGAATGTGCCGACCTTTGTCTGTAGCATCGCGGTGCTAGGCATTTTTTGGCGAGGCCATTGGTTGTGGAGCCGGCGTTTCGGGCTGGAAGATGGCGTGTCGATCTTTATTAGCTGGACGATGATTGTTACGATCCTGATCCTTATCTACCCGCTAAAGGCAATTTTCGGGGCGATGTGGAACCTTCTCAGCAGTGGTCAGGTGGGCCAGCCCTTCTCGCTGCACACCACCGAATCGGAGGCCAGAACTATCTTCGCAATCTACGCACTCGGGTTAATTGCCCTTTCCGCTGAAATCCTGCTCCTGAATCTTCGTGCCTGGCAATTGCGCGAGCCGTTGCGGTTGAATGCGCGCGAGAAATTTTTCACCCGCTGGGAGGTATTTGGCTGGAGTATGCCAATGACGGTCGGGCTCGTTTCGCTCGTCCTTGCTTTGACTTTGCCGATCAATCAAATTGCGTGGAGCGGCTGGCTCTATTTTTCGATGGCGATTCTGGTGCCGATCCAAAGGGCGTGGCGTCGACGGTGCGCTTCGAAAAACTGAGCGCGGGAAGGGCGCGCAAGGGGCAGAGATCAGAGGTCAGAGCCGGGATGAGCGTTCCTGGTCGCGCATCTCCTGTTCCTGCCCGATGGCGCGTCGCAAATCGGGGGGCGTCTTCTTGCCCGCCCAGCCACGCCGCTGGGTCACTTTTGATTTCGTCGAGCGGACGCTACTCCCTTAGCTCGGAAACATTCTCGTCCTCGTATTTCTCGCATCTGGGCGGGAGTTATTGGCAGCGCGCAAGCTTCGATGCCGTCATCGTGTTGCTCAGCGTTTTTGGAGTGCTGGCTTTTTTGCCACGCTGGCAACGGATCCGCCTCCATCATTATATCGTCGGCGGGGTGTTGCTTGCGTCAGTCGCGCTCTTTTATTTATTGCTCTTCAATTCGCTTAGTCACGCGAACGACAAACTCATGCCGCGCTTGGTGGAGCTGGAACAAACGGGACCGCGGTGAAGGGCGATGAGCGAAGAGCAGGGAGCGAGGAGCGGAAGAGAGTGAGAAATGAGAATCAGACGAGCAAATGACGAAGCCCGGATAATGAACTCATGCTCATGCTCGTGCTCATGATCGAGGCAGAGGCAATCGGATAAAGGCTTCACTCCCGCGATGAAAACTTAATAGATCAAGGGCAACAAGCGCCAGGGGGTGCGTTGTTGATAGGCGCTGTATTGGTCGCCGAATTCCTGGAGGAGAAATTCTTCTTCGGCACGAATCCGCGCGATGATGGGGACACACATTGCCGCGGTTAAGAGCAGACCGATGATGCTGCGAAAAACAAGCGCCCAACCCGCCATCGCCAGTAATGCTCCGAGATAACTCGGGTGCCGAACGAACCGGTAAAAGCCGTCGGTCTTGAGGCGGTGATCCGGTTGCAACGCAACGAAGATGCTGAACCGATGACCGAGTTCAAAGACGGTGGCGACCCGCAGGAATCCGCCAATAACGGTGATGATCAGCCCCGTGTAGCGGACAGCGTCGCCGTCGATCGTCCAACGATCGAGATGATCAAGATGCGGTGGCAGCCATGCGAACACGATCGCGATGATAATTAGGGGAACGAAAATCCAGCGACTGGAGGGATCTTCCCGCCGGCCCTTTCCCAAACCGCTGCTCCCGGAAAATGCGTAAGCGATTGCACCGGCCAATGCCAAAATGATCACGCCCGTACGCGCCGGATTGGAAAAGAACGTTGTCCAATTCCCCCACCCCCAAATGACGAGCGCGAGAAGCGGGAGTGTGCCGCCAATTCCAAACGCCAGGTTCTTGATGGTGCGCCAGCGAAAGGGCATGGAGCATGGAGCATGGAGCGGGAAGCAAAGAGAAGAAATGAGAATCGCGAAGCGTGGATAATTTGAAATCCTGAAACCCGCGCCGGACTTTGGTTGAATCCGATCCACCTGGTGAATATATCGTAACTCTGTTGTCAACGACTGACCTTCCCAATCAGCCGTCGCTGAAGGCGCGCGGATTAGCTTGGCGTTTGTTCAGCGCGTCCGAGGTGTTGCTGGGCGCTGCTATTGTGATTGGTCATAATGTCTTCCGGGTGGTGCCGAATGAAGTGCCGATCTTATTTGTGCTTGGTCTCGTCTCGGTCCGCATCCGCGATGGCGGGTGGTCGGTGATCGGATTCAAACGGCCGGAATCGTGGCTTCGTCTTATTTTGATCGCGCTGGCGGCGGCGGTGCTTCGAATCGTGCTGGGTGCTTTTGTGATCGAATCTCTGGCTGCACATTGGTGGCCGCCGATTCATGCGCCCGCGGGGACGGAACAGATTGCCGGCAATATTAAGATGGCACTGCTCTGGTTGCTGATTATCTGGACTTTCGCAGCCTTTGGCGAAGAGATTTCGTATCGCGGTTACTTAACCCTTCGTGCGGCGGATGCCGGCGGGAGATCCACCGTCGCTTTTTGGCTGGCAACACTCTTGGTGTCAGTGCTCTTCGGTTACGGGCATTACTACAAAGGTCCGACCGGGATTCTCGATTCGAGCGTGGCCGGTTTCATTCTCGGATCGGCCTATTTGCTGACCGGGCGAAACCTTTGGGCCCCGGTGTTGGCGCACGGATTTATCGATACGGTCGGAGTGATCGTCGGATTTCTCGGATGGGAAGGGTGACGCCTAAAAGCCTGCCCACCACCGCGCGAACGTGATATCGCAATTTGCTTATCAAGCGTCTACTAGGAGCGATTCGGAGTTGAAGAAGCCGCGGCCGACGACCGCGGCTACAGCGAAAAGCGTCGGCTGATCGCGCGCGAAATTCGGCGTGGAAAGAAAATTTTATGTAAAGAATATTTTTGTCTTCTCCCGCGGCTCGCAAACTCAGCGGTCAGACATCGGAGGACGCATTTCAGAGGACAGAAGACGAAGAACAGAGGTCGGAAGTCGGAAGTCAGGGCTACTCTTGTTCGTCTGCGGAGATGATGCTGCCCCCGCAATGAGGGCACTCCCAATCGCGCTGCTTGAAGTAGGCGCGCGAGTTAGTGATCTCTTCACCACAGTTTTGGCATGTTACCGTGATGTGCTGGTCTTCCGGCATGCAGCAAGTATAAGAGAATCTTGCTTCGAATGCATCCTCGTGAGCGCCGGAGGCGCGAGAAGCTAAGTCAGAGGTCGGAGGTCGTTCAACCGATTAATTCGAGTATCTTCTGATACCGGGGGTGCTCGCGCAGGGGGTCGAAATCGGAGTCGTGCTTGATCCAGGCCTTAGTCTCGTGATTGGCGTGCGGTAGAAGGCGTTCCAGTAAATCGAATGCCGTGTCTATTTCTCCCAGGCGCGAATAGATGCAGGCCGCATTGTATTGGGTAAGGATGTCATCGGGGTCAATCGCCAACGTCCTCGCTAACCATTCTTTGGCCCGGTCGTTTTGACCGAGCGTGACTAAGGCTGTGGCGCCGAGGTAGGCGGGCCTCGGATTATCCGGGTGAAGAGTCAGCTCGCGCTCGGCGCGTTCGATGCCTCTTCGCGCAGCACTCTCTTTTTCACCATCGCGACCGAGGGAACGATAAATCTGAACGAGCAAGCAGACGGATTGGTAGTCATCGGGCTTAATCTCGGCCGCGCGCTCGAAAAGCGCCGCCGCTCGCTCAAGCTTGCCTTCGGCAAAACAGGCCCGAGCATAAAAGTAGTGTCCTTCGAATGAGTTCGGATCGAGCGCGATAGCCTTTTCGAATTCCGCCATTGCCTCCTCATATCGTTGCTCAAGCGAAAGCGCGAGTGCTTGCGAGGCGTGCGCCTCAGCCAGCCCGCTCTCCAAAGCCAGAGCCTTGGCGCTTGTCTCAAAAATGCCTTTGATCTCAACCGGCGCGCTGTAGTGCAAAAAGAGAAAGGAATCGCAGTCAGCAATGCCAGCGTAAGCTCGTGCGTAAGCTGGATCCAACTCGACCGCCTTGGCAAACATTCGGCGCGCTAATTGGTAATACGATTTCGAGTGGCGGTGTAAAAACTGCCGACCTCTAAGATAGTAGGTGTAGGCTTCGACATTGCCGGTGGGTGTCTGCCCAATGGATTTTTTCTCCTGTGGCAACAGCTTCACTTTTAGTTGCTCCACAATAGCGTGGGTGATTTCGTCCTGAATAGCGAAGATATCCGTTAAGTCGCGATCGAAGCGGTCGGCCCAAACATGACCGTTATCTTTCCCGTTAATTAGCTGGCCGGTAACGCGAACACGGGCGCCGGCTTTTCGCACGCTTCCTTCCAAAATAAAGTTGACGCCGAAACGCTTGGCGACTTCCTGCACGTCAACGTGCTTCCCCTTGTAGGTGAAGGCGGTGTTGCGCGCCACGACAAAGAGACCCGACACCTTCGACAAATCAGTAATGATGTCTTCGGTGATCCCGTCACTGAAGTACTCCTGTTCCGGGTCGCCGCTCATGTTGACGAATGGCAGAACAGCGATGGACGGTCGTTCCTGCCCGGCCGATGTCGCGCCATCGGTGGAGGTGTGCTCGACTGAAATGCTATAAACGCGGATGGGCGTTTCGATGTTTTTGAGGCGTCGTTCCCCCATATCTTCGAAGGCGAGATCAAGACGTTTGCCGACGTGATCACGCACCGACTGGGAGACGGCAATTCCGCCAATCGGGGCAATACCTTCCAAGCGCGCCGCCACGTTTACGCCGTCGCCGAAAATGTCGCCATCTTCGACGATGATATCTCCGAGGTTGATGCCGATGCGAAATTCGATGCGCGCAGCCGGCTCGGTGGCATTGCGTGTGCGCATGGCTGATTGGATATCGACCGCGCAAGCAACGGCGCTCACGACGCTGGGAAATTCAATCAGTATTCCATCGCCGGTAAGTTTGAAGATGCGTCCGTTGTGCTCGCTGATTTTAGGGTTCACCAGATTTTTCCGCAGCGATGTCAGTGCGGCAAGAGTACCGGTTTCGTCGATCGTCATTAGTCGGCTGTAACCAACCACGTCGGCGGCAAGAATTGCAGTCAGGCGGCGCTCCATATCAACCCAGTTAGTTTACAGAAATCAGGCCGGGAACGTAACACCAAAATGCGGCAATGCTGGCTGTAATCCTAGATTAGAAATCAGAGGTCGGAGGAGTGGAAATGACGAAGCCGCGTAAACATGGAGCCCTCCAACCCGCTTAACGTGGCCTTACACGCGGCGAAGCACGAATGGTCCGAGCCGGACTGGCGTTGAATGACGAAGGAATGACGGAACAGGGAGAAGGACTCATGCTCATAATCGAATCGGACGTCAGGCGGAGAAGGTCGGAGCAGGGAAGGGCTCACGCACTTAACCGATTAACTCGAGTATCTTCTGATACCGGGGGTGGTCGCGCAGGGGATCAAGATCGGAGTCGTACTTGATCCATCCATGTTTCAACTCGTGACCGGCGTGTGGGAGCACACGTTCCAGCACATCCAGGGCCCGATCTATGTCGCCCAAGCTCGTATAAATGCAGGCGGCGTTGTATTGAGTCCAAACATCGTGAGGATCGATCGCCAATGCTCTAGACAACCATTCCCTCGCCCGGTCGTTGTCGCCAAGCGCGACGAGAGCAGCCGAGCCGAGGTAAGCCGACCTCGGGTTGTCGGGGTGAAGAATGAGGTCCTTCTCCGCCCTTTCAACCCCTCTTCGTGCGGCATTTTTCATATCCGCATCGCGCCCAAGCGACCGATAAATCTGGATCAAAAGGATCAGTGCCTGGTAGTCGTCCGGCTTGATTTCCGCAACGCGCTCGAAAAGGGCGGCGGCCCGCTCCAGTTTGCCCAGGGTGAAGCAGGCGCGGCCATAGAAGTAGTGACCTTCGAACGAATCAGGATCGAGAGCGATGGCCCGTTCGAATTCCACCGTAGCCTCGTCGTATCGTTTCTCCACCGAGAGAGCGAGCCCTCGCGAGGCATGAGCTTCGGCCAGTCCGCTATCCAGAGCCAATGCCTTCGCACTGGTGGCTAGAATGTCCCCAATCGCGACATCCTCCACGTGGTAGTGCAAGTATAGGAAAGAATCGCAATCGGCGATTCCGGCGTAAGCTCGCGCATAGAGCGGATCCAGTTTGGCGGCCTCGGCGAACATCTGCCGCGCTAATTGATAGTAGACCTTCGAGCGCCGCTCGATGAACTGGCGACCCCTCAGATAAAACGTGTAGGCTTCGACATTGTCAGTGCGCGTTTGCTTGATCGACTTCTTCTCCTGGGGGAGCAGCTTGACCTTTAACTGATCGACAATCGCGTGAGTGATTTCGTCCTGAATGGCGAAGATGTCGGTTAGTTCGCGATCATAACGGTCGGCCCAAACGTGAGCGCTGTTCTCACTGCTGATGAGCTGTGCCGTGACCCGGACGCGCGCCCCGGCTTTGCGCACACTTCCTTCCAGGATGAAAGGAACCCCCAGCTCCTGCGCTACCTGCTGAACCTTTACCGCTTTGCCCTTGTAGGTGAACGCGGTGTTGCGGGCAATGACCAGCAATCCGGACACTTTTGACAGATCGGTGATGATGTCCTCGGTAATGCCATCACTGAAATATTCCTGTTCGGGATCCCCGCTCATGTTGTTGAAGGGCAGGACAGCAATTGCTGGTTTTTCTCCTTCGGGCGACGCTGACTTTTTCTCCTTGGTGCCCGCAACAGCTGGAGTATCCAGATGGATGCGGTAAACGCGCACCGGCCTCTCGATGTTCTTCAGGGTCTGTTCGCCCATATCTTCGAAAACAAGATCGAGCCGGTTGCCAATATGATCGCGGACTGGTCCTGAGATCGTTATCCCGCCGGGCGTAGCAATGCTCTCCAGGCGCGCCGCGACATTGACACCGTCGCCAAAAATATCCTCTCCCTGCACAATGACGTCGCCCACGTTCACGCCCATGCGAAGTTCGATGCGCTGATCTTGCGGCGCACCGGCATTTCGTTTCCGGATGCCACGCTGCAGCTCGGCGGCGCACGCCACCGCGTTCACCACACTGGAAAATTCCACCAACATTCCGTCGCCGGTCAGTTTGACGATTCGTCCCTGATGCTCGCTAATTTTGGGATTAACGAAATCGGTCCGCAGCGCGTCTAGCGTCGCGAGCGTGCCAGATTCATTCACACCCATGAGGCGGCTGTAGCCAACGACGTCGGCGGCAAGAATCGCAGTCAAGCGGCGCTCCATATCGGAGAAAGTAAACCAGAAAACCGAACTCATCGCGACCGAAAATCTTTCCGGCAAATGGGAGATGGCGGATGCGGAAGTGGGTCAGTGGTCAAAGAACCAGTCAGAAGGAGCGTCGATATTTCTCGCACTTCATTAGGGTTGTCAGTTAGTCTGGGAGGATGCCTGGCGAAATAGAGCTGAACGCCCGATAGAGAGCGGTATGCTGATGCCAAGCGTTTTGATCATTGAGGATGATGAGGATGGCCGCCGGGCCGTCGCCAAGCTATTTGCGCAGGCGGATTGGAAAGTCTTTGAGGCCGCAGATGGTGATGCCGGAGTGGAACTCGCTCTCCGGAATCGACCGGAAGTTATTTTATGCGATTTGCTGATGCCGAAGTCGAATGGGTTCCAGGTTTGCCGCACCATTCGGCAACAGCTCCAGCCGACGAAGATTATCGTGGTGTCGGGACGTGATTATGCGGTCGATCGCGCGAGCGCGCTGGAGGCGGGGGCGGACGAATTTCTGTTGAAGCCGATTACATGGGAAGTGCTGCGCGACTCGATCGATCGCCTCCTAATTCCGCAGCGACCACAAGCGACGACTTCCCCAGAGGAACTCGGTTCGGTTCCGCCGCGGATAAAACTCTGGGGCGTGCGCGGCTCGCTCCCGGTGCCAGGGCCGGCGACGATCCGGTATGGCGGTAATACCAGTTGCGTAGAAGTGCGGGCCGATGGTGAAATTATCGTACTCGACGCGGGCACTGGGATTCGTGGTCTCGGTCTGGCGCTGCAAAAGG
>Ga0209474_10003967_pt1 | contig 12837 bp, 14 predicted proteins | sample GraSoiAngelo_145_FD_185902 | JGI IMG/M metagenome (GOLD analysis project Ga0209474, IMG submission 185902) | Grasslands soil microbial communities from the Angelo Coastal Reserve, California, USA - 14_1009_05_20cm (SPAdes) (version 2) | ecosystem: Environmental > Terrestrial > Soil > Grasslands...
CGCCAAGCCAGTCACCACCATTTGCGCGCGCCGGTGCAAAGGATGACGTGCCTTATACCAGCGATGTCAATCATTGGGCTCGTCATGGCCGGGCATAGCGCGTCGGAAGACGCGCGTGAACGCGCTCTTGTCCCGGCCATCCACGTCTTGCTTGAAGGCGAAAAAGACCTGGATGCCCGGCAGCGCAGACAAGTTTACGCAGTCTGCGCAAGCTTGACTGCGTTGCCGGGCATGACGCAGGAACACCTTCGTATATCTGCACACAAAATCCGCTCGTCTTTAACCCTTGCAGGAGGCGGCGCGGCGCGCCATAAGGCGCCTGCCCCGGGGGCATTCCGCCCCACGTTCTGCATACATCCGCGCGCGCAAAGACAAGAGGCAAAGGCTCGGCCGCCATGGCGAAGATCGCAGTCAAGAATCCGGTCGTCGAGATGGACGGCGACGAGATGACCCGCATCATCTGGCATCTCATCAAGGAAAAGCTGATCCATCCCTATCTCGACGTCGAGCTCCTCTATTACGACCTCGGTATTCAGAAGCGTGACGAGACGCGCGACCGCATCACCGTCGAGGCGGCGGAGGCGGTGAAGAAGGTCGGCGTCGGCGTCAAATGCGCCACCATCACCCCGGACGAGGCGCGGGTGAAAGAATTCGGCCTCAAGGAGATGTATCGCTCGCCCAACGGCACCATCCGCAACATCCTCGGCGGCGTCATCTTTCGCGAGCCCATCATCTGCAAGAACGTGCCGCGGCTGGTGCCCGGCTGGACCAAGCCGATCATCATCGGCCGCCACGCCTACGGCGACCAGTATCGCGCCACCGATTTCCGCGTGCCCGGCAAGGGCAAGCTGTCGCTCACGTTCGTGGGCGACGACGGCACCAAGATCGAGCGTGAGGTGTTCCGCTTCCCCGGCGGCGGCGTCACCATGGCGATGTACAACCTCGACGACTCGATCCGCGACTTTGCCCGCGCCTCGCTCAACTACGGCCTCAATCGAAAGTACCCCGTCTATCTCTCGACCAAGAACACCATCGTCAAGGTCTACGACGGGCGCTTCAAGGACATCTTTCAGGAAATCTACGACGCCGAATTCAAGGCCGAGTTCGAGAAGAATAGCATTTTCTACGAGCACCGGCTGATCGATGACATGGTGGCGGCCGCGCTGAAATGGTCGGGCGGCTATGTCTGGGCCTGCAAGAACTACGACGGCGACGTGCAGTCCGACACCGTGGCGCAGGGCTACGGCTCGCTCGGGCTGATGACATCCGTGCTGATGACGCCGGACGGCAAGGTGGTCGAAGCCGAGGCGGCGCACGGCACCGTGACCCGCCACTTTCGCCAGCACCAGAAAGGCGAGCAGACCTCGACGAACTCGGTCGCCTCGATCTACGCCTGGACGCGCGGGCTCGCCCATCGCGCCAAGCTCGACGAAGACGCCAAGCTCGCGAAGTTCGCTGCGACCTTGGAGCAGGTGACCGTGGCGACGGTCGAGTCTGGCTTCATGACCAAGGACCTCGCGCTGCTGGTGGGCGCCGACCAGAAATGGCTCTCCACCACCGGTTTTCTCGAGAAGGTCGACGAGAATCTCAAGCGGGCGATGGCGTAATCGCGCCCGAGAGAGAGGAGCACATCGATGCGCATCTCGCTATTTCTCCTCGCCATCGTCGCCGCCGCGGCGCGCGCGAGCGCAGCCTCGGCGCAGGCCCCGCCGGCGCTCGCCGCGCCCGGCGAGAGCGCGGTGATCACGCTGCATGCCGAGGGCGCGCAGATCTACGAGTGCAAGCCCGGCAGCGACGGCAAGCTCGCCTGGGCGTTCCGCGAGCCGATCGCGACGTTGCTGCTCGACGGCAAGACCGTGGGACGCCACTATGCCGGGCCGAACTGGGAGCACGTCGACGGCAGCGTCCCCGTCGCCAACGCGCCGGGCCAGAGCGCCGGCGACATTCCCTGGCTCAAGCTCGAAGTAACGGGGCATCGCGGCAGCGGCACGCTTAACGGCATCACGACGGTGCAGCGGATCAACACCCGCGGCGGCGTCCACGCAGGCGCCTGCGATCGCGCCGGCGCGCTCTATAGCGCGCCCTACGCGGCGGACTACGTGTTCCTGCGCAAGGGACCTTGAGAGCTAGCCCCGTGGAACGCGGCGAAACGCGGGCCCATCTCACGTCGTCCCGGCCGAGCGCAGCGAGAGCCGGGACCCATGAACACAGGCTGGTGGTCATGGGTCCCCGCTTGCGCGGGGACGACGCGGAGCGAGTGCGCGCACGTGATCAGCTTTCGGTGAGCAGTCTGTAACCATCGAACAGCGCGCCTTCGCCCACCCTACGAATCGGCGAGCGCGCCTTCGATCGCTTTGAGCGCCGCCTCGGCTTTGGAGCCGTCGGGACCGCCGGCCTGCGCCATATCCGCCCGCCCGCCGCCGCCTTTGCCCCCGAGCGCCTCGGCGCCTTTGCGCGCCAACTCGATTGCGGAGAAGCGGCCGGTCAAGTCCGGCGTGACGCCGACCACGACGCCCGCTTTGCCCTCCTCGGTGACGCCGACGATGGCGACCACGCCCGAGCCGAGGCGCTTCTTGCCCTCGTCGGCGAGGCTGCGCAGGTCCTTGAGATCGATGCCCTCGACCGCGCGCGCCAAAAGCTTGATATCGCCGACGAGGCGCACGCCGTCCGCGCCCTGCGCGCCCGCGCCGCCCATGGCGAGCTTCTTCTTCGCCTCGGACAGCTCGCGTTCGAGACGGCGCCGCTCCTCCAGCACCTGCGTGAGCCGCTGCGGCATCTCCTCGAGCGGCGCTTTGAGTTCCGCCGACGCCGACTTGGCGAGCTCGCCGAGATGCCGCGCGTGCTTGCGCGCGGTGGTGCCGGTGAGCGCCTCGATCCGGCGCACGCCGGCCGCGACCCCGCTGTCGGCGAGCGCGGCGATGATGCCGATGTCGCCGGTGCGCTTGACGTGCGTGCCGCCGCAGAGCTCGACCGACCAGCCCATGGTGTTGCCGCCGCCCCCACCCATGGCGACGACCCGCACCTCGTCGCCGTATTTCTCCCCGAACAGCGCACGCGCCCCCGACGCAATCGCTTCATCGACCGCCATCAGCCGCGTCGTCACCGGCGAATTCTGCAGCACGACCTCGTTGGCGATATCCTCCACCCGTTCGATCTCCTCGCTGGTCATCGGCTTAGGATGCGAGAAGTCGAAGCGCAGCCGGTCGGGCGCGACGAGCGAGCCCTTCTGCGCGACGTGATCGCCGAGCACCTGGCGCAGCGCCTCGTGCAGGACGTGGGTCGCGGAATGGTTTCGCCGGATGGCGCTGCGCCGGGCGTGATCCACCTCGAGCGTGAGCGCGGCGCCGACTTTGAGCGTGCCTTTCTCCACCCGCCCGGAATGGACGAGCACGTCGCCTGCCTTGCGCTGGGTGTCGGCGACGGTAAAGCGCACGTCTTCGCCCGCCATGACGCCGATATCGCCGACCTGCCCGCCCGCCTCGCCGTAGAACGGCGTCTGGTTGAGGACAACGGCGCCGCTCTCGCCCGCGCGCAACGCGTCGACCTCGCTGCCGTCCTTCACCAGCGCGGCAACGACCCCTTCGGCGCTTTCGGTCTCGTAGCCGAGGAACTCGGTCGCGCCGACGCGCTCCTTGATGGCAAACCAGAGCGCCTCGGTCTCCGCCTCCCCCGACCCGGCCCACGACGCGCGCGCCTTTTCGCGCTGGCGCTCCATGGCCGCGTCGAAGGCGTCGGTGTCGACGGCGATGCCGCGCGGCTTGAGCGCATCCTGCGTCAGGTCGAGGGGAAAGCCGTAGGTGTCGTAGAGCGTGAACGCGGCCTCGCCGGAAAACTTCGCGCCGCGCGCAAGTCCCTTGCTGCCTTCTTCGAGCAAGGTGAGCCCGCGCTCCAAGGTCTTGCGAAACCGCGTCTCCTCGAGCTTGAGCGTCTCGGTGATGAGCGGCTCGGCGCGGGAGAGCTCGGGATAAGCCTGGCCCATCTCGCGGGTGAGCGTGGGCACGAGGCGCCACATCAACGGTTGCTCCGAACCGAGCAGCTGCGCATGGCGCATGGCGCGGCGCATGATGCGGCGGAGCACGTAGCCGCGGCCCTCGTTCGAGGGCAGCACGCCGTCGGCGATGAGGAAGGAGGACGCGCGCAGGTGATCGGCGATCACGCGATGCGACACCCCGCGTGGACCTTCCGGCTCGACATCGGTCAGATCGGCGACATGGGAGATGATCGCGCCGAACAAATCGATCTTGTAGTTGTCATGCGTCCCTTGCAGCACCGCCGCCGTCCGCTCGAGGCCCATGCCGGTGTCGATCGACGGCTTCGGCAAGTCGACGCGCTTACCCCCGGGCAGTTGTTCGAACTGCATGAACACGAGATTCCAGATTTCGACGAAGCGATCGCCGTCGGCCTCGGCCGAACCGGGCGGACCGCCGGGGATGTGATCCCCGTGGTCGTAGAAAATCTCCGAGCATGGGCCGCAGGGGCCGAACTCGCCCATCTGCCAAAAATTGTCGGCGCCGGCGATGCGCACGACCTTGCTGTCGGGCAGCCCGGCGATCTTCTTCCACAAGTCGAAGGCCTGGTCGTCCTCGACGAACACCGTGACCATCAGGCGATCGGCCGGCAGGCCGAACTCCTTGGTGACGAGATTCCAGGCGAGCTCGATGGCGACGTCCTTGAAGTAATCGCCGAACGAAAAGTTGCCGAGCATCTCGAAAAAGGTGTGATGGCGCGCGGTGTAGCCCACATTGTCGAGATCGTTGTGCTTGCCGCCGGCGCGCACGCACTTTTGCGCGGTCACCGCGCGCGAATAGGAGCGCTTCTCGAGACCGGTGAAGACATTCTTGAACTGCACCATGCCGGCATTGGTGAACATCAGGGTTGGATCGTTGCGCGGCACGAGCGGCGAGGACGGCACCACGGTGTGGCCATTGCCGGCGAAATAGTCGAGAAACTTCGACCTGATCTCGTTGACGCCGCTCATTGCCAAACGACTTTCGCTAATCCTGCCAACGTCCCCTACTGATTGCGGTGCTTTTAGCCGTGGCTCTCCGCCCTGTCTAGAAAGCACGCTTGCAACAAGGCTCGAACACCAGGGCACTTACCGCTGCGGCGTCGATCGCTTATATAAGTGGCCTCTTGCGCCGCGCATCTTGCCCCGCGTGGCTCGCCCAACACCGCCGGACAGGATGATGAGCCCACCGCCTCCGCACCCGGATTCGCGCCTGGAAGCGCTGCTGCGGGCGCGGCAGTTCGCCATCACCGCCGAGATCACGCCGCCGGTCGCCTGCGAGGCCGAGGATTTGCTGCGCAAGGCGACCCCGCTTGCCGGGCTCGCGGACGCGGTCAACGTCACCGACGGCGCGGGTGCCCGCGCGCATCTGTCCGCGCCCATTGCGGCGTGTCTCATCGCGCGCGCGGGGATCGAGCCCATCCTGCAATTCACCTGCCGCGATCGCAACCGGCTGGCGCTCCAGGCGGACCTCATGGGCGCGGCCGCGTGCGGCGTGCGCAACATCCTGTGTCTCACCGGCGACGATCCCAAGGCCGGCGACCAGCCGCAGACCAAGCCGGTGTTCGACGTCGATTCGGTCGCGCTGACCGCAATCGCGCGCGACCTGCGCGACAAAGGCGAGCTTCCCTCCGGACGCAAAGTGACGGGTCGCGCGCCGTTCTTTATCGGCGCCGCCGACGTGCCCATCGATCCGCCGCCCGACTGGCGGCCCGACAAGCTCGCCGCCAAGGCCGCCGCCGGCGCCGCGTTCGTGCAGACCCAGTTCTGCATGGACGCGGGTGTTGTCCGCCGCTACGCGGCGCGCCTTGCCGAGCACGCGCCGACGCGGGACCTCTTTCTCCTGATCGGCATCGCTCCGCTGCGCTCGGCGAAATCGGCGCGCTGGATGCAGCAGCGCCTCTACGGCACGATCATTCCCCAGCGCCTGGTCGAGCGGCTGGAGCGTGCCGGGGATCCCGCGCCCGAGGGCGAGCGCATCGCGGTCGAGCTGATCGAGGAATTGGCGGCGATCCCCGGCGTTGCCGGGGTTCACCTGATGGCGCCGGCGAATGAGGACGCACTGCCGCGGGTGATTGCCGACGCGCGTAAACGGCTGCCGCGATAGGCAGGCGTGTAACGCCCTGTCTGTGATCAGCGCGAACGGCAAACTCGGTCTGAGCCCTCCCCCTTGTGGGGAGGGCAGAGGCGGCCCTCGGCCGCCATTCTTAGCGCTAAGAATGCCGACGCGAAGCGTCGGCTATGGCAAAGCGCCGGGGTGGGGGTGGTGCGGTGAGATCTTAGCGGCGCCACCTGCGCAGAAACCGCACGACCCCCACCCCCAACCCCTCCCCAGCCGGCTGCGGGCTTGCCCGCTTCCGGCGAATCTTAAAGTGGGAGGGGAGCAGACCGAGTGCGCGGCGCGATCGTGCATTAAACGAGCCAACATTGCGACCTCACGGTGAACGCTGCAAAGACGAGATGCCCGCACCAAGCGCGCGTGTGAGGCGCAAAGAGAGTGCTTCGACACCCTCCCTACTCCGGCCGTCACCCGCGGGGGTTTTCGCCCGCGGGTCCATCCGCTTCGCGAGACGCAACGCAACAAACTTTCGCAAAGGGACGGATTGCCTCGCCGGCAATGACGGTCGGGGAGTTGGCCCGAGTCGACCTTCGCCGACTTAGGCAGCGTTACTTGGGCAGCGTTACTTGGGCAGCGTTAAATGCCGATCTCGGCTAACCCCGAGAACATCGGATGCTCGCGTTTATTCCGCCGCGTCCTCGTTCTCGGCCTCCTCGCCGGCGAGGATTCGCTCGGCGATGAGGCCGGCGTTTTGCCGGATCGCGGTCTCGATCTTGGCGGCGATGTCGGGATTGGCCTTGAGGAAGGCCTTGGCGTTCTCCCGGCCTTGGCCGATGCGCTGGCTGTCATAGGAGAACCAGGTGCCCGACTTTTCGACCACGCCGGCCTTGACCCCGAGATCGATCAGCTCGCCGCTCTTCGACACGCCTTCGCCGTACATGATGTCGAACTCGACCTGCTTGAACGGCGGCGCGAGCTTGTTCTTGACCACCTTGACGCGGGTCTGGTTGCCGACGACCTCGTCGCGCTCCTTGATCGCGCCGATCCTGCGGATGTCGAGCCGCACGGAGGCGTAGAATTTGAGCGCATGCCCGCCGGTCGTGGTCTCGGGCGAGCCGTACATCACGCCGATCTTCATGCGGATCTGGTTGATGAAGATCACCATCGTGTTGGAGCGGTTGATCGAGGCGGTGAGCTTGCGCAGCGCCTGACTCATCAGCCGCGCCTGCAGGCCCGGCTGGCTGTCGCCCATCTCGCCCTCGAGCTCGGCGCGCGGCACCAGCGCGGCGACCGAATCGATGACGAGCACGTCGACCGCGCCCGAGCGCACCAGCGTGTCGGCGATCTCCAGCGCCTGCTCGCCGGCGTCGGGCTGGGAGATGAGGAGATCGTCGACGTTGACGCCGAGCTTGCGCGCATAGATCGGGTCGAGCGCATGTTCGGCGTCGATGAAGGCGCAGATGCCGCCCTTCTTCTGCGCCTCCGCCAGGCAATGCAGCGCGAGCGTGGTTTTGCCGGAGGATTCCGGCCCGTAGATTTCGACCACCCGCCCGCGCGGCAAGCCGCCGATGCCGAGCGCAATGTCGAGGCCAAGCGAGCCGGTCGAGACGGTCTCCACGTCCATCGACTTGTCGTTTTTGCCAAGCCGCATGATCGAGCCCTTGCCGAAGGTGCGCTCGATCTGAGAGAGCGCGGCATCGAGGGCCTTCGATTTATCCATGGCGGAACCTTCGACGAGACGTAATGCGGTGGTCATTGCTCCCACTCCTTATAGGACCGGATTCGGACGACCGACAACGAACGGCCAGCGAAGGAGCAATGTACACGGTTTGTTCTCAGTTCGCAATATGTTCTTTTTGGCAGAGGAATACTGGCCCCTTTCCGAAGCGACTGGTCCCTTTCGAAATCGAGTTGGTCCCTTTTCAGTCAGCAATCGTACAGACGTCGATTGTGGAATTTGGTACGGCTCGCACGGGGGAGAGGCGGTCGTGCCTATTCGGGCGCTATTGGAAGAGAACTCCGGTGTATTCGGCCCGGGCGAGCTCCTAGATATTGCCAAGGCGTTTGAGGCCGTCCTCAAAGACATGGGGCTTACGGACCGCACGGACCCCGCCACGCTAATGCTGGCGAAGCTCACGATTGAACTCGCTAAGCAAGGGCAATTCACCGCCGCGTCGCTGCGCGCGCGCGTCATGAGGGAAATGAAGCCCAAGGGGCGGCTCAACTAGAACCGACGCGCGTTTGATGCGTTTGCTCCCTTTGAGGGCGGACCGTCATGCCGACGAGAGCGAAACAATATCGGCATCTTGCCAGTGAATGTCGAAGGGTTGCGAATACGCTCTCGCTTCACGACCGAAAAACGCTTCTGGACATGGCGGCACAGTGGCATCGCTTAGCCGACCAGCAAGAGAGCGCCACCAAGCTAGGCCAGCAACAACAACAAATCCGGCCCAAGCGCGCGAGGCGCAGATAGGCCGCCTCAGTCGGCGGCCTCGCGCTCTTCGGCTTCAAATTCTTCGAATAGATCGCGTTGCTCGGGGATATGCGGTCGGAAGTTCCTGTTGAAGTTTTTCATAAACGTCGACCAACCAGGCGAGATGCGCATCAATGCTGTGACCACGGCAACGTGCTTCTCTAAGTGCGGATTGCCTAGGTAAGAAAGCGGTGATGGTGATATTTGCGTCCACAACGGCGGCGGTCCTTCCGAGTAATCCAAGGTGACCTATTCGACTGAGAGTGAGGGCGTCGAGCGGAACAAAATAGGAAGCCGTAAGATGCGCGACTTACTCAACCTACTCTTTCGCCATATGTCCTTTGGACAATGGCGGATGGCCGCCTCAGTTTGCGGGCCCGGAGACACGTAGCCGCCTCAGTTGGCGGCGCCGATTACTTTCCCTCGTCATCACCCTTTGATCCGGGTTGGCCAATACTAACTGGGTACTCGCCGGTTTCGAACCACAGTGGCGGGAATTGCGATCAGTAACATCGTCCGCGCTTTTGGAGGCGAGATGCGAAAATTCGGTATCCAGGCGCCCGAGCCGCGCCAGACCTTCAGCCATGCACGGACAAAGCCGCTGGTCGTGGAGAAGAGGAGACGACGAATGACTTTGCGGCGCCCAAGCTGGGCACCAAAATGAGACTTGTGCGCAAGTCGAACGAGCTTACGGCAGCCTGCCCGCAGTGTGAACGTAAGTAGGCCGCCTCAGTTGGCAGCCCGCGTGTCGTAACTCAGGCCCGGCCGGCAAACAGCGCTGGCGGGTTTAGCCACTTGTGGCGGGGTGAATTCGCAGCCCCACGGCTTTCGCGTTTCATGTCCGTCAATTTTGCCTTACGCTTCCACCATGGATCGGGACGTGCTTCAACGGCACCTGGCGCAAGCACAGGCCCATATCGAGACGGGCTATAAGAACATCGCCCGCCAGCGCGAGGTCATCGTGCACATGGAACGCGCGGGCCAAGATACGGCATCGGCGCGACACACCTTGACGCAATTCGAGGAATTGCAGGCGCTGCACATCGCCGACCGCGAGCGGATATTGCGGGAGCTTCAGGGATAGCCGGGGCGCGTGGCTGCTCCGATGAGCCGCCGCGGCTACCCCGCCCTCCGGGCGCCGCTGCCCCTCGGCCAGGCACCCCCCGTGCGGCCGCAGGCGCGCCAGCATCGCCCGATTAAACCGTTGTAAACCGTGCTCAAATCCGAGACCGGCCGGATACGTTCGTCCGTCGTCGCGCAAGGGAACCAATAGACGACCCGGGGGTTCTGTCGGCGGGCGTACAATCGAAGGACGGGCAAGGGGCAATGCCGAGCCAGCGCTATTATCGGGAACGGGCGAGAACGCTGCTTGCCTGGGCCAGGGCCACCAAAGACAAGGCCTACGCGGCCCAGCTGCGGCTGCGGGCCGCAAACGAGCTTGAGCAAGCCCAGCAAGTGCGCGAGGCGGTGGCGGACCTAACGTCTCTGCCCAGCGGGTTTCACGCCAGCCACATGCAAAAGGAAGACTAGGCGGGCGGCGGCCTGCTCGTTTTCGGTCGCAACCGCCCGGCCGGCGGCCTATGTGCCGTCTACCTTAGAAGCGCCGCCCCGGGCCCTTGGCGGGACGATCGGGCTGGTACTCCAACACCCAAGCGGGGTGACGCGGTGACACGCAGCAAAGCGCAGGAGTATCGCGAGCTCGCGCGGGCGTGCCGGACATTAGCGCACACGGTGTCGACCGAAGACGGCCGAAGCCATCTCGCTGCCATGGCGGAGGTGTGGGAGCGGCTGGCGGATCAGCAGGAGCAAGGCTCCGATCTCAGCGAAGCGCCGGCGCGACCATCAGGCGCTACCGCCGAGCCGGTCGTGCAGCAGCAACAACAGCAAGTTCAGCGCAAGGACGAGGACAAGGGCGATTAGATTTTGCTGCGCGTCAGCGCTTCTCGTAGCCGCACCGCTTTACCATCACGACCGTCCAGCACCCGGTTTCCATGCAGTTCTCAAAACGCCTTTGGCAGACGCGCTGCTTGCCGCAATGGGCCAGGGCTTGCGAGCACGTGGATCGCTGCTGGGCACCCGCCTCGCCGTAGGACAACACGAGCAATGGCGCGGCCAGCATGCCGACGAGAGCGGTTGCGACGAGAAATCGTGCCATGAATTCGTCCTCCACCAGGCGCGGTACGAGGGCAAATCCTAGGGCGAGATTGTGAAGCGGGCCAGTGGCCCGCGGAAGGAAGCGCCGTGTCGATGCAATGTTTCAGCGGGTTCGACGCGGGCGCGGCGCTACGACGCGATTTGAATTTTACCATCGCGTCCGATCTCGGCAGAAATGTCACACGTAATCGTTTTCGCATTCCAACTGTTGCCGAAAGTGCGGGGATCGCGTTACGTTAGCGCCATCACGATCCGCCAGAATCGTGGTGACACTTCTGCACATGTGAGAGCCCCGGACCTACCACGGCCGGGGCTTCTCTCTTTGTCCCGCCGAAAGCTCCCACGAACGAGCCGACGGGCACCTGTCAAGGTGCGGCTTCCCGCCGCGCCGGCGCGCACTCCTTGCAATCGTGGACGTGGACCAAAAGCACCGGGCAGGTAAGATGCGGCCGTCTCGAGTCGAGCACCAAAAAGTGGGGCGCACACCGGCAACAGAGGAGATCAATGATGCGCAAAATCACGCTTGCCCTGGCGATCGCGCTCGCCTTTGCGGGATCTGCGGTCTCGACCGCCGATGCGCAAACCACGCGCGGCGCCAATGACATCGCCGGCGCAGCACAGAATTTCAGTCCGATCCAGCCGGCCGCCTGCCGCGGATGGGGCCCCTATTGCCGGCCGGGATTCGTGCGCGTGTGCGGCCGCTTTCGCTGCTGGTGTCGTCCCTGCTGGTAATGGTGATTGCAAGGGTGAGGCCGCCACGCACGGGCTCGCCGTTTCTTTGATCGGGCGATAGAACGATCCCGACATGACCTCACGCGAGGGCGCAGGACCGCATCATGGTCGCGGAATTCAGAGGGCCGTCTCCGCATGATCTCGGCACGGCGGAATTGGCAACCGTCCAGGTGCTCGAGAAAAACATCGAAATGATGCTGCATCTGCTGGACGACTGGCATCGTCCCATGGGGCCGGTGGTTCGCGTGCAGATGACGCCGGACGTCGCGCGCGCGTTGGCGGAGCGTTTGACGAGCGCCGCCGCGCAAGCGGAGCCGGACGAATAGACCGGTGCCGGCCGAGCGCAGGCCGGACCAACCGGACACGATCCGCTCGGGTGGCCTTAGCGAGCCGCCGGCAGGCCCTTTCAGCGACCGGAATGCTGCCCTAATTTCCTGACCTCACATCCGCCGTTTCCTGATGCGATATCCGCGGGGTATCGAGAGAGGCTCCGATGCAAGTTCGCTGGTTCATCGTTGGCTTGCTGTTGGCGCCCCTGGCGCTTTCCGCTTGCGAAGAGAAGCAGGTCGCCGCGCCGGGCGAAAAGGGCGAGGCCGGCCCACCCGGACCCGCCGGACCCGCCGGTCCTGCCGGCCCGGCTGGGCCCGGCGGAACCGTCGTCCGCTTCGTCGACGGCGAATGTCGTCAGGCCTGCACGGTTGCGTGCGAGGCGAACGAGCGAATCCTCAGCACCCACGCCCTCAACCCCGGCGGCACCTTCGTCTTCGAGGAGGACAATCGGGCGACATTTCGGCCGCAGCGGCAGGGGGTCGCCATCAAGGTCATGGTCGCCTGCGTCCCGAAATAATGGCCCGCCCGCCGGTCATCTTTCGTTAGCCCTGTCGCCGAGGCCCCGCACCTGCCGTGGTGCCGTCGTATTTTCGGCCACAACGGTGCCTAGCCTTCGCGTCGTACGACCGTTCCAGGGGGGAAGCGAATGCGAACCGTCGTCATTGCTCTAGCCGCCACCGCCGTGCTGATCGCGCCGGCTCACGCGCAAATGCGAGGGGGAAAGGGGGGAGGGAAACAACAATCTGCAGCGCAGCAGCAGGAAAACGCGGAGAAGAAGCAAAAAGCTGCCGCGGCGGAGAAGGCGTACAAAGCCGCCCTCGACCGCATCCCCGACCAAAAATACGACCCGTGGGCGCACCAGCGCTGAGCACCGCCTCGGCAGTCGCCGAAGCTTGATTTAGCTCGCTTGTCGTTCCGCGCCGTTATTTCAGCCGCGCGGGCATCGCTAAATCTGGATTGAATTAGCTCAACCTTCTGCGTCATGGCCCGGGCTTGTCCCGGCCATCCACGTCTTTGACTTAGCTTAGACGTGGATGCCCGCGCCGTAAGCGCGTCCACGCGCGTCTTCCGACGCGCTATGCG
>Ga0209474_10003969_pt1 | contig 12835 bp, 12 predicted proteins | sample GraSoiAngelo_145_FD_185902 | JGI IMG/M metagenome (GOLD analysis project Ga0209474, IMG submission 185902) | Grasslands soil microbial communities from the Angelo Coastal Reserve, California, USA - 14_1009_05_20cm (SPAdes) (version 2) | ecosystem: Environmental > Terrestrial > Soil > Grasslands...
GCGGGGGTCATCGGCGGTCTCGGCGGCAACATCGTCGAGGTGCATCATCAGCGGCTGTTCCACGACACCTCCGTCAAGCGCGCCGAGCTCGACGTCGTCGTCGAGACGCAGAACCGCCGTCACGTCGTCACGATCATCGACGCGCTGGTCGCCGCCGGCTTCCCCACCCGCCTGCTGTCGAGCAGCGAGGACATGGCTGAACCCAATCCCACCGGCCTTACGGGCTGATTGGCGCGACCAGCACGCGGTCGACGCGGCGGCCATCCATCTCGACGATCTCGAAGCGCCAATCACCGGCGGTGACTCGGTCCGCGACCATCGGCACGCGATTGAGCCGCGCCATCAGATACCCGCCGAGGGTATGGAAATCGGGATCCTCGCCCGGCAATTGCGAGACCCCGAGCACCTGTTTGAGCTCGTCGAGCCCGATCATGCCGTCGATCAGCCAGGTGCCGTCCTCCCGCTTGACAACGCGGGGATCGGTCTCGCCCGCCTCAGGCAATTCGCCGACCAGCGCTTCCAGGATGTCGGTCAATGTCACCAAGCCCTCGAGATCGCCATACTCATCGACCACCAGCGCCATCGGCTCGCCGCTGGTCTTGAACACTTCGAGAGCCCGGAGCACCGTCACGGTGTTTGGCAAAAAAAGTGGCGGCCGCAGCACGGAGCGCAGATTGAACGGCTGTCCGTCCAACGCTGCGGTCAGCAGATCCTTGGCCTGCAGAATGCCGGCGAGCTGGTGCGTGCCGCCCTGCACCACCGGGAAGCGCGAATAAGCACTGTCGCGGATATGGCGGCGGATCTCCTCCTCCGGGTCGTCGAGATCGAGGAATTCGATCTGGGTGCGCGGCGTCATGACCGCGCTGACCCGACGGTCGCCGAGCCGTAGCGCCATCTCGACGATCGCGGTCTCGGCCTGGGGAATGTGCCCGGCCGCCACCCCTTCGCGCAGCATGAAGCCGATTTCCTGGTCGGTTACCGGTGCCGGTTCGCCGCGCAACGGCAACAGCCGCAGCAACAGGTCGGTGGTCGTGCTCAACAGCCATTCGATCGGCGCGCCGATGCGCGCCAGGCCCCGCATGAAGCGCGCCAGCGCCGCCGCGATGCCCTCGGGGTGGATCATCGCGATGCGCTTCGGCACCAGCTCTCCGAGGATCAGCGAGAAGAACGAGATGCCGATCACCACCACCGCCATGCTGATCACATGCGCGTAGTCGGCGAGGAAACCTCCATACTCACCAAGATAATCCTGCAGCCGCTCGCCGAGCGTGGCTTCGCCGAACGTGCCGAGCAACACCGCGATAATCGTAATGCCGATCTGGACGGTTGCCAGCAGGCGCGACGGATCGGCCTTGAGCTCGAGCGCCGCTTCGGCGCCGGCATTGCCCTCGGCCGCCAGCGGCTGCAATCGCGCCGGCCGCGCCGAGACCAGCGCGATTTCGGCCATCGCGAAAAAGCCGTTCAACAGGATCAGCAGCAGAACGATCGCAAGATGCAGGGTCAGCATGAGAGCCCGCGAGTTGCCCGACATTCCCGCGAGCGCGGGAATCCAGGGGGAATGGGCTCCGGCATTTGCCCTGGACCCCCGCTTTCGCGGGGGTGACGAGTGGGAAAACTAACCTAGGCCGCGGTGGGTCCGAACAGCTGCAGCCTCAGAATCCAATGGTCAGCGCGAATAATATTCGATGACGAGATTGGGCTCCATCGTCACCGGGTAGGGGACATCGGCCAATTTTGGCGCGCGGACGAAGCGCCCGCGCATGCGGTCGTGGTCGATCTCGACGTAATCGGGAACATCGCGCTCGCTCGACTGCGCCGCTTCCAGAACCAGCGCCATTTGCTTCGCCCGCTGCCTCAGCTCGATCGCGTCGCCGTCCCGCAGCTGGTAGGAGGCGATGTTGACCCGCTTGTCATTGACCAGCACATGGCCGTGATTGACGATCTGCCGCGCCGCAAACGGGGTCGGCGCCAGCTTCATGCGATAGACCGTCGCATCAAGGCGGCGCTCCAGCAGCTCGATCAGGTTCTCGCCGGTATCGCCGCGCCGCCGCACCGCCTCTTCATAAAGCTTGCGGAACTGCCGCTCGCCGATATTGGCGTAATAGCCCTTGAGCTTCTGCTTGGCAGCAAGCTGCGTGCCGTAGTCCGACGGCTTCTTGCGCCGCTGGCCGTGCTGGCCCGGCCCGTATTCGCGACGATTCAGCGGGCTTTTCGCCCGGCCCCATAAATTGACGCCGAGACGGCGGTTGATCTTGTACTTCGATTCCTCGCGCTTGCTCATATCAGCCGTATCCGGTTTAGGTTGTTATTGTCCCAATAGGGCCATCCCGTGCGCAAACGCATGGAGGCCGGGGCGAATTGCCCGCGTTCTTGGGAAGGGGGTGCACTATAGTCAGCGGCCCGGCGAAGTCAAACCGGCGACTCCTCTCGTCCGATCTCTCACCACCATCGGTCGCCCCGGCGCGTCCCATCTCGGCGGTGATCGCCGCCTGGTGCGAAGCGGGGCTTGATGGCTGCGCATTGCTGCTCGCGCCGATCTTGGTGTTGGTGCCGCATGGCGTAGCGCCGCTCGTCGCGGTCGCCGGCCTGTGCGCGGCCGGGCTTGTCGCCGCCAGCTCGCCCTATCGCTTCACATCGCTGCGGCTGCCGGCGATCTGCCTGCTCGGGCTGCTGGTATGGGGCGGGGTGTCCACGATGTGGTCAATCGATCCGCAGCGCACCCTGATCCTCGATTTGCGGCTCGCCGGCCTGTTCGCCGCCGGGCTGACGCTTACCGCAGCGGCAGACCGGCTCGCCGCACCATTGCGGCTGGTGCTGCTTCTGCTGACCGGCCTAGCCATGGGGATCGGGCTGACCTGGTTCGATCTCGCGAGCAGCGGCGGTCTGAGCCAGCACATCTCGCTGCGGGCATTCCGCCCGTTTCGACTGAACCAGATTGCGGTTGGATTGGCGATCCTGACTTGGCCGGTCGCCGCCTGGCTCATTCAGAGCGGTCGGAAGGTGCTGGCGCTGATCGCTGCGGCATTGATGGTCGGAACGATCGCGCTACTCGAAGACGCCGCCGCCAAAACTGCCCTCGCCGCCAGCCTGCCGATCACCGTCTTGCTCTATGGCTGGCGCTGTCGTATCGCGCGCGTTGCTGCGCTGCTCTCGGTGATCGCCATTCTGACCGCGCCGCTGACCCTCCCGGCTCTCGGCCGCTTGCCGGCGGTGCTCGCAACAGCAGATGCAATCAAGGGCTCGGCCGGACACCGGCTGCTGATTTGGTCGTTTGTCGGCGACCGCATCGCCGAACGGCCATGGCTCGGCTGGGGACTCGACGCCTCGCGCGCGATCCCTGGCGGGAAGGAAGAAATCCGCCCCGGTTTGAACCGGCTGCCGCTGCATCCGCACAACGCCGCGTTGCAGGTGTGGTTGGAGCTGGGCCTGCCCGGGTCGCTGCTGTTCGCGTTGTTTGTCGGCTGGCTGTGGCTGCGTCTCGGCGCGGCGTCGTGGCCGCGCCTTTATGCCGCCGCGGCCGGCGGCAGCCTGACGGCAGCACTAACCGCCGCCTGCGGCGCCTATGGCATCTGGCAGGAGTGGTGGCTCGGCACCCTGGGCCTGACGCTGTTCGCGGTCCTCGTCATGGCGCGGGCGGCCGGACCGCCCGCCACCGCTACTCCGCCGCCGCGGCCCGATTGGCGCGGCGACGATCGTTGATGTCGAGCAGGCGCTTGCGCAGCCGGATTGCGGTCGGGGTGACCTCGACCAGCTCGTCATCCTCGATATAGGCGAGCGCCTCTTCGAGGCTCATCTGAACCGGCGGGGTCAGCCGCACCGCCTCATCTTTGGCGGTGGTACGGATGTTGGTCAGCTGCTTGCCCTTCAGCGGGTTGACGTCGAGATCGGTGCCGCGGCTGTGCGCACCGACGATCATCCCGGCATAAACATCGGTGCCCGGCGTGACGAAAAGCGGCCCACGCTCTTCGAGGTTCCACAAGGCATAGGCGACCGCGGCACCCTGCGCGGTCGAGATCAGCACGCCGTTGCGCCGCCCCTCGATCGGGCCCTTGTAGGGGGCATAGCCGTGGAACAGCCGGCTCATCACGCCGCTGCCGCGCGTATCGGTCAGAAACTCGCCGTGATAGCCGATGAGCCCTCGGGTCGGCGCGAGAAACGACAGCCGCAACTTGCCGCCGCCCGACGGCCGCATCTCCTGCAGCTCCGCCTTGCGGCGGCTCATCTTGTCGACGACGATGCCGGAGAATTCCTCATCGACATCTACGATGACCTCTTCGACCGGCTCCTGCCGCTGGCCGGTCTTCGGATCGGTCCTGAACAGCACGCGCGGGCGCGAGATCGACAATTCGAAACCCTCGCGCCGCATCGTCTCGATCAAGACGCCGAGCTGCAGTTCGCCGCGGCCAGCAACTTCAACGGCATCCTTCTCGGCGCTTTCGCTGACCCGGATCGCGACATTGCCCTCGGCTTCGCGGTGCAGCCGCTCGGCGATGACGCGCGAGGTAACCTTGCTGCCGTCTCGGCCGGCCAGCGGGCTGTCATTGACCGAGAAGGTCATCGCCAGCGTCGGCGGGTCGATCGGGTCGGCGGGCAGGGCTTCGGTGACCTCGGGGGCGCAGATCGTGTCGGCCACCGTCGTCTGCGCCAGTCCGGCGATCGCGATGATATCGCCGGCCTGCGCCTCCTCGATCGGCCGCCGGTCGAGCCCGCGAAAGGCCAGCAATTTGGTCAAGCGCGCCTGCTCGATGACCCGGCCGTCGCGCGCCAGCGATTTGACCGGCATGTTGATGCGGACCACCCCGGAATGGATCAGCCCGATCAATACCCGGCCTAGATACGGGTCATAGTCGAGAGTCGTCGCCAGCATTGAAAACGGCGCGTCGGGATCGGCGGCGGGTGGCGGCACATGGGCGATGATCAGCTCAAACAGCGGCGCCAGGTCGCGCCCCCGCCCATCCTCCAGGCCGGCGAGATCGCGCACCGCCCAGCCCTCGCGCCCTGAGGCGAAGAGCGTCGGAAAATCGAGCTGCGCCTCGTTGGCGTCGAGCAGCGCGAACAAATCGAAGATCTCGTTATGCACGGCCTCGGGCCGGGCGTCGGGCCGGTCGACCTTGTTGATCACGACGATCGGGCGCAGACCGCGGCGCAACGCCTTGGCGACGACGAACTTGGTCTGCGGCAATGGCCCCTCGGCGGCATCGACCAGCACCAGGACGCCATCGACCATGCTCAGGATGCGCTCGACCTCGCCGCCGAAATCTGCATGGCCCGGGGTATCGACGATGTTAATGCGCACCTTGTGTCCCTTGGCCTGCCATTCGACCGAAGTGCATTTGGCCAGGATCGTAATGCCGCGCTCGCGTTCCAGCTCGTTCGAATCGAGCGCCCGCTCGGCGACCTGCTGGTTGGCGCGGAACGCGCCGCTCTGCTTCAGCAGCTGATCGACCAGCGTCGTCTTGCCGTGATCGACATGCGCGATGATCGCTATATTCCGGATATCCATTCAGCCCGTTGCTCGTTCCTGCGGCGCCACCGCGACAATTCGCCGGCCCAGACCCACACTAGGCGGGCTCAGGCAAGGCGCGCTGCCTCGACGAGCCCTTTCAGCGCGACTTCCGGCCGCGCGCCGACATGGCTGATGATTTCGGCGGCGCACAGGCTGCCGATCTTGCCGCAGGTGGGGAGCGGCAGGTCGCGGGTCAAGCCGAACAGGAAGCCTGCGGCATAAAGATCGCCCGCCCCGGTGGTATCGACGACGCGCGGCACCGGCGCCGCGCGCACCCGGTCGACGCTGTTGCCGGTCAGGATCACGCTGCCCGCCTCGCTGCGGGTCAGGGCCGCGATCCTGACGTGGCCGCGCACCGCACTCGCCGCCTCGGCGAAATCCTCGGTCTCATAAAGCGAGCAGATCTCGGCTTCGTTGGCGAACAGGACGTCCACTTCCCCCTGGACCAGCTCGCGGAAGGCGGCCCGGTGCCGCTCGACGCAGAACGGATCGGACAGGCTCAGCGCGACATGCCGCCCGGCGGTGTGGGCGACCGAAGCGGCTCGCCGGAAGGCGGCCTGCGCCTGCGGTGGGTCGAATAGATAGCCTTCGAGGTAGGTGACCTGCGCGGCCGCGATCAGCGATTCGTCGATATCGTCAGGCCCGAGCTCGACGCAAGCGCCGAGATAGGTGCCCATCGTGCGCTGCCCATCGGGGGTCACCATGATCAGGCAGCGCGCGGTTGTCGGGCCGGTGGTCGCGGCCGGCGTGTCGAACTGTACGCCGATCGCGGTGATGTCGTGGCGGAACACGGCGCCGAGCTGGTCATCGCGCACCTTGCCGATATAGGCGCCGGCGCCGCCGAGCGAGGCAATACCTGCCATCGTGTTGCCGGCCGAACCGCCCGAGCTTTCGATCGCCGGGCCCATCTCGGCGTAAAGCGATTCGGCTCGCGCCGAATCGATCAAATTCATCGACCCCTTGGCAAAACCCTGGGCGGCGAGAAACGGCTCCTCGGCATGCGCGATCACATCGACGATTGCATTGCCGATGCCGACGACATCGATCGCGGCGCTTTTCATCGACACGGGCTCCAGGGATCTCGGATGGAAGGCGGCGGAGTATAGGGAGAACGCCCGACATCACAAGCCGCGCCGCGCGAGCCCATTGGCGGCTCACCAGCCGTGGCTTAGAACCGGTTCCCGATGCTGGCCGCCCTGATTCGCGCCGTCGAAGACCTGTTTACGCCGCCGTTGCGCCGGGTCGTCTTGCTCAGCCTCGCGCTGGCGGCCGCGAGCTTTGTTGTGCTGTGGTTCGCCCTCGCGATGCTCGTCCACAACACCAGCCTGTTCGGCTGGTGGCCGCTTGACTGGCTGATCGATCTGTTCGGGGCGCTGGCGGTCCTGCTGTTGAGCTGGCTCCTCTTTCCGGCCGTCGTGACGATCGTGATTGGATTTTTTCTCGACCGGGTCGCTGTAGCGGTCGAGGCGCGTGACTATCCCGGGCTCGATCCGGCGCGCGGCATACCGCTCTACGACATCCTCGTCGCTACCCTGCGGTTGATGCTGCTGACGATCATTTTAAACCTGCTGGTGCTGCCATTTTATCTGCTGTTGCCCGGGATTAATTTTTTTGTCTTCCTCGCGCTGAACGGCTATCTTTTCGGCCGCACCTATTTTGAGGTGGTCGCCCTACGGCGGCTCGACAGGGGGACGGCGAAGGCCGTACGTCAGCGCTTCGCGGGGCGCGTCTTTATCGGGGGACTCGTGATCACGGGATTGTTCTCGGTGCCGCTTGTCAACCTGGTCGCGCCGGTCATCGCGACCGCCTTTATGGTGCATGTTTTCGAGAGTTTGCGGCGGGTCGAACCGCGGCTTCTTCCGTCCTGACCCGGTTCGATGCCGCCGACAATTTCTCTGCAATTAAAAGGGGGATGCCTGTTCCATGTTCAGTCGGAAAAGAAGCGAGACAGAGGATCGCGCCATGTCAGACCTGCCTGATGATCTGGGCATCCCGATGAAACCGGCTCGCCCGGCCGGCCAACAGGCCACGGTCGCACCGCTCGGCCGCAACCCGGCACCGGTGCCGCCGCGCACGCCGGAAGCGGCCCGCCAGGGCGGCGAGGCGGCGCGTCCCGCCGAAGCGCCGCGGCGCCCGGCCGAGGTGCCTGCCAACCCAGTCCCCGCCGTTGGCGGCCTGCGGCGCAGCGAAACCGATGTGCGCACCCTGATCGTCGGCCGCGAGATTTCGCTGTCCGGCGAGATCAACTCCTGCAACAAGCTCGTCGTCGAAGGCAGCGTCGAGGCCAATCTGCAGAATTGCCGCGATGTCGACATCTCCGAGACCGGCCTGTTCAAGGGCTCGGCCTCGATCGACGAGGCCGAAGTGCGCGGCCGCTTCGAGGGCAATCTGACGGTGCGCAAGCGCCTCTTGATCCGCTCGACCGGCAAGGTCACCGGCACGATCCGCTACGGTCAGATCGAGATCGAATGCGGCGGCCAAATCTCCGGCGACATCCAGGCCCAGGGACACGAGGACCTCATCGCCGCCGTGCCCGCTGCGCCGGCGGCCGACTAGGCCGCGGGCGACCGATCTTAGGCTCCGCAAGCGGCGCCGGGGTTGCGGCCGCGGCGCGCGCTGCGATCAACTCGGCGGGCGCGGTTTTCGCGCCGTAGCGGCACAGATCGGCGACGACGCAAACCGGACAATCCGGTTTGCGCGCCGTGCATACGTAACGCCCGTGCAGGATCAGCCAATGGTGCGCACCGAGCTTGTACTCGGCCGGCGTGACCTTTTCGAGTCCGGCCTCGACCTCGAGCGGGGTCTTCCCCGGCGCCAGCCCGGTGCGGTTTCCGACCCGGAAGATATGCGTGTCGACCGCGATGGTCGGCTCGCCGAACGCGACGTTCAGCACGACATTCGCGGTCTTGCGCCCAACCCCCGGCAGCTTTTCGAGCGCCTCGCGGTCGCGCGGCACCGTGCCGCCATGCTGCTCGATCAACATTTGCGACAGCGCGACGACATTTCGCGCCTTCGTGCGGTAAAGACCGATCGTGCGGATCATCGCCGCCAACCGCTCCTCACCGAGCGCCAGCATCTTGGCCGGCGTATCCGCGATAGCGAACAGGGCCGGGGTCGCCCGGTTGACCCCGACATCGGTCGCCTGCGCCGACAGCACCACGGCGACCAGCAGGGTGAACGGGTTGATGAATTCGAGCTCGGTCCGTGGGATCGGACGGGTGGCCGCCAGCCGCCGATAAAATTCCGCAGCCTGGCGTTTTGTGAAGGAGCGCATCGCCGCGGAGTTTAGAAGCCGCCGACGCCGTTTACAAACCCGGGCACACATGCATCACGGCTTTTCGCGCAACCCGCCGCAGCCTATTTTTGGCTTATGAGCGCAAGCCTTCATCCGGCCCGTCCTGACCCGGTGTTCTTCGAGCGGGTGCTGTGGCCGCACCGCAGCCTGCCGCCGCGCGGTTTCCGGCTGCTGATGCTCGGCCTCGGGTTGCTCAGCCTGGTCGCGGGGATCTGCTTCGTCGCGGCAGGAGCGTGGCCGATCTGCGGTTTTTTTGGTCTCGATGTCGCGCTGCTCTATCTCGCCTTTCGCATCAGCTACCGCAGCGCCCGGCAGCGCGAAACCTTGCGCCTTGCCGGCGACCAGTTCACGGTCGAGCGGGTCGGCATTTACGGCGAGCGCCGTCAATGGCGGTTCCAGCCGTTCTGGCTGCGGGTCGTGATCGAGGAGAGGCCGGACGAATCCAACCGGTTGTCGCTGGCCTCGCACGGCAGGAGTGTGGTGATCGGCGATTTTCTCGCGCCGCCGGTACGCCGCGAGCTGGCGGCAAATTTGCGTGACGTGCTGGCGCGCTGGCGCGCCGCCCTGAACCCGGCGAACACCGCAAAATAATTTCTCAGCTGCTCGCTTCCTGGCCGAAGGTGATGCGGTTGCCGTCGGGGTCGCGCACCGACATCTCTCGCATTCCGTAGAAGAAATCGGTGGGTGGCACCTCGATCGGGCAGCCGAGAGCCTGCAATTCGCCATGCAGCCGATCGACATCGGCGACGAACACATAGATGCTCGATCGGCCGCGGCTTTCAGGCGCCTCGCTCGCCGGCATCAGGTGAAGTGAGACGGCGTCGCGCTCGACAATCGCATAGCTCGGCGGGTCGCCGAGCCGGAAATGCTCGCGAAACCCGAGCCGGCCGAGATAAAAGCCGAGGCTCGCAGCAACATCGGCGACCGTGAAAACGGCCGCGAAGGCGTTGAGCCGGACCGGTGAGGCCATTTAGAGCCCCAGCACTTCCTTCATGCCGTAGAGCCCGGGCGGCCGGCCGATCAGCCAGCGCGCCGCGCGCACGGCACCCTTGGCATAGATCGCGCGATTGGTGGCACGGTGCACCAACTCCAGCCGTTCACCGACCCCGGCGAACATCACGTGATGCTCGCCGATATTGTCGCCGCCGCGCAACGCGGCGAAGCCGATCGCCCCGGACTTGCGCGGCCCGGTGATGCCGTCCCGGCCGCGCTGCGCCACCTCCTCGAATGCGTCGCCGCGCGCTGCAGCAGCCGTTCGGCCGAGGGCGAGCGCCGTCCCGGAGGGCGCGTCGACCTTGCCGCGGTGATGCATTTCCATGATTTCGATATCCCATTCCGGCCCCAGCCGCGCCGCCACCTGCTCGACAAGACCGAACAGCAGGTTGATGCCGAGGCTGGTATTGGCGGCCCACACCACCGGTATGCGCTCGGCGGCGCCGTGGATCGCCTTTTCCTGTTCACCGGTCAGTCCGGTGGTGCCGATCACGATCGGCCGGCCAAGCTCCGCGGCCAGCGCGACATGCGCCGCGGTCGCTTCCGGCGCGGTGAATTCGATCGCGACGTCGCTGTCGCGCAGCACTTGGCGCACGTCTTCCCCAGCCGTGAGGCCGAGCCGGCCAATCCCGGCCAATTCGCCGAGATCCTGGCCGAGAGAGGCGCTCCGCGATCTGGCGACGCCGCCGCTCAGTTCACACCCTTCGGTTGCAACGATGTCGGCAATCAGCATGCGGCCCATCCGGCCGCCGCATCCGATCACCCCGATTCTGGTCTCGGCCATGACGCGCCTCCCTCACCGGCGCTGACAGCGTCGCCATCTCGCGGGGAAAACACAAGCGGCGCCGTTTGCGGCAACGCCGCCACAGCGCCGTCGTTTCCTCGTAACCGATTTTCCTCTACACCGGCGGCCTGATGGCTTTGCTCCGCTCGGTCGCCACGGTCGGCTCCTACACGCTGGTGAGCCGGGTATTCGGCTTTATCCGCGATATCCTGACCGCGGCGATCCTCGGCGCAGGCCCGGTAGCCGACGCCTTTTTTGTGGCGCAGCGGTTGCCCAACCTGTTCCGCAGCCTGTTTGCCGAGGGCGCGTTCAACGCCGCTTTCGTGCCGCTCGCCTCCGGCACGCTCGCCGAAGGCGGCAAGCCGGCGTTGCGGACCTTCGCCGAAGAAGCCTTTGCCGTGCTGTTCACGCTGCTGCTGATCTTTGTGCTGCTCGGCGAGATCTTCATGCCGTGGCTGATGACGATCATGGCGCCGGGTTTCAGCGCCGAGCCCGGCAAGTTCGACCTCGTCGTGATGCTGACCCGCATCACCTTCCCCTATCTGCTCTTTATCTCTCTGACGGCGTTGCAGGGCGGGTTGCTGAACACCGTCGATCGTTTCGCGGCGCCGGCCGCGACACCGATCCTGCTGAACCTGTTCCTGATCGCCGGCCTTTTGCTGATGGCGCATTTCCATTGGCAGGACGGGGAGGTATTGGCCTGGGCCTTGTCGGCCGCCGGGCTGGCGCAATTCCTGTGGCTGCTGGCGTCCTGCGCCCGCGCCGGCGTGGCATTGCGGCTGCGCCTGCCGCGGCTCACCCCGCGCGTCAAGCAGACGCTGCGGATCATGGGGCCGGGAGTGCTTGGCGCGGGGGTCACGCAGCTCAATCTGGTGATTTCGACCGCGCTCGCCTCGCTGCTGCCGGGCGGGTCGGTGTCGTATCTCTATTATGCCGACCGGCTGAACCAGTTGCCGCTCGGGGTTGTCGGGATCGCCGTCGCGACGGCGATCCTGCCGCCCTTGTCGCGCCAGGTGCGCACCGGCGATCTCGCGGGCGCGGTCACAACGCAGAACCGCGGCGTCGAGCTAGCGTTTTTGCTGACCTTGCCCGCGGCGGCCGCATTCATCGTCCTGGCGCAGCCGATCATGACGGTATTGTTCCAGCGCGGCGCTTTTGGACCGGTCGAGGCCGCGGCGACTGCGGCGGCGCTCAGCGCCTACGCCGCCGGGCTGCCGGCTTTCGTGCTGGTCAAGGTGCTGGCGCCGGGCTTTTTTGCGCGCCACGATACCGCAACCCCGGTCAAGGTCGCGATTGCGGCGATGGTCACCAATTTGGTGCTGACCGTGGCGCTGATGCAGTTCTGGGCACATGTCGGCATCGCGATCGCGCTATCGGCAGCGGGCTGGCTGCAGGCGATCACTTTGCTGGTGCTATTGGGGCGGCGCGGCCATTTCCGGCTCGACCAGCGGGCCCGCAGCAAATTGCCGCGCATCGCGGTGGCGGCGCTCGGTATGGCGGCTATCGTGCTGGCATTGCGTTTGGTGCTCGCCTCGGCCATGGCTGGGCCATTGATGCTGCGTCTCGGCGCCTTATCGGCGCTGGTTGTTGCGGGGTTTGTCGTATTTGGCGCGCTGATACTCGCATTTGGCGTGACCGACTGGCGTGAATTGCGCGGCCAATTGATGCGATCTCCTCCGAGATCTCCCGGCCAACCTGCTTGACCCCGGCCCGGCCGGGACGTTAACAGCCAGCCCATTCCCCCGATTGAGGCCCCATGAACCGAATTTTTTCTGGCATCCAGCCGACCGGCAATCTGCATCTCGGCAACTATCTCGGCGCGATCCGCAACTGGGTCGCGCTGCAGCACGATTACGAATGCATCTTCTGCATCGTCGATTTGCACGCGCTGACCTTGCCGCAGAACCCCGACGAACTGCGCCAGGCGACCCGCGAGGTCACAGCCGCCTATATCGCTGCCGGGATCGACCCGGAGCGCTGCATCATCTTCAACCAGAGCACGGTCAGCGCCCATGCCGAGCTGGCTTGGCTGCTCGGCTGCCTGACCCCGCTCGGCTGGCTGAACCGGATGACCCAGTTCAAGGAAAAGGCCGGCAAGCAGCGCGACAGCGCTGGGCTCGGCCTCTACGCCTACCCGGTGCTGATGGCGGCCGACATCCTGCTCTACAAGGCGACACACGTCCCGGTCGGCGAGGACCAGAAACAGCATGTCGAGCTGGCACGCGATATCGCCGGAGCGTTCAACCGGCGCTACGAG
>Ga0209474_10003971_pt1 | contig 12834 bp, 11 predicted proteins | sample GraSoiAngelo_145_FD_185902 | JGI IMG/M metagenome (GOLD analysis project Ga0209474, IMG submission 185902) | Grasslands soil microbial communities from the Angelo Coastal Reserve, California, USA - 14_1009_05_20cm (SPAdes) (version 2) | ecosystem: Environmental > Terrestrial > Soil > Grasslands...
CAGGCTTAAGAACAAAGCCGAGGAGAAGCTGAAACGGATCAATCTCGCTTATGGGCGACTTTGCGGGCTCTGCTCGTATGAGCCGCGCATATTGAATCACCCCACAGAGCCTTGCGATTGGAGGATAGCCCTCTTTGCTCTCCGTCGGGCCTTTAGGAGAAGCATGATCGTTATTCCAAAGCGTTTTTGGCTCTCGATAGCAACAGCAGTCGACCTAATCAACAGTGTCTTTCAATGGTGCCGTCGCGAGACAAGATCACTAGCTATTGCTATGACGGCGTTTGTTCTCGGATTTGCTCTGGCCGCTTGGCTGTTACCGCGTGAATCCGACACTTGGGCTAAAATTAGCGGCCTGCGCCACAAGATTATCGAAAGGACACGTGGAATAGCAGAAGCGGACGTCACGAACCCAACGCCTACTGACCCAATAATGCTCTCTCAAACGGCGCTGGTCACTACGTCTTCGCCAGAGACGGGGGACCCACCTCATCCTCCGTCTCTTGGCACGAGCGCAAGCCCGCTTACAGCGCATCCATCACCAGATGTTTTTCGCTGGAGGACGAACGTCGTCACAACAGTTTTTTGGGTCGGTGAACAGCAGGTTAAGGGCAAAACGTCGCCACAGCACGAGAGCGTTTGGGATAAGGATTGGCTGAAGAACTTTGGCGGAGTGGATGACCCCGAGCCGGCAGCCCGGCATGATTATATCCCAATCTCATTCGTACCGAGTCAAAATCCGTTCTATTGTGCGCTGCCCTACAACGACGTTGAGCAGGCTAAGTTCAAACCAGAAGCGGCGAATGTAATTCCTTGGTTTAGGCAGGTCCATGGTGAGCCGGGTCGGTCAGTCTGCAAAGATCGCTGGATCGCCATCCGAGAAGGGCATCGCATCTGCTACGCGCAATGGGAAGATTCTGGGCCGTTTCGCACAGACCATTTCCAGTACGTTTTTCAGAATGAACCGCCAACGCCGAATGCAAGTCACGGTGCAGGTCTTTGTGTTTCTCCGGCCGTCCGCGATTATCTGAACCTCGAACCAACCGATGTGGCCGATTGGCGATTCGTCGAGATACGCGATGTGCCTCCTGGCCCGTGGCGTGATTACGGCGAAAACAACCCCTTCGTGATTGCGGCAAGGCAACCGGAGGAAAGTTTAACTGAGCAGAAAAACACAGCCAATCCAGTTGCGATCGAACCGGCGCAAAACGCTGAGCCAGCAGGCGAGATCGTGATATCGGCCCCTGCAGAGACACCGAAGAAGGAGTTAGCTGAGCGAGAAAACGCAACCAATCCAGCCGAAATGGAAACAGCACGACACGCGGCGGCGCCAGACGCGAGCGTGATCTCATCTTCCGCGGCGAAACTGACGAAGGACTTAGCTGCATCGAAAATGCCCGCCAATCAACCTGCTACGAAACCAATGGCAGGCCATCGCGCGTCGGCCGGAAACGTAATACCGGCTTCTGCCGCGAAAGCAGTTACGATTTACGGCCCACGCCCCAATTATCCACAGGAAGCCCGTTCCCACCGGATTGCGGGCAGTGGAGTTTGCGTGGTGTCGGTTGATCCTGCTAACGGCAGCGTCACCGATGCTTCAATGGCGCAGAGCACGGGAAATGCGCTTTTGGATAAATCAGTTCTCAGGACACTGCGCACCTGGAAATTCAAACCTGGAACAGTTTCGCAGGTTAGCGTTCCTGTTGAGTTCACAAGCGAAGAAAACCGATAATCGGCCGCTGCGCTTCGCGGCGCACTGTTGAAATTTTTATTTGTACGGATTCATGATTTGAGCGGCGATATCTTTAACAGCTAGTTCGACCTTCTTTACTGCTATCAATCTTTGGCCATATCTCTCATTGCCGCTGCACGGATTACCAGTACGACGCCGATAACGAGCACTGCCCAGCCCCATTCATCCGAGTTCAAGTTAACCATCAATCGGCATCTGTAGTTCCGAGAACGCAGTGACTATTTTCGTCGGCGTGCACGATAAAGCGCCCCGGCGTTCGCAGGCTCTGCGGCCACGATCGAAATTATCGGCCTCACTCCGGACTTGAGAGCCGCAACGCCAACCGCCGCTGCGAAGTGATGCCCGCCATTCCCACGGGTGAGCCGGGCGCGCGCAGTCGCTGTCCTGTCAGGCGAAAAAAGGATCGTTGTTGCTCCGCTCTTATGCCGTCGTGAAAACGGAATCACATCTTCAGCCTGCTGTGTTGGTGTACGCACGACACTGACACTCTGCGCGTTGTGCAATACTGTGCTCGCGCAGCAAATGGCCATAGGTTTTCATTGCTAATGCGCCGCTATCTTTGTGTCGGAACCAGCGCGACACGGTCGGAATATCCACGCCTGACTCGATGCAGCGTGTCGCGAACAGATGCCGCAGCCGTGATGCGTGAGCCGATTTGCGCCGACTTGTTTTCATGCGCGATCCAGCGCCTTTCGGCATTCGCCAACACGCAATAGTTTTGCCTCCACCAGTTCGTGAGGGCGTTCGTTACGCATTCGCTCAGCTAATACGCGAGCGTCGGGAAATCAGTGGGACCCGGCGGACTGTCCAATTGTTTGTGGCTGGTTCGGAGTCCGCGCACATCTCGCTAACACCATGCGCCCGCATGCTCTACTGCGCCGACAAGTTGCGACAACTGGTCAGCGTTTGGCAGCGTCAGTTTCTTTGCGCGCACCGGCGCCCGCTCCAAGTGTTTCGGCAGGATTGGTGTAGATAATCCCTGCGTCCTTGCCCACATCGGACACATGCCGCAATCGCGCAAGCGTGTTGTTATACCGCATCGGAGATGCAGCCTTGCGAAATCGGCGCCGCCCACTGCTTACAATCCGTTCTCATAACGCGTCGGATTTCCCGATCCACCAACTCCGGCCAACTTTTCAAGAAAGCGATAAAAATTTGATTCCAGTAGTGCCGCGTCGCCTATTTAACTGTTAGATCGTCAGCTTGGTTCTGTTGACGGATTTTGAGCGCCTCGCCAAAAGTCATTTGGCCGAGACTTCACCGTTGCCGTTGCCCACGCGCTCGCGATGTTCTTCCAGGAATCTCGCAAGCTTAGCCTCAGCAACGCTGTGATGCGATGTCTTGAGCGATTTCCAAACTTCTTTGCCGCCGGCAAACGCTCTGGCATATTAACGTCCTGACCTATGATGCAGAAGATTTGGCTCTCGGGTTTTCTGCCATGTTTTCGCGTGGTTTCAAGGTCAACCATAGAATCTCACCGTGAAAATTAGGCACCCATTCTTTTTCACGGTTCGAATCTACCCATGAAATTGGGCCTGTAGCTCAGCGGTTAGAGCAGGGGACTCATAATCCCTTGGTCCCAGGTTCGAATCCTGGCGGGCCCATTTTTCATTTTCGATTTTCGACTGCCGATTTGCGATTGTCGATCCGGTGCAACGTGCCGTACGTCTTGCGTTGATCGTTTTTGAACTCGCGCTCCTCGCCGCGTTAATCATGGCGACGCGGTGCGCGAATTATCAGGACGTTTTTGTCGCCGGGAATGTTTACTTCGTCGATGCGGATTGTTACGCGCGCATGATGCGCGCGGAGGTGGTCAGGGCTAAGCCTGGGCTGATCATCCGGCATCATGCGTTCGAGAATTTTCCGCAGGGAACGACGCCGCACACGACCGCGCCGTTCGACTATCTTATAGTCGCCCTGTCATTTTTGCTAACTCCGTTCACGGCGCATGCACTTGATCTTGCGGGGGCGTTTGTTTCGCCATTGCTCGCGCTGCTTGGAGGCTGGTTTCTTTGGTGGTCCGCGAAATTCCGGTATCGATGGGTGCTGCTGATTTTGTATGCGATCAGTCCCATCCTTGTTCACGGCACTGAGCTTGGCAGACCTGATCATCAATCGTTGCTGATTGTGCTGGTCGCGATCGCGATTTGCGCAGGCTGGAGTTCGCAAACTCTTCAACCCGGCAAAGCGGCGAGCGCCTGGGGGCTAACGAGCGCTGCCGCCTGGGCTATTGCGATCTGGGTTTCGGCTTACGAGCCGCTTGTGCTCTTTCTGATAGTTACGGCAACGGACCTTGTGATGAATCGCCACGCGCTTTTCGCGCGGGATCGTCACGCGGGATGGATCTTGTTCGCAGCGATAATTGCCATCGCATTCGCAATCGAGCGGCACGTTCCTTCGTTCACGGTCCTTCAGTCCACCGCGCATTTGAAAAATTGGGCGCGTACCATTGGAGAACTCGCGCACGTTTCACCGATGAATCCGGTCTGGTTGGACTGGTGCGGCTACCTCGTGTTGATCACGCCCATTTTGATCTGGATGAGTGTTCGCAGGCGAAGAAACCGCGGGCCCGGCGGTCGCGCCATACCTATTTACGTCCTTCTCGTCGCTACGTATTTCCTCACTGTTTGGCAGGCGCGTTGGGGATATTTTTTTGTTTTGATCTTTGCGCTCGCACTTCCGGCGCTACTTGCGCCGATCAAATCAGGTGCCGCGGTGTGGATTGCAGTCGTGTTGTCAATGTTTCCGATTTTGCGAGACTGGGACCAACGGCTCTGGCCAAATGAAACTCAACTGGCCAAGCGCATGGAAAAACGGATTGAATCCGCGCAAATTCGCGATCTTGCGCTTAGTTTGCGATCGCCAGACGTGCATCCGTTTCTGGCACCGTGGTGGCTTTCGCCGTCGATTGCCTATTGGTCGGGGCAGCCTGGAGTGGCGGGAAGCTCACACGAAAGCCTCCAAGGGATTGAGGAGAGCGCGCGATTTTTTCTTTCCGAGAATTTGCAAGAACAGCGCGAGATTCTTGAGAAACGTCACGTGGCGTGGGTCTTCGCTTCCGATTCCGACCGCATTGCGCAGAATTCCGCAGCCATACTGAACGAACCGCTTCCTCGGCAACCGCTCTGTCGGGTTCTAGATCGAACGCCCACCCAGGCGCCATCGTTCCTGATTTTCTCCGCGCAAAACCCAACATGCAAAGTTTACCGAGTGGCTGTTGAACGATGAAACGTAAAAAACTTTGCACTCGCAAAAGAGAATCCGTTGACAGGCATCGGCGAGTGTCACATTACTACAGATGCTTAAAAGATTCGTCCCGCAAAGGCCGGCGCCCCCGATTCGAGAAGAACCGCGGATTCCGGTTCCAGATGAGAATAATCATTTTGCGAGTCGCGAAGAGGCACTACCAAAACCAACCATAATCGATAATCGAAATCCAAAACCTAATCCTATGGCAGACCACGGAGGCAAAGACATCCTCTCGAGCGATGTCGAAATCAAAGGCTCGATCAAATTCCAAAAAGAACTACTCATTGACGGTAAAGTCGAAGGCGACATCAACTCTGACGGCATCTTGACGGTTGGTGAAAACGCTGAGATTCGGGGTGAGATCAAAACCAAATCAATCACCGTCTATGGCAAGGTGCACGGCAATATCACCGTTGCCGAGCGTTGCGAGCTAAAATCAAAATGCGTGTTGCAGGGAGATCTCAAAGCAGCGCGGCTTGTGATTGAAGAAGGGGCAACCTTTATCGGGAAATCCGAAGTTACCACCGGAGCCGTTTCCGCAAAAGCTGCGCCGCGCCCTGAGGTTGTGCGGTCCAGCGAGCCGATCAAGGCGGCATTCGGAGCGCGAGCGTAAAAGAAAGGTTTCGGCGAGCATACAGTGGCCAATCCGTCGCCTGCAAAAGTCAGTGCGGAATGTCCGCACTGTGGCTTCAAGCAGATGGAGTACGCGGCGGCTAAGAGTTCGATGTGCCGCCAGTGCGGCCGCTCTTTTACTCCATTCGCGCCGAAACCAATCCTGAAGCTGCGGACGACCGAAGAAGCGCCTGCGCCGGAGACTTCTTCATCTATCTTCGGCAAACTCGAGGATTTTTGGAAGCGGCAAACCAGTTCGGTTGTCGAATGTTTCGAATGTAAACGCAAACAGCAGGTTTCGGGCGCCGCGACGTCGACAATCTGCCCGTCCTGCAGCACGCACATTGACCTGCGCGATTACAAAATTACCAGCGGGTTCAGTCGAAGCATTCGCACCCGCGGTAATGTGCATCTTTCCGGCAAAGGTGATCTCGCCAGCAGTAGCGTGGAGTGCCAGTCCGCTTTGATTGAAGGCAGGCTGCGCGGCAATCTGCATTCCGATACAGCGACAATTAACTACTCAGGGAAAATCCCCGGCCGCATCAGCGCTCGCCACATAATCGTTGATCGCAAAGCTGACGTTCATTGTTTTCGAAGGGTGCATGCGGAGCACATCGAAATCAAAGGCAGGATGTCTGGAGAGATTATCGCTCAATCCGTGACAGTCCATAGAAAGGGTTCACTGGAGGGTGATGTCGCAGCAAGGTCGATCAGCGTAGAGAAAGGCGGGATGTTTTCCGGCCAACTCGCGATCGGGCAGATTGGGTTCGCACAAGGAGAATTGCTCGGGAAAGAAAAGCCGACTGCTTTGCGCTCGACAGAGTCCAGTTTTCAAGATGCGGTCGCGCGGCCATTGCCGGCCACATAGCAACAATCAGCTTCATGCGAAGACTGCATCCACGCAGTCCTTACCAAAAACTCGGCGGTTATGTCCATCTGCCGCGTTTGATTGACAAGGCGAGGCTGCACCGCAAAGGCTTGCTCGACGGTTACAACTACAAAACCGTGGGGTTCGACAAGCATTTACTCGCATTTCTCAAAATCGACGGTGACGCATTTGAAGAAATCGCCAACAAGCTGGATGACGACCAGGCAGTTCTCGCTTGGGTGCAGAAAAATGGAGAGCAACATTCGCTGGAAGCGATCGATCAATGGAACGAGGCCATGATTTCACGTCATCCCGATACCGCCGCAAAGAACGCGCGTTTCCTGCATTTTCTCAAAGAAGCCGGCGGCTACGGACGTAAAGATATTCGGACTTATTTCGATCTGATTGAGTTCGATGAAGGACGATTAAAGTGACCGTTATTGGTTAAAACCATTACATCGGTTACATCGACTTCTCGATTCAACGATCTAACGCCTCAAGGACTTCAACGTGGCGCAGCCAAAATCTTGTCAGCATTCTCGAGCGTTTCTTTGCTTCCGATGTCGAGCCATTGACCTTTGATCTGGAAGGTCTTCACCGGTGTGCGGGTGTAGAGCCACTGTACAAAACGGCCGGGCTGATCCGCATTGTTTCCGGCAGCTATAGGTTCTCACAAGCGAAAGGACCGCTGGCGAATAATAATATAAAGCGATCGCGGCGAGCGTTCCCTGGGGCTTTTTTGGTTTTTCCTCAAACCGGGTCATAATTCCTTCGGCATCAACGGCCACGTTGCCGTACTTCTTGATCGCTTCAGTATCGCCAACGTCGTAAACGGCCACAGTCACTTCGGTGTCCCTCGCGTTCGCCATGAAATCTGCCAGTGAACCGGTGAACAAATTGTCACCGGCGGCGACTAACAGGCTGGTCTCGGAAAGGTTCTCATGCGTGACAACAAAATTGATGTCTCCAATTGCGCCCAGCTTGTCGTCATCGCTGGTGGAACCGTCATTAGCAATCTTGAACTTGAATTCGGGATGGCATTTTTGATAACTTTGACTCCACGCTTGGAAGTCCGCCGCGAATTTGTCATTGGTCACGATGTAAATCGTTTCCAAGTCGGAAATGCCGGCGAGATTGTCTACCAGCCATTCGATGATTGGTTTGCCGCCGACTACGAGCAGCGGTTTCGCTTTGTTCAGCGTGAGCGGGTAAAGGCGTGTTGCGTATCCGGCAGCAAGAATGAGAACATTCATGAGACCAAAAGAGTTCGCAGCAAAGCAGAAAAACGCTCGTCTTTTCTCTACGGTTTTGCCGAGCCGCGTAGAATCGTATCCTTCAAATGCTGCTGAACGATCCGAATCCGCTGCGAATCGGTGATCTTGGCATGGCTGGAGCCGTCCACCACGTAGAGTGTGTCGATCGCCGCGCCAGCCTGGGTATTAATTCGAGAAAGCGGCACCAAAACATTTTCGCGATCGAGGCAGCTAAGTACATCGTAAAGCAGACCGATGCGGTCCGGTGCTTGAAACTCAACGAGCGTGTAAGTCGGATGCGTTTTGTTGTCGATCGCGATGCGAGTCGGAAATTCAATTCCCACTCCGGCGCGGCGGCTCAAGCGCCTCGCTTTTTCAATGGATGGGAGGAAGTCGAAGCTCTCGTCCTCGAGTGCTCGGCGCAATGTTTGTTCTACGAGCTCGAAATCGCGCGGGTTGGAAACGGGTTGCCCTTTCGTGTCGCACACGCGGAAAACGCCGAGCGCCGCGTTATCGCCGCGCGGAAAAACATCGGCGCTTAAAATGTTCAGCGGCACGACGGAAAATGAGCCCGCTATTTTTGCCAGGAGCCGTTCGCGATCCCACGTGCAGAACGTCATCACCGTGTGGCCGTGCTCGGGCACGATTTTCCATTTCACCGTCGCAGCGAGCGGAAACTCTTTCACCCTGGAAACACTTTCCAGAAAAGACCGAAACAATTTCACGTGTTCGATCATCTCCGGTACGCCAGTCGCGCGGAAGTAATGATCGGGCATGTATTCGAAATGCGCTTCAATTTCTTCCGCGTAGTCGGGTGAAAGATTCTCGGCAACAGAGGCACGCACGCTCTCGCGCGCGATTCTGGTTTGCTCGTAATAAGACTTTCGGTCCGCGAGATAACGCGAGGTCTGGTGGAACAGTTGCCACACCAGCGATTCCTTCCAGTCGGACCACGCGTCAGCGCTTGTGCCCTGGCCGTCTGCGAGCGTAAGCAACATCAGCGCATCGAGGTTTTTCTGGTCTTTCACAGTCTGCGCAAATTCCATGACTGTTGCCGGATCATCCAGGTTCCGTTGCTGCGCCATTGTTGACAACGTGAGGTGATGATCGACGAGCCGTATCAACGATTTCCGCTGCTCGGAAGACAATTGAAGACGCGCCGCAACGCGCTGGGCGAACAGCGCGCTAGCTTCGGAGTGTGGCCGGCCCACGGCCTTGCCGCTGTCGTGCAGAAGAAGTGCGAGATAGAGAACCAGTGGGTCCGCGAGTTGCTCAAACAATTTGCGATAATCAATCAGCTTCGGATTATCGGTCGTCGCCAACGCATCAAGTTTATCGATACACACCAGCGTGTGCTCGTCGGCAGTATACCGGTGCAAGAACTCGTGCTGCACAAGGCAGGTGAGCTGGCCAAATTCGGGCATGTACCGGCCAAGAAAATCCACCCGATGCATCATCCGCAGAATGCGTCCTACTTTGCCTTTCTGAGACAAAATCGATGTGAAGATCACACGCGGTCCGCGAGCATACTGATACGTTCTGGTCACATGGCGTAGGCTTCTGCTCAACAAGTCTTCCAGTTCCGGGCTGACATCGAGGTCACGCTCCTGCGCCAGTTGAAATGCGCGCATCATCTGCTCGGGATCGTTGCGAAAAACATCGCGCTGCGCCGGATGCAGCTGTTTGTTTCGAACAAAAAAAGATTCACTAATAGGCGTCTTGTGGCCGCGTGTTAGCGGGAGAAAACTGAAAAGAGCGCGGGTTTTGCCGGTGACGTGTCCGCTCACGAACTGCTGCGTGATTCGCTCCGTCACCCGCAGAATGTTTCGCGTGTGATGGTAGTAGTCCCGCATGAGAGCCTCGCTCCGAAGCTGGCCTCTTCGAGGTGAATACCCCAGCCGCATTGCGACTTGTTCCTGCAAATTCATGTGCAGTATGTCGGTGGCGCGCCCGGTCGCGTAATGCAAGTCTGTGCGCAAGCGCAGAAGAAAATCGTACGCGCGCTCGATTCGGCGCTGGTCGCTTTCGCTCAGCCAGTCTTTCCCGACCAGTTGGTTTGTGCTCAGCGAACCCTCCTTGAAGTAGGTAATCCAAAGCAGATTTTGATAGTCGCGCAGTCCGCCGCAGCCGCTCTTCAGGTTGGGCTCTTGCATATAAACACTGTCGCCGAATTTTTTGTGCCGGGCGACTTGGTCCTTCAGGCGTAGCTCGACGTAGTCGCGTTCGTGTCCGACGACGCATTTAGAACGAAATTGTTCCCGAAATTCTGTCGCCAGCTCTGTGTTGCCGGCGAGAAACCGCGCCTCCAGCATGGCAGTCTTCGTGCGCATGTCGCTGTTGGCCTGCGCAATGGCTTCTTTGATCGAACGGGTGGAGTGTCCAACTTTGAATCCGCTGTCCCATAACAGGTACAGGATCTGGTTCACCATCTCCTCCAAATGCGGCGAAACTTCGGCGCGCTGCTGATGCAACAGCATAACGTCAACATCGCTGAACGGATTGAGCTCGCCCCGGCCATAGCCGCCAAGAGCAATAAGCGCCAGGGGCACCTCAGCCTCACCATTTCGACGAGCCGCTGCGGACAATGCAGCGCCGAAGACGTATCGCAACAAAACATCAATCAATTCCGCTCGATGCGCGCAAATCTCGCGTCCGCCTCCACCAGCCTGGTGTCTCAGGCGCAAGCGGTGCTCCTCAACCTTCAGAAATTTTTTGTATAGGGGGAGGACCTCAGTCGGGCGCCGTGTGCCTGTGGGCGCGAGGCGGCTCTCGGCATGCGCCAAAACTTTCTCCAGCTCTCGAGATGGTTTCATCCCTCCTTGTGTTGCGGAACAATTTAGATCGCAAATCCAAAAGCCAAAATCTGCGCCCTCCGCCAAATGCGACCCGGCACACCCTTGCGTGTGTCGTGTGAATTACGTCAGTATTTGAGAAAAGATGTAACCGGTGTCGGCTCGAGTCGCTTTCGGCTTTGGAGGAATTCCAGCTCAATCAGAAATTGCGCCTCCACCAGATCCGCACCGGTTTTTCGGATAAGCACCGCCGCGGCGGCCGAAGTTCCCCCGGTCGCGAGCAAATCATCCACCAGCACCACTCGCTCGCCTTCTCTTAGTGCATCTGTGTGGATTTCCATTTCGGCCTCGCCGTACTCCAGCGAGTATTTTGCGGTGTCAGTCCTGTACGGGAGTTTGCCGCGTTTCCGGATCGGAACGAAGCCAAGCCCAAGTTCGTAAGCCACGGCCGATCCGAACAGAAAACCGCGTGCATCAATGCCGACGATCTTGTCGAGCTTGTTCCTGCGGCACTGCTCGAGGAACAAATCAATTGACGCACGGAACAAAACAGGATCGTTCAACACCGGCGTGATGTCTTTAAATACAATGCCTTTCTTCGGAAAATCGGGCACATTGCGCACGGCGGCGCGGAGTTTTTCAATGATTTCGGAGGCCATTGGCGCGAACGCTAGCGGGGGTCCCGTGAAACGTCAACCGCGGCAGTCCACCACCGGGCGGGGCAACCCCGGGTTTACCACGGGAGAGGGGCTGAATGCCCTAAAAACCTAACTAGCGGGATCGGAAACAGTGCCCTTGGCTGGCATTGCCTTTTCAGCGATACCACCGCCAGCTATAACACTGGGCTTGGCGCTGGAATCCTGACTCTTAACACTGGGGGCGGCGAATACTGCCAGCGGCGTCGCCGCGCTCATCCTGAACACGGCCGGGACGAGGAACACCGCGAATGGAGCAGGTGCGATGGTGTTCAACAATACCGGCAACGATAATACCGGTGTCGGATATTTAACATTGTATAACAATGACAGTGGCAACAGCAACTCCGCCGTCGGTAGTGATACGCTCATCAGCAACATCAGTGGTGATTGTAACGTAGCGATTGGTGAGAGCGCCCTACCTATGAATAACACCGGCGATAACAATATCGCTGTGGGCTGCGATGATGGTAGTGAGGCTAGCACGGGCAGTAATAATATTATATCGTCAACATCAGTGTGGCTGGCGAGTCCAACACTATCCGAATCGGCGACCCGGCAATTCACACAAATCGTTTGTGGCGGGAATTCCCGCAAGTGGCCTGGCAGCGATCCTGTTCGACTACAACAGTGGCACCATCGTGTTTGGCGTTGGCGGCGCCGTGGCGTTCAATCAGGCGCCGCTTATTGTCGGCACAGCGATCAGCAAGACCAATGACACAACGTTTACTGTCAATGCCAACGGTGTTTATCGCGTGAGCCATACTCTGCGCACCGCACTCCTGTCGCTGTTGGGTAGTGTTCTAGTGCAAGTCAACGGGGGTCGGTGGTTGGTCCCACTAGTACTCACAGGTGTTCCTCTGAGTGACCAGGTGACGGTTCCGGCCAACGCTGGCGATACGTTGCGACTGGTTGTTAGCGCCGTTGCGCTTACGCTCGCTGCCGCGGACAATGCGACCATCAACATCGATAAAATACCGATGACGCGCCTACTCACCACTAACTTATTTGTTAAGCTCCGGCCGTAACTACCCGGGTTGCGGCCGGCGAGCTGTCGTCCAGGCGCAAAGTGCGCGGTACCTCGCCTAGGAGTTTAGACTTAACGCGACGTCACTGAATGAGTTCCTAAAGACGAACGCAAGAGCAGGAGATAAAGAAAGCGCCCTCCGCTCTTACTAAAACAGCTCAGGGAACTGATGGTCGCCGATTTCCGCTGCCGATTTCGTGATCTGAAGCTGCTCATTGACCCTTTGGAGTTGTGCAGCTATCCCTGGTCTCATCGTGGGTGGAGACTATTCGGAAATTGCCAAGTTCAGACGGCAACTTACAATGCCCTGTCCCGGTGGAACGTTATTTCCTTATCATTTCGACAGTCTGTTTTTTCGCCGCAGTGGTGCACACCGTCATCGAGTTGCGCGCGAAAGTGTTTCGCCCGATGCGATTCAATTTCTTCGCCATCGGGGTAGGGTATGTTTTTCAGACAGCGTTCTTGTGGATTCGAGGCCAGGAGTTGGGACGGTGTCCGATCACTAATTTGTTTGAGGTTTTTGCCTTTCTCGCCTGGTTCGTGGCGTTAGTCTACATGCTGGTAGGGTCGGCGTATCGGCTTTCGCTG
>Ga0209474_10003972_pt1 | contig 12829 bp, 15 predicted proteins | sample GraSoiAngelo_145_FD_185902 | JGI IMG/M metagenome (GOLD analysis project Ga0209474, IMG submission 185902) | Grasslands soil microbial communities from the Angelo Coastal Reserve, California, USA - 14_1009_05_20cm (SPAdes) (version 2) | ecosystem: Environmental > Terrestrial > Soil > Grasslands...
GGATTGGGCTCATGCGCCCGCAGCACGAGCTCGATCGCAGTCCGCGCCGCTTTCAGAGCGGGATCGTCGAGCGATCGCTCCGGAAACGCCGGCGCAAATCCCGCCGCGACCAAAAGCACGTTGCGTTCGCGCAAGGGTACATCGAGACGCTCGGCGAGCTTTAGCACCATGTCGCGCGACGGCGCCGCACGGCCGGTTTCCACGAAGCTTAGGTGTCGCGCGGATATTTCCGCATCGCCGGCAAGATCGAGCTGGCTGAGATGGCGGCGCTGCCGCCATTCACGCAGGTGATCCCCGACATGAGAGGGTTTGGCTCGGTCGCGCCGCGCCGTGGCAGCAGGTGCGTTCATGCTGGAAAACCTAGCATGCGATTTTCACGCGTTCCATTACGTCGGAGGTAATCGAATTGCCGATGTGGCCGGGTCATCTTTGGGACTTCCAGACCATCTCTCAAAGGAGACTTGCCATGATCAATCCATCCCTGTTCCTGCGCCGCGCCATCCAGGCTGATGCCATTTTCAGCGGTGTATCGGCGGTGCTGCTCACGTTCGGCGCGGGTGAGCTTGCGCGGCTGTTGAGCCTCCCTGAAGCGCTGTTGCGCGAAAGCGGCCTGTTTCTGTATGCCGCATTGGTCGGCTGGCTTGGTACCAAGCCATCGATGCCAAAAATGCTGGTGGTGATCGTGATTGCAGGCAATGCGGCGTGGACCACCGCGAGTATCGCCCTTCTGCTCAGCGGCGTGGTGACGCCGAACCTGCTGGGGGAAGCCTTTGTCGCCATCCAGGCCGTTGCGGTAGGCGCGCTTGCCGAGCTGCAATATATCGGGTTGCGCAGAAGCGGCGGAACGCTGGCGGCTTGAGACCAGCGTTTGTGAAAGGCGAGAGAACGCTCGTAAACTCGCAAGAAGTTCGTCTGCCCGGCTTTGTGCCGGGCATGACTTTCCCCGAATGTGGGACGTGTGGACAGCCGGAGACGAACCCGACTTGCCGACAACGCGAGTTAAGCCGAGGCCAGGCTTTGCCGGTCCTGGTTGTCCCGGGGCTTAGGCAAAATCGCCGATTGCGTCGCGCTCACTCGGCGCGCTGAAGTTCGGTGGCGTCCGGTGAGGAGATTGCCGTTCAACGTCGGATGATGAGAGTTGCCATTCAATCCGTGGCTAAGGCTTCTCTCCAGCGTTTCCTTTGCTTTCAATTCCAGCTTCGCGGCTTCCTTCAAAGCCTTTTTAGCGGCCTTGAGCTTCAGGCGAAGCCGCTCGGCCCGCGCCTCGGCGCGCTTCTTCTTGCGCTTTCTTTCGCACGCGTCGCATTTGCAGCCGATCGGCTTCAGATAAGCCTTGAAGTAATCGGTGCCGTAATCGTAGTTGATCTCTTCGCCCGGTGAGATGTTCTTGATGGCGCGGATCACGACCTTGCGCTTGCGCGGCATGACGTCAGATTCCGCGTTAGCCCTGCAAGCGTGATTGATGTAGCGGGCGACGTTCTTGCGGACCGAACCGTCGATGGTCCAGCGGCCGTTGAGCTCGAACAGGTATTTGTTCTCGATCGCGTCGTCCTTCTTCTTTCTCGAATCCAGCAGCGGACCAAAATAGCGCACGATTTTGGCGCCTTTCTTGATCGGTTTGGTGGCGAAGAGGCCAAGCCCGGTTCGGGAACGGCCGACACGATAAGGTTTTTTCGGCGAAATGGCAGGCATGATGGAATAATGGAACTACACGCTAGTGGGACAGGAATAGCGAAGCCGATCTTGTAGAACGATTCCGAGCCGATGTCAGGCCCCTCTCTCACATCGCTTGAAGCTTCCCCAGATTGCGTTCCTCGAAGACCTGGTTCCGCGGTGCAGGCAAGCAACGCCGGAAAGATTCAGCAGCAATGATAAAACGACGCCTTGGGGCGAGACGAACTGAGTTACGTCGCCGGCGCGTGCCCGATCGCGCGCTTCAGCATCGCATCCAGCAAAGCCTCGGCGGAGGTGTCTTTCGGCAACCGCTCCATGATGTCGGTCAGCCGGCCATCGAGCAGCAGCGTGGTGAAGCCGTGGACCAGCGACCAGGCGCGGGCGATATCGGCCGCCTGCTCGAGCGACAGCGTCCGATCCGAAATTTGTTCCTGACGGGTGGCGGCGATCGTGCCGGCAAGCCCCGCGAAGGATGCGTTAGCGGCCTCACAGAGTGAGGGGCGCGACATATCGAGGCGCTCGGTGCGGAACATGAGGCCATACATGCCGGGGTGGGCTTGCGCATACGCAACGTAAGCTTTGGCGCGCGCCAGCGCTTTCTCCAACGGCGAGACGCCGATGGCGCCCGCTGCCACCATCGCGGCATTGAATTGGCGGAAGCCGACCGCGGCGAGCTCGCTTACCATCCCGGTGAGGTCGCCGAAATGGTGCGTCGGGGCGGCGTGCGAGACGCCTGCCTCGCGCGCCACCGCGCGCAGTGTCAATCCCGCAAGCCCATTGCGTTCGAGCACCCGCTCGGCCGCCTGCAGCAACGCATCTCGCAGCGCGCCGTGATGATACGGCGCATCAGGATTAGCGCCGAAGTCCCGGAGCGGCTTGCGTTTTCCTCCCCGCCCAGCCGACACCGCACGTTTTGCAGCCGGCCGGACGCGGGTTCTGGGGGCGCTGGATCTTTTCGCCATTCGAGGCTTATATATCACGATTTTGACACTGTAAAGATTTGCGCTTGACCGGCGCTGGTTTCGTCGTTACCGCTATCTTGACGGTGTAAAGATCGCATTAGCGAGGCTGCCATGATGATATTCCTTATCCTTGCTCCCTATGGCGCCTTTGCGACCCTGATGCTTTTGACCTCTGCCGTGGTGAGCCTGTTCGTTTCGGCCGCGATCTGCCTGGCAGTTATCGCCTACGACGCCCTCGGCGGACGGTCGGTCAAACTGCTCGGGACCGGTTCGGCGATCCTGTTCGCCACCCTGGGCGGCTATCTCGCGCTGGCGGATTCAGCCTGGAGCACGGCGCAAGTGAAACTCACGATCGATGCTGGCATGCTGGCGATCTCGCTGGGATCGCTGCTGATGCGCCGGCCATTTACACTGCAACACGCGCGCGAAATGGTGGATGCGCAGACGGCCCAGCTCCCTGAATTTCGGAAAGCCAACTACGTCATAACCTGGGCGTGGTCATTGGCTTTTGTCCTGATGATGATGGCCAATGCACTGTTGATCTATCTGCCGGGTCTGCCGCTTTGGTCCGGAATTGCGACTGCATTCGCGGCCCGCTATTCCGCGCTGTATTTCACCAAGTGGTACCCGCAATATCGCCGGACCAAGTTAGCGGCGCCGAGTGCGTCCTTGTAAACAAGCTCCGGTTGCTATTTGGCTTTGCCCGTCGAAATCACGACGAGGACTTAGGGGGGACCAGGATGAAGGACGTATTCGCCAGGCTGTTGTACGACTTTCTGTCGGCGATCGTATTTCTGGTGCTGTATTTGAGCACCGGAAATGTGGTGCTGGCGACTTCGGTGGCGGTGGCAGGCGCCGTGGCGCAGGTGATCTACTCCCGCCTCAAGGGGACAGCCGCTCAGCTTCATGACTTATGCCAGCCTGGCGCTGGTGATCGTGCTGGGCACGGCGACGCTGTTGACCAACGATCCCCGCTTCGTACTAGCCAAGCCCTCAATCGCGCATTTCGCGATCGGCACGATCATGCTGAAGCGCGGCTGGATGCTGCGCTACGTGCCGCCAATCGTGACCGAAACCATACCCGAATACGTCACGTTCGCTGGCTACGCGTGGGCGGCGCTGATGTTCGTGCTTGGTCTGGGCACCATTGCAGCAGCCTCCACCGGCGATCTCAAGCTGTGGGCGTTCTATGTGTCGGTAGTCCTGATCGGAGCCAAGATCGCAGCCTTTGCCGTGCAATATGTCGCGTTTCGCCTGCTCATCACAAACCGGCTTCGCGCCGCGCGCGTCTGATCGCCGCGTCGCGAAGTTCTACCTTGGGCTTGAGCGGGCAGATGCGCTATACCGCCGCCCGGAGTTACCCTGATCCCCAGAACCATTCTGGTTTCGCGAAGAAAAACTGAGGAGACCTATAGATGGCCGTCGACGGAAACTGGAACATCACCATGAGCACGCCAATGGGCGATCGCAAGGCGACGCTGACGCTGAAGAATTCGGGCGGCACGCTGACCGGCACGCAGGGCGCCGAAGGCCAATCGACCGAGATCTTCGACGGCGCAGCCAATGGCGACGAGGTGTCCTGGAAGGTGTCGATTACCAATCCAATGCCGCTGACGCTCGCCTTCGTCGGCGTGGTGTCGGGTGACAGCATATCTGGCGAAATGGGCATCGGCCCGATGGGCAGCTTCCCGTTCACGGGAACCCGGGCGTAAGCTCTGGGCTAGCCATGAATCACCATCCATCCACGATGTGCAATCACATCGTGGATGCGCCAGTTGCAGGCTGGGACGCGCCGCCAACGCGACCCGTACAAAGGTCAAAGATGGATTGCTTCGTCGCCTTGCTCCTCGCAAAGACGAGCAAGTGAAAGTTTTTTCTGGTCATTGCGAGCGCAGCGAAGCAATCCATCTCTCGGCATGCGAGGTAATCGCGCATTGAACCCTCAGAACCGCCTCACCCCAGATTCAATTCCTTGAAGAAATCGTTGCCTTTGTCATCGATGATGATGAAGGCCGGAAAATCCTGCACTTCGATACGCCAGATCGCTTCCATGCCGAGTTCAGGATATTCCACCACCTCCACCTTCCTGATGCAGTGCTCGGCCAGGTTCGCGGCAGCTCCTCCGATCGAGCCGAGATAGAAGCCGCCGTGCTTCTTGCAGGCCTCCCGCACGGCCACGGCCCGGTTGCCCTTGGCCACCATCACCATCGAGCCGCCCGCGGCCTGGAACTGATCGACGAACGAATCCATTCGTCCCGCGGTGGTCGGGCCGAACGCGCCGGAGGCATAGCCCTCCGGTGTCTTCGCCGGACCCGCGTAATAGATCGGATGATTTTTGAAATAGTCCGGCAGCGGTTCGTCCTTCTCCAGCCGCTCGCGCAATTTGGCGTGCGCGGAGTCGCGAGCGACAATCATAGTGCCTGTCAGCGACAGCCGCGTCTTGATCGGATGTTTTGAAAGCGTCGCCAGAATTTGCTTCATCGGCTGATTGAGATCGATCTTGACCACTTCGCCGCCAAGCGACTGCTCCACGGCGGGAAGATATTGCGCCGGATTGTGCTCGAGCTCTTCGAGATAGACGCCATCCTTTGTAATCTTTCCGAGCACCTGGCGGTCCGCCGAGCAGGACACCCCGAGCCCGATCGGAAGTGACGCGCCGTGGCGCGGCAACCGGATCACCCGCACATCATGACAAAAATATTTGCCGCCGAACTGCGCGCCGACGCCGAGCGACTGCGTCATTTTCAGGATCTCTTGCTCCATCTCGAGATCACGGAAGGCGTTGCCATCGGCAGAACCATGCGTCGGCAGTGCGTCGAGATAGCGAGCCGAGGCAAGCTTGACGGTCTTCATGCAGAGTTCAGCCGAAGTTCCGCCGATCACGATGGCGAGGTGATAGGGCGGGCACGCCGCGGTACCCAAGGTCAGCACCTTCTCCTTGAGAAAGGCCAACATGCGATCCCTGGTCAGCACCGAGGGCGTCGCCTGGAACAAGAAACTCTTGTTGGCGCTGCCGCCGCCCTTGGCCATGAACATGAACTTGTAGCTGTCATCGCCTTCGGCATAGATCTCGCACTGCGCCGGCATATTGTTGGCGGTGTTTTTTTCCTCATACATCGACAACGGCGCAACTTGCGGATAGCGCAGATTGCGCCTGAGGTAAGCGTCCCGCGCGCCGAGAGCGCCGCCTCATCGTCGCCGTCGGTGAGCACGCGCGCGCCCTTCTTGCCCATGATGATCGCCGTTCCGGTGTCCTGACACATCGGCAACACGCCCCCTGCCGCGATGTTGGCGTTCTTCAGGAAATCGAAGGCGACGAACTTGTCGTTGTCGCTGGCCTCAGGGTCATCAAGGATGCTGCGAAGCTGCTTCAAGTGGCCCGGACGGAGATAATGGTTGATGTCGCCGAACGCCGCCTCGCTAAGCGCCCGCAGCGCCTCGCGCGACACCACGAGCATGTCCTTGCCGAGCACCTTTTCGACCCCCACGCCTTCGGTCGTGATCTTCTTGTAAGGCGTGCTGTCCGCGCCAAGCGGAAACAGCGGCGTGTGCTTGTAGGGCGGAACGGGCTTGGGATCGGGAAAAGCGGTGGGGGCGTTCATGAGGCTTTCTTTCTCGCATTCGCATTTGCGACTGGCTTGATCTAAGTGAAGCTGAGACGGTCGGCAACGGCTGGCCTACTTTTTTCGCCGCAATGATGGCTGTGGCTTAACGCTTCTTCCCAATTTAGCCGTCATGCCCGCGCTTGTCGCGGGCATCCACGTCTTTCTTTGACTCATCCAAAAAGGGACGTGGATGGCCGGGTCAAGCCCGGCCACGACGATTGAGAAACCAACGTCTCGGCGTCTGTCCGCCGTCCCCTTGCGCTAACCGTTTGCGGACGCTTCAATGGTGAAAAGGGGCATTCACAAATGGCAATGAAACCGGCATTTCGCAGATCGGCTTTGCTCCCCGCGCTCGCGCTGTTGATCGCGCTAGGGACCTCCCCGGCGTATGCCGATCGCTGCGACGATCTCGCCGGTCAGCTTAAAAGCCAGATCGATGGGCTCGGCGTCGGCAAGACCGCTGCGAACGTGATCTATCTTTCGCATCCGAAGGCAAAGCAAATCACGCTCGGCTGCGCCAGCCGCAACCTCAGCAACCAACTATTCGCCAAAGCGGACGGCCGAAAGCCGACGACGGCCTTTCTCGATCTCGTCGCCAGCGCCGCCGCGATTATTTTCACGCTGCCGAAAGACGACATGCGCAGAGGCGCGACCCGCTGCATCAAGCGAATGGGAATTATTTACGGAAGTGACGTCTCGACCCGGTATCGCCGTCTCGACATGCGTTGCGCGAGAACAAAGACCGAAGCCTCGATCACGATCTCGCGCGGCAGGGACCAATAACACGAACGGCTGTGCTGAGCGGATCGCGACGATTTTAGGCAATAGCGCTCGTTTGCACAGATATTTCAGCCTCCCGTTCACCATGTGCCGGGATCGGCGCCGATACCCCAGGGTTTAAGGATTGAATTCATAAAGCATTCGTCTCGACGCGGTCACAGTCGGGCGCGATCAACGAGGACTTATGCATGAGCAGTATTTCGAGTATCCCACCCTTCATCCCTGTGAAAGCTCCTGAACCCATCGAGCCGAAGGCGCCGGACCCGAAAACCGATGTGAGCGCCGAGGACACCAGCGCGCCGCAGCCGACCGTCCAGGCCCCGCTTCCGCCGGGACAGGGAACGCGGATCGATCAGCTCGTCTGAGCCGGGCGCAAATTCAAATTCGTCATATGTGGGCTGGACGGAACGCGCGAGCGGTCCTTCCGGCCCACGCCGATTCCGTGATGCCGGTCCGCTATCCTCTGGTGCCCGGAGTTTGCCGGGCGTTATACTGCACCCGACAACCTCGGGGATGCGGACGATGCCCGATACCAGGACCTACACCGGCGGTTGCCATTGCGGGATGGTGCGCTTCGAATGCACGACAGATCTTGCCATGGTGACCGCGTGCAATTGCTCCATTTGCACCAAGAAGGGCCTGCATTTCGCGTTCCTGGCGCCGCAGTATTTTCAGCTCCGCGCCGGCGAGGACAACCTGAAGGAATACCTGTTCAACAAGCACGCGATCCGGCATCAGCTCTGCATCGACTGTGGCGTGGAGGTGTTCGCGCGCGGTCGCAAGCCCGATGGCTCCGAGGTTGTTGCGCTTAACGTTAGCTGCATCGATGGCATCGATCTCGCGAAGCTGACGATGACGCCGCTCGATGGGCGGAACAGCTAGCCATTTCGTTTACTGAGCGGCGAAAACCCCCTCGCCTCGCCTTGCGGGGAGAGTGTTGGGGCGTCTCGGAATACTCGGAGTCCCGGATGGCCCCCTCACCGGCGCTTTGCGCCGACCTCCCCCGCAAGCGGGGCGAGGTGAAAGCTGGCTTGCTAGCGCGTTCTACTTCCCGTCTACAGATCCAGGCCCTTGTAGCGGCGGAAGATGCCGTCCTCGTTAAAGGCGATGCGGCGCTCGCTCGAGAGATACGCCTTGATGTTCGGCCTGGCCGCAACGCGGTCCTGTAGCGCGACCAGTCCTGGAATGCTGCTCTCGAAATCCTTCATGCGCTTGGGAAAAGCGTAGCGCAGCCCCTGCACGATCTGGAACAGCGAAAGATCCACGTAAGTCAGCCTGCGGCCGATGACATAGCTGCCACCGTTGCTGTTCAGGAGGTCTTCGAAATACCCAAGATATTTTGGAACCCGTTCTTTCCAAAATTCATCGGTGCGTCTTTTGGCGGGCGCGTGCTGGTCCTCGTAGTACAGCGTCGGACCGAGCGGATGATGGGTGTCGTGTATCTCCAGAACCAGATCGGCGACCGTGAGCTGCAGCTGATGCACCCATAGCTTTCCTGCTTCGGTCTTGGGCGCCAGGCCGTGGCGCGAGCCGAGATAGAGCAGGATGTTCGCCGTCTGTCCGATAACGAGCTTGCCGGCTTTCAGGAACGGCGGCGCGAATGGCGGCGTTCCTGAGCGCGCTTCCATCATCTTCATCATTGCAGTCATGCCGCGCTCGCTCCGCGCGACATCGGCATAGTCTGCGCCAGCCTCCTCCAGCGCGAGCCGGACATATTCACCGCGGCCCTGGATACCTGGCCAGTAATAGAGTTCGTACCGCATGGAGAACCGATCCTTTGAGGGACGGTCGAGAGCGAGGCGACACTATACCTTCGGCTAAGGCGGTGAACCCATAAATCAAGACTGGGCCTGACGGTGTGGCAGAGTCCGCTGTGCAGCACCGATAGCGACCGAATCTTGCTGCGCAGCACAATGACGCGATGGGCCATATCCAGAAGTCGCCGCACTCTCGACAAAGTGCTAAACAGGCTCTTGAATAATGGGATGGGGAGATGCCGCCATGCACACTGCTCGTCTGCGTCGCTCCAAGTGTCTGTGGCTGCTCGCTACTATTTTGCTGGTGCTTGTCCAGCCTGCCGCATGGGCCGAGGGAAACATGCGCAAGGTTGGCATTGTGACGTTCAGCGTCGATCCCGCGGGTCCCTCGCCTCTGCAAAAGCGGACAATGGACATGATCCGCGCTACGGTCCCGGATCTGAACGTCACGTTCGAATTGCGAAGCGCCGACGGCAGGAACGATCGTTACCCGCAAATAATGACTGATCTGGCTCAGCAGAAGGTCGACGTGATCTTCGCCGTCCCAGGTCCAGCCGCGGTAGCGGCCCAGCGGGCAACAACTACGGTCCCCGTTGTATTCATGATCGCGGCCAATCCGGTGACCCTCGGCCTGGTCAAGAGCCTTGAGAAGCCGGGCGGAAACATTACCGGCCTGTACGAGGAACTTCCCGATTTCCAGAGCAAGCGAATGGCGTTACTCAAGGAGATGGTGCCTCAAGCAAAAACGATCGGCATACTTTGGGACGCCCACTCGTGGGGAGAGCGAGCTGGGGGCGAGATGGCGCGAAGGGCCGAAAACGCAGTCCTCGCCGCAGGGGCCCGAGCCGTGATTGGAGCCGTCAAAGGGGCGGATGATCTGGAGCAGGTATTCTCGTTACTCAAACAGGGACAGGTCGATGGGTTGTTGGTAGAACAAGGCCCGACTTTCATTCTTCAGGCCAAGAAGCTGGTAGAACTGGCAGCGGAAGCCAAGCTTCCCGCGATCTATCCGTGGTCTGGTTTCACTCAAGCCGGCGGCTTAGCGTCGGTGGGCCCCGATCTCGCGGGCAATCTCCAGCACACGGCTGGCTACATCGGAAAGATCCTCAAAGGCGCGAATCCCGCAGATCTGCCGGTCGAGGGCTCAGAGAAAACTGTCCTAACGGTCAACTCCAAAGCGGCCAAGGACCTCGGTATAGCTGTTCCACCAGAGGTTCGGGCGCGCGCTGATAGCGTGATCGAGTGAGGGACTGCTGCGACTTCCGGTGGGGTCACTCGCGACCCGGGCAAACCAGCTACAAGTTCGGCAATGTTCGCTGTTCCGCTGAAAGCGGAAGCAGGTTTGGTGGTATCGCCCGGTGCGTGATTCAAGCTCTAAACCGGAGTCTCGAATCATGCGCTACGAACTCACCGATTTTGAATGGGCCGCCATCAGGCCGTTCACGCCAAACAAGCCGCGTGGTGTGCCGCGCGTGAACGACCGGCGCGTCCTCAATGGTATCTTTTGGGTCTTGCGGTCGGGTGCGCCATGGCGCGATCTGCCGCTGAGCTTTGGGCCCCGCACAACTTGCTACAATCGCTTCGTTCGCTGGCGCAGGGCGGGCGTGTGGGACCGGATAATGACTGCATTGAGCGCCGACCATGACGCCGCCGTGCAGATGATCGACACGTCTATCGTTCGCGTACACCAGCATGGGGCCTGTGTCGCCCGCAGCAAAAGACAGTCCATCGGCCGATCGCGGGGCGGTCTGACCAGCAAGATACATGCGGTGGTCGATAGCAGCGGCTTGCCGGTCCGGCTCGCGCTCACACCGGGCGAGGCGCACGACAATCGGCTTGCTGCCAAGCTCTTGTCCCGCTTGAAGTCAGGATCAATGCTGTTGGCTGACCGCGGATACGACGCAGACTGGATCAGGGCGCTTGTTCGCCAGCGCGGCGCCTGGGCGAATATCCCACCGAAGAGAAATCGGACTGAGGCATTGTCCTTCAGCCCGCATCTTTACCGCGCGCGAAATCTGGTCGAGCGGTTCTTCAACAAGATCAAGCACTGTAGGCGTATCGCGACGCGCTACGACAAGCTCGCGGCCAACTACCTCGCGTTCGTCCAGCTTGCGTCGATACGGCTGTGGCTGCGCGTTAACGAGTCCACGACCTAGTTCGCCGCGAAGCAATAAAGCAGGCCGTCGCCGCCGGTGCTCCTGAGGTCCGCCTGCGAACAGCCGCCGTCCGGCCCGCGGGAAGGATGCGAACTGTTCCAGGATTTCGAGGCCTCGTCGTCGCGCAGCCCGATGCGGTCGGAGTGTCCGAGCATCGCTGAACCCTGCGTACTGCTCGTCCAGTTCTTGCAGGTGCGATCCTCGCCGGCCGTGAACGCGGTGCCGTCCGGTTGCGATCCCGTCAGCACGTCATGCCGGTTCGGCGCGTCGCCGCGGCCGTTGATGACATCGCCCTTCTCGCTCAGCGCGGTCTGTTTGGTGAGGTTATTAGCGCCGTGCAGTTCGGCGACGTCTTTCGCGATCACGACGCCTTTGGAATTCTGCCAAGGGCCGTTGCCGACGCGGTCGCGAGCATTCACCGCAGGCTGACCATCCGCCGCTTGCGTCGAAAGATAAGCGCGCCAGCTTTTTCCGCCGACACCAGCGGCTTGCGCCAGCGTCTGGCAGTGATTATCCGCGCCGGCGAGGCCACCGAGGTTGGCGCCATTGCCGATACCATTGGAGGTGACAAAGAAGCTGGTAGCGGCCGATTGTGCCTGCCCCGCCTGAATGGCCACAGCGGAGAACAACGTCGCCGCCGCGAGGCCGAGCAAAAGACGCGAAACATCCGTGGTGAGGGTAGGCATTGATTCCTCCGTTTTGCTTTTCTTGATAGCGAGAGCCGTGCGATATCAGACCCATGCGACCAGACATTATTCCGGCCCGGCAACTGCGCGAAACAATTTCACGCAAGCCGGCGCAAAAGAAAAGGCGCCGCGGAATGAACCGCAGCGCCTTGCGTTACTATCGCTTTGCAGGCGATCAGGTCTGCTGGATCGCCGAGAGTTCCCAATTCGCGCCGCGCGGCCGGACGAATGTCCACACTTCGGTCGCTTCCGTCGGCGTTTCGCTGCCTTCGACCAATTGGCCGGTGGTGCGATCGACGGTCTTGTCGACCAGCGAATAGCGCAGCGCGACACTGGCGTAATCGGTGTCGCCTTCCCGCCAGGCTTCCGCGAGGTCACCCTGCAACAGCTTGGTGCCGGAAACCTTGTTGACGACGTTCCGAGCCCGGTTGGCCTCGAGATCCTTGGTGAAATACGACACCATTTCCGGGGTCGCCAGGGTATGCAGCTTGGCGATGTCCTCGTTCGACCACGCAGCCTGAATCTCGCCAAGCAACCGCTCGAACGCCTCGTAGTCGGGCGGCAGAATCTCAAGCGGCGCGCTGGTCGTTCCCAGTCCGAAACCGGTTGCGGTGCGGAAGCTCGATTGCGCGGCGGGCGGCGCAACGCCCGCGTAGGCCGAGGCTGTCTCGTGGCGGCGCTGCCACCATCGCATCGCCAGCCGAACGACGATCACGATCAATCCGATCTGCAGGATCAGGCCGAAGATCGAGGACAATCCGCCCAGACCCCCGAACATCCCGCCCCCAAACAACATGCCGAGCAAGCCGGCGCCGAGGAAACCAGCGGCGAGGCCGCCGAGCAGGCCGCGGCCGCCGTTGAAAAAGCCGCCCCTAGCCGGTGCCGGAGCCGCCGTTCCGGGGCTGCCCGGCTGCGTGAATGTTCGGTTGAACGGTTGCGCGGTACCCGGCGCAGTGGACGTGCTCGGCGGGGCCGTAAATGTTCGCGACCCCCGCGAACCCGAGCTGGAACCGCCGCCGACCCGCGCGTCGGCCGCCGAGATAGCGAGCACCAATGGCACTGCCAGCGATAAGACGATGGCGATCGCCTGGACGATACCGCGGGCGCGTTGAGTAAATGTCATGTCTGTTCCTCAAGTCCCCGGCAGGGGGAAGCGCCTCTAACATGGGCAGAGCTGCCCAAAAAGGAAGCCATTATCCGGAATCCCGG
>Ga0209474_10003973_pt1 | contig 12828 bp, 15 predicted proteins | sample GraSoiAngelo_145_FD_185902 | JGI IMG/M metagenome (GOLD analysis project Ga0209474, IMG submission 185902) | Grasslands soil microbial communities from the Angelo Coastal Reserve, California, USA - 14_1009_05_20cm (SPAdes) (version 2) | ecosystem: Environmental > Terrestrial > Soil > Grasslands...
GGAAGAGCAAAGACTTCAGGCCGGGTGATTCGTCCAGGGTCACATCCCACCACGTGCGGTGGCAGGAGCCGCAGTAGTCCACTGAATCGACGGGATTGAGATTACCGGGATTCATGATCAGGCTGGCGATCTGCTCGACCATCCCCGATTTAGCTGCCGCGACATGCTTCGCGCCAGGACCGTGGCAAGTTTCACAGGTCACACCCGGAATCGCATGCTGGGCATCAACACGACCGTTGACGACCCCGGCGGTTGTATGACAGTCGAAGCAACCCCGCACTTCGCTGGCGGTCAGGGGGCGCCCAATCGCCTTGTCCAATGACGGAGGCGCTGTGTGGGGCTGATCGACAGTGAAGGTGAACTCTTTCGTGTCCGGATAATAAGTGATCGGAACAAGAAAAGTCCGCGAGCCATAGTCGAAGAACCAGCTCTGTCCCATGCGAATGCCGAAAGCCCAGCCAAGCGGGCCGGAGATGGAACGATTGGCATCAGTGACGGAATACATCTGCGTGTTTCCGCTCCGCGTTACCGCATAGTTGTAGGGACCAAGCTGAAAGTGCATTGGATTCGCACGCAAGATCTCGGAGTCAATCGCGTGGCTCGCTGCGCGGGCCATCGCTGTCTGCCGTTGGATTGCCGCAATCCCCGAGTGACACTGCGCGCAGACTGCGGATCCCACATACTCTTCGCGATGCGACGTGCCCTTCGTCGGCCACCAGCCCGATCTCTGGAGGCGCTCGCGTGTGCTGAGTTGTTCAGACATCGTCGCCGGTCCCTTGGAGCTGGAGTTTGGACTTGTAGCCGGCACTGAGGTCTGCGCACGCGTGATCAAAGCGAGCGCAAAGCCTGCCAGCGCAATCAGAAGACTAGTTCTGCCTATCCGGGACCGCGTCACAAGAGGGCCTTGATACACATGAATACAGCGAACTTCCTACAAAACCAAGCAGATACATCCACGGCTTGTAGCAAAATCGTAACAATTTTCGCGGGATCAGCCCGCACCCAGCGTTGACAGCTTCGAATCCGAGGCCGAGAATAACCCCCGCTGAGTCTGACGGCTGCAAGTTGTAGCGTCGGTTGTGCTTTTCAGCCTGTCAGAGGGAAGCAGGATGTCGCGCCCAAATCGCTAACCCCCTTTGCGAAAGGAAGGTCCGACGTGAACGCTACACGGAGAGATTTTCTTAAGGTCAGTGCCCTGGCTGGGACTGGTCTTTCCCTTTTTGGGTTTGATCTAACCCCAGCCTACGCGCAGGTTCGCGCACTCAAGATCGCGCGGGCAACCGAAACGCGATCTACTTGTCCGTATTGTTCGGTAAGCTGCGGCGTCCTTATCTATACAATCGGCGACAAAGCGAAGAACGTTACGCCGCAGGTGATCCACGTCGAAGGGGATCCGGATCATCCCATTAATCGCGGAACCTTGTGTCCAAAGGGCGCTTCGCTCGAGCAGGACATTCTCAATCCCCGCCGTCTGCTAAAGCCTCAAGTACGTCGTCCTGGGTCGTACCAATGGGAGGACATCGGCTGGGATCAAGCAATCGACGAGATCGCGCATCGCGTGAAGAAGACCCGCGACGATACTTTTATCCAGCAGGACGCGCAGGGGCACACCGTCAACCGGTGCGAAAGCATCGCCTGGATCGGCGGCTGCACCGACACCAACGAATTCAACTATCTGGTCGGCAAAGCAATGCGCAGCCTGGGGGTCTGCTACCTGGAAACCCAGGCCAGAGTTTGACACGGCCCCACGGTCTCAAGTTTGGGACCAACGTTTGGACGCGGGGCCATGACCAATGGCTACACCGACATCAAGAACGCCGACATGATGTTGATCATGGGTGGCAATCCTGCGGAGAACCATCCGTGCGGATTCAAGTGGGCGATTGAGGCGAAGCGTACACGCAACGCGAAGATGATCGTGGTCGATCCACGCTTTACGCGGACCGCCGCCACTGCCGATCTTTTCTGCCAGATTCGCGCCGGCGCTGACATCGCTTTCCTCGGTGGCATGATCAAGTATGCGATCGACAACAACCGTATCGCCAAGGATTACCTCGTCAACTACACCAACGCCGCCTTCATCGTGAAGGACGGTTTCAAGCTGCCGGACGATGGACTGTATTCCGGCTTCGATCCGGCCACGCAGGTCTATGACAAGTCGACGTGGAACTATCAGGAAGGCGGCGACATGAGCCATGCCGCGGCTGCCGCGATCGTTTCCGCGCCTGCTCTGGCAGCGGCGAGCAACAGACCTGAGCCAAGGGGTTCCGAATCGGGAGACGAGCCGCAGCAGGCGAACCAAGGTGGCCCGCAGACTCCGGGAGGACATGGCCAGGGCTATCAGGCAGCAAGTCCAGCTGGGGCAAAGGCGACCGAATCGGCCAAGCCTACGCCGATGCTGCCTCCGAATGTGGCGTATGACTTGACGCTGCAGCATCCACGCTCTGTCTTTCAATTGCTGAAGCAGCAATATTCGCGCTATACGCCGGAGATGGTGGAGCGGATTACCGGCATTCCCAAGGATCAATTTCTGAAAGCCGCTGATCTCTACACTTCGATTCGAAAAGACGGCGACATGAAGAAGGCCGGCACCGTCATTTATGCGGTTGGCTGGACGCAGCACACTTTTGGGACACAGATCATCCGCACCGCGGCGATGCTGCAGTTGATTATGGGAAATGTTGGACGCGCGGGTGGCGGAGTCAATGCGCTGCGTGGTCACTCTAATATTCAGGGCGCTACCGATATGGGTGGCGTGTTTGACATCTGGCCGGGATACTTGAAGGTTCCGAATCCTGCCGACGTCGACCTGAAGACGTACCTCAAGCGCATTACGCCCACGCCTTCCAAGCCGAACAACTGGGATTCGTTCAACTACTGGTCGAACACGCCGAAGTTTGCAGTGTCGTATCTCAAAGCGATGTACGGCGATGCTGCCACCAAAGACAACGACTTCGCCTTCCAGTACATGCCCAAAATCGACCGCAACTACTCCTGGACGCAACTGTGGGACAACATGTACCGCGGCAAGGTTCAGGGTATGTTTGCCTTCGGCATGAACGGCGTCGCCATTGGGCCGGACTCGCAGAAGAACATCGAGGCCCTGAAGAAAGCAGACTGGCTTGTGGTTGGCGAGATCTATCCCGACGAAACCAGTGAATTCTGGCGTTCACCGGGAATCAGCGCCGATGATGCGAAGAACATCCAGACCACCGTCTACCGCCTGCCTTGTGCCGGATTCGCCGAAAAAGACGGGTCGATGACCAACTCCTCGCGGTGGCTGCAATGGAAGAACATTGCCGTGCCACCGCCTGGACAGGCACGTCTCGATCAGGACATCGTGGCGCAGATCTTCCTGCGCACTCGCGATCTCTACAAGAGCGAGGGTGGCAAATTTCCCGATCCCATTTTGAACCTAGCATGGAAATACACCGACCCTCAACATCCTTCGCTCTCTGAGGTCGCGAAAGAGTACAACGGCAAGGCGCTCGCCGATCTCACCGATCCGAAGACGCAGCAGGTGATCAAGACTGGGCAGCAATTGCCTGGGTTCGCGTGGTTGAAGGACGACGGCACTACGTCGTGCGGCTGCTGGATCTACTGCGGCTGCTGGACCGAAGCGGGACCACAACTCGCGCGCCGCAGTACCGAAGATCCGTCCGGTCTCGGGATCTATCAGAACTGGGCCTGGTCATGGCCGGCGAATCGACGCGTCTTATACAACCGCGCCTCGTGCGATCCTTCGGGCAAGCCCTGGGATCCTGATCGCAAGCAAGTCTGGTGGAACGAAGCCACGCAGACCTGGGTGGGAAACGACGTTCCCGACTTCAAAGCGGACTCGAATCCCAAGGACCACATGGGTCCGTTCATTATGAATCCCGAGGGCGTGGGCCGGATCTTTGGACCGCTCGCGGCCTTCGCCGACGGGCCATTCCCCGAGCACTACGAGCCCTTTGAGAGCCCGGTTACGAATCCGCTGCATCCGAATCAGCAGACGAATCCCGTGGTAAAGAAGTTCACTACTCCGGCAGACAAATATGGAACGACCAAAGATGGCTTCAACATCATCTGCACAACCTATCGGTTGACGGAGCATTACCACTACTGGACCAAGAACAATCCCATGAATGTGCAGCTCATTCCTGAGCCGTTCGTCGAAATTCCCGTCGAACTTGCGAACGATCTGGGAATCAAAGGCGGCGACAACGTCAAAGTCACGAGTGCGCGGAGCTACTACGTCGCGAAGGCATTCGTTACGAAGCGGATCAAACCCATGACGGTCGACGGCAAGATGATGTACCAAATCGGGATTCCAATCCATCAGGGATATCGCGGCATTCAGGAAGACGCCGACCGAAATGCGCGCACCATCGTGAACCGCCTGTCACCAACGGTGACCGACCCCAACGCATACACACCGGAATTCAAGGGCTTTCTGGTAAAGCTCGAGAAGGCATGAGGGACTGAGGATGAGCCAGGGGACGTTACAAATCCGCAAGATCTCAGGTCATCCCGGGCCGGTGCCGGGCGCGAACGTGGAGCGTGCCGAGCAGGTCTGCAAGATGATCGATACCACAACCTGCATTGGCTGCAAAGCGTGCGAAGTCGCCTGTCTGGAATGGAACGGATACAGCTTCAGCGAGACCCACTTCGACAACAGCTACCAGACCATGCCGGAGACGCAGTGGAACTACTGGAACCTGATCAAGTTCAACGAGCACGAGCGCGACGACGGCAGCATGATGCTGCTGATGCGCAAAGATCAGTGCATGCACTGCGCCGATCCGGGATGTCTGCGTGCCTGTCCTGCCGACGGCGCCATCGTCCAATACTCAAACGGCATCGTGGACTTCCAGCAACAGAACTGCATCGGCTGCGGATACTGCGTCAGCGGATGTCCTTTCGATATTCCGAAATTCAATCCCACCACTAAGAAGATGTTCAAGTGCACGCTGTGCTCCGATCGCGTGAGTGAAGGGCTGGAGCCCGCGTGCATCAAGGCCTGTCCGACCGGATGCCTGCATTTTGGCACCAAAGATGACATGGTCGGCATCGCCGAAGGCCGCGCCAAGCAGCTTCGCGATCATTTTGGATTCGACAAAGCGGGAGTCTACGATCCGCCGGGAGTGGGCGGCACCGGGGTGATCTATGTCCTCCACGACGCCACCAATCCCGAAGCCTACGGCGGCCTGCCGAAAGATCCTCACGTTCCATTAATGGTGCGCTTATGGAAGGGGCCGGCGAAGTGGATCGGCAATCTCGCAATGGTGGGCGGAGTACTCGGAGTTTGCTTGCACTACTTGCGCTTTGGCCCGAAGATCGTGCGCGAGCAGGAAGATAAAGAGCGCAGAGACGATCGGGGAGGCAGGCCGTGAGCACGGGACAAACCATATCGCCAACCCTCACCACGGAAAGTCGTGGCGGCCGAATTCTGCGCTACACCTTCAGCGAGCGACTCAACCATTGGATCACGGGTTTCGCTTATACCTATTGCCTGGCCACAGGCCTGGCATTCTGGTCGCCGTATTTGTTTTGGATGGCGACGATCGTGGGCGGCGGTCCAACCGCACGATTCTGGCATCCATGGCTTGGCCTGATTTACGTCGCCGGATCCATCTGGATGCTGAAGATGTGGTTGCCAGACATGACCATCACCGATGCCGATCGCGCGTGGCAGAAATCGGTGAAGTACTACGTCGAGAACCAGGACGACAAGCTTCCAGCCATCGGGCGCTTCAACTGGGGCCAGAAGATATTTTTCTGGGTAATGTTTTGGGGCGGCATTCTGTTGCTGTTTTCCGGTTTGGGACTTTGGTTTGTGGAGTCTATTCCCGCGTGGTTGCGGCATCTGTCGATTGTGGTGCATGTGGTTGCAGCCCTGGCGACCATCGGCGGCTTCATCATTCACATCTACATGGGTACAGCGATGGTCCGCGGCGGTTTCACATCGATTGTTCGCGGCGAAGTTTCTACGGAGTGGGCTAGGCATCACCATCGCTTGTGGTATGAGAAGGTGACCGGACAGAAGTCGGATCGATGAAACGTTCGAAGTGGGATCAACGGATCGAACGTGCTGAGGCGCTGGCCGAGAAACATCCTTTTGCTGGAGAGGTGCTGCGCTTCTATAAAGAAGTCGCCAGCCTGCAGAGGAAGCTCGATTCCTCGTTTGAAAAGATATTTGGCAAAGCTTTCGACGCCAGCAGCAACCCTCTGAATTTGGTGAATTTCTTTCACGCCTTGAGGCGATCGCGCCAGGACCGATCCGCACTTTAGCAAGCAAACTTCGATCACAGGGACTGCCTCGCTGGCTTGACTTGCTTACCGCCTTCTGGCGCAGTTCGCCAGATTTTCAAGCTCCCGCAGGCGACGGAGAAGCGCTGCTGGCATCGATGTTCCTGCAACCACTCGCCGAGTTTCTTGCAGACCGCAGCACACCGCAGCCTCGCAGCGAAACCCTGGCAATCTGTCCGCTTTGCAACGGACGTCCACTTGTCGGCGTGCTAAGACCGGAAGGCGATGGAGCCAAGCGATCTTTGATCTGTTCGCGCTGCGCGACCGAATGGGCGTTCCGCCGAATCGTGTGCCCCGCATGCGGTGAAGAGACGGTAGAGAAACTCGCTGTCTACACCGCGACCCAATTTGAGCATGTTCGCGTGGAAGCCTGTGACACTTGCCGCTACTACATCAAGACTGTCGATCTAACCAAGAACGGTCACGCCGTGCCAGTGGTCGACGAGCTGGCCACGATTCCATTAAACCTCTGGGCGCAGGAGCACGATTACATCAAGTTGCGCGGGAACTTGCTCGGAATCTAGGGCTCACGAGTTTTCGTGCTACACTATTTTTCGTGGCGGATATCCAGAACATAACGTTGAGCTTGCCCAGAGAGCTGCTGAAACGCGTGAAGCGCCTTGCGGCAGATCGCGACACCTCCGTTTCGGCACTTATGAATGAAGCACTTTCCAAACTAGCCGACGAAGACCGTCGGTATAGCGCGGCTAAGAGGCGAGCGCTCGCGGCTCTTCGCTCCGCTCGACCGCTTGGAACCGAAGGCCGTCGGACCTGGACTCGCGACGAGCTCCATGAGCGCTGAGGCTGTATGTCAATTCATTGACGCCAATGTGCTCGTCTATGCCTTCGATCCTTCAGCCAAAACCAGACACACGGCCGCAGTGCAACTTCTCGAAGAATTGTGGGAACACGGAACTGGGTGCACCAGCGTCCAAGTTTTACAGGAATTTTTCGTCATCATAACTCGGAAGGTAGCCCGGCCCCTTTCGATCGAAGACGCCGCTGACCGTGTCCGCGACCTCACTGCTTGGAAGATCTTCGCTCCCACAGCTCACGATGTGCTATCTGCGATCGCGCTGCACACGCAAGCAAAGATAAGTTTTTGGGACGCAATGGTGGTTCACGCTGCTGCGGAATTGGGCTGCAATCTTCTCTGGACGGAGGATCTGAAGCACGGCCAAGTGATCCGAGGAGTTCGGGTCCGTAATCCTTTTTCTGAGCAACGTCAACGCTCAGACTAAGGAACTGCAGGAGCAATCCCGGTGAGAATCGCGCCTTGCGCCGTGAGCGAGAGAGCTGAATCACGCAAGATCAAACAACAAGATCTCGCTTAATTGTGCATTCTCGCCAGTGATCGTCAAGGATGGTTCGTCGCTCACAGCCGCCGCATCGCCGCCTTGCAGCGTTTTTCCGTTCACGTTCACCGTACCCCGCACCGCATGCACCCAGGCATACCGATTTTTGCCCAAGTCATAGGAAACGCTATCTCCTCTTCCTAATTCGGAAACGAAAACCTTCGCATCTTGATTGATTTGCGAGGCGCCGTTGCTCGCCTTTGGGCTGGCCAGCAGTTTCAGCTTTCCCTTCTTCTCCTCTGGTTTGAAGGCGATCTGCTCATAACTGGAGGGCGTTCCAGTCGTCGCCGGCTCAATCCAGATCTGCAAAAAGTGCGCGGGTTCGGTCTTGGAGGCGTTGAACTCGCTGTGCATCACGCCTTTCCCAGCAGACATGCGTTGAATCTCATTGGGACCAAGCACCTCTTTATGTCCCATGCTGTCCTGGTGCGCCAGAGATCCTTCGAGCACATAGCTCAGAATCTCCATATCGCGATGGCCGTGGGTGCCGAATCCCTGTCCGGGCGCTACACGATCTTCATTGATCACGCGAAGGCTGCGAAATCCCATGTGTTTGGGATCGTAGTAATTTGCGAATGAAAACGTGTGATACGAATTAAGCCAGCCATGGTCGGCATGGCCGCGTTCTTCACTTTTGCGAATATTGATCATAGTTCCTAATCTCCCTCACAAACTTTCAACCAACTTTCTCTTTTCCGCTCTTCTCTCTTACCTCTTCCGCGTGCAGGCCTAACTTCTTAATCGATAGATAAAGTTGCCGACGTTCTTCTTCCTTTAGGGGCGTGGTCGCCGACTCAAGATCCCTGAGGTGCTGGTTGAAACTCGCCTGGATCAAGCGCTTGCCTTCCGCTGTTAACTCAATCACCCGTGCGCGTCTGTCGGACGACTTGAAGTTGCGAGTAACCAAACCGTTCTTCTCGAGTCGATCGATGGCGGCGGTCATGGAGCCGCTGGCGAGCAATACCTTGCTCTGAATCTCGGTGATCGTCAAAGGTCCTTTATGGAGCAGAGCTTCGAGCACCATGAAGTCAGAAAATCCGAGTCCGGTGCCAACGATGCTCTGCTCAGCCAATGCCTTCATCGCGCGATGAGCCTTAGCGAGGACCAGCCAAAGCCTCGCCGCGTCGATCTCTGCGCTCTTTGTCATCGTTATCCCTCAGGCGCGCTGGCCTGCCGCCACGCTCGAACCATTCGCAGTGAGCGCACGATCGATCGAGAAAGCACCGCCTCCCTTGATCATCAGGAAGATCGTGGCCGCCAATGTCAGTAAATGGTACTCAATGCCTTCTCCCTTTTGCGTACCCGCCCAATTCATAAAGAAGCCAAATTGAGCGTGAACCATTGCTATTGCAACCAACATGTTGACCGTGATCCCAAATGCAGCGATGCGAGTGAGGAAACCGAAGATCAGTCCCAATCCACCGAAGAACTCGGCAGCGATGGCCAGAAACGCAAACACGGCCGGAATGTGCATGGCTCCGGTAAAGAAACCCATCGTGCCGGTAAAGCCATAGCCGCCGAACCACCCGAACATCTTCTGTGCTCCATGGGCGAAGAACACGATGCCAAGGACTAAACGAAGAATGGTGATTGCTGTACTGTTGTCGGTCGAAATCAATTTGCGAAGCATGAACAGCCTCCTTTATAAGGCGAGATTGGCCTGATTCAGGGCAGCCGAATCAGATAACCATCAGATGGTATATCTCGATATGAAGATTCTTTTCATGGAGGTATATGAGAACAAAGAGTTACGGGATAGGTTTGCAAGAGCCGAGGTGGCTAGCCATGCCGGAACAAACGAAGATTCGACAATTTTTCGCAACCGCTTGGCAGGATTTATCAGCGAAAGAGAGTGCTTGGCTTCGCGACTGGAAGCCACGGCATAGAATGTAGGACGCCTTCCTGAAAGGAGCTTCAATGCCCACCAAACGCAACAATCATCGCTCCACCACCAAAATAAGCGCGCAACCGAGACTGCATCAGAGTGCCAACGAGATTCAGGCCTACGGAACCGTGAATCATCTTCTGCCGCTTGAATTGGAGGAGCCTGTGCGGCTCGAAATCACGGCTCAGCTGAATCAACTGCTGGCTGACACCATGACGCTTCGAGATCTATATAAGAAGTCGCACTGGCAAACTGCAGGACCGACCTTTTATCAGCTCCATCTGCTTTTTGATAAACATTACGACGAACAGGTAGAACTGGTGGACGCGATTGCTGAGCGCATTCAGTTGCTCGGAGGCGTGAGCATCGCCATGGCAGCCGACATCGCGGAGACCACGCAGATCGATCGTCCTCCGCGAGGACGCGAAGTCGTTCCGGTGCAGCTCTCGCGTCTGCTCGATGCACATCAGGTGATCATTGGTGAAGTCCGCAAGCTGGCTCGACGTGCTTCCGATTTGGGGGATGATGGAACCAACGATCTTCTGATCAGCCAGGTTCTGCGTACCAATGAGCTACAGGTATGGTTCGTCAGCGAGCATCTCGTGAACGTGCCGCTTGTGCAGGTGAAGGAAGCAGCCGCCGGCGCAGCCTGAAGGTAGAGAACGCAGCACGCTGGGGCGGAGGTCTCTGCCAGGTGGGACCAGCTACTCAGAGCTTCCGCCCGCCTGCTGAACGAGCAAGGAGAAATCAGAGAGCACGTAGACGTCTCCATGGGCAACGAAGAGCTCCGCTATCTGAATGGCGTTGCAACTCAATTGAGCGCGGATGCCGAGATCACGATCATGCAGTCAGTGAGTGGAGAAAACGACTCCGCAAAACCCGGCTGTTTCAGATTCGCGTCGGCAGCACAAGTGACGCGGCTGCAAAAACCTTTACCGCCCAGCCCAACTGCCGACGCGGCATTGATGAAAACTCGTTTCTCTCGTCCGATCAGTCGTCCAATTAACGCGTCGACCGAGATCTTTCCTGGCCCGAAGACGAGTATCAGAAGCGCCGCGAACAAGAACGTGTACGGATCTGCCGCGTAAAACTTGCCTGGCTCTGAAAAAATTGCGCGCAGGGCTTCGCGATCTGCGGTTACATAAGCTCCCAGCATGTCAGCAAGCAATGGAAGCGAGATCAGTCGCGATCCCAGCCCAAGGAACAGCAGGATTCCACCGACACACTCGCTGGTTCCTACAACATAGGCAGTGACGTTCGGAAACGGAAGGCCGAGACTGGTGAAGAAGTCCACAACTTTGGGGATGTCCTGCAGTTTTCCCCATCCGGTTTGGAAGAATTGCCATCCCCAGTACAGACGCACGACAAGAAGAAGTGGTGACTGCAAGTAGTTGGTGGCGTTCGCAAACGCGGTGTACACGCCTGTCGCTCTGGATCGAATGCTGCTCATGTCTTTACCTCGATGCATCGATAAACTTCACTCAACGCATGAGAGTTCGAAGGAGCGCTAATGTTTCAGGGTTTATAGAAATGTTGCTTGTAGTTGATGATCCAAAATGAGACGAGCTTAGCGCGTGAGCTTATCGAGGCTTTTTCGCAATCGTTCACCGAATCCGGAGGGCAATTCAAACGTTCGATCGTCGGCCACGAGGCGGATTACGTTCTCGGTTCCCTGCACCAGAGCCCTGCAGTGGTGGCACTTGCGCAAGTGCTCCTCTAGTTGCGTTCGAAGCTCGGGTTCCAAGTCGCCGTCGATAAAGGACGAGACAAGTTTCCGAAGGGCGCGGCAGCTAATTTCAATGATCAACACTTTCCTTCATTTCCAGAACAAAATCTCGTCAGGCCGGAAGCCGACCAGCTCACATCCGCAATGGGTCAGGCCCGGACACTTACAGCTTGAGATTCCCACACAAGGCATGCGATTCATAGCTGAAGCGAATGTTTCAGAAGATTGCTCGCGAGCGCCAAACATGAGATATGCTTAGGCAAATTAAGAACACAACGATCGGGTAGGCACGAACCCCTTTCTGCAATTGCCATGGCGAGTACCGCACCAACTCTGTCGGAGCAAGCGCTGATCGAGCGCGTTAAGGCTGGAGAGTCAGAGCTCTTTTACCAGCTCATTGAGGCTTATCAGCGGGCGGTCTTCTCAGCTGCGTACTCGGTCCTGGCGAATGAGGCTGACGCCGAGGACGTCGCGCAAGAAGCCTTTCTGAAAGCGTACTCACGGCTTGATCAGTTCCGAGGCGAGTGCAAATTTAGTACATGGCTGGTCCAGATCGCAGTGAATGAAGCGCGTATGCGCCGCCGTAAGGATCGAAAGGCTCTCTACGACTCCATAGATGAGGGTTATCAAGACGAATCCGGCGATTATTTTCCCTGTGACTACGCAGATTGGCGAGAGATTCCGTCCGAAGCTCTCGAACAGAACGAACTCAAGACAGCCCTGTCGCGAGCGATCAGCTCGCTGAAGCCCATGTACAGGGAAGTCTTTATTCTGCGGGATGTGCAAGGACTGAATGTCCGTGAGACGGCCGAAGCTTTGGGCCTTAATGAAGCGCTCGTGCGCACAAGATTATTGCGCGCTCGGCTCCAGATGCGTGACGCGTTGGCACCTGGATATGACGGATCGTGGGTAAGTGGTAGTGCATCTTATAAAAAGGTCAGACCCTTTTAATGACGGTTATCGAGATTAGCTGCGTGCACGTCTGGAAAGAGATCTCCAATTACATTGACGGTGATCTCGATCCAGCTCTGCGCGAGCGCATGTCGGCTCATTTCAAGAGCTGCGCCCACTGTTCTGCGATTCTGGATGGTACTCGCAACGTGGTTGGTCTAGTCGCTGATGGCAAAACCTTCGATCTGCCGAGAGGCTTCAGCGAACGCCTGAAGCAGCGATTGGCTCAGAACCTGCCCAAGCACTAGCTTCCTCCGCCAGCATTTCTGGGTGGTGATCCGTGTTATCAATGAAGATCCGAATCTGCCACTTGCCAGCATCAGTTTTCTGCCAAATTTCACAGTATCTGGAACGTTGAATGACTGGCTCGCCACCCGATTTGGGAATCAGAGTGAGGTTGTGCCATCCCCAGTCATACGCGGTCTCACCGAGCACGACAACGGCAATAATGATGACCTCGATTTCGGCGTTGTACTCTCGGAAAAGATTGGTGACACGCCATCGCAGCGCTGTTTTTGCTTCTGCACCGTAGAAGCTGGCCTCGCCTTCTGACATGTCGGTAAAGGAATCGGCGAAAACGCCGAGCAGGCGTTCCACGTCACCCGTGTTATAGGCTTCGC